>Ga0307380_10010038_pt1 | contig 11957 bp, 8 predicted proteins | sample UN3MG_FD_202239 | JGI IMG/M metagenome (GOLD analysis project Ga0307380, IMG submission 202239) | Soil microbial communities from Risofladan, Vaasa, Finland - UN-3 | ecosystem: Environmental > Terrestrial > Soil > Coastal area > Acid sulfate soil | place: Finland: Risofladan, Vaasa | collected... | reverse complement strand
AAACCAGATCTCATACTTGGATTTCTCTTCGGTGAGATAGTCCGGAAAATTGGCGCCCCGGGCAGGGTGGATCCAGATGGGCAGGTCATATCCGGCCATCTTTTCGAATAAGGGCTTCAATTCGGGGAGATCGAGCGGGGCTCCTTTTACATTTGAGAAGAACTGAACACCCACTGCCTTGAGGTCTTTTATGGCACGGTCCATTTCCTCAAGGGCGGCATCGGGATTATTCATGGGCATCGAGGCGACAAAACCGGGGAACCGGTCAGGGTACTTGGTCACATACTCGGCCATGCCGTCATTTGCTATCTTAGCAAGTTCCGGCGTGACTTCAGGACCGGCCAGCACCTCAAGCGGCGGAGCTCCCAGGCAGATCACCTGGGCATAGTCGTCAAACTGGTCCATGACGCGAAATCGGGCCTCCAAGTCATACAGTGCAGGGATTCCCCGAACCCGCTTGCCCATGTCCTTATGGTTCGGGGCAACCTCAATCATCTTATCGAAGTAGGTCTTGGGGAAGATGTGGTTGAAGATGTCGATTTTCATGTCTGCTCTCCTGTTTGATTCCTATCCAAACGCGGACTGTAATTAGTTGAAATATAGCCCAGAAAGGGATCATCCAATTTTGGAGGCTGTTTACGTATCTGGCGTGTGCCAGAACCCAGGCTCCACTGGCCAAGATTGGTTCAGTTGCATAACAACTACCATAATAAGCGCCTTCTCTTACTGGATCGCTTCTGCTATACTGGTTCAGCCCTCCGCTTCAACTGCGGCCCGGCGTATTAAGGCCTGAAATCGAGTCCCTGCTTCGATTCTGCGTCTTTTCAGCAAAGAGGCAGCCATGTCGGTTCTTCTACTATGATCGCCCTTACAGTTTGTTGGCGTTTCCCGATAACCTTAATGAAACAAGCTCTGGCTGGAACAAGCCAAAAGGATCGGCCATGACGGCAATGATTGATTCGAGCGTGACAGGAATCAATTGGTTCTTTGAGGCCACAGGCTTTATAGAGCTTGAAGCTATCCCTAAAAGGAAAAGGTTGGCCTCTGCATGGGATCTTGACTTCAGGATATTGGTTTGAAGATCTTGAATATCAGAACCATCAGCGTTCTTGTTACATGCTACACCATGACCTTCTACTATCTAGAGCCGAACGGGTTCTAGATCCACAACGGTAATTCATCGCATTTGTATTGCATCATATAACCCGTTGCTAAGTGCCATCAGAATGGTGTCTTCTGTTATGGTCTACCAATACTGCTCTTCAGTATGGTTACGAAGGTTGGTAGGTCAATCAGGTGCACTGCCTCCCGAATTGTCTAGGGCCCCCGGTAGACGGACGACCAAGCTCGGTCTCAGAGGGCTGTTTATCACCGGGTTTTGGGCACTTCTAGGAACCGATTGATCTATTTGAGAGAATATCTCTTCAATTGCCCCCTTGTTCTTAACAGGAGTGAACAAGTGTTTGCGGAGGAGTGCTCGTCATATCAAGGGGGTTACGTATTTGCTTGTTTAGCATTTTATTCTATGCTTTACCTCATATTTGCTCCAAATTGTCAACATAAAAAACCGGCTTGTCATTTGAATTAAAACTGGACTTCTAAAAGGCCATAATCCGAAGTCAAAAGGAGGCTTCAGATTATGGAACAGTTACATAAGGAATTCACCGACACACAGGTTAAGGAGCTGATTGAACGGTATGCAAAAAGGGAAAGTAAGATCCAGTATGTTTTGGAGATTCTGGGCGTTAAGAGAAGCAGGTTTTTCGTCCTGGTCAAGCACTACGGAGAACGTCCTCATGGATTCTCAATTCAGTATGGTAGAAAAGCCAAAGCCAGAAAGATTTCCGAAAGCATTGAACAGCACATTATCAGAGAGCTCCAGATCGAAAAAAAGCTAAGGAAGGTCATTGCTGATACGGTTTGGCGCTGGCTTATGAGGCGAACTATTTTGTAAGCCTATGGAGGAGTTAAAATGGTGCTTATGTGACTGAAAAGCTTACGAAAAAGTTATATATTCCGCGCGATAGGGTAGTTAGAATAATCAAACGAGCTCGCAACACACCACTCCAATGAGGATGGATACACTAAGAGAACTAGAAATACACACTCTGAAAAGCACAAAAGGGAATGTCGATCTTGCGATAGAGATGCCTTCAGCCTCAGTTTACTGAAGAGAGCCAGACTCGCTGCCTATGTGGATATAGGAGCTGCCGAGTAGAATTCCTTGAAGCATTTCTCCAAGGCTTGCAGTAAGAGAAGAAGGTTGGAGATATCTATAACCATGAAGCTGTTAATAAAAAAGTTTGCTGGGAGGGCAGATAGCCAAAAGATCCGTTCATAATGGATCACGAATTCTGGGATCATAGATACTGACTTTATATTTGTTGGCCTTGTTCAACTTTCTTCTTTGGCCTTTTTTTGTGCACAATGCAGGACCTCTCCCTTTCGGAGCGCTTCCAAGCACTGATTGCATGATATACAGGTAGCCCTGTGCCGATTGCCGCTTTTCCACTCATTGATAATGCCGGGCTTTCTTATGAGAGGCCTGCTCAGGGAGATGAAATCCGCATCACCGTTTCTGATTATCTTCTCCATAAGCTCGAAGGTCCTCAGCCCTCCAACTATCATGACAGGGACATCTACGAGGTCCTTGATTTCCCTGCACCACGGTCGAAAGTAGGCCTCGCGGTCCAGGGAGCTGATGTTGGTCTTAAACTCCGTCTCCTCATAGGCCTTGCCCCTCAGTCCTTGACTGATCTCCAAGGCATCGAATCCCCATTGGGCAAGCAGTTGAGCAGCTTGCTTTCCTTCGCTGAATTGAAGCCCCCCTGAGCACCCATCCTGCACCCCGATCTTAATGAGCACCGGGTAGTCATGGCCGACCTTACGCCTTATGGTATTGTACACCTCACGGTGGAGGCGGAGCCGGTTTTCCGGAGTTCCTCCCCACGCGTCTTCGCGACGATTGGTAAAGGGAGAGAGAAATTGACTCAAGAGATAAACATGGGCACCATGAACTTGAACAGCGTCGAATTCAGCCTCCCTGGCTCTTTTGGCTGCATCACCGAATGCTTCAACTATCTCCCATATTTCCTCCTCAGTCATCTGCCGGTAGTCTTGGATAAAATAGGGATCATTGGGGACAAATGATGGAGCTATTGCCTGTTCCCCTTTGGCTTCAAGGAATCTGGCATTTTCTCGGCCCGTGTGATAGAGCTGCACGGCAATCTTGGCTCCCCGATCGTGGACAGCAGCAGTCAATCTCTTGAGGCCAGGGATGCAACCGTCCGTGGCTATGGAGCTCTCAAATGCTGCGAGTTGTCCGGAGGGGTGGACATAGGTGAGGCCCGTTACGATCAAGCCGACACCGCCGTCTGCAAGATCTGCAAAAAGCTCAATCCGCTTATCAGTCACATGACCTTTTTCATCCGAGGATTTGTCATAGGTGGCTGATCTGATGAAGCGGTTTCGCAACTCCATGTTCTTTATTTTCATAGGTTGGAACAGGATGCTCATTTGCTCTCCTCACACAGCCATTGTGTTTCTGCCTCTCAGCCGCTATGATATTTTGGGTCTTTCCAAGATGCGGATAGAAAACCCAATCTTACGAAGTGATGCAGCAGACGTTTATCATACGCAGAAGCCAAGATCAAGTTTGCAGATTACCAGATTCCTAAACAGGGTGAACAGGCAAGAACGCTCAGCCGTCTTCTACCCGGAGGAGTGCCGATTGTTGCGTGGGTGCATGCCCGAGGCCGGGCTCCATTGAACTGAACCACCCCCTGACCCGGCGAGTGTGCTGGAGGCGGAAGGCAACAGGTAAACATTTTTGGGTCTGAATGGAAGAGGCACATGTGGAATCAGGCTCGATAGGAACCAAAGATGCGAAGCCAAGCCGCAAGGCAGCAATGGGAGCTCCGGGTAAGGCAGTTTCCTGACAAAACATCCGGACGTATCCAGAGGGATGGTCCTTTTTCAGTCGATCAAGCAGGCTTTGCCCTCATACGATCTATGGACAATTCGGTGGCTAGCTCCACCACCTCATCTGAGCCATGTGAGCCGACTGAGGTGTGTCACGGGGCCATCACGAGGGCCTCTGAAGGTGGAGAGGATAAAGTTAATGCCTGCACTTAATCTTTGATCGCCCATTATTTGGATTCGCTCATGAAAAGAAGGGGGCTCGTTCATATCAACCCCTACAGCTCAAAGATCTTTTTGGGTGTTTTGTGAAGACATTCGCTGGCACCAGTTTCTGTGACTAGGTAATTATCGCATACCCAGGCGAAGGCTGTTTTTGAAGCGGCAATGGGGTGAACGGTAATGTTCATATTCGCCTGCAGTTTCATGGGCTCATCGTCTCTGATCGCTGGTCTCTCGACCAAGTCATAGCCTTGTCCGTGGGCATAGAGCCTTTTTTCCACGGGCAGCCCCTTGCTTCTCAAGAAGTCGTTGTTTGCGGCAAGGAGATCTTTGGGCTCCGCCCCGGGCTTCAGGAGGTTGACGGTGACCTGTTGTGCCTCTTTGGCGACCTCACAGGCTTCGAGCAACTCATCTGATGCCTTTCCCAAAACGCAGGTTCTGCCTAGCTCAGTATATAAGCCCCCTGGTCCATTGACTTCGATCATAAGGGTAAATTGATCTCCCTCTTTCACTTCACGATACATAAAGTGTCGCTTGAGTTGAGGGCAGGGAGTGCCCATAGGGGCAGATCCCGCCATGATTAACTGCTGCTCGCTTCCAAGTTTCTGAACGGTGTACTGCACTAATGCCATTATTTCAAAGTCTCTCACTCCCGGTTTGATTGCAGCAAGAGCCTTTTCCATGGCAACGTCTTGAATGGCAGCAGTTTTCTTGATGAGCTCGATCTCTTCATCACTTTTGATCGCTTTGATAAAGTCCACGAGATCAGTAGCATCGGTAAACCGTGCAATGGTGAGTTCTGTTTTTATATAATTGTAGAAAGGGGCAGGGATATGACCCAAGGCGACGAACCCAATCGTGCAATCCTTCATGGGCTTCAGCAGATCAACCACCAACTCTGCATCATAGGTCTTGCTGTAGTGTAACGAGGGGAAATAGGGAGCAGTAAATCGATTCTTCACGCCCCGGAGGGCCCAATCTTTGGTGCTGAGATCTGTAAGCAGGCCTTCGGGATCCATCTTGGGGCCGATATTGATCACGGTCATGTCATCTTCCCTCGGGAAAACGACGGTTGTTGGGTAGCCGTTGAAGGCGGGTATATCGGTAAACCATTTCACGTAGCCACCCAGGAATTGGTTGGTATTCTGCATAATAAGAACATCGACCCCTTCTTCTTCCATGGCAACCCTGACGGCTTTCCATCTCCGTTCAAGCTCTTGAGTAGAGATCTGTACGCTAATTCTCTCTTGAGCGATATCCTTATCCATTGCACCTCCTGACCTTGAGTTCAAGCATTGAAACTTCAGGGCCATCCTGCCTCGGATATATACATGACAATACCAGGACCAAAGGCCTCTCTAACCTCCTAGGAACACCATTCATCCAATCTCTAGCGATTGGAAGATAAGAATGGATCCTGAAACGGCCGGAAACGGGAAAGACGCGCGTCAGTGAGGAATGGCCTCACGGTTGCCCGTGTGGGTGGGAATTTCACCTCGAAGTCCCTTCAGATAGATTTCAGGACACCACTTACTCGTTAGCCGAAACCTGCCGTCTACCCAAGACCTTGTACAAGGAGTATCTTTTTCAACCATAGATAACCACGTCCCGTTCCAGACTCTCTCCTTCCATACAATCGCTTACTATAGATCATAGCTGTTCTAGTCTTTAGGACTAGCTGGCACCCCCTCACTGAGACGCCTCAGCCTTAATTGGAGGATAATAACCCAGACCACACAGAGCAGTCCAATGAGATCTGTTGCCAACCCGGGTTTGATGAGTAGAAAGGCTGCCAGCAGCAAGAGAATTCTCTCATAATACCTGACTTCGGTAATCAGGTAACCAATGATACCGGACCCCAGGCAGATGACTCCTATTACGGATGTCACCACAGCAGTTGAGACGTTGATTGCAGCACCCATCAAGAGGAGGGAATTATTATAAACGAACATGTAAGGCAGGAGGAAACCGGCCAGAGCGAAGGTCCATGCCGTCCAACCTGTTTTAATGGGATCGGCGTTGGCTATGCCGGCCCCGGCATAGGCGGCGAAAGATACCGGCGGGGTAACCATGCACAGCATCCCGAAATAAAATATAAAGAGATGGGCCGCCAAGGGATGAACCCCTAAATCCACTAAAGACGGGGCCACCGTGGAGGCCAGAAGGACATAACAAACCACCGTCGGAAGGCCCATTCCAAAAAGCAGGGACGCCAGCATAATGATGGGGAGTGCAAGGACCAATTGACCGCCGGAAAGAATGATCACGAGGGATGTGATTTTGGCGCCCATACCCGTTAAGAGCACCACAGCAATGACAATGCCTGCCGTGGCACAGGCACAGGCCACCATGACAGAGTTAAGTCCCGTCCTTGCCAGGGCGGAAAATATCTTGGAAGGCGTCATCCTCGATTCTTTTCTCAGAAAACTCATGACCACAATGGCCGGCAGGGAATAGAGCACAGCGATCCTCGGGGAATAACCGTATATGAGAATCACAATCAATACGATGAGAGGAACCGAAAACATCCATTTGTCTTTGAAGACGTATTTTATAGAGGGAATTTCACTTTCAGGCATGCCCTGAATGCCGATTTTCAGGGAATAAAAATGGACTACACTGAAAATTGCCAGATAATAAAGGATGGCGGGGATGAGTGCGGCCTTACAGATACTAATATATGGGATCCCCAAATACTCCGCCATGATAAAGGCGGCCGCCCCCATCACTGGCGGCATGAGGGCGCCCCCCGAGGAGGCCGTAGCCTCAACAGCGCCGGCTACGTGTGGCTCAAACCCGATGCGTTTCATCAATGGAATGGTCAAGGTTCCTGTGGTGACGGTATTTGCTACGGCACTCCCGGAAACCGTCCCCATCAGCCCGCTCACGGCAACGGCGATCTTGGCTGGGCCCCCTCTGAGTTTTCCGAAAAGGCCACTGGCCAGATCAATGAAAAACTCGGTGCCGCCGCACGTCTCGAAAAAAGCCCCAAAGGCGATGAAGAGATAGATGAAATTCGTCATGACCTTCAAGGGTACGCCAAATATCCCGTTTTTCGACATGAAAAGGGTCGTGGCGATCCTTTCCAGATCATACCCCCTGTGGGAAAGGGGAGACGGCAAAAGGTGTCCGAAAAAACAATAGGCCAAAAAGCAAAAGGCGATGATAAGAATGGGCCACCCGACAACACGGCGGGTGGCCTCAAAGATAAGTACAATGGTGACGAGACCAAAAAACATATCCCAGCCTGTTGGATCTCCAACGCGGAAAATAAACTCCCAGTAATCGAAGTAGATATAGATGGCAAAGGAAAAACTGAGCGCCGCCAATATGAGGTCGATGGCAATGAATGGCTTGAAACCCGGCTTTCTGGGATCAAGGGGATAATGCAGGAAGACCACGGACAAGGAAAAAGCAAGGAAAAGGCTCAGAAGCTGCAACTCCTGTATAGCCAGTGTGGCCATGATATAGATGACGAAAACCGAACACCCGACGGCCAGCCATTTCCCGACTATAGAACGAAATTTGGATGTATTTTCTCCGGTCCCTGTTTTCTCTGTCACTATCCCCTCCTCTCAGATTCCAACTATTTCCACAAGCCGGCGTCTTTGAAATATTTAATGGACCCCGGATGAAATGGATTACCCAATTTGGATGCACACCATTCAGGATTAAGGGCCTTAGCAGGCGCATAGATTTTAGTGACGCAGTCGAGATTTTCTATGATGGCCTTGGTCAGTTTGTAGACCATGTCATCACTCATATCCTTGTCGCAGATTAACTGCATCCCGTTATCGTTCGTCAAAACCTCATAATCCACCCCCTTGAAGGTGTTGGGAGGATAGGCGTACATACCGAAATAGGGCTTTTCGCCTACGTATTTTTTCAGGTCTTCCTTCTGCCAGGAAATAATCCTGATTTCATGGGTGGCCGTGACCATTATGGCCAGCTCCTTGGTCAGGAAGGAGACGTCCACACTTCCGTCCTTCAGGGCATCCGCCAGGGCGCCCGTTGGCAGAAAAAAAGGTTTGATGTCTTTCTTGACATCAATCCCGTGATACTCTAATTGCAGCCTTGACACGACGCCGATCCCGCCGGTGCCCACGCCTACCTTATGGCCCTTGATATCCCGAATAGTATGGATATCCTTGTTCTTTTTCAACGTCGTCCAGATATTGCCGTTGGGCAGCAGGCGCACAACAACTCGAAAATCGACGGGTTTGTCCTTGAACATCTGAATACCGCTTCGTGCGAAATACCCGATCATCGGGGATATAATTCCCATATGCATTTTCTTTTGCCCGATGAGGCGGAGGTTTTCGGTGGACCCTTCAGTGAATTCGGCGGTCACGTTGACCTCGGGAAGGGCCTTGTTAATGCATTGTGCCACCGGATTGCCGAGATTGTAAAAAAGACCCCCGACAAGCGATGTCCCCATGGCGAGCTGCTCAACGTCGGCATGAGCTTTAGCCACAGGAAGCACCGTTGCCTGAAAGGTTACGAGAAAAACCATAACAAACAGACTTACACCTACCATCTTTACTTTTCTTTTGGTCATCATTGGTCTCCTTTCTTACTGCTTGTGAGGTTCGCAAAAGGTTGCTCGCCTTAACTCCTCAGTGGATATGAAACCATCACCTCCTTTCTTTTTTATCTCCTGGCTTAATGATTGGTGAACCTATTATTCTCTCCCGATTTGAGCATTATATATACCAATTCTATGCTTCATAGGACAAGGGCTCGAAACGGGTGGTGACTTTGCCGTCCTGGTCTTTTTTTACCACTATGAGACCACAGTAGTGCTCATCATCAGTCTCGGTGAAGTCTGCCCGGTAGTGATATGGGGGAAATCTGGTTTCCTTGCGGGCCAAAGCTGCGGTAGCAGTTATTTTTGCCACCTGCTGGATGTTCATGGCCTCGTGAACGCGCATCAATTCATGTAAATTGTCGGCCTTGAGATCTGTCCGTGCAGCATCCAGCCAGTCGAGTTTGTTGATTGCGGTCTCCAGGCTGTTTTCGGTCTTGACCGGGCCGAAGTGGTCGGTCGTAATGATCCGGACGATGTCTTCGAATTCCCAGTAAGGCATACCTCTCTTCTTGCCAAGTGGCCTGAACACCCTTTCCCTTTCATCAGCCATCTCCTTGGAATCAACCTGCCTGAGGTGCTTGACTTTCTTAGCATAATCGGCAGCGTGCTTCCCTGCTGCATAGCCTCCTGCGGTGCACATGTGGAGGCACCCCATCTGATCAGAAGAGTCTCCAGCTGCAAATATACCCGGGACATTAGAGGCACAATTTTCATCTATCTTAATTCCACTCCCGCATTGCTCTGACGGCCGGGCCTGCATGGGCTCGGAGACCGTCATCTCAATCATAGTCCCCTCCAGGTTGTATCCTTTTTTGATAAGGAAGTCAGGGAGGGTATCTTTGTCATACCCGAGCGTAGTAAATAGATGCTCCCGGTCTTTTTCGCTTAAGTGGCGGCAGTCCATATAGATGGGGCCCCGGCCCTCTCTAATCTCCTGGAGTGCACCCCAGACCATGTAATTCCTCGGAGCCAGATCGCCCATCTGATGGTAGCGTTCCATGAAGCGCTCTTCGAGGGAATTAACCAAGTGGGAACCCATCCCGAAAAAGGCATTGAATCCCGGGGCGCTGAATCCTTTAGGCACAATGGTCATACGCACGTATTCCATGTTGGCCAACTCTACCCCGGCATCGAAGCTCGCGCGATGCAAATCTCCCGTGCAGGCCGGACAGTACCACAGGTTAAAGGGGTTGCCCGTCTGCGCTTTGAACATCCTGCTGGTGTTACCGGTTGAGATTATGATTGCCTTTGCCCGAACCCGGTAAAAGTCACCCGTGCGCATATCGAATCCCGTGAACCCGCCCAGCTCTCCGTCGTGAAGAAACAACTTGGTCACCTGTACCCTATTCAGCACCTGGCATCCGAGCCTCTGGACCTCCTCTGCCATTTTCGGCTTAAGCCTTTTGCCGTTGAAATTGATAAAGTAGGGTCCTGGTTGGCCCATGGCCTGGGTCCGGTAAAATTCCCCGGTTGTGGGATTTCTGAGCGGAATCCCGATTCGTTCTACCCTTTCAATAGTAGCTTCTAACTCTTCACAGTATACTGCCTCGTGAATCTTCAGGTCCGCTGCCCCCCGGGCGACACGACCCACGTATTTCAGGTAGGCCTCCCGCGTGTCCCATGGCTCTCCCGTCTCAAGATAGGCCACGAAATGGTCGATTCCCCCGGCAATGGCACCACTTCGGGCAATATTGGCCTTATCGACGACGAGGACCTTGAGGCCCCTTTCGGCTGCAGCCATGGCAGAGTTGAGCCCTGCCGTGCCGCCGCCGATAATCGCCACATCGGTGTCGATTTGATAAACCTCCCCATTTCTCATTTCAGCCCTCTCTCAAGAAACAATGTCCTTAAACGGCTAGCATGATCAGCGGGAATTCAATGGTCACTGCTCCGGTGGGGCAGTCCTGCCGACATACCCCGCAGTGCCAGCACTCGTCAGGATATCGAACCTCAAGAACGTCATTTTCCACGTAGAGAACGTCTAAAGGGCAATGCTGGTCACATATTCCGCAGCCATTACACTTATCTCGATCAATCACGGGCGGCATGAGACCCCCTTCCGAGTTTATTCGGGCAAAGAACTAAGGCTAATTCAAAGCTAGGAAAGGGAGACTTCTTCCCCGAATATCTTGTTTTTATAAAACCGGCTCTTTTATTCCGAGCTCTTCTAATAAGTCTTATCAGTGAGAATGCAGGTGAGTCTGTCCCAGCATACAATGGAGAATCAATCTTTTTTCCTAAGCCATCTCTTCGATGATTCGGTCGCTCTTGACAGGGAAAAAGAGATTCCTGCAGTGCTGACAGGGATCATTTCGAAATGTGAGGTCTTATTGTTTTTGAGGAAATAACCAAACATGGGATTTTTTGAAACATACTATACCTTGTCTCAAATGCCAAGAAAAGATATTTTTGCTCGGCGATAAATGAAGGGTAATAAGAGTAAGATTCGCGGCTCTGGGTCCATTGAAAGTGCTGAATGAGTATGGATGTTTGCTTAGAATAGGGCAATGAGGAAAGTAAGATTGTACAGACATATCTAGCCTGTGAGGGATCGCATTTATCGCAAAGGCTTCCTGAGGAATTAGCAGTTAAAAAGGATTCAACCATTTCCAATGGTATCAGCCCTCCTTTTCGTCTTAACGAATCACCCATCAATCTTGAACTTGTCAGTAAAATAGCGCCCCCAGTGATGGAGTCACCTTCAGGAAAGCCGAGAAATACGAGAATTGCTAGAGCCTTAGCAGCCGTCTCGCGTTGCCCTCATAGATCTTGTTCCGTTCTGCATCTGAAATGGGGAGGGCATCGAGGATCTTGATGGTTTCTCTGATATAGCCCGGGCCTTTTTCAGGGTCAAAGGGACAGTCCGAGGCAAACAAAACGTTGTCAACACCGAAGAATTCAAGGCCACACTTGGTAGCTGAAGACGATCCGAACAGGGCGGTGTCGGCCAGGAACATCTTGAAGTACTCCAGGTGTGGTTTCTTGAGTTGCTTGAGAATAACGGTATAATCCTCATCCGAGGTACGAGTTCCCAACTGATCCCAGCTCGTGCCCACCCGACCCTCGAAGTAAGGGACCATGGCCCCCATGTGGTGGGTAATGATCTTGAGGTTGGGAAACTGATCGAAGTAACCGCCAAAAACGAGCCGGGCCATGGCCACACTGGTCTCATAGGGCCAGCCGAATACAAACCAGATCTCATACTTGGATTTCTCTTCGGTGAGATAGT
>Ga0307380_10010036_pt1 | contig 11959 bp, 6 predicted proteins | sample UN3MG_FD_202239 | JGI IMG/M metagenome (GOLD analysis project Ga0307380, IMG submission 202239) | Soil microbial communities from Risofladan, Vaasa, Finland - UN-3 | ecosystem: Environmental > Terrestrial > Soil > Coastal area > Acid sulfate soil | place: Finland: Risofladan, Vaasa | collected... | reverse complement strand
CGAGCAGGCCCAGGCCGAGCCTTAACGCCCGGGCGGTCAGGTCGCACAGGCGCATGCGGCTCAAACGGGTGGCTTCGTCCGGCGCCTGGATCACCGGGCAGGCCTCGTAGAAGCGCATGAACTCCGCCGCCAACTCGTAGAGGTAGCTGCACAGGATGTGCGGGGCCAGTTCGGCCGCCACCGCGTCGATCGTCTCCCGCAACCGCGCCAGCCGCAGGGCCAACGCCCGCTCGGCCGGCTCGCCGAGCGCGAGCGTCACGCCCGCGCCGTACACACTCGGCGAGCCGAAGCGCTCGGCCGCCTTGCCGTAGATCGAACGGATACGGGCATACGCGTACATCATGTACGGCGCCGTATTGCCCTGCAGCGCCAGCATCTGGTCCCAGTTGAAGACGTAGTCGCTGTTGCGATCGCGCGCCAGATCGGCGTACTTGACCGCTCCGATCCCCACCCGCCGGGCAATCTCGCGCTTCTCGTCCTCGGTGAACAAGATGGTGCCGGTTTCTTCCCCTTGATCCCTCGATCCCTTGATCCCTCGATCCCTTTCCTTAAGCAGTTCATACGCCCGCTTCTCCGCCTCGTCGAGCAGCTCGCTCAGCTTGACGTTCTCACCCTCGCGCGTCTTCAGCGGCTTCTTGTTGTCGCCCAGGATGCTTCCGAACGAGGCGTGCTCGAGATCGACGTCCTCGCCGATCCAGCCGGCGGCGCGGGCGACGGCGAACAGCATCTCGAAATGCAGCTTCTGTCGGGCATCGGTGACATAAATGATCCGCGTGGCGCCGCAGTCGCCGCTGGGGAACGCGATATCGTGAGTGCGATACTTGATCGCCGCCAGGTCCGTCGTCGCGTACAGGTATGCCCCGTCGGACTTCTGGATGATCATCGGCAGCTCATCGCCGTCGCGAGTCTTGAAGCGCGGCTCGCCCTTCGTGTCGTAGAAAAACACGCACTGGGCGCCGTCATCCTCACGCAGTTCGACCCGGCTGCCGTCGCCCGACGTCGCTTCCGATCCTGGCTTCAGCTTCTCCGACAGTTCCACAACCGCCGGCGCCAGCCGATCGTTGTAGAAGCTCTCGCCGCACACATCATCCTTTTCCAGCAGCACATTCAGGCGACCATAGATCTCGTCACAATGCTCGAGCGTGATGTTCTTCGAATACTGCCAAGCAAGATGCTCTTGCTCTTCCATATGCTGGAGCATTCGGGTTATATCTTGCGCGATGCCCGCGTACGGATCATCGCCGTGCGCCTTGGCGATGCTGGCCAGCTTGTCCACCAGGATGTACGCTTCTTCCAGCTCTTCAAGCGAAACTCCGCTGCTCCCGTGAATGCGCTTGAGAAAAGGAAGGAAGTACTTTTTCCCGTCCGGTTTGCCGTCATCTCGTGTGCCGAGATCGTCCTCCCAGTAATCCTCGTCATGATCTTTCTTGAATCGCTGGAACGCCGCAATTGAGCTTTCATCCTTCGGGTCTTTGGGGAGAGCGGCTGCCGCTTCCTTGATGTACGCGGGTCTACCGCGTTTGTGTGCCATGCAAATGTGCCAGAGTCCCAGGATTACGCGACCAAACTGTGTCCCCCAGTCGCCGACGTGGTTTTGCCGGACGATCTCGTGCCCCTCGAAGCCGAGCACGCGCGCGAACACGTCGCCGATGATGGTGCTCCGCAGGTGCCCGACGTGCATCTGCTTGGCGATGTTGGGCGAGGAGTAGTCAATGACGACCTTCCGCGGCTGTTCGACCGGCGGCATGCCGAGACGATCCGGGGCTGGTGCTGAAGAGCCGCGGGCTTCAGCCCGCGCGGCGTCTGTGCTCTCGGGCGGCTTCGCCTGCCCTTGCCCCGTCGCTCGCGCTCCGGGTTCGGATTCCGGCGGCGGCGCCGGAATTTCCCCCAGGTGGCGCGACAGCGCGTCGTCGGTCAGCCGAACGTTTATGAACCCCGGTCCGGCGATCTCCGGCGGCTCACACAAATCCGCCACGTCGAGCTCGGCGACGATCCGCTCAGCGATTTCCCGCGGCTTGGCCTTGAGCGTTTTGGCCAACGACATGGCGACGTTGCACTGATAGTCCCCAAACCGCGCCTCCTGCGCCGGCCGCACCTGCGGGTCGATTTCCCCAGCCTCAACGCCAGCAGCTTTCGCGACCGCGCTAACGAAGCGGCTCCTCAGAATGTTGATTAGGCTGCGGTGTTGCATGGCAAGTTTGAAGCTAGCGGCGGGTGCCTATTCCCGCAACCATTATCCGAGGTGACCGCCCGTGCGCGGGCCTACACACGCCCCAGCCGCTCCAGCACGCCGCGGATCAGGATCGGCCAGGCGATGGTCGCGTCGGCGTAGACCTCGGCGAAGCGCCCGCCCTCACTCGGCGGAACGAACTTGCCCCACGACACCCCCTCGGAGTATGTCGCCCCCGAAAGCCCGCCCCAGTGTGCCGGCTCGGGACAGATGCGTACCGCGTAGCGAAAACGACACATCCCGCCGACCCTCCCGTCCGTCCGGCGATGAAGGATCTCGGCCAGCGGCCCGATCTGCTGCCCCCAGTTCCGCGGCACGCCGCCGCCGATCGTGAAGATCCCCAGCCGTTCGGCAGCACTGGCCCGCCGGAAGTAGTCTTCCATGTCGCGCAGCGGATCAAAGCGGACCGGCTTCCAGCCACGTTGCGGGGCGAGCTGGTTGTATGTGTAGATGTCGATGCCCAGCTCGCTGTCGGTGAACGCGGGCACGTAGACCGGCACGTCCTTCGCGGCAGCGGATTGGAGAATCCCGCGGCCTTCGTGCTTGCTGCGCAGGTGCTCACCTAGCCGACGAGTGAACTCGAAGCTGCCGAACGGCGTATCGGTCGCCAGGCTGTGGAGCGCCGCGTAGCTGGAAGCCTCGGCCACGTCGAGGTTCTTCTCGAGCTCGAGCGTGTCGTAGACGCGGGCATAGCCGGCCTCATAGAGCTTTTTGTCATTCCAACTCGGGTCGTGGCGAAAGTGTGTATGGCCGGTCTGCTCGATCACGCCGTGGCACAACAGGGCCCCGGTGCTGATGACGGCGTTGAGCATGCCCTGATCGATCATCTCGGTCAGCAGCAGGCCCATCTTGGCGATCGTCATCGCCCCGGCGAACGTCCCCACGACGAAGCACTTGGGATCGGTCACCATCTCGTGCAGCACGTCGGCGGCTTCGCCGAGCGCCCGTCCGCTGAACGACGTCCGCGACATCTGCTCCAGCATCTCCGAGAAGCTGCCGGCCTTGAGCACGTCCAGCGGCTCCAGCGGCTTGAGGTCGTGGCACCACCCGTCGCCGTGCTCCTTTTCGCTACGTGCGAGCGCTTTCTTCGGGTCGTTCGTCATCGGCAACACCTCGCTGTGGTTGTCCGCGCGAGCGATGTAGCGGCCGACGCCCTAGCCAGGCGTGGGAGTTCAACTCGCCATCATACGGCAGACGGCCGGGACAGAGCCCGGCCGCTACGTCTTGCTCTTGAGCATCCGGCGCAGCACGGTTTGCAGCACGCCGCCGTTGCGGTAGTAGTCCACCTCGACCGCCGTGTCCACCCGGCAACGAACGGTGAATTGGGTCTTCTTGCTCGTCTCCGGATGCGTGGCGACGACCTGCAAATCCTGAAGCGGCTTGAGGTCGTCGTTCAGGTCCGGCAGATCGAAGACCTCGTGCCCGGTCAGACTCAGCGACTCTCGTGTTTGCCCGTCCTGGAACTGTAGCGGCAGCACGCCCATGCAAACCAGGTTCGTGCGGTGGATGCGCTCATAGCTAGCCGTGATGACCGCCTTGATCCCCAGCAACAGTGTGCCCTTGGCGGCCCAGTCGCGCGAGCTGCCCATGCCGTAGTCCTTGCCGCCCAGCACCACCAGCGGCGTGCCTTCCTTTTTGTACTTCATAGCCGCGTCGTAGATGCTCATCTGCTCACCGGACGGCAGGTGGATCGTTACTCCGCCCTCGGTGCCGGGCGCGAGCAGGTTGCGCAGCCGCACGTTGGCGAACGACCCGCGCGTCATGACGCGGTCGTTGCCGCGGCGTGAGCCGTAGCTGTTGAACTCCGCCACCTCCACGCCGTGCTCGATCAGGTAGCGCCCGGCGGGTGATTCCGGCGCGATCGCGCCGGCGGGGCTGATGTGGTCGGTCGTAACGCTGTCGCCCACCATGACCAAGCAGCGCGCGTTTTCGATCGGCTGGATGGGCGGAGCGTTGGGCGAAAGATCGACGAAGAACGGGGGCTCCTGGATGTAGGTGCTGTCCTTACGCCATTCGTACACCTCGCCACCGCCCGCCCCGAGCTGCCGCCATTCCTCGCTGCCCGCGAACACGTCCGCGTAGCGCTGCGTGAACATTTCCGGCGTGACAAACTCGGCCGCGGCGTCATCGATCTCCTTCTGCGTCGGCCAGATGTCGCGCAGATAGACATCTTTACGGTTGGTGTCTTGGCCCAGCGGCTCGGCGGTCAGGTCGATGTTTGTCGTGCCGGCCAAGGCATACGCAACCACCAACGGCGGCGAGGCGAGGTAGTTCGCCTTAACGTGCGGGTTCACCCGCCCCTCGAAGTTGCGATTCCCGCTAAGCACCGAGCAGGCCACCAGATCGCCGGCCTGAACGGCCTGGCGGATGGGATCCGGCAACGGGCCGCTGTTGCCGATGCAGGTCGTGCAGCCGTAGCCGACCGTGTGGAAGCCGAGCTTCTCGAGATACGGCGTCAGCCCGGCCTTGTCGAGGTAATCCGTGACGACGCGTGACCCGGGCGCCAAGCTGGTCTTGACCCAGGGCTTGACCTTCAGGCCCTTCTTGGCCGCCTTCTTGGCCAGCAACCCGGCCGCGAGCATCACCGACGGGTTGCTGGTATTCGTGCAGCTTGTGATTGCGGCGATGACCACGTGACCGTGGCGGAGCTTGAACTTCGCCCCGTTGTACTCGACCGGCACGCCGTCCGGGCCAGAGTCGCCGGCGACGGCCACAGCCCTTTCAGTCGCCATCTGGCCGCCTTCGCTCGCCCAGCTTTCGACATTTGAAGTCGAATCGGACGTGGTCTTGCCGAAGACGGTGCTCAGGTCCTGGCGCCACTGGCTCTTCATCGCCGACAGCGCGATGCGGTCCTGCGGCCGCTTGGGACCGGCCAGAGCCGGCTCGATGGTGCTCATGTCCAGTTCGAGCGTTTCGGTGTACCGCGGATCGGGGCTGTCCACGGCGCGGAAGAGCCCCTGCTCCTTGCAGTACCGCTCGACCAGGTCGATCTCGTGGTCGGTCCGACCGGTCAGCCGCAGGTATGCCAACGTCTGGTCGTCTACCGGGAAGAAGCCCATCGTGGCGCCGTACTCCGGGGCCATGTTGGCGACGAGGGCGCGGTCGGCCAGGCTCATGGCGGCTAACCCTTCGCCGAAGTACTCGACGAACTTCCCGACCACCCCGTGCGCCCGCAGCATCTCGGTAACGCGGAGCACGAGGTCGGTGGCGGTCGCCCCTTCGGGCAGCTTGCCGGTCAGCCGGAAGCCGACCACCTGCGGAATCAGCATGTAGATCGGCTGCCCGAGCATGGCGGCCTCGGCCTCGATTCCGCCCACGCCCCAGCCCAGCACGCCTAGGCCGTTGATCATGGTGGTATGGCTGTCGGTGCCGACCAGCGTGTCGGGCAACGCGATGGGGCGTCCGTTCAATCGGCGGCGTACGACGACTTTCGCCAGGTACTCGAGGTTGACCTGATGGATGATGCCGGTGGCCGGCGGCACGACGCGGAGGTCGTCGAGCGCGTTTTGCCCCCAGCGGAGGAATTCGTAGCGCTCGCGGTTCCGGTGGAACTCGAGCTTCGCGTTGAGGTCGAGCGCGTCGGGCCGGGCGAAGTGATCGACCTGGACCGAGTGGTCGATAATCAGATCCGCCGGGATCTGCGGGTTGATCCGTTGCGGGTCACCGCCCAGTCGCTGCATGGCTGAGCGCAGCGCGGCGAAGTCCACCAGGGCCGGCACGCCGGTGAAGTCTTGCAGGATGACGCGCGCCGGTTTGTAGGGGATCTCGCCGGCGCCGGCGGCGCCGCCGCTCCAGCCGGCCAGCGTGCGCACGTGGTCTTCGAGCACGCTGAAGCCGTCCACGTTACGCAGCACGGCTTCGAGCAGGACCTTGATCGAATAGGGCAGCTTGCCGATGTCCCCCACGCCGGCCTTCTCCAACGCGTCGAGGTGGTAGATGTCAACGTCGCCGCCTTTGGTTTTCAGCGTTACCCGTGTTCCGAAGCTGTCTTTGCTTGCCGTCATCGTCACCGTTCTCCCTCCAGCCGCGCCGCGCGTGGCGGCCGTGTGAACATCCGCAGGGTTGTCGCTCGAACTCAGTAATTTACTCGAAGCTGGCGAACAAATCGACGGGGCCGGCGCGGACGCCTATCCGCGGACGGTTGCTTCTAGGACCCCGGCAGGTCCAGCTTGCCAGTCAGTTCGGAGACGTGCGACAGCCCGCGTTCGGCGAGGTAAGCGGACAGCCCGTCGGCGATCTTGACGGAAATCGTCGGGTCGATGAACAGGGCGGTGCCGACGGCAATCGCACTGGCGCCGGCCAGGAAGAACTCGATCGCGTCACGCGTGCACTCGATGCCGCCCATGCCGATGATCGGGATGTTTGCCGCGCGGGCGACGTCGCGGTAAACGCGGTGGACGTTGTACAGCGCCAGCGGCTTGATCGCCGGACCGCTCAGCCCGCCGGTCACGTTCGCCAGCATCGGCTTCCAGGTCTTCGTGTCGATCGCCAGACCGCAGTAGGTATTGATCAGGCTGAGCGCGTCAGCGCCCCCGTCGATCGCCGCCCGGGCCAACATCGAGATGTCCGTCACGTTCGGCGTGAGCTTGACGATCAAACAACCGCGTTTGACCGCCGGCCGGACCGCCTCGACCAGCCGCCGCAGCAGTCCCGCGTCGGTCCCGAACATCAGCCCGTCGGAGACGTTCGGGCAGGAGACATTGAGCTCGATGCCGGTGATGCAGTCATAGCCATCGAGTGTGCCGGCCACCTCGACGTACTCCTCCACGCTGCCGCCGGCGACGTTGGCAAACACCACCGTCGGCATGGTGCTGATGAAGGGGATCTTCTCGTCGATGAAGCGGCGCAGACCGACATTGGCCAGGCCGATCGCATTCAAGAGCCCCGCGCGAACCTCGACGATCCTCTCCGGCTCGTTCCCCGGCCGCTCGTTCAGTGTCACGCTTTTGCCGACAAAGCCGCCCAGGCACCGGTAATCCAGCACGTGGGCGTATTCGGGCCCGTAGCCGCAGGTCCCCGAGGCGGTCAGCACGGGGTTGCGCAGTTTCACGCCGGCGAGGCGGGTTTCGAGCCGCAGATCGTTGGCCGGCTGGGCATTTCTGCTCATGTCCGCAGCATGGAGGTGTTCTCGGACGTTGTCAACGCGGCACGCCTCGGCCGCTTCCCCGCCGCAATAAGCCTTCACGGCAATCAAGCCGATGAAACATCGGACCTGCGCGCCGGGTTGCCACCCACGGGTGTTTTCGCTTGTCCGTGCGGCCCGGTGTGAGTTCACAGGCGGTCTGCGCATGGAGCTGGCGGACAAACTCTACGACTGGCTCGCCCAAGGCCCGACGCCGGAGTGTGATCGTACCCTGGCGGCGGCACTCGCGCACGCCGAGCCGCCCTACTTCGACCGCATCGTGCAGGTCCTCTTGAAGCGCGCTCACGAGGTCTCCTGGGCCGGGCTGATCAGGCATTACGAGCGTCTGTCGCCGGAAATGCGACGTGAGCTGTTCGCCAACGACGAACTCACGCGGGTCGGCATCGCAAGCGCGGTGAGGTCGGGCTCGGTTGAGATGCGGTGCAACGCGCTGGCGGCCCTGCAGGACTGTCTCAGCCCGCGCCTGGCGTACCTACTGACGGACGCGCTGCGCGACGAATCCCGCGAGGTGCGCGACAGCGCCGCTCGCGTGCTGCGCGAGACCGCGGGAGCCTTCCTAGACCGTCTCCCGCCGACGAGCCAAACGGACCCCGCCGCCGTCGCCGAGTACCAGGCAGAGCGTGAGCGGCTCGTCCGGGCGCTGAGCGACGCCCTACGCACGTTCGATGTTCACTTCCGCATCGAGGCCGTCGAGGCGGCCTTGTGGTTCGCTGACGACCTCGGGCTCCTACTGTGGGAGACGCTGGGCAACCCCCGCTCGCGCTGCGGCTACGTCGTGAGCGAGCATCTGGAATCGTGGACCCATCCCCGGCTGGCCGCGTTCCTGCTGCTGGGACTGACCCGCCCCGAGTGGCGACCGAGAACCTATCCGCTCCTGCACAGGTGGTCAAAGCCCGCCGAGATCACCGCCCTGCTGCGACACAGCACCCTGCTGGCCAGGCCGGAGATTCGGCGTGCCCTGTCGGGCGTCAAACAGCCCTGGCCCAGGCAACTCGATGCTTGGATGTCGGCAATCCCCATCGACCTCCGCGCGCTTGTGCCCGAATGGGTGTGTTGCCTGGGTTACGACGACGACGAAAAGGCGCGCTTGCTGTCCAAGTGGCTCTTCTCGGCCTCGCCCGACGTGCACCGGGCGGCGGTCTACGCGCTCGCCACGCTCGACAGCGAGGCCGTCCTTGCCAAGCTCAAGTCCGTCGCCGCGAGCGATCTGCCACTGGCCACGTTTGCGCGGTGGTATCTTGTCGGCCGGCAGAGCGGTCTGACCTGCTCGGGCTCGCCGGCTGTCGATGCCCACCTGTCCGCGGAGCAGCGCGCTACGGGAACGACCATGCCCGGCCAGCCTGACGTTCCCGAGTTTGCCAAGCTGTGGCAGGTCTGTCGCCGGACGGCGCCCCACATCGACCACGCCGCCGTGCAGGCCCTCCGGGAGCACCTGGACGCTTGGCGTCCGCAGTTGACGGCCTACTTGCAGTCGTCGGACCTGCGGGACCGCGTGCTGGTGCTGTGGATCCTGAGCACGGACGACCGCGCCAGCCACTTCCGCCGGGAATTGCACGTGCTCGTGAACGACCCCGTCGTGGGCATCCGTCAGGCGGCGAAAGCGATCCTGCGGTCACTGCCGTCGCGGGCCGTCTTCACACAAGCGACCCCACGACCGGCTGCGGAACTGGTGCCGGCCCGGCAAGCGGTGTTGGAGATCCTCCTCGGCACGTTGGTCCGCCAAGCGGACAGGTTGGGGGTTGAAGCCCTCGCGGACTTGACCCGACTGCTGCGATTGATCCACCAGCAGCCTGGGGATGCCGCCAGCGGCGTGGGCCAGGTCGCGGAGGGCGTCCGATGAGCGTGCTCGTGGTCCACCCCGCGGTTGCCGGCCCGCTGGGGCTCTCCGGCCCACTCCAGTCGATTCGCGACGCCTTGAGCGCCGGACCGAGAACCGATGAGATCCTGATCGTCCTGGCCGGCGCCGTCCTGCTCACCGGCGTCATTATCGTTTGCGCCCGCTACCGCAATCTCGAGAATCGCCCCAAAGGCCGGCGACGGGTCGACATCTTCAGACAGGCCGCGGAGCTGCTCGGGTTGAACGAGCAGGAGCGCGCGGACGTGAGCGGGGTTGCCAAGCACGCCGCCCTCAGCTCCCCGGCCTCGATGCTGCTCTCGCCGGCGAATCTGGCGACCGCCGCTGAGCCGGCCCTGCGCCGGACGCCCGATCCCGAGTTCCGCCAGCGCCTGGAGCGCTTGTCGGTGAAGCTCTTCGGCGTCCCCCTGCCGGACACCACGGCCGCCCAGGCCGAGGAGTGCTGAACCCCTTCCACAGCGACGGACACGCCGGCCCGGATCATTCGCAATCCCCCGGCACTCTTGGTGTATGATAAGGGCCGGCGCAGGTGTTCTGCGTGTGCGGTCGGCGTGCGATCAGGCCGCCGAGCCAGGTGACCGTTTCTCGGGAACCCGGACGCCGCCCAAGCGTCCAATACCATGTCCGAGGCGTTGTGAATCGAGCCGCGAACGAGGCTGGAGCCAAGGACGCCGAACTCGTCCGTCGGGCGCAGGGCGGTGACGCGGCGGCGTTCGCGGCGTTGGTGTCGCGTTATCAGGACCGCTTGTACAACACATGTTATCGGATGTGCCACAACCACGCGGACGCGCTGGATGCCACGCAGTCGGTCTTTCTAAAGGCCCTCGAAGCGCTCCCGGGCTTTCAGGCCCGCTCGAGCTTCTTCACCTGGCTGTTTCGGATCGCGGCCAACCTGATCATCTCGCAGCGCCGCACCCGACGCCGACGACCGACCGTGGCGCTCCACGAGCCCGACCCGGACGGGCATGACCGCGAGCCGGCGGCCACGCGCGAAGCGGATCAGCCGGCGTCGCAACTCGAAAAAGAGGAATCGCACCGCCGCCTGCGGGCGGCCCTGGACCGCTTGGACGACGAGTTTCGTATGGTCGTAGTGCTCAAGGACATCGAAGGCATGGACTACGCCACCATCGCGCAGATTATCGAGGCCCCGCTCGGGACCGTAAAAAGCCGCCTCCACCGCGGCCGCCTAATGCTGCGCGCTATGCTCTGCGAACAGGAGCCCCAACGTGGCCGCTCCCGAGTGTGACAGATTCGGCGAAGACCTCTCCGCCTACCTGGACGGCGAGCTGCCCCAGCAGCGCTCCGCCGAGCTTGAGCAGCATTTGCTCGGCTGCGACTCGTGCCGAGCGACGTTCGAGCAACTCCGTAGCGTCGCCGAACAACTTGCCAAGCTCCCGCACGTGCGCGCCCCGGACGAGCTGACCGCGGCGATGCGTCGGGCGGCCGAACGCCAGGTGCTCCTGGAGGTCCGCACGCCTCGCGCCAAAACCCGCGTGTGGAGGCTGTTTGCCCGTGTGAGCGCCTCAGCAGCACTGATCGCGGCCTGCATGTTCGCCGGCTGGCAGGTCTACGAGCGGATGCAAGAACCCTCCGTGCCCTCGACAGAACGGCGCTTAGACCGGGGGATGCGTTCGCTCGATGTGGCTCGGGCCAAACCGGCCGAGCAGCCCACCGATGCCGTCAAACCCGCGGCGCCAGCCCTTGCGCGAGCAGACAAGACGAAGGGTGTCGAAGCGGAGGTGTTGGCCGAGGGGTACCCGGACACCTCTTTCCGCGAGCACCTCGGCGCCGTTGAGAGCGACTTTCAGGTTGGCCTCACTGATGTGCCGGTGGCCACAACGACGGCTACCACGATCGACGTGTTCATCACGCCCCAGGACGCGCAGCAGGCCATGGCCGTGCGTGGCACCCTCGCGGCGTGGCAGGAACCGGTTGGCATTGAGCTAGACACCGGCAAGCGAGGCGGCGCGGGACGATACGCCGGCGGCGCCCCGGCCGCCGGTGTGCCGGTCGTGCGCGCCGGCCGTGCCGGCACAGCGGAAACCGTGGACCGTCGCGAATTCGCCTTCGAACTCACGGCCGCTGAGGCGAACCAGTTGATCGACCAGCTCGAGCAACAGGCTCCGCGGCAGGTGCTACTACGGTATGCCGACGTGCAGCGCGTGCAGCAAGCTGCTGAGCCGGACATGACGGACGCCGAGGAGGAAGGGCCACGCCTGGCGCGCGGACGATTCGACGCCGGAGCCGAAGCCCGCCGGGTCACAACTCCGAAGAGGCTCACGCCCCGATCGTCCGTCAGGAAGCAGGAAGAGATGGAAGAGCGGCGTGGACGTGGCCGCGGCGAGGAACCTCCCGCCGCTGCCAAAGCGGCCAGAAAGGACGAGAAGGCCGCCACGGCGCAACGCGGCGGAGTCGCTGCTGCCACACCGGCGCAGCCGACGCCGAGGGCACGCCGGATGGGCGGCGCCGCCGGCGAAGACAAGGGCCAGCGCGCTCCCGAGCGTGCTGGCGAGGCGATCGCCGCGCCCGCTTCGCAGCCGCTGGCCGCCGCCGCTCAGCAACCCGCCACGCAGCCTGCCCAAGCCGAGCAGTTGCGCGCGACAGTGGCCCAGGTGCGCGACCAGCTTGGCGAGCTGTTGTTCGGCACGTTCATGCGTGCGGCTGCCCCGCCGCCCTCCGAACCACCTCCGTCGCAGCCCATCACCGTGCGGGTGATGCTGCTCCCGCCGCC
>Ga0307380_10010035_pt1 | contig 11959 bp, 9 predicted proteins | sample UN3MG_FD_202239 | JGI IMG/M metagenome (GOLD analysis project Ga0307380, IMG submission 202239) | Soil microbial communities from Risofladan, Vaasa, Finland - UN-3 | ecosystem: Environmental > Terrestrial > Soil > Coastal area > Acid sulfate soil | place: Finland: Risofladan, Vaasa | collected... | reverse complement strand
GCCGTCAAGATCGACCTCAAGGCATACACCGACGAATTCTACAGCAAGATCGTCGGAGGAAGCCTCAGACACGTGCTCAACACGCTCAAACTGCTCAAGGAGGCCGGGACCTGGTTCGAGATCGTCTACCTCGTCATCCCTACGCTCAACGACAACATGCCCGACATCCGCTCGATGTGCAAGTGGATGGCGGACGAACTCGGCGCGATGGTTCCACTGCATTTCACGGCATTCTACCCAACTTACAAGCTGCAAAACCTGCCCCGCACTCCGGCGGCAACGCTCGAGGCCGCCCGCAACACCGCGATGGCGGAGGGACTCAAGTACGTCTATGTGGGGAACGTCTGGACTCGCGGCGGCCACGACGGCGAAAGCACGTGGTGCCACAACTGCGGAAAACGCATCATCCACCGCAGCGGCTACCGCATCATAAACACGCACATCACCAACGGCGCCTGCGAATACTGCGGAGCACAAATACCGGGCGTATGGAAGGAGTGAACCGCCGCCGCAGAAATACGCCCGTAAAACGCCCCGCGCCAACCCCGACGTCTGTGTTGCAAGGCGACGTTTCGTCGCCCGACGGACGGATCCGCCTTGATTTCACGCCATTCGTTGCTGCACCCGATTTCAGATGCAGTTGCACATGGGTTTCCGTTGACAATCACGCCACAAACGTTATACTTAAAAGTGTGGACTTCAATATGTGACAGATATCCGCGCCGATGCCGTCGCTGCTCTTGCAGGGGAGAATCAAATGAACTCTCGGAATTACGACCAGCAATCGTTCGAAAATCTTGTCAGGCAACTGAATGTGAAAAACCGATTGCCATTGATTGGCGCGGGCCTGGTGCTGTTGCTGATTATCATCGGCCTGGCCACAGCCTTCTACACTGTCGGACCGGAAGGACAGGCAGTGGTGAAACGTTTCGGGAAAGTGACTGCGGTCAAACAGCCGGGTCTGCACTTCAAGTTGCCGTTTGGTATCGACCGGCAGTATTTCGTGCCCACTGAGCGCGTGCTGAAGGAGGAATTCGGTTTTCGCACACTTGCCGCTCCCGGTCGAACGCAATACGAGAAGCGCCGCGAACACTTGGGCGAATCGTTGATGCTCACCGGCGACCTGAAAGTGATAGACGTCGAGTGGGTGGTGCAGTATCAGATAAGCGACCCTGATTTGTACCTGCATCGCGTGCATGACCACGGCAAGTCGATCCGAGACATCTCGGAGGCCGTGATGCGGCGGATTGTAGGCAATTCGCTGGGAAGCGACGTCCTGACGCAGAAGCGCGTTGCCGTGGCCACCAGCGCCCGCCAGGAGATTCAGGATATTCTCACATCGTTCGAGATGGGCGTGCGCGTGGTGACGGTGGAGTTGCAGGACGTTACACCGCCCGACACCGTAAAACCGGCCTTCAACGAGGTGAACCAGGCCGAACAGGAACGCGAGCGGATGATCAATGAGGCGGAGAAGCGTCGCAACCAGGTGATGCCGCGAGCGGAAGGCGAGGCACGCAAGCTGATCGAGGAGGCGCAGGGCTACGCAGCGCAGCGCGTCAACCGCGCCAAAGGCGAGGCGGATCGATTCACCGCGATTCTCGAGGAATACCGCAAGGTGCCCGAGGTTACCCGGCAGCGGCTTTATCTGGAGATGATTGACAATGTACTGCCGAAAATCGGGCGAGTGTATGTTATAGAAGAAGGCAAAACGTCACCTATTCCACTGCTGAATCTCACCGGCGGCAGCCTGCCGGTCGAAGGAGGTCAGAAATGAATACTGCAATAAACGTCAAGTCAACCACAATCGTAATCGTTGCATTGTCATTCATTGCCGTTCTCGTGCTTCTTTCCGCATCCACCTATGTCATTGACGAAGCCGAGCAGGCAATTGTGCTGCAATTCGGCAGACCCGTAGGCGAGCCGATTTCCCGTCCCGGCCTCCACTTCAAGACGCCATTCGTACAAGAGGTGCGGCGGTTCGATAAGCGGCTGCTCTCGTGGGACGGCGACCCGAACCAGATTCCAACGCGTGGCGAGCAATTCATCTCTGTCGATACAACCGCGCGCTGGCGGATCGTCGATCCTCTGCGCTTCCTGCAGAGTGTCCACAACGAACGAGGCGCCCAGAACAGGCTCAACGACGTGCTCGATTCGGTAGTGCGCGACTACATCTCGAATACGGACCTCGTGGAAATCGTGCGCTCTAAAGACTGGCGCATCTCGAAGGAAGACCTCGAGCGCGTCGCCGCAGCTACCGAAGAAGAAGAGGAACACCTGCTGACCGAAACGAAAATGGGCCGACAGGAACTCGTCAATGCCATCCTCAAGACCGCCCAGAAACAGATGCCTCAATACGGCATTGAACTAGTCGATATCCGCATCAAGCGGATCGACTACGTCCGCGACGTGCAACAGCGTGTATTCGAGCGAATGATCGCCGAGCGCCAGCGGATGGCCGAGCAATTCCGCTCTGAAGGTGCCGGCCAGGCCGCCATGATCGACGGCGAGACCCAGCGCCTTCTGGCGGAAATCACCTCTGAGGCGCGGCGCGAGGCCGAAGTCATCCGCGGCCAGGCAGACGCGCGAGCCACCGCAATATACAACGATGCATTCGGAGCAGACCCTGAGTTCTATGCGTTCTTCCGCACACTCGAAAGCTACTCGAAATCCCTCGGCCGCGAGGTGACACTGCTGATCGACGCCGATTCCGACTACTTCCGTTACCTTAGAACCATCGCAGCACCCGCACTGCCGTAGTGTAGTGTTTCATTCAGATCACAGATTATCGAGTGTCGCACCGCTTGGATGAAACGCACCAACGGACTCCGCTGAAGAGCAGTGTCTTTTCTTTTCCGCGTCTCCGCGTGCGCATGCCTGATGCGCTTACTCCTTGATTTTCCGGCCCGGTCGTGTTTCAATCTAGGTATGCGCCACAAGCTTCACAGCCGCCCTGATTGGCCGCCATCAGCCGCGGGCACAGCCTCGGGCCGGCAGGTCGGAATCACGACCACCATCCCCTGCGAGGTGCTGTTTGCCGCCGGGCTGCGGCCGGTTGACCTGAACAATGTGTTCATCGCCGATCCCGAGCCGGCACGGCTGGTCGAACAGGCGGAGCGCCGGGGCTTTCCATCAAATATGTGCTGCTGGATCAAGGGCATATACGCCGCCGCGCATCGCGCCGGCATCAGCCGAGTGGTCGGCGTGGTGCAGGGCGATTGTTCAAACACGCACGCCCTGATGGAAATCTGGCGGACGGAAGGTTTCGACGTGGCGGAGTTCGGTTTTCCGTATGATCGCGACATGGCGGCGCTCGATGCCCAGATCAACCGCCTGTGCGGCGTTTTCGGCACAACGCGCCCCGCGGCCGAACGGGTGCGCGAGCAGTTGGCGCCGGTAAGGGCCAAGGCCGCAGAAGTAGACCGCCTGTGCTGGGAGGAAGGGCGCGCGACGGGCTGGGAAAGCCACCTGTGGACGATCTCGTGCAGCGATTTCTGCGGAGATATCGAGGATTTCGACCGGCGCATCTCGGATTTCCTCGGCGAAGCCCGCAGCCGCACGCCCCGCAGGCCGGCCATCAGGCTCGGCTATGCCGGAATTCCGCCCATCTGCTCCGATCTTCACAAAATGGTGCAGCAGTTCGATGCAGAGATAGTTTTCAACGAGATGCAGCGCCAGTTCTCGATGCCATATCCCGCCGCTGACCTGACCGAACAATACGCCCGATACTTGTACCCGTACGATGTCTTCACCCGGTTGGACGACCTGGCAGTGGAAATACGGAGAAGGCGGCTGGACGGACTGATTCATTACGTGCAAAGCTTCTGCTTCCGCCAACTGCACGACAGGATTCTCCGCGAGCGGCTCGACGTGCCGATCCTGACGCTGGAATGCGACCGGCCCGGCCCGCTCGACGGCCGCAGCCGCACGCGCGTGGAAGCTTTTATCGAGATGCTCGCCGATTGCAGGCGCCTGCCGCAAGCGAAGCAATGAAAGCCACCGGTGCCGCCGGGGGAAGTTGGCGGATGAACCAGCGGATGTGAACTACATGCCCCAACCAGATACTCCCCGGCGCGGCCTGCCCAGGTGGCTGAAGGCATTGCTGAAGCTCGCTTTCGCGGGCGCCCTGATCGCGGTTATGGTGCATTTCGACCTGCTGGACCTCGACGTGCTCAAGGAGGTCAGGTTCAAGCCGTTGGACATCTTGCTGGCTGCCGGCCTGATGCTGGCGGGGCTTGTGCTTACCATAGCCCGCTGGCGGCTTCTGCTGGGTGTGCAGGACATCAGGCCCGGGCCGTGGTCTACCATCCAGCTCGGTTTCATAGGCTTCTTCTTCAGTTGCGTGATCCCTGGCTCGGTCAGCGGCGACGCCATCAAGGCATATTACGTGGCCCGCGACAGCGGCAAGACGGCCGGCGCCGTGGCGTCGGTGCTGATGGACCGCTTCCTCGGGCTTTACACGCTGGCGATAGTTTCGTCGACGGCTATACTCGTGCTGTGGTGGCGGGGCGCCCTCGATGTCGCGCAGGCCAACACGGCGGTCCGGGCCGGCTGCATGTTCGTGGTCGGGTGCGTGGCGGCGATGACGCTTTTCGGCGCTGCGCTCCTCAGCCGGCGCGCACGCGACAGCCGTATTCTCGCCTGGCTGCTGGACCACATGCCATTCCGCTCGGCGGTGCGCAAAATGCACAATGCGGTGCTGCTGTATCGCGACCGCCGCGGCGCCGTCGCGCTGATCCTCGCCGTGTCGTTTGCCGCGCAGGTCCCGATGGTCCTGGGCACCTACGTGCTGGGCCGGGCCTTGGGCGATGCCACCCTGCGCATGTCTCAGTATTTCATGCTCACTCCGCTGGGGCTTGTGCTCAACGGCATCCCGCTGCTGCCCGCCGGGCTTGGCGTGGGCGAGCTTTCTTTCAGGGTGCTGTACAAGGCGTTCGGCAGCAACATCGGCGCCGAAATAGCCGCATTGTGGCACATCCTGTTCTTCGGATTCAGCATGATCGGCATGCTGTTGTACGTCAGGGGCAGAAGAAACTATTCGGCAATATCCGGCAAGGCTCCCACCTTCGGAGAAGATAATGCAGCAGACCTGCCTTAAGGGCGCCATACATATCCACTCGCGTTATTCCGACGGCTCCGACTCGATGGAGAAAATCATAGCCGCCGCCAAGACCGCCGCCCTGGATTTCGTGATGGTGACCGACCACAACATTCTCAAGGCTAAGCAGCTTGGCTGGGAAGGCTGGCACGACGGCGTGCTCGTGGTCGTCGGCTGCGAGATTTCCGCCAGGCAAGGCCATTGCGTTGCATTCAGCATCTCCGACTGCCGCCGCCTCCACAAGCTGCCGCCGCCGCAGTACCTCGCAAAGGTCAAGCAGCAGGGCGGCACCGCATACGTGGCGCATCCCAAGGGGAATGTCAAGCCCGAGTTCGCACTCAAGCTGTCTGAATGGCAGCACTGGGAAAACCCCGACTACGACGGCATGGAAATCTGGTCATACATGCACGACTGGATCGAAGGCTGCCACATCTGCAACCTGCGCGAGTACCTGCGCAACCCTGGCGACTACGTGACGGGGCCGCCCGCCGGCATCCTTCAGTTGTGGGATAAGCTCGCCGCGAAGCGCCGCATCGTCGGCATAGGCGCGCTGGACAATCACGCCGCGAATTTCCCCATCCGCAAGCTGCCGTGGGCGATCGTGAAGATTTTCCCCCACGAATTCTGCTTCAGAACCGTCCGCACGCACATCATCACACCCCCGCTGAAACACGAGCCTGAAGACGTGCAGACGCTGCTGGACGCGATGCACAAAGGCCGCTGCTTCATGGATTATGCGCCCCTCGGCGACGCCACCGGCTTCCGCTTCACCGCAACGCACGAAGGCCGCGAATACCAGACGGGCGACGAAGTCCACGGCGGCGCCGCAGTCGATTTCCACGTCCACAGCCCCTGCCCGGCCGATATCGTCCTGCTGCGCAATGGCCTGGCCGAGGCATCGGAGGAAGGCACCGAGCTTCACCACACAGCCGACGGCGCCCCGGCCGTTTACCGCGTGGAAGCAAGGATCAAGGGCCGCCCCTGGCTGTTCACCAACCACATATACGTCAGGTGAGGCCGCCCCAGCAAGCTCCGCCCGGCGCCTGTCGGCCGCAATCGTCTACTCGCCGCTGAGACGTTCGGCCAGTTGCGCCGGCAAACCGGCGGCCACTATCTTGCGTTGCGTGGCCGCCACATCATACTCGACCCTCACAAACTCGAGTGTTTGCGCGTCAGTGTCGTATATCACGTAGCAGGCGCGCGGGTCGCCGTCGCGCGGCTGGCCCACCGCCCCAACGTTCACGATATAGCGGTAATCGTCCAGCTCCATCTCGTGGCGCGTGTCGAACAAACTCTCAGGTTCTGATATCAGCACGATAGTGCCCGCATAGCTCTGGCGGGCCTCACGGGGCGCGCGCCAGATGACGGGAAAATGCGTGTGCCCCACGAAACAGACCGATTCGTCGGCCATCTCGTCCGATTCGAAGCAGCGCATCGCGCAGCCGGCGTCGCGCACGTATTCGAAGATCGGATCGCGGATCGAGCCGTGCACGCATACGACGCCCGGCGTTATCTCGACGCGCGGCCGCATCCTGGACCGCAGGAAGCTGACGCTCTCCGGCTCCATCACGCTGAGCGTCCAGTCCATCGCCTCCTTCGCATCAGGCCGCACCGGCACAAACCGGCGTTTTTCGGCGTCCTGGTAGGTGCGGATTATTTCCTCCTCGCTATGAAGGCCCGCCTCGCGCCGCACGCGTCTGACGTCTTCTTCGTCCGTCAGGTTTATGTATACGAACATTCCGAGCGCGGCGGCGTCGTGGCTGCCGAGGTTATACCGGATGCGATAGCCCCGCTGCTCCATCTGCCGCAGGCCGCGGATCACCTCGTTGGGCTGCGGGCCGTAGCCCACGATGTCGCCGAGGCACATGATGTCGCGGATTTCCTCCCGCTTGGTGATGCTGCGATAGACCGCGAAGAACGCCTCCCAGTTGGCGTGTATTTCAGAAAGCAATGCGTACTTGGGCATAATTCTTCTTTCCTGCCATTAAGGCGCCGCGTTGTGCGGCAGGATCAGCAGGCGGCTGAAATTTGCGTACGAGCGGCTCAGCCCGATCGCCAGGTGGACGGGCCTTTCCGCCGCGGTTTCCTCGAATCGCAGGACGCTCCTGCCATTCACGCTCACGTTCAGGGCTTGCTCGCCCCGCTCGAAGCCGACGCGCATCGGCTCGTTGTCGGGCGCGTCCAGATCGACCTTCAGAATGCACCGGTTGCCGCTCATCAGGGCTATTTCGTTCCGCCCGTCCGGCCGCAGCACCACGCCATAGCCGCCCGCCGGATCGTCCGGCCGGGCCGTCAGGATCAGCCGCACGTTTTCGATGGGGAAGGTTTTGCTTCCGCCGTCGGCGTAGCCTTCGGTTGCGGGCGAGACGGTCAGGTACCACGTGAAAGCGCCCGTCCGCACGGCGCGTTCCACCAGCCAGGCTTCGCCGTCGCGCGAGCCGCCGCGAAGCCAATCGGCCGGCGCGTCGGCCATCCTGCCGCCGTGCAGCACCCAATCCCCGCCCCGCTCGAGCCACGCGGGGTTGAACGACTCGAACGTATACTGCGTGGCGAGCGGTGCCCGAACGGTCATTCGCTCGAATACCGCCGGGCCATCCGCAACAAGCCCCACGCGATTGCCGGCAAGCGGCACGGGGTCCGGGTACGCCAGCAGCGGATGATCGTTCACATACGCCGCGATCCGGCCGCCTCGCCTTGCCAGGAATAGGTCGACGGTGCCGGCGGGATCGCGCACCGGCCGCCTGATTATCTCCAGATCGTTGCGATACAGCGAAACAGACCTGCCGGCGTCTGAAATGCACAGCCGGTAACCGCCTTCGCCGTCCGCCGCCAGCACCACGCCGCCCCGGCTGTCGCTACGAAGGCGTGCGGTCACCGAAACCGCCCCCGGCAAAGCTTCGCAAAAAAGCGCACGCCCCGGCTCGGAACACGCAAGCGTGGTGCGGCCCGCCTCGGGCGCAACATGCCAGGCGGGCGTGCTCGGCTGGAGCATTTCAGGCAACACAAGCCGCTCCTGCTCCGATATGGCGTCGGCGGCGCGTATGCGGCTGAAGCCGGCGAAGATTTCAGCGCCGCTTTCTTCCGCCGATTCGACAACGCGGAAGCAGGTGAACGCGGCGTCTTCCGCGAGCAAGCCGCCGCCGTAGTCGGGCATGCCGATGTCGCACACGTCCAGCACGCGGCGGCCGTCTACGAAGCACTCGAAGGCGCCCGGCGAGCGGAGCATCGTAAGCCGGCGGCTGCCGTCGGCAAGCACCGGTGCGCGTGCCAACACTGCGGGCTTGCCTTCGGTCACGCGTCGAAACTGCCATTCGCCGCCGAACATGCCGAACGCCGAATATGTGCGGCCGGTGGGTGCGTTCGAGAAAATCGCGCCGCCGCCTTCGCGCGGTGTCAGTTCTATGTCGATGCGGCTCACGTCGCGCGGCCAGTTCAGCAGCCGCGCCGTGCCGGAGCCGTGCAGCTCATCGCCGCGGTAGCGCCAATGGCCGTCGAGTTTCCAGCGGGAAGGCTGGGGCGACTCGAGCGTATCCGCGAACGACACGAGCGGCCGCGCGGCGGCGTTGTCGAATTCGACGCCTGCGCCGAACGATACCAGCCCTATCCGGCCGCTGGTTGTGCCCCGGCAGCCGGGCACGCTGCCTGCGACCGGCCTCCACCCGTGGGTTTCGAGGCCGAGAATGCTGCACCACGCCTGATCCGCATATATTTCCACCCGCAGGCCGTACCACTGGTTCGGCTCGATCGGCAGCGGTTCGAACGCGGCAAGCTCGTCGGGCGTGCCGTTGCGGAAATCGAGCAGTTGCGCCCGGCCGGCGCCGCCGTCGCCCGGCTCGATGACAAACGCCGCGAAGTTGCCGCGGTCGTGAATGTTGAACGCAAGCCCGGCCCGTTGCCGCCCGCCTATGCGAACCAGCGCGGTGAGCGCGAGGTCGGCCCAGTGAGGCTTGCCGGCGGCCGCCAGTGCCAGGCCGTCGCCGGTCGGCTGGTATGTCGAAAACATCGGCGGGCCGCCGTTGCGTTCGGCGAGTTCATCGTATCTTGCTCGGACCCGCCAGGCGCCCAGTTCGGCGGTCCAACTTTCAGCGGTTGCGTCTGCGTCTTCGAAATCGTCGTCCAGGACCGCGTCGTCCGGCCGGGCGGTTTGAACGGGTGCTGCGGCCGCATCCGGCGGCTCGAGCGCCCACTGCGAGCCGCGGAAGGAGGTATCGCTGCTGAGCAGGATGGTGCGGCCGTCCGCGTCGACTCGAATCTCGCGGGGACGCTGCCACACTGCGATGTTTGCGGGTGCGGGCCACTCGACCCTGGCAAGACTTGTTTCGCGGCCTTTGGCGATTTTTCTCAGCTCGAGCGTGTTTTCCGGCGTGTAGACAAGCTCGTAGCAGTTGCGCCGGTCTTCAGATGCGAATCGGAGCGTGAAATGCTTGCCGGTCTGCGGCTTGAAGGATATCTGCAGGGGGCGGGCTGCTTCTTCCCCGGCGATGGCGGGCATGCCGGCTGCCGCCAGTAACGCGAGCGCGAGAAGCGCTGCGGCTGTGCGTACCGTTGTTGGCTGCATTGGTTTCATTTCCCGGCGGCACGCAACAGCATCATCCGGCAGCCGTCAGCTTCGGCTTACCGCCAGTTGATTCAGGAGATCGATCCCCCGCTTGAGCGTGTCGTCGGACGCTGCATACGAGATGCGGAAATTGGAATTCCGCTCGGAGAACACGCTGCCGGGGATGATCAGCAGGTTTCGTTTGATGGCTTCGGCAACGAACTCGTGATCGGTGCCCCAAGGCGTTTTCGGGAAGATGTAGAAGGCGCCGTCGGGCTTCTGGATTTCGAAATTGTCCTTCAGTCCGTTGTAGATGAGGTCGCGCTTGGCCGCGTATTGCTCCCGGTACTCGTTGATGCCGTCGATGTTTTCGAGTGCGGTAAGACCGGCGTATTGCGCGATCGAGGGTGCGCATACGAACGAGAACTGCTGCAGCTTGGTCATCTCGGCGATGAGTGCTCCCGGCCCGGCCGCGTATCCCAGGCGCCAGCCGGTCATTGCGTGCGACTTGCTGAAGCCGCCCATCAGCAGCGTCTTGGGGTAGATCGACGCCATGCTAGTGTAGCCGCCGTCGTATGCGAAGCAGTCGTAGATTTCGTCGGAGAGAACCAGCAGATCGTGCTCGCGCGCCACGTCGGCCGCCATCTCAAGCTCGGCGCGGCTGTAGGTGACGCCGGTAGGATTGCAGGGGCTGTTGAGCACGAGCAGTTTGGTCCTGGGCGTGATCGCGGCCTCGAGCGCTTCGCGGCGGAGGCGGAAATCAGGGTAGGTGTCCACGAACTTCGGAGTGCCGCCGGTCAGGTTCGCAAGGTGCTTGTACATCACGAAGTACGGATCGGGAATGACCACCTCGTCGCCCTGCTCGACGAGCGCGAGGAACGCAAGCACAAGCCCGCCCGAGACGCCGGAGGTGATCAGCATTCCCTCAGGCTCGATGCCGCGCGTGGCCTTGAGAAGCTCGCGCAACGCCTTGTGCAGCTCCGGGATGCCCTGCGTGACGGTGTAGCGGTTGTGGCCGGCGAGGATGCTTTCCACCGCCGCCTTCTTGACTTCTTCCGGCACGTCGAAATCCGGCTGGCCTATGCTCAGGTTCACCGGGTCTTTCATGTTCCGGGCAAGGTCAAACACCTTGCGGATGCCGGAAGAATCGATCAGCTTCATTCGGCCTGCGATCATGGGTGCGATCACTTTTCTTCAGTTGCTTCGGCTTCCTTCTTTTTCTTCTTCTTGCCGGTCTTGATCTTGACGACCTTGGTGGTCGGCAGGCCGAAAATTGATTCTCCTTCCTGCCATTTGCCTTCGTCGCCGAGTTTATCGAGGCGCTCGGAGCGAGTCAGAACGTTCCGCTGCCGCTTCAGCTTGTTCTTCGATACAAGGCTCTTGTGAATACTCACTGTTTCCTCCTTGGAGTTATGGAGCGGCCGCAACAGGCGCGGCCGGTGTCTGGTTTACAGCAAATATGACTCGGGTGGCGGAAACACCGCCTCGCCAACTATGTGTGCGATGCAGTCTCGTCGCACTGCACCTTGTTTCGCGGCAGCCTGAGGCTGTCGATCATCACGGCGTCGCGCAACCTCACGCCGAGGCTGGCCGCCACGCGGTCGCATTTGGCCATCAGGATGAAAAACACCTGCCGGTCGACGTCGTCGAGCGTTTCGTAATTCGCTTGGCCCTTCGATATCACCACGTCGGATTCGTAAAAGATGGTGCGGAATTCGTCCGACACCAGGTCCATCGGCACTCCGAATATGTCGCAGCCCGAGTCGATCACCTCGCACAGGCCGGTCAGCCCGACCTCCTCGGCTTCGATTCGTGTCACATCATTGAGTATCGGCGTTTTTCGCACCACGCAGCGCACCTGCCGGCCGGCTGTGAGGCGCTCGATCAGCAGGCGGTCGAAAACGACCTCGCCGGCGTTATCGAGGATATAAAGCACCGATTCGGCCGAGGCCAGCTTCTCGCGCAGCACATCGAAATGATCCACTCCCAGGCCGTGCTCGAGTGCGTGGCTGACCGTTTCGCGCACGTCGAAATCGTCGCCCATGATGCCCATGTCGATGATGTTCCCCGCAACCGCCATCTTGACGGCGGTGTGGGTCGGATCGTCGGAGGCATCGATCATCCCGCGCAGGTCGTCGATCGATTCCATTATCAGATCGTTGTAGTATACCTTGGCTTCCCGATATGGATCGAGACAGCCGAGCAGGTTATACACCCTGACCAGCGCATGATAGGAAATCTCGGCGGCGGCGCGGGAATAATCGGCCCGCTGCATCACCGTCATCGCTTCCTTCAGCACCTGCCGGAGCTTGTCGTCGTCGTTCGTC
>Ga0307380_10010033_pt1 | contig 11960 bp, 11 predicted proteins | sample UN3MG_FD_202239 | JGI IMG/M metagenome (GOLD analysis project Ga0307380, IMG submission 202239) | Soil microbial communities from Risofladan, Vaasa, Finland - UN-3 | ecosystem: Environmental > Terrestrial > Soil > Coastal area > Acid sulfate soil | place: Finland: Risofladan, Vaasa | collected... | reverse complement strand
TAATGGATGTTGGTCCAGTTGATGTTCTAACGGAGATTGGTCCTGTCGATCTTGAACCAATTCAGGAAACACACAAATATGGTGACATTAGAATGATATGGCTAGGCGGTATTTTAGGTCTTTTGGGACTGTTTCTTTTTGTCAAGTGTTTCTTTTTTAAAAATTAAAAGTTAGAGAAAAATCCACAATACATCCAAGCTTTTGCTGACCATTTGATCTGTTCATCTTTAATTAGTTCTAATAGTTGATTTTTATCTAAAACAAGGATTTCTATATCTTCAGAAGATTCGTTTAATTCAGTAGAAGGTTCTCCCTCGACAGAAGCAAATACCATTGCTACTGTTTCATCTGTTATCCCTGCTGAATTAAAAGTTGGAGGACTAACATTCTTGATTTCCTTAATCTTCATGCCTGTTTCTTCTTCGAATTCCCTTTTTGCTGCTACTTCAATTGTTTCATCTTTATCTAAAAGTCCAGCAGGAAATTCTATAATATATTCTCCAACTGGTACTCTATATTGTTTTATCAGAACTATTTTAGGAGTATCTTTCATTACAATGCCAACGACCATAACAGCATCGCATTCTTTAGGTTTTGAAGTAGATCTACTTGCATATGTCCACTTACCTTCTTTTCCTTCGTGTTCATAGGTTGCTTCAAAAAGGTTAAGGAATGGCAGATCGGTAATTTGTTTTCTTTTAGTTGTTTTCATTTTTTCTTTCCTTTTTAGAAATGAATACGCTTCTTTGATGAAACATCTCTATAGCTGCTTGCCATCCATTAATTTTAGGGATTCTATATTTATTAGGTTTTTCATAATTTTTTGTATTATTAGATGATACGATATTACGTATCTTAGACCAAGATCCACAACTTTTACCAAACCACTTGTTGGGCAGAAAAATATTAAAAGCAATCCAAGCCCATATCCAGCCTACGTCTCCATATGAGATATAGGCAGTAGATGTTTTAGCTAACGGATATTTTTCTGAATCGACTCTTCCACATGGATGGTCTTTAGCAATCCATGGACATTTGGCATATTGCCATCTATATAGAACTCGTCTTTTTAAGTATTCAAACTTGTTAATAGCAGTTTTCATTTCATTTTTTTCACGATAGGCATTCTACGCCCGCTACCGAACGATATTTCACAGACTTTAATACCAATAGCGGCTTGTCGGCGTTTAAACTCTGTGCGATCAACCAGCGATATCATTCTATCATATTGAACTTTGGCGTTTTCTGTCTCAACCCAAGCTTTGACCTCTGTGGTATCAGTAGCTTCTCTGAAATCATCGAAGTCGCCGATGTAACATTCGATATAACCATGTAGAATAGGATCTAAAATCTCGTAAGGCAATAGATTGTCATCATCTTTTTGACCAGGAGCCAGTTCTGCACTTGGAGGTTTCCTTATAATATTTATAGGAATAAGTTCTTTCTTTTTCTTTTTATTAAAATGTTCAGCTAGAGCATAAACGACTGTCTTATAAACGTCGCTGATAGGAGCGAAACCTCCGCACATGTCGCCGTATAGAGTGCAGTAACCAGTTGACAACTCCGACTTATTGCCCGTAGCAAGGGGCAGGTGTCCAAAAGCGTTTGAAACATGCATCACGGCTGCTCCTCTTATTCTAGCTTGCATGTTTTGATCTGCTACATCGTTATATCCCCTATTGTCCTTTAACTTCTCGAACACTTTATTGTATTCTTTCAGTAACTCTATGTGTCCTATTGGGAGAAGAAAATCGTTGAACCCTAGATTCTCTTGTAGCTTTTTTGCGTCTTTTAAAGAGTGATCGCTACTGTGGATACTAGGCATTCTTATCCCATAAACGTTTTCTGCTCCAATAGCTTCGCAAGCAAGAGCAGCGACAATAGCACTATCGATTCCGCCAGAACTTCCGAAAACAACTGAATTGAACCCGCTTTTTAGAATGTAGTCTCTTAACCCGAGGATAAGCATATTCCAAAGCAAATCGATTTGGTTATCCTCACCGCCCTTTATCTTTTCCATTACATCTATGTCTATATATCTAGGATTGGACGTTTCAATCGTATCGAATGAAGGAACAAGAGTTGTCTTAGCTTTATATGTAACTCTTCCATCCTCTATTATGAGGCTATGCCCATCGAAAACAAGATCATCTTGTCCACCGATTTGGTTAACATAAATCAAAGATCCTTTTGCGAAACTTTTTCTTAGCTTTTTAATACGTTCGACTGGTTTTCCTATAATATAAGGAGAACTGTTGATGCTAATAATATTAGTTACTCCTATCTCACGATATTGAGCAAGTGGATTAGTTTTATAGTTATAATCATCAGAATTTTTGTCGTTCCATATATCTTCGCATATAGCTAATCCCCATTTCTCTCCGTCTATTTCTATAACAGACAGTTTATCCCCAGGCTCAAAATATCGCCCTTCATCGAACACATCGTAAAACGGCAACAGTTGTTTTTGGTATCTAGCTACAATAGTCCCGTTTTTTATAACTGCAAGCATATTGCGAAACGGCTTGCCTTGTCCATTGTAGTTCTTGTCGATGTAACCCACGATAGTATGAAAATGTTTACCGCTTGAAAAATTAACAAGTTCTTGTAACCATGTTAAGTTTTGTGAAACAAAATCGTGGTTATAGACTAAATCTTTTACGAGATATCCTGGAATGGACAATTCTGGAGTTACAACCAGTTTCACATCTTTATTCAATTGAGCTATATCCATAGCTTGTTTAACTTGGTTGACATTGCCTTCAAAGTCCAAAGGCGTAGTATTAGTTTGTGCTATGATTACTTTCATTATTTGATTCCTAATGTTGTTTTGCAAAGGTTAATTATTTTTTTTGTTCCCATGTTTTTACCGCGAACATCAGAAAGCTTGCATGTGTCAATCCATTGACCATTGCGATTTAATTGCGCGGCAATCATTTTAATAACGATCTTAAGAGGAGTTGCTCCAACATCATTCGACATGTGGGTTCCGATACCATAACCATCTTTAATCTTGCCAGCACAAAAATCATGAATTCTTTTTACTTCCTCGATGTCTAGTCCATCGGAGAATATTATGGTTTTAGATAAAGGATCTATTCCGAGACTATCATAATGATTAATAGTTTTTTGTGCGAAAATTATTGCATCGCCAGAATCATGTCTTACTCCGTCAAACAGTTTAGAATACATCGTATCAAACGACTTGAAGAAGTCATTTGTTGTAAACGTATCTGTTAACGCTATTCCCAAATCGCCATGATAAACGTCAACCCATCTTCCAAGAGCAACTGAGTTTGCCATGGTAAAACCGTATTTAGCAGCGTGGAACATAATAAATTCATGTGCTTGTGTGCCTATCGGTTTTACATCATGTGTCATAGCAAGTTTAATATTGCTTGTTCCAATAAATGTTTTTGATTTTGCTAGTTCGGAAACAACATTACAATGAACAGCATAAGAGAAACGTCTACGAGTTCCAAAGTCTGCGAAATAAGCTCCGATTCTTTCTAGCTCTTCGCCTTTCTTTAGAGCAACGTCTTGATACTCATTATTTTCTTTTTGACCTATCATATTAAAATACAGTTCGCTTATGAGAGCCATAAGAGGGACTTCCCAAAGAATCGTTCTGTACCATGGACCTTCTATAATGATAGAAAGTTTTCCGCCTCGCTGTGTTATCTTTACTTCTTTGGGATTAAACCTATATCCAGCAAGAAAATCGATATAAGGAAGAGGAAGAAATGAACATTTTTGTTTGAGCCAGTCCTTATGTTCTTCATATAGACTGGGGAAAGTTCCCATTCGATTTACTTCTCGTTGAAGTCTTTTTGCAAATCCTTTTGGGAAAGCTGTACTGCCTCTATCAAAAAAAGCATATCTTACATTTGCTTCTGGATATAGTTTAATTACAGCATTTTGCATTCCGATCTTGTAAAGATCATTATCTAGTATTGAATCCGATTGTATCATCTGCATAATTTCGTCCTTTCTGCTACTTCTTAACTATATTACGAAATGAATTCTGAATCAGGAATATTTTATTTTTCCTGATAATTCCTAAATTCATGCTTAAAATCATGATTTTTTTTGGCAGGATCAGGAATTTGCGAAATATTTCCTGAAATGCATTAGTTTATTATAGCTTTTTTTAAAGCACATGTTTAATATTTTTCTGTTTTTTTTAAATTTGTGACTTTGATTTGTCGTATACTAATATAGTAGTAGTTTTTGATGACCTCCCTATTGTTGCATTTCTTGTCGTGAATTAATATTAATCTTTATTAGTGGAGGCTGTATGAAAACTAAAAGTATCCTTGATGTTTGGAACATCTATTTAAAAAACAGAGATGATAAAAGCAAAAACAAACTAGTTGAACATTATTTCACATTTGTTAATAAAATAGCATCTACACTATCTAGAAAATTAAATAATCACGTATCTCAGCCCGAGTTGGCATCTCATGGGGTTGACGGATTATACAAAGCAATTGAAAATTTTGACGAAACAAGAGGAAACAAATTTGAGACATATGCTTATATTAGGATTAAAGGAGCGATGTTAGATGGACTGCGAAAAGAAGATTGGGTTCCAAGAAGTGTTAGAATAAGAGAAACGATGATACAAAAAGAACAAGATAAAATTCAAAATGATAACGGTAAAAAAATGACAAAAACAGAAGCACTACAAAAACTTGGGATCAAAGAGGTTGACTATCATAAAAATCCTGAGAAGTTCCGTGCAAGATCCACTTTTAGTATAGAGTCTTGTTCTAACTCTGACATAGATAACGATGACAACAAAAAAGATTTTAATGAGTATCTTGAGTCTCACAATAACATATCTCCTGACAGCAACTTAATAAGAATGGAATTTTTAAACAAACTTATTGGAAAGAGATTCACAAAGTTGGAAAAAGATATTGTATATCTATATTATTATGAAGAACTAACTATGAAAGAGATAGCAAAAAATCTTAAAATTTCTGAATCCAGAGTTAGTCAAATACATCAAAACATTTTAGAAAGACTTAAGACCAGAATAAAAATCAACCCTGCTTATTTTAGTGACAACATTCTTGATATAATAGGAAAATGTAATAATAACAATCCTTTATTTTAGGAGTCAAATGATAAGAGTCTTAATAGGAGATATAACTGACGCTCATACTGATGTGATTGTCAATGCTGCTAATGGCATTGGGGTTCTTGGAGGTGGAGTAGCAGGATCAATTTTGCGTGTCGGAGGTATTGAAATACAAAATGAAGCAAGAAAAATATGTAGAAAACCCAAAGAGGCTGGCGAATGCTATGTAACCGGACCTGGAGATCTTGCTGCAAATGATGTTAAATATATCTATCATGCTGTAACCATGAAATATCCTGGTGGATATACAAGTTTAAATATAATTTCAAAAGCTATAAAAAGCGTATTTGATCAATTATTATTAGACGATGTAGAATCTGTTGCTATGACAGCTTTAGGAACTGGGGTAGGGACTTTAGAACATTCGCAAGTAGCAAATATTATGACTAAATATGCTAAAAAATACGATAACATATTTGATATCTATTTTATAGATAAAAACGAAAATTTCATAAATGAAGTCAACAAAATTTTAAACAATGACATCGCAGGCCAGTAATATAATCAATAGTCCTACTCTCGTTTTGAATAAAAACTTAGACGCTATTTGCGTTGCTCCTTTTAAAGACACGTTAAACAAAGTTTTTTCATCTCGCGCAAAATACGTAGACAATGAGACATTCCAGCATTTATCATGGGAAGAATGGTTCGATCTTTTTTCTATTCCTGTAGAGGATGAAGGTGATTACGGATATAAATGGATTCATGTTAACAGATTTAAAGTTAGACTTCCGAGAATCGTAGTTCTTTCAGAATACAATAAAATTCCACACACAAGAGTTAGACTTACAAGACGAAACCTTTTAATTAGAGACGCTTTTAAATGCCAATATACTGGTGAAAGAGTTACATCTAGAACAGGGACAACAGACCACATAGTACCAAAATGTCGTGGAGGCAAAACTGTATGGGATAATGTTGTCATCTCTACATTTAAGGTTAATGTAAAAAAAGGAGGAAGAACTCCTACCGAGGCAGGACTTAAATTGCTTAAAGTCCCTAAAGAACCTCATTGGAGTCCTTTGTTCTCTTATGCTCAAATGGAAAAACCAGAAGAATGGAAAAATTTCGTTCGACCCGAACAATGGGATGAAATAGGCTATTGGGACGGTGAACTAGAGTCTTAGAAAGAAATGCTAAATAAAAAAGTGGTACACGTATCTAAAAAATCAAGACTAACTGTCAGACGTTGGAAAAGCACAATGAGAGGCTTGCCTGGTTTTATTATAGGAAATGGACCCTCTGTTAACGATTACGATGTTGCGTCTTTATTAAAAAACACGTTTACAATAGGTATTAATAGAGCATTTCAAGTTATAGATCCTACCGTACTAATGTGGCAAGACATAGAGCTATGGCTAACAGAAAGAGCAACTTTGCCAAAATTAAAGGCTGTTAAATATAGTAGAAATGCTGCTGATCCACGAGGTATTGCATACCAGTTCAAACTTATGCCAGGACCATTTCGAATTCCTCCTAATCCAATGGTTCTTTTTGGGAAAGGAAGTACTGGTCCTTTGGCATACGAATTCGTTCATGCGTTGGGTTGTGATCCTATTATTTTAATAGGCTTTGATTGTCAGTATAGAGATGGCATAACAGATTTTTACGGTAATAACAACCACCACAAAATACATACGTTACCAAACTGTTCTAGAGGACTGAAATGGATCTCTAGAAGTTCTAGTGGTAGAACAATTATTAATTGTTCTGACAATAAATACTTAAAAGATCGCCTTGCCCTCGATAAGGTTGTAAAAAAACTCAAACCTTACTATCCTGAAACTAGTAGAGAATATTTTGTAGAAAGATTATTTTCAAGAGACACTCAAAATAAAAACAAGAGATAGTGATTAAGCCGCATGCTATAATAACGATGATTAACCTATAAAGGAAACAAAAGATGGTATATGGACCTCCAGTAACAGGATATAGTGACGGATACGATGGATACGATGAAGAGATGGACAGTCCTGGTACAAAGTTTGCCCCAAAAACAAGAAAATATTCTGAAGTCAAACTTGCTGAATCTACTTTAGGTCAAATCTCAGATGTATTTTCAACTGATGATCTTGGACTGACAAAACTTAGAGCGTTTTTTGACAATAAAAAATACAGATCTATAGATTTAAATGTCAGTTGTTATGTTCATAACATATTGCAATTCCAACTAAAAAACTTTCTTAAATCTAAAAAATATAAAATATCAGATAGTTTTTGGGTCTCTAAATCATCAGTTATTATAGAACCTAAAATGGGGATAGCTCACAGCGACCCAAACAAAAGTTTTACGTTATTCAAAAGAGCATACATTTTCATAGAACATGAAAAAACCAAAGAAAAATTAGTACTCTTCACGATGCCTAACTATGACGAATCAATGCAAAATTACAGTCTTTTTTCTTTGAAAGATCCTAAGAGTATATGGGAAGAGTGGATTAGCTATAGTAAGAAAAACAATTTCTATAAAGGTAAAAAAATAAATCCTTTTTGCGGCTTTTTAGACTTGAATACAAAAACAACTTGGGAATATATAATCCTTACTCCCAAAGTTAAAAAAGTCATACAAAGAAATGTTAATGGTCTTTATAAAAATAGAGAAATACTTGCCAAAAATAAAATATCCATGAAGCGTGGTATAATATTGTGCGGTCCTCCTGGGACAGGTAAAACGATGTTATGTAAAGTCCTTGCTAACGAAATGGAAATGACTATTATATATGTTCTTCCCTCAGATATAAGTCGTATCTGTGACGTTTCAAGAATATGCGAAATGGCAAAAGACCTAGCACCAACTCTATTAATACTCGAAGATATAGACTATATCGCAGAAGACAGAGATTTTAGCGGGCATGGTGGTAACTTATGCATAGAGCTAATGAATAGAATGGACGGACTTCAAGAAGAATTTAAAAATGTTATTACTATTGCAACTACTAATATGATTGATAAAGTTGAAAAAGCAATCAAAAATAGACCTGGAAGATTTGATAAAGTCATAGAAATCGCCGTTCCTGGAAAGGAAGAGAGAAAGAAAATGATCGAAATCTTTACAAAAAACTTTAAGCTTCACAAGAATATAGACATAGATGCGATAGTAAAAAATACGGACGGAATGCCTGGAGCCTTTTTATTCCATATCGCAGAATATGCTGCAATATTGGCTATCGAAGATGAAAGCATAGATAAAAACGATATCGCTATTGTCAAACAGTCCCACTTCGAAGAAGCTATTGAAGAAGCAAAAGACAAAGAATTTGGATGCGGAAGCGAATATGAACCAAAACCACAGATGGGATTCAATTAGAATAAAAAATATTTCGAAGTTAAAGGTTGATAGCAAATCAAGTTGAAAAGAGCATAACTGTTACGAATAAAAAGAAACAAAGGAAGAATTTCCAGATGATTTAAATAGAGTCGATAGTCCAACAATATAATATAAATATTAAATATAATAGAAAGGTAAGAGCGATATGGAGCAGGAGATTTACGATTACAACTCATCTCTAAAAAAGTCAATAGAGTATTTTAACGGAGATAAATTAGCAGCAAAAGTATTTTTAGATAAGTATGCATTAAGAGACAATAATCAGAATCTTCTTGAAGATACACCAGAAAAGATGCACATCAGAATAGCTTCTGAATTAGCTAGAATAGAAAAGAAAAAGTTCAAAAATCCAATGTCTTTTGAAGAAATTCTGTCATATCTCCAAAACTTTAAAAAGATTGTGCCTCAAGGTTCGATGATGTATGGAATAGGGAACCCATATCAATTTGTGACTTTATCAAACTGTTTTGCGATAGAACCTCCGCTTGACAGCTATTCTGGGATATTGCATGCGGATCAACAGATGGTACAAATATGCAAACGTAGAGGTGGTGTCGGAACAGACATCTCTAATCTTCGTCCTGATGGGACTCCTACAACTAATGCCGCGAGAACATCTACTGGTATTATATCTTTTATGGAAAGATACTCTAATTCTATACGAGAAGTTGCACAAAATGGTCGTCGTGGGGCAATTTTGATATCTATAAGTGTGCATCACCCAGAAATCTTAAAATTTACAAAAGCTAAAAAAGATTTAACAAAAATAACTGGTGCAAACATATCTATACGATTAACTGATGAGTTTCTTGAAGCCGTTGAAAAAAATAAAGATTACGAAATACGATGGCCTGTAGACTCTAAAACCCCTAGCATTTCTAGAATGGTAAGTGCTAAAGACGTTTGGAGACAAATTACAGAAAATGCTAGAGATTTTGGAGAACCCGGTCTTCTCTACTGGAACAAAATTATAGAAGAAAGTCCTTCAGATTGTTATTCAAAATATGGATTTGCTACTATTTCATGTAATCCGTGTATTACAGGAGATACAAAAATAGCTACAGACAAAGGATGTATACCTGTATCTGAGATAATAAACAATGATATTAGCAAATATAAAGTAAAAACTTATAATGAAAATTTAAATAAAATAGAATATGCAGATATAATTTCTGGTAACAAAACAAAAGAAAATACAGATATTATAGAAATAGAGTTAGATGATGGCGAAAAATTAGAATTAACTCCTGATCATAAAGTATACACAAAAAATAGAGGATATGTAGAAGCTTTTGATTTAGACGAAAATGATATTATTTTAAAAATAAAATAAAAAAAGGTACAAGGATTTGTCAAATTAACTTGTAATATAAGATAGAGAATTATTTTTTATATTAGGAGATTAATAATGAACAGTCCTTGGAACACAAAAATGAAAGTAAATTTTGATAATGATATTAAAGAAGAAATTTTGGTTTGGTACAATGACATTGTAAAACAAAAAAGATATTTAAGAAAAATAAAAGTACAAGAAAATCCTCTTAACAAAGAATGTCTTGAATATTTAAATTCTATTTATAATGAAGGATATGGTCTTAAAATCATTGCCAGATGGTTAGGTATATCATATACACAAAACAGAACACTTTTTATGAAATATTTAAAAATAAAAACAAGAAAAGGTCAAAACATATCTACAAACATAACACGAAAATTTAGAAGCGAAAGAGTAAAAGGAAATAAAAGTCCGTGGTATAATTGGCCCGAGAAAATGCCCTTTTTAACCAAGAACACAAACACTGGTATTCAGGGCTATTATCTTAGAAAATCTGGAAAATATGTATGGTTAAGGAGTACATGGGAATACATATATGCTAAATGGTTGGATAGTAAAAATATACCATGGGAATATGAGGCAAAAACATACAAATTATCTAATGGAGAAACATATCGTCCTGATTTTAAAATATTAGAAAACGATACTTTTTTAGTAGAAATTAAAGGAAGCAGGTTCAAAAACAGATTATATAAAATTGATTTATTCAAAAAACAATACAAACATATAAATATTATAGTTATTACAGATATAAGCAAATATTCTAAAATCGGATATTATAAGGAATTAAAGAAATGGAAAAAATTAAGATTGTCGAAAGAAGAATTAAAAAAATTACAGTGAGAAAAAATCAAGACGTTTATGACATAACTACATCTAAAAATCATAATTTCTTTGCCAATAATATTTTAGTACATAATTGTTCCGAAATTCCGCTAAATAAATTAGGATCTTGTATTTTACTTTTGATAAATCTTTTTGGTTATGTGTCTGATCCATTCACAAAAAACGCTAAACTCGATTTAGAGCAATTATATAAAGACGCTCAAATCGCTCAAAGATTTATGGATGATATTGTCGATCTGGAATTAGAATGTATAAATAGAATTATAAAAAAAATTCAAAATGATCCAGAACCAGAACATATCAAATTAATAGAACTTTCTCTTTGGCAACAAGTTCATGAAATTTGTGAGACAGGGAGAAGAACAGGGACTGGAACAACAGGGCTTGGAGATGTTCTTGCAGCACTAGGAATTCCTTATAGTTCTAAAAAAGGAATAGAAACAGCAGAAAAAATTTATAAAACAATGAAGCTAGGGTGCTACAAGAGTTCAGTGGAAATGGCAAAAGAATTAGGACCATTTAAAATTTGGGAACACGATCTTGAAAAGAAAAATCCATTCCTATTAAGAATTAAAGAAGAAGATCCAGAATTATATAAAGATATGAAAAAATATGGTAGAAGAAATATGAATCTACTTACGTCTGCACCTGCTGGTTCTGTAAGCACCCTAACACAAACCACATCTGGAATTGAGCCTCTTTATCAGATGGAGTATAAAAGAAGAAAAAAGATTAATCCTAATGATAAAAATGCCAGAGTCGATTTTGTAGACCAAAGCGGTGATTCGTGGGAAGAATTTGCGATTTATCATGAAAAAGTAAAAATGTGGATAGACATAACAGGTGAAACAGATCTGACTAAATCTCCTTGGTATGGTTCTTGCGCAGAAGAAATTGATTGGAAGAAACGTATTGAAATGCAAGCGGCAGCAGGTACAAACATAGACAATTCAATTTCGAGTACGATTAATTTACCAGAAGATACAACAGTTGAAGAAGTTGCAAACATTTATGAATATGCCTGGAAGGCCGGGTTAAAAGGCATTACCGTTTATCGTAAAAACTCTAGAACTGGTGTTTTAATTGATAAGAATAATAATTGCACTACAAGAGAAGCGACAAACATAAATAAGCATGATGCTCCCAAAAGACCAAAAGTTTTACCTTGCGACATTTATCATATTGCAGTTAAAGGAGAAGAATATCTTACTATAGTTGGACTGCTTTCTAATGAACCATATGAAATTTTTGCTCTCAAAAACGGACAAATACCTAAATCTCATAAAAACGGAATTCTTAAGAAA
>Ga0307380_10010031_pt1 | contig 11963 bp, 10 predicted proteins | sample UN3MG_FD_202239 | JGI IMG/M metagenome (GOLD analysis project Ga0307380, IMG submission 202239) | Soil microbial communities from Risofladan, Vaasa, Finland - UN-3 | ecosystem: Environmental > Terrestrial > Soil > Coastal area > Acid sulfate soil | place: Finland: Risofladan, Vaasa | collected... | reverse complement strand
TACGAGTCCGAGGTGGCGGGGCGCGCGGATATACTCGTCGTGCCGGAAATAATCTCGGGCAACCTGCTCGCGAAGGGGACGACGTACTTCGCGCACTACCGGTTGGCGCACGCGATGATGGGGACGGTTAAGCCGGTCCTCATCCCCAGCCGCTCGGACGCCGCGGAGGCCAAGTTCCACTCGCTGGCGCTGTGCGCGCTGGTGTGTTGATACTCGGATATAGGCTATATAAAAAGCCGCCTCTTCCGAGGCGGCTTTCTTTTCGGGTATTCGAAATCATTTAGGCGGTTTAGCGCGTTCAAGCTTGTCGCGAGCTTCTTCCCCTTCCAAATCTAGGGGACTCAGCGCTTCAATTGCCGCCTCGGTATATTTTTCGATCTCCGACTCACATTCTAACGTACGCCTATATAAATCTCCTATTTCCCGCTGTTTATCGTAAGGTAGTAACGGAACGAGTTGTTTCCTTAAGACTTCCCAATCTACGCGGTGCCTCGCAATCCCGGAAGCGCCCGAAAGCCATTCCGCAACAACAGCAGCACTCCGAAGTACGGACCAAAGGTATATCTGATCAGCTTCAACGCCGGGTTTTAACCTAAGTATGGTGAATTCTTTTGAAACGAGTAAATCTTCCATACCTTCGGGTAGCACGCAGATAGCCCGGTAAACAGCCCCCATGTTACTGATTATAATATCGCCCGCTTTCGCCGTACCTATATAGGCGTAAGTGATCTCCTTTCCTAACCTCCTCTCGCCCCGTTCGCAACGGCCAGAATAAGTAACCCTTACGAACGAATATTCCGTATCGGGGTCCAAACGAAACGGTTCTTCGACCACGTCTACTAAATTCTCGAGGATTTCGGTTTTCGCGCCAGCGACTTCCCACTGGCGTTCAAGCTTACTCGCCGACCATGGCCGTAGGAATTTAGCGTCGAGCCGCGCCGACAACCTTTCTGCAGGTATTAACCAAGGCCCGACACCGCCTCGGACGTATTCTAAAAAGGCGGATTCTATCTCTTCCATTTCTTGCGCGGCGTTAGACCGGGCGCGTTCAGCAACGCTTGCTGGGGTTTTAGGTACAACGTCATCAAGCCCTATATAACGGCTTTCGAATATAAAAGCTGAAGGTTGGGTATTGAAAGATCCGCCCTTTTTAATGAGATATAAAACGGACGTCTTAGCCCGTGCCCCGGCACGTTGGAAAGCGTCCCCGTGTAAACTGATTACACCGCGTACTATAAACCTCTCTCTAATAAAGTCGCGCACGTAGCCGTATTTTGTCCCGCTAAGTATACCATCGTCTATTACAGTTAGTAACCGCCCACCTGGTTTGAGCAGTTGCCAATACCGTTCGATAAACATGACGGAAGAACGTAGCGTTTTACGTCGCTTCCCCTCGTATGTCGTCAAATCGTAAGTATCAAGGACTTCTTTTTCTTCGGGTACGTTTTCGGAATAATCCATTGAAAATGGAGGATTAGTAAGTACAATGTCGAAAAGCATACCGCTATCCAAGATACCCCTAAGTTCCCTTATTTCATCTTTGAGCTCGGCCGAATCGGCAGGCGACGGTTCTGGCGGTTGTATAAGCGCATCCGTAGAATAAACGCGGCTACCGCCGTCGCCGTGAAGATACATATTAATCCTCGCAATTCGTGCTATCATCGGGTCGCGCCCGGCGTCAATCCCGAAAATAGCTTGGTTCGCTACTTCCTCGAGCAACGCATCACGCTTGCCTTCCGTTAGAGATTTATTGTCCCATATTTGCCGCCGCATTTCAGTGAGCGCTTCTATTAAAAAACCGCCAGTACCACAACAAGCGTCTAAAACTCTTTCGATGCCGCCAGCACCAGGGCCAGCTATGGGTCCCGCGAGGCGGGCCATTAACTTGACTATGCTCCGCGGAGTGAAGTATTGCCCTAAAGCTTGCCCCCTCATCGTAGCCGCCAAAAACGCTTCAAACATCCGGCCGTTTAAGTCCTCGTCAATACCGAAAAGGTAATATCCTTCTAATTGCTCGACGACACGTTTAACCGTACCTGGGGATAACTTTAATTGTTCATCGGGTTCGAAAATCCTTTTACGTTTACGCTCCGCTATTTCTTCTTCCAATTTCTCGACAAGGCCCCTGAATAATATTTGCGCGATCGGATTTGGTAGGTGAGACCCTTCTTGTTCTCCTATCCATTGAACCGAAAACCGGATTTTATTTAAAGGCAAAGGTTCTCCGTTACCTATTAAACCGAAAAGCACCGGGTCGTCGCGAAGTAGTCGGTCCTCCCAAAGCTTTACGAAAAGTAGTTTTGCGAACTCAACGAATGCAGACTGGGGACTCATTTTCTCGGTTTTCCATATTATCCTATGACACCTAAGAAACGCCCGTTTAACCGCGTCCATCGAAGGACGTTCCATTTTATGTCCTTTAGTTCCTACTACTAATGTCCCTGTGCCCCAACCTTCCCGGACCGTACTCGCGTTAATTAGTCTCTTAAGCGTCTCGTATCTATTATTCCCGTCGGCGTAATCACTAAATCTTAACGATAAAACGGGCTCCTCTTGGTCCCACGCGTATACGCGAGTTAGTAACCCGTTTGTAAGCATATAAAACCGGCATGGCCGTTCTCGATATTTCCTGTTGATAAGTAACGCGTACCCCGCGCACTGGTACGTGTAATCTTCAATACGCTCGCGCGTGCTTTTCGCATCTATAAGCCATTGCGGCTTTTTCTTACACGCAATAATAAAATCCGGTTTATAAGGTTCGCGTTTCCTCCCCCTTGGGACTTTTAATTCTTGGATGGATTTCTTAGTCAGGATTTCGCGGTCTTCGTAACCTAAATCTGCTAATAACCTTAATACGAAAAAAGATTCAACGCTTGCTTCATTAGACAAATCAGCTGATTTGCAAAATTTGTTTGAGGCCGAACTCGTTCCCATAACTTCCTCTCCGGCGCCGGTATGAACCGCACCGCCCGACACGGCGTACGGTTAACGTATAATACCGCCGGGACGCGCTGTCAAGGCAATTCTACCCTATCTCCAACGAGCGCCCTACCGGCGCAGGACGCATAATTAGATTCTTCTGCCAAAAACAAAAGCCGCCCACGAGGGCGGCTTTCTTTTTTCGGTTAGTCGAGGTTACGTAATCCCCAGCACCTCGGCGAAGCCCGGGATGTCCAGGAAGCCGTGCCCCGAGACGTTGACGGCGATGCACTTCTCCTCGCCCGACTCCTTGCAGCGCAGCGCCTCGTCCATGGCGTACGCGATGCCGTAGGCCGACTCCGGCGCCGGGATGAAGCCCTCCGCGCGGATGAACTCGCGCGCTCGCTCGAAGACGTACTTCTCGTCGGCGGGATAGGCCACCGTGTCGAGCATGCCCTGGTGGCGCAGCAGGCTGATGATGGGCGAGCAGCCGTGGTAGCGCAGGCCGTCGCCCTTGATGGGGACCATGTCGACCTTGTGGCCCAGCGTGTACATCTTGAGCAGGGGCGTTATCTCGCCGTAGTCCGCGAAGTCGAAGCGATACTCGCCCTGGAGGTTGGGGGCCGCCTCGCTCTGCGCCGCGACGAACTTGATCTTCTTCCCCTTGGTCAGCGCGTCGCCGAAGAAGGGCAGCGCGAAGCCGCCGAAGTTGGAGCCGCCGCCCAGGCACGAGGTGACGACGTCGGGATAGTCGCCGAGCTTCTCGAACTGCTTCTGGGTCTCAAGGCCAATAACGGTTTGGTGCAGCAGGACGTGGTTGAGGACGGACCCCAGGCTGTACGTGGCCTTGGGGTCGCCGGCCGAATCCTCCAACCCCTCCGAGATCGCGATGCCCAGCGAGCCGGGGTGCTTCTTATTTTTATCGTAGAGCTCCTTGCCCACCTTGGTGAGGGGGCTGGGAGAGGCGTGGACTTCGGCGCCGTACATCTTTATCAGGCGGCGCCGGTCGTCCTTCCAGTCGTGGACCGCGCGCACCCAGAAGACAGTGCACTTCAGGCCGACGAGGGCGCAAGCGTACGCCAGCGCGGTCCCCCACTGGCCCGCGCCGGTCTCGGTGGTCATGCGCTCGAAGCCCTGCTCGCGGGCGTAGTACGCCTGCGCCAGCGCGGTATTGACCTTATGGCTGCCGGTGGGGCTGTAGAACTCGGCCTTGTAGTATATCCGGGCCGGCGTCTCCAACCTCTTCTCGAGCTCCGTCGCCCGAAAGAGCGGCCGCGGCCTCCCCGCTTTCAGGTATAGCTCCTGCAGGTCCGGCGGGATGTCGATCCAGCGGTCCTCGGCGAACTCCTGCTTGAGGCACTCGCCGATGAGGAGGTTGGGGAGCTGCTCGAGGCGGCTGGGCCCCTCCTCCGGGTCCTGCGGCGGCGGCAGCGGCTCGGGCAGGTCCGGCAGGATGTTGTACCACTGCTTGGGGAGTTCGTCGGCTATTAAGTTGATCATTACGGGCTTCTTGGCCATACGCCGGCTCCTTCTCGAAAAGAACTTATTCGGATAACTACGGATAAACTACGAGCGCCGTTAGCGTGGACTGCAAATTTAAAACGTGGTGCCGCGGATGTCAAGGGTAAAACGGTAAGGAATACTTTTGGTGCTTCGTCATCCTAAGGATTCATCATAACGCCGGTACCCGGGGTATTAATAAAGAGCTAAAAATATTAACTTGCTAAAACGGTAATAATAGCTTATATTAAAAGGGGGTTAGGCTTCAAGGAATAAATATGAATACGATACGCCGCTTTGAAATAGGGAGCGATAGCAATTCGAATAGTCGAATCCGGCGAGGAGGAATAATACGATGAAAAAACTAGCTCAAAATATAAACGATATATCGGCGAAACTAGATAAATGGCGGCGACGGTCGCTAAACGAAGCTTCTACTAGAACGATAATAATAGAACCGATTCTCGAGGCGTTAGGATGGGATATAAGGGACCCCGACGAGGTCGGAATAGAGTATCCTACTGTTGATAAAAAGGCGGTAGATTACGCTCTAAAAATTAATAAAAAGCCTATACTGCTGATCGAAGCTAAAGCCCTCAACGACCCCCTTGAGGACGTTAAAGCTATTACCCAAATAATCGGTTACGCAACCAGCGACGGCATAGTCTGGTGCGTTCTCACTAACGGCGTTAAATGGAAAGTTTACAGGAGCGTAGAAAAATGCCCGGCCCCTGATAAGCTTATGTTTGAAGTTTCACTCGACCTAAACGAAGCCGCAGCCCCAGACGCCACCGACCTTGCCCGGCAATTGTGGCGGGTTTCACGAGAGGAGATCGCGAAAGGGACTTTAGATGAGATAGGCGAAAGGACGTTTACCGACGGCAAAGTGAGAAAAGCTATAGACAAGATTATGAGGGACCCGCCGAGGCGTTTCATCAACTTAATTAAGAATGCCGCCGGCGACGAAAATTTAAAACCCCAAAAAATAAAAGAAAGTCTAACGCGCGTTTGGGCCATGATTAGTCCCGAAGGCGGAATCGACGTTCCTGAAACCGCGGAAATAATACCGGAAATAGATAAAACTACAAAATCCGAAAGGGCTTTAAAAAGTTGGGAAACGAGGCGGCGTAAACGACCGAAGAAAATATATACCGAGTCGCGCCATATAGAAGGAAAACCCGCCGAGGTCCTAGAGTTGTACCGAAAGCTCGATAACTTTTGTTTTTCTTTAAAACCGGGGATCGTAAACAAACAATACATAGCTAAAACTATAAATTACCTGTGCGCCAATAAGTGTTTTTGTTCTATCCATATACTTCGAAACGGCCTACGCGTTTGGTTGTATTTGAAATATAATCGGGTCGAGAACCCTCCGCCATTCTCGCGCGACGTATCCAATATAGGCCACTGGGGCGGGGGCGACTTCGAATTGGGCGTTACCAACGCGACCCAACTCGAAGAGAGTTTCCCATTGATTAGGCAATCTTTCGAAACCCGTTGCCGCTAAACCAATAAACTAATAAACCAAAAAGCCCCGCCGCGGCGGGGTTTGCTTTTCGCCATAACCCGTTAACGGAACTGCTACACGTCCCGCCGGGCGTACAGCGCCCACGTCGCGACGAAGAAGAGGACGACGTAGACCGCGGCCGTGGCGACCGTCAGCCAGCCGTCGACGCCCCAGGATTGCCCCTTTAACAGCTCGGCGGCTCGCAGCTGCACCCCCGCTATGGGCGGCGCCGCGGCGAAGTAGACCTCGGCGCCCCACCGCACGTACCACGGGAGCTGCAGGCCGGCCTCCTTGTAGCCGCCGGTCATGAAGTCGCGCAAGGCGCCTATCGCCGCCGGGAAGCTGCCCAGGTAAATAATTATCCCCAACATACCGGCGACTACGCGCGGCAGAAACATGCTGAAGAAAGCCACCAGCGCGACGGCGAGCGCGAGCGCGAGCGACGCGACCCCCACGCCGAGCCAGAGCGTCCAAGGGAAGACGTGCGCGCGCAACAGCGACAGCGCCGACGCCAACGCCGCGAGCGCCGCCGCCGCCGCGAGCGCCGTCAGGAAGACGCCGAGGAGTTGCCCCAGCAGGACGTGCGAGCGGCGCACCGGCTTGGACAACAGGAACTGCGCCCGGCCGTCGTCCAGCGGCCGCGACGCCGCGCCCATCGCAAGCATCACGGCGAACAACACTCCCCACGCGACGGCGATGTGGTAGGAGACGGCCCGGGCGATAGCGAGCTGCTCCTCGGCGGCGTAGACGTGGCTGCCGCTGTAGAGCTGCGCGCCGAAGAGGCACCCGGCCACTATGAGGAACAATATGCCGACGACGCCGAACACGACGAGCGTCCGCGACGCGAACGCGCGCTTGAAAAACTCCCACGCTACGAGCCAAACGGTCACGCCGACGCTTCCTCCCCGGCCTTGCCGACCACGGACACGAACAGGTCTTCCAGGCTCTGGCGGCGCGTCGTCAAGGCCGTGACGACGCAGGCCGCCGAGGCCGCGGCCTTCGAAACGTCCGAAGAATCCTTGCCGGGCAACAGCGTCAGGGCGAAGCGATTGCCGGTCGCGTCGACGGCGCTCGATATTTTCTCGAAAGCTTCGCGCGCCGCGGCCGCCGGCCCCTCCAGCTCTACCTCCACGACGTTGGTGGGCTTGAGCAGTTCCGCGAGGTCACCCTCGGCCACCAGCCGGCCCTCTTCTATTATGCCGACGCGCGAACACTGGGCTTCGATTTCCGCCAGGATGTGGGAGCTGACGACCACGGCCTTGCCGCGCGCGGCGTAGTCGCGGACCAGCGCCTTGACGAGGTGGTGGCCCAGCGGGTCGAGGCCCGCGGTGGGCTCGTCCAGGAAGAGGAGGTCCGGCTCGTTAACGAGCGCCTGCGCCAGGCCCACGCGCTGGAGCATCCCCTTGGAGAAGCCGCCCATCCGGCGGTCGGCCGCGTCTTCCAGCTCGACCTGGGCGATTAACTCGTCGGCGCGTCGGGCCGCCTCGGCTCGAGCCAGGCCGAAGAGCCGCGCCGCGAATCGCAAGTACCGCCGCGGCGTCAGGTAGGGATAGCGGACCGGGAACTCGGGAAGGTAGCCGACGCGGCGCCGGAGCTCCGGCTCGCGCCAGTCGTCGCCGAAGAGGCGAACCTCGCCTCCGGTCGGCTTAACGAGGTCGAGCGCGACCTTGATGGTGGTCGTCTTGCCGGCGCCGTTGCGGCCCAGGAAGCCGAAGACCTCGCCCGCGCCGACGGCTAAGCTCAAATCGTCGACGGCCGTTACGCCGCCGAACCTTTTGGTTAGATTTAATACTTCGAAGGCTGTTTCCATCTCGAATAAAAAATCGGCGCCATTATACGACTAAGCGCCGCGCAAGTAAACAATTCTCTAATCGCCTTGACGCCGGCCCGCGTTTCCGTTATCCTTAACCGTCCCGGAGGGCTCGCCTAACGGTATGGCAGCGGATTTGAAATCCGCCGGCCTCACGGCCTTGGGGGTTCGATTCCCTCGCCCTCCGCACCGCGCCGTCCCTCAGGGGCGGCGCATTATTATTACGTAATGCGAGCGGGCGACGCCGAGGCCGGCCAGCGTCTGCACGAGCCAGAACCACTTGTTTACCAGGAAGTGGACCCAGCGGAAGCGCAGGCCGAACTTGTACGTCGCGAGCCGCCACCCGGGAAAAAGCTCGCGGACTTCCCCCAGCTCGAGCCCCCGCGGGAGCCCCTCCTTCGCGCGCTCGACGAAGTCGTACCAGACGAAGACGCCGCCGTCGGCCAGGACCCGGCCTATCTCCCGGGCGGCGCGCTCCCGCGCCTCCCCCGGCGGCAGCGACGAGAACAACAGCGACTGGAAGACGACGTCGAAGGCGCCGGCGCGGAACGGCAGCGCCGTGGCGTCGCCGCGGACGAAGCGCACCGCCGCCGCGGTCTTGGCGCGGCCGTCGCGAAGCGCCTCGATATCCCGGTCCAGGCCGACGCAACGCCCGGGCGACGCGCCCATCTCGACAAGCAGCCGCAGCAGGTTGCCGCGTTCGCAGCCGTCCTCGAGGAGCCGCTTGCCCTCCAGCGCGACGCCCTCGCGCCGCAGCGCGCGCGTCAGCGCGAGCTCGAGCTGGTGCCGGTAGAAAAGCGCCAGCGGCTTGAAGAGCGTCCAGTACCCGCGGCTCGAGACGTACTCCTTCTCCGCCTTAGATAGCATTATTCGAAATCCAAAACCGTTCCGCCTGCGCGGACTACTCCTATATCTATAACCTCAGGCCGGGCCGGCGTCAACCCAAATGATGACCGTACGCCCGCCGGCCTTGACCCCCGGGAGTGGGCGTGCTAATATTGTAAAATGTTCGACGGCCTTCCCGAACCCCTCTCCCTCGAAAGCGGCCTCGCCGCGCTCGAGCTGGAAGACCTCGCGGCCATCGCCGGACACGTGGGCCTCCAGGAAGAGCTGACCTCCAAGGCGCGCCTCCTCGCAAGCATCCCCGAGCGCCTCGCCGACCGCAAAGCGGTCCGGCGTTTCGTCCGCGAGCTCGAAGCGGACGCGGCGGAGGTCCTCTTCGTCGCCGCGGCCTGCGAAAAACTGCTGGCGGTCCTCGGCCCCTCCACCCTCTTCCGCTTCGGGGCCACGGCCCCCCCTCAGGACGCCGTAACGCGCGGCCTGCTGCTGCCCGACGCCGCTACCGGCCTGTACCGGCCGGCGGCGGAGATATTGCCGCACGTCCACGACGAGGCCGCCAAGCAATTCGCCGCCCCGGCCGCCGAGCCGCCGGCGCGAGTCACGACCCTCGAGCCCCCCTCCGCGTTCCGGGACGCCGTCTCGAGCTGGTGCTACGTAATCAAAAACCCCATAACGCTGACGCAGAGCGGCTCCACCCCCAAGCGCGCGCTCGCGAAACTGGCGCCGCTGCTGGAGGTGGCGGAGGAGGAAGCGCCGCGGGCCGCGGCGGTCGAGGGTTTCGGGTACAGCCGGCTCGAGCTCTTGGCGGAAGACCTGGAACGTCGCGGCGCATTAGCGCGGGACGACGGCGAACTCCGTGCCGCCGGATGGTTGGCGGAAGACCCGGCTCGCGTGGCCGCAAATTATAACGCCGACCTGACTCGAGCCATAGTGGAAGAGGACGGGACGGCCGGCGCCCTCCTCGCCGCGTATTTGTGCGCGCTGTCGCCGGCGGGTCAATGGCGGCCCGTCGCGGACGCGGTCCTGAGTATTCTCGGCGTAGCCCCGGACGCCGACGGGGCGAACATACGTAAGGGCCTTTTCGCGCTGTTCGTAAGCGGCGTTTGCGCCGCGGGCGCGGCCGACGACGGCTCGCTCCTCTTCGCCCGGGCGAAGGAGCTGGACGAATTGAAGCGGCCGCCGGCGCAACCCGCCGAACCGCGGTTCTTGCTGGGCGGGAACTTCGAGCTCAAGGTCCCCTACGACGTACCGACCGAGACCAGGCTCAAGCTCGAGGCGTTCGCCGAGCAGACGAGCGGCGGCCGCCTTCCGTCGTACCGCATCTCCAAGGCCACGTTCTACCGGGCGCTGGACGCCGGCGTCGCCGTCGACGAAGTGCTGTCCTTCCTGGAAAGCCGCGTCTCGAAACCGGTCCCGCAAAACGTGGCGTTCTCGCTGCGCGGCTGGGCCGAGCGATACGGCAAGATATCCTTCTACGACCACCTCGTCGTCGCCGCGGAGACGCCCGAAACGGCGGACGAAATCGCCAACCTGCCCACGGTCGCGCCGTTCGTCAAGGGGCGGCGCGAGCTGCACGCCGTCGAGATATCGCGCGAAGATTACGCCGCCGTCCGCGACGCCCTCACCTCGGACGGGTACCTGCCGCGGTCGTTGGGGGGCGAGGCCGAGGCCTCGGCCGACGTATCGCCCCGGGCGCTGTTCGACGCCGGCTCGCGCCGGGCCGCCGAGGACGGGACGCCCGAGCCGGAGGCCGAGAACGCGGCCGCCGTCGTGGAGTTCGCGGTCGCGCACGGCAAGGCGCTGAAGCTCTGGCTTAAGGGCGAGGAGGAACCGGTGGAGGTCGAACCGCGCAAGATAACGGTGCAGCGCGGCCGGGCGTACCTCCACGTCGCCGGCGACGGCGACCGGACGCCCATACCCGTAGCCGCCATCGCCCGGGCGACGTTTAAATAGATGACGGGCCGAAAGGAAACGCCGCCGTCGCTGAGTTGGCGCGCCTGGCCGCTGGTGGAATATCCGGCGCGTTCGGCGCTGGCGGCCTTCGCCGTCGCCGGCACCGCCGCGGCCATATACTTTATTTGGGACAGCGCGCTCTTCGCGGTTCTGGGCGCCGTCGTGCTGGCGCTCTCGCTCCACGGCCATATCCTTCCGCGGCGCTTCCGCCTCGACGACGACGGCGTTTTCGTCTCGGTGATAGGAATAAAAAAACGCCGGCCGTGGGATTACTTCCACTCCTACTACGCCGACCGGCTGGGCGTCATGCTCTCGACCTTCACGTATCCGTCGCGACTCGACTCCTTCCGGGGCGTGAACCTGCGCTTCGCCCGCGACAACCGCGACGACGTCGTGGCGTTCGTCGCGGCCAGGCTCCCGGCCGCGGAAAAGAGAAGCCGCCGGCGCTCGAGCGGCTAACACCGGAGGACCCGTTGGCACGAAAATCCACATGGCGGAGCGCGCTGACGTACGCGGCGTCGTTCGTCTTCCCCTTCTTCGGCGTCGCGTACGGCGCGCTCGAGATGTGCAAGGGCGAGGAGGCTAACCGGCGCCGCGGCAAAATTTGCCTCGTTCTGGGCGTCGCCGCGCTCGTGCTGGTGTGCGTGGGCGGCGCGGTGTGGCTGGCGCTGGGCCTCAAGGCCGGCTTCGGCTTCCTTCTTCCGGAATAAAAACGAAAGGACGAACGGTGGCGGAAGCGAAAAAACCGGTCGAAGCGGAGACGGCGGCGGAAGTCCCGCCCGAGCCGCGATGGCTGTTTTACGGCGTGTCTTTCGTCCTACCGATAGCGGGCATCGTCCTGGGGGCGCTGTACCTCAGCAAGCCGGACGCGGCCAACAAGGAGTTCGGCAAGTACTGCCTTATCGCGGCGCTGGTGAACTTCGCCATAGGCGTCTCGGTCATCCTGTGCATGGTGCTGTTCTACGCGGCCTTCTTCCTGGTCTATATCGGCCTCATCGCCGGGTTGTTCGGCGCCGCGGCGGGCGGCGGCTTATAACCGTCGCGCCGCTGTATCTCCCTCTTATTTAAATTACGCCGACGAAAAAGCGGCCCGAGCGGGCCGCTTTCGAATTAAACAATTTACCTAAAAATTAATAGGGAACGCGACCGTCGCGAGGACGTACGTCTCCTTCCCCGTAACCCAACCCTTATTACGGTTCGTTTGGCTATACAGGTAATAATCGTACGGGCCGTACAATATCTGCCGGAACGACGGCCCGAACGCCACGTACGGCAGCGGCGCGAATAAACACTCCGCGTATATATCTACCGCCGGCGACTTTACGGTGCCGTAATACGGGTAGTATCCGAAAAAGTCGATGACCTGTAAGCGCTCGCGGAACGTAGCGCCGGCGTCAAGGCCGAGCCATTCCCAAGGCCGGTATTCGAACCCGG
>Ga0307380_10010029_pt1 | contig 11965 bp, 9 predicted proteins | sample UN3MG_FD_202239 | JGI IMG/M metagenome (GOLD analysis project Ga0307380, IMG submission 202239) | Soil microbial communities from Risofladan, Vaasa, Finland - UN-3 | ecosystem: Environmental > Terrestrial > Soil > Coastal area > Acid sulfate soil | place: Finland: Risofladan, Vaasa | collected... | reverse complement strand
GGCAGCTGGCCACCCTCGCCGGGCTTGGCGCCCTGCGCCATCTTGATCTGGATGACGTCGGAATTGACCAGGTATTCGGTGGTGACACCGAAGCGTCCCGAGGCCACCTGCTTGATGGCAGAGCGTGCGGAGTCGCCGTTCGGCAGCGGCTTGAAACGTTCGGTCAGCTCGCCGCCCTCGCCGGTGTTGGACTTGCCGCCGATGCGGTTCATGGCGATGGCCAGCGTCGTGTGTGCCTCGTAGGAGATCGAGCCGAACGACATGGCGCCGGTCGAGAAGCGCTTGACGATCTCTTTCGCCGGTTCGACTTCCTCGATCGGTACCGGCTGGTCGGAGAACTTCAGCTCGAACAGCCCGCGCAGATTCATCAGCCGCTCGTTCTGTTCGTTGACCAGTTGGGCGAATTCCCGGAACGTGCCGGCGTCATTGGCGCGCGTGGAATGCTGCAGCTTGGCAATGGTGTCCGGCGTCCACATGTGGTCTTCACCGCGTGTGCGAAACGCATAGTCGCCGCCGACGTCGAGGCTGTTTCGATAGATCGGGTTGTCGCTGTAGGCGTCACGGTGCCAGCGCACGGTTTCCTCGGCGACCTCGGCCAGGCCGATACCCTCGATGGTGGTCGCGGTGCCCGTGAAGTAGGCATCGATGAACGGGGTGTTCAGGCCGACCGCGTCGAAGATCTGCGCGCCGCAGTAGGACTGGTAGGTCGAGATGCCCATCTTGGACATCACCTTGAGCAGGCCCTTGCCGACCGCCTTGATATAGCGTTTCTTGACTGTCTCGGCATCCAGGTCACCGGGCAGCTGGGCGCGCAGGGCTTCCAGCGATTCGAACGCCAGGTAGGGATTGATTGCCTCCGCGCCATACCCGGCGAGTGTGGCGAACTGGTGTACCTCGCGCGCGGCGCCGGTCTCGATAACCAGGCCCGCTACGGTGCGCAGGCCGGCACGCACCAGGTGATGATGCACGCTGGCCGTGGCCAGCAGGGCCGGGATGGCGATGTGGTCGACGTCAACGCGTCGGTCGGACAGGATGAGGATGTTGTAACCGTCACTGACGGCCTGTTCGGCGTGCCGGCATACGGTGGCCAGTGCGCCTTTCATGCCACTGGCGCCGGCGCTGGCCGGATAGCAGATATCGATGGTTTTTGTGCGGAACGCACCATCGGTGTGATCCTCGATGTGACGGATGCGCTCGATGTCGGTGTTGGTCAGGATCGGCTGGCTGACCTCAAGGCGCATATGCTCGCCGGCAGATTCGAGGTCGAGCAGGTTCGGGCGCGGGCCGATCAGGGAGACCAGCGACATCACCAGTTCCTCGCGTATCGGGTCGATCGGCGGATTCGTGACCTGGGCGAAGTTCTGCTTGAAATAGTTCGACAGCGGCTTGGACTTGTTCGACAGCACGGCGATCGGGTTGTCGGCGCCCATCGAACCGACTGCCTCCTGGCCGGTGAGTGCCATCGGCGTCATCAGGAATTTGATGTCTTCCTGGGTGTAGCCGAAGGCCTGCTGCCGGTCGAGCAGGGTGGCGTGGTCCGGGGTCATCGGGCCGACTTCGCCCGGCAGTTTTTTCAAACGGATCTGGGTCTTGTCCAGCCAGTCCTGGTAGGGGTGACTGTTGGCCAGCGTTTCCTTGAGTTCCGCATCGTCGATGATGCGGCCCTGCTCGAGGTCGATGAGGAACATCTTGCCCGGCTGCAGGCGCCATTTCTTGACGATGCGTTCCTGCGGGATGTCGAGTACGCCCATTTCGGATGCCATCACCACCAGGTCGTCGTCGGTGATCAGGTAGCGCGCCGGGCGCAGCCCGTTGCGGTCCAGTGTGGCGCCGATCTGGCGGCCGTCGGTAAAGGCCACGGCGGCAGGACCGTCCCATGGCTCCATCACCGCGGCAAAGTATTCATAGAAGGCGCGGCGCTTTTCATCCATCAGCGGGTTGCCGGCCCAGGCCTCGGGAATCAGCAGCATCATGGCATGCGCCATGGAGTAGCCGCCCGTGACCAGCAATTCGAGCGCATTGTCGAAACAGGCCGAATCAGACTGGCCCTCGGCAATCAGCGGCCACAATTTCTGCAGGTCGTCGCCGAACGATTCCGATGCCATGGAGTGGCGGCGCGCATTCATCCAGTTGATATTGCCGCGCAGGGTGTTGATTTCTCCGTTGTGGGCGATCATGCGGAACGGGTGCGCCAGGTCCCATGACGGGAAGGTGTTGGTGGAAAAACGCTGGTGCACCAGCGCCAGTGCAGATGTCATGCGCGTGTCGTTGAGATCGGCATAGTAGCTGCCTACCTGGTTGGCGAGCAGCATGCCTTTGTAGCACAGGGTGCGCGCGGACATGGACGGTACGTAAAAACAGTTGCTGCCGTCCCTGCCGGAATCGCGCACGTTATTTTCCAGTCGCTTGCGGATGATGAACAGCCTGCGCTCGAAACTGTCTCCATCGCTGATACCGCTGCCCTTGCCAATGAACACCTGGCGCATCACCGGCTCGACGCGCTGCACGCTCTTTCCGAGTCCGGTGCTGTTTACCGGCACGTCACGCCAGCCCAGCAGGGTCTGGCCTTCCTCGGCGATGGTCTGTTCGATCAGCGCTTCACAATAGCGGCGGGTGTCTTCCTGCTGCGGCAGGAACAGCATGCCAACACCGTAGTCGCCGGCAGCCGGCAATTCGATGCCCAGTCGGTCACATTCCGCGCGCAGGAATTCATCCGGTACCTGCATCAGGATGCCGGCGCCGTCGCCGGCCATCGGGTCGGCACCTACGGCGCCGCGGTGGGTGAGGTTTTCCAGGATGCGCAGACCCTGCTGGACGATCTCGTGACTTTTTCGGCCCTTGACATTGGCCACGAACCCGACACCACAGGCGTCGTGTTCATTGGACGGATCGTACAGACCTTGTCGGGGAGGCAGCATGCCGTAAGTCATCGGGGATACCTTCTTTATTGTGTGCCAGGGCGCCAGACAGGCATTCCGTCGGATACCATAAAACATCTAATTAAACAACAAGATACAATATTCCCATCATTGCGCTTGTGGGGTGCAGAGCCAGTTACCGGCACCCGCGCAAAAGGCCAAACAGTATAGCGCCGCCGGGCCGGTGGTTCAATTTGGGCTGTGTTGTTTTTCCCCTTTCTTATCAGGGGTATGGACGATGGCAGGCAGGCTAATCAGGCCGGCTCTGGATGAAGACGACACGGTAACCGCGTTTGAGCTGTTCATCACGCGCCCGGATCAGCGCGGCCTCGGCGCTGTCACGGTCCGGAAACTGTTCGCGCACGACGCGGCCGCGCGCGCCCTGATAACCCCATTCGCGGATCAGCGACCAGCCCTCGAGCAGGTCTTCCTGCAGGTGCAGATGGTAGAAGCGTGGCGCCTTGTCGTCCTGTGGCGGGATTTGCATGTAGATGCGCATGAGTTATCGCCCAAATGCGCAATACATATCTCGCGCAGAGCCGCAGAGGCGCAGAGAAAAATATGAAAAATTTCGGTTGGAAATGAAAATCATGAGGAATTTATTCTGATTTTATACATGCCTGTAGTTGCAAATATTGCCACGTTCTCTGCGTTCTCTGCGTTCTCTGCGTTCTCTGCGTTCTCTGCGTCTTTGCGCGAGATTCTGTTGTTATGATCTGGTCCTATATCGCTGGATTGAACACGCGGTCATACTCGGCGATGGCGTAGCGGTCAGTCATGCCGGCGATGTAATCGGCCACGGCACGTGCCTGGCCACTGTCCCCGTCGGCAGATTGCAGTTCCTGTACATGCCGGTAGGCATCGTCCGGCAGCAGGCGCGGGTCTTTGAGAAATGTGTTGAAGAGGGCGGTGATGGTCTGCGCGGCTTTCGAGGTCATGCGGTGTACGCGGTAGTGACGGTAGAGGCGGGTGCGCAGGAAGCGCTTCAGTTCCTGGTTTTTTTCACGCATGGCTTCGCTGAAGCTGATCAGTGGTTCCCTGTATGCTCGCACGGCCTCGATATCGACCGGTGCCGTTTCGGCCAGCCGCGCCGCGCTGGTCTCGACCAGGTCGATCACCTGGCAGCCGATCAGGCGCCGCACCACCTCGTGGATGGTGCGGCGCGCGGCCAGCTGCGGATAGCTGTTGCGTACGATGTCGTATTGCTCGCGGAACAGGGTGACTTCACTGAGAGCCTCGACATCGATCAGGCCGGAGCGCAGGCCGTCATCCACGTCGTGACTGTTATAGGCGATTTCATCTGCCAGGTTGGTCAGCTGCGCCTCGAGAGAAGGCTGCAGCCTCTTCAGAATACGTTCGCCCAGTTCACCCAGGGTTTCCGCGTTTTTGCGCGAACAATGCTTGAGAATACCTTCGCGTGTTTCAAAGGTCAGGTTGAGACCGGGGAATTCCGCATAGCGCTCCTCAAGTTCGTCGACCACACGCAGTGACTGCAGGTTATGTTCGAAGCCACCATAGTCCTGCATGCAGGCATTCAGCGCATCCTGACCCGCATGACCGAAGGGTGTGTGACCGAGGTCGTGCGCCAGTGCGATGCCCTCGGTCAGGTCCTCGTTCAGCTGCAGTGCGCGGGCGATGGAGCGTGCAACCTGCGCGACCTCGATCGAGTGTGTCAGGCGGGTACGGAACAGGTCGCCCTCGTGATTGACGAAGACCTGTGTCTTGTATTCGAGACGCCGGAAAGCGGCCGAGTGAATGATACGGTCCCTGTCACGCTGGTATTCGCTGCGATAGGCAGGGGCGGGCTCCGGGTATCGACGGCCCCTGGAGCGGGCCGTGGTTGCCGCGTAGTGAGCCAGCTGCGGTTCCCTGCCGGTTGCCGTATTCATATTTCAGGCTGCGGCACTGAGTGTTGCGCTGAGCAGCTCGGGCTGGTAGTCGGCGGTCAGCACCGCCGTGCCGATGGCCTTGAGCAGGACCAGGCGCAGGCCGCTGTCGACGGCCTTTTTGTCGACGGCCATGAGGTCGAGGAATTGCTGTTCGCCCATCTCCGGCGGGGGCGCGACTGGCAGGTTTGCCTGGCGCAGCAGGGCGGCGGTGCGCTCGACGTCGGTTTGTGCCAGCCAACCATGGCGTGCTGACAGGTCCGCTGCCATGACCATGCCGGCAGCCACGGCTTCGCCATGCAGCCAGTTGCCATAGCCCGTGCCGGTTTCGATGGCGTGACCGAAGGTGTGGCCGAGATTCAGCAGGGCGCGCTTGCCACTTTCACGTTCATCCGCGGCAACGATTTCCGCCTTGATGGCGCAGGAACGCTCGATAGCATGGGCCAGGGCCTGCTTGTCGCGCGCCTTCAATGCTCCGATATTCTGTTCCAGCCAGGTGAAGAAGTCCGTATCGTGAATCAGGCCGTACTTGATGACTTCCGCGAGTCCCGCGGCAAACTGGCGGTCATCCAGCGTGTCCAGCGTATCGGTGTCTATGAGTACGCAACGTGGCTGGTGGAAGGCGCCGATCATGTTCTTGCCCAGCGGATGGTTGACACCGGTCTTGCCGCCAACCGACGAGTCCACCTGGGCCAGCAGGGTGGTGGGGATCTGTACGAAGGCGACGCCACGCTGGTAGCTGGCGGCAGCGAAGCCGGTAATGTCGCCGACCACACCCCCGCCAAGTGCGACCAGTGTGCAACCGCGGTTGAGCCGGTGCTGCAGCAGAGCGGTATAGATGGTATTCAGGGTTTCCAGGTTCTTGTATTGCTCGCCGTCCGGGAGGATAACAGTGGACACTTCATGGTCTGCCAGCATGCCAAGCACCGGTTCAAGATACAGCGGAGCTACGGTCTCGTTGCTCACTACCAGGACCTGCCGCCCGCGGATATGCGGCGTCAGCAACGCATTGTCGGCGAGCAATCCCTGCCCGATGTGGATGGGGTAGCTGCGCTCCCCGAGGTCGACGGTTAGTGTTTGCATCGGTCTGTAACTGTCAGGAAAACATGGCCAGCATAGCGAAAAAGGCGGGTGGCACGCAAAACGGGTCCGTCAGTCAAGTTGCCTGATGATCTGTTTGACCACGTCCATGACGCGCATGCCGTCGGTGTTGATGACGATATCGGCGGTTTCCCGGTACAGGGGTTCGCGGATTGCCATCAGTTTCTCGAGTGTTTTGCGCGGGTCGGGGGTCTGCAGTAATGGCCGGTTCCGGTCCCGGCCGGTGCGCTTGAGCTGCTGGTTGACAGAGGCATGCAGGTATATCACCGTGCCCCGGCTGGCGAGATGTTCCCTGTTTTGCGGATCCAGTATTGCCCCCCCTCCGGTTGCCAGGATGATGCCATCGAGCAGGGTCAGTTCGTCGATGATGGCGCTTTCGCGCTTGCGGAAGCCTGCCTCACCCTCGAGCTCGAAGATCAGCGGGATGTCGACGCCGGTACGGTGCTCGATTTCATGGTCGCTGTCGTGAAATGGCATATTCAGTTGCCTGGACAACTGGCGACCTATGGTGGACTTGCCGGCCCCCATGGGGCCCGTCAGAAACAAATTGCCCGGCACTTTCATGCCGGGCAGGTATGCCAGAATAACGGCCGGCTGGCAAGTATTGCCAGCCGGGTAGTGTCAGAGGCGGAAATCTTCCTTGACGATCTTGGGGGTCACGAAGATCAGCAATTCCTGCTTGTCGTGTTCCTTGACCGTGCGCTTGAACAACCAGTCGATCACGGGCAGCTCTCCGAAGAATGGCGTGCGCGTGATGGCCTGGGTGTTGGTTTCCTCGTAGATACCACCCAGCACCAGGGTCTCGCCATTATCGACCAGCACCTGGGTGGAGATCTCGTTGGTATCGATGGTTGGCACGTTGGTGGACGTGATTTCACCGACTGAATCCTTGTTGATCAGCAGGTCCATGATGATGCGGTCATCCGGCGTGATCTGCGGGGTGGCCTCCAGGCGCAGCACGGCCTTCTTGAACGCGGTCGTGGTGGCACCACTGGAAGATGCCTCCTGGTAAGGGATCTCGGTACCGGTCTCGATGTAGGCGGCCTTCTGGTTCGAGGTCAGCACGCGAGGGCTGGAAATCACTTCGCCCTTGCCTTCCGACTCGAGTGCGCTCAGCTCGAGCTGCAGCAGGTGGCTGCCCAGCTTGCCGATGGCCAGGCCGATCGAGCTGCCCGCTGAGGCAATCGGCAGGTCAACCAGCAGGCCTTCTGTATTGTCACCCGGGTTGAAGCCGGTCTGCGGGCCGGTGACTTCGAAGCCGTTTTCCTGCGTACCGCCTATAGTCAGGATATGGTCGTTGTCGTAGGTGGTCCGCTTGGCCACACCAAACTGCACACCCAGTTCTCGAGCGAAGTCATTGTTGGCCAATACGATGCGGGACTCGATCAGCACCTGGCGGACCGGGATGTCCAGCTGTGCGATCAGATTGCGGATCTCGGCCAGTTTCGCGGCGGTATCCTGCACCAGCAGTGTGTTGGTGCGTTCATCAACCGTGACCATGCCGCGATCGGACATCAGGGTGGTGTCCCCGCTCTTCAGCAGCGACGTAATATCCGACGCCTTGGCGTAGTTGATCTGGATGTATTCGGAGTACAGCGGCTCCAGTTCCTGAATCTGCTTCTGTGATTCAAGCTCCAGTTTTTCGCGGGCCGCGATTTCCTCGCTCGGTGCAACCAGCATGACATTGCCGGTCTGGCGCATGGCGAGGCCCTTGGTCTTGAGAATGATGTCTAACGCCTGGTCCCAGGGTACATTCTTGAGTCGCAGGGTCAGGCTGCCCTTGACGGTGTCGCTCACCACAACGTTGATGCCGGTGAAGTCGGCTATCAGCTGCAGCACCGAGCGGACCTCGATGTCCTGGAAGTTGAGGGACAGTCGCTCGCCGGAATAGCCGAACTCGTCCTTCTTCTTTTCTTCGACTTCCTGCTTGGTCAGCTGGCGGACCTCGATGGTGAACTGGTCGTCGGCCTGGTAGGCGATGTAGTCGTAGTTGCCCATCGGCGTGATAACCATGTGGACGTTTTCGCCCTTGGTATAGGTATCGATGGTCTTGACCGGGGTAGCGAAATCGAGCACATCCAGGCGGCGCTCCAGTTCACGCGGCAGCTGGGCACGGTAGAAATCCACCACGACCAGCCCGCTTTCCTGGCGCATGTCAACCGGAATGGAAGGGTCTGACAGGGTCACGATCACACGGCCCTCGCCACCGGTGCCGCGGCGAAAATCGATGTTGCTGATCATATTGCTGCTACCGCCGGTTGCCTGTGTCGCAACAGCCGCTGCATCGGAGAGTTCACGACCTGCATTCTGTATGGTCAGCACAATCTTGTTGCCATCCGCATGGGCCTCGTAGGGAACCATGTCAACCAGGTTGACAACGACCCGCGTGCGGCCCTTTGCCTCCACGACGGTGATGCTGTCCGCCATGCCGATACCGATATCCTGGGAGCGGCTGGCAAGGCCGTTGGCCGTATCGGGGAAATCCAGTGCAATCCGGGCCGGATTGTCGATGGTGAAACTGAGCGGTGCTACGGCCGGCTGACTCATTGTCAGAGTGATTTGGGCCTTGTTGCCAGGCAGGCTGCTGAAATCAACGGACTGCAGCGTGTTGCCCGCTGCATGAGCGGTTATGATGCCACCACATATAAGATACGCGGCAGTCAACAGCTTGCGCCATAGCATCCGGCCCTGGCGCCTGGCTGTCTGCAAAATAGAATTTTCGCTTGCTGGCAAACGGCGAGAAATATTTCCGATCATTGCTGTCACCCTGTGGGATTATTCACTTATCGCGATCGTGGCCTGGCGCTCCATCCAGCCCCCGATACCATCTGGAACAATTTCTGTAAGTTCGACTTCGAATTCGGTCACGCGTGTTATTTTTCCGAAGTTCTGTCCGGCGTAATTGCCCGCCTGTACACGGAGGATGGTGCCGTCCGTGTCATTGATCAGTGCCCAGTTGGCTTCATGCTGCTCCAGCGTTCCGACCATGCGCAGGCTATCGAGCGGGAATTCCTCGAGCGGTTCGCGCGGACGTTCGAAGTCCGGCGTAATTCCATTGCTTGCTGTCGGCAGTGCCAGCGCCTGCTGGTTTGTGAACGTCGGGATGGTAAAGGGATCGCGCAGATCGGATGCCGCGTACATGAATGACTCGTACGGCCTGAATTCCGGCAGCGGTTCGATACGCGACACCTGCTGGGTTTTCACCTTTTCCGCATAATCTATCAGGTCTGCGGTCGGATCGTCCGAGCAGCCGGCAAGTCCGGCTGTAGCCGCAGCCGCCAGGATAATATGGCAGATTCTGGTATTAAAAGCGGCCATCATTTCACAGCCTCCCCACCTCTTTCGTTATCCTCAAGGTAACGGTAGGTCTTGGCAGTCAGGTTCATCCCCAGGGTGGTACTGGTAGGGCTAACCCGGTCGATTCTGATGTTGTGAAGTGTCACGATACGGGGCAAGGCCGCAACGCCACTGACAAAATCACCAAACTCATGATAGTTTCCGATGACGCGAATGTTGATCGGCATCTCGGCGTAGAATTCGCGAGGATTTTCTCCTCCCGGTTGGAACAGCTCGAATTCGAGGCCGCTGGCCAGGCCGGTCTGGGAGACATCAACCAGCAGGTCGGCAACCTCGGTCTCGTTCGGCAGCTGGCGCAGCATGGCACCGAAGGATTCACGCATTTCCTCCAGCTGTTTTTCATAGGCTTCGAGATTGACCGCCTGTTTGGCTTTCTTCTCGAAGACCAGCTTCAGGTTCTCTTCTTTTTTCTCGGCATCTTCCAGTACGACCAGCTGGTCCTTGGTATGAAACCAGTATCCCAGGAAGATAACGCAGGCCATCAGCAACAGGATGACAACGGCCTGGGCAGTAGCTGGCCAGCGCGCAACATTGGTTAAATCAAGTTCGTTGAGATCCATAATGATTACCCCGCTTCGTCCGTACTGTTTTCCTGCTCGGTAGTCGGGCGGGCTTTCTGGCTGCCCTGCAGGGTGAAGTTCGCTACGCGACGACGATTCGACTGGGTAGTCCTGATCAGGCCAAGGCGTGGATCTGTAAGCCACTCGGAGCTGTCAATATTGCGCATGTAATCGGAAACTCGGGCGTTCGACTGTGCTACGCCGGCCATCTCGATACTGCGCGTTTTCTGTGCGAACGAGTTCAGGTAAACACCCTCGGGTATGGACCTGACCAGTTCATCCATCAGGTGCACGCTTTCCGGGCGGCTGCTCTGCAGCTCCTGGATAACGTTCATGCGTGCCAGCAGATCTTCTTTCAGGGACTCGAGTTCCTTGATGCGGCCGATCCGCTTGTCCAGCACGCTGATTTCGTTTTGCAGAAATGCATTGCGCTGGTCCTGGGTGACGATCTTGCCATCGAAATGAATGTGGGAAAACAGCACGATCAGGGCGGCGATAACAACGCTGCCGCCTGCAATAAAGGCAAATTCGCGCTGCTTCTGCTTGTTGCGCTCTTCGCGCCAGGGTAGCAGATTGATATGTGCCATATCAGTCGAAGCTCCTGAGTGCCAGGCCGCAGGCGATCAGCAGGGCGGGTGCATCATTGCTCAGCGTCTGTGGCTTGACCCGTGCTGACAGCGACATCGATGCAAACGGGTTGGCGATAGTGGTCTCGACACCCAGCTTTTCCTGGATCAACTCGTCCATGCCGGGAATGGAAGCACTGCCACCGGCCAGTACGATGTGATCGACCTTGCTGTGCGGACTGGATGAATAGAAGAACTGCAATGACCGGCTGGCCTGTTGTGTCATGGCCTGCTTGAACGGTTCCAGCACGTCGGTCATATAGCTTTCCGGCAAACCACCCTGTCGCTTGGCCATGCCGGCTTCTTCATAGGAGAGACCATAACGGCGCATGATTTCCTCGGTGAGCTGCTTGCCGCCAAATACGGTGTCGCGGGTATAGACACTTTTCAGATTGTGCATGACATTGAGGGTCGTCATGGTTGCGCCGACATCGATAACGGCAACGGTCGTGCCGACACCCTGGTCGGGCAGCTGATCTGCAAGCAGGGCGAATGCATTTTCGCTTGCGAACGATTCGACATCCATGATCTGCGTTGTGAGGCCGCCGGTTTCAACGGCGGCATTGCGCAGATCGACGTTTTCGCTGCGGCAGGCGGCCAGCAGCACGTCTACGGTGTCAGGATTCTTCTCCGACGGTCCGAGTACCTCGAAATCGAGATTGACCTCTTCCAGCGGATAGGGCACATACTGGTCTGCCTCGAGATTGATCTGGCTTTCCAGGTCGTCCTCGCTCAGGCCGGCCGGCATCGGAATGACCTTGGTGATGGTCGAGGATCCGGCGATGGCGACCGCAGCGTGCGTTGTGCGCGTGCCGGAGCGCTTGACTGCCCGGCGCACGGCTTCACCAACGGCATCAACGTCGGTGATATTCTTCTCGACGACGGAATTGGGTGGTAGGGGCTCAACGGCGTAGCTTTCAACACGGAAACGCGATCCGCTACGACTCAGTTCCAGCAGCTTGACGGCTGTAGAGCTGATGTCCAGTCCGATGAGTGGTGGTTTGGTCCGTTTAAATAGTTGCGCGAATGGCACAATATTTCCCTTTAGTTACCCGCTGTTGAACAGCACAGGTAGTTCGCCGCATTAGAGGACATTGCCAACTGATTGTCAACTAATGTGTAATTAAACAATTCGTTCGACTGAGCTGTGTTACCAGACAGCTTATCGGGCGCACGTCAATTTTGTTTAGTAAAAATACGCAGCACACCGGATAATTTGTAATCTATGATTCGATTCCGCTGCATTCTTTGAACCCGATCACAGGTTTCCGCCACTTACAATGAACTTTCGTCGCGCAGGTCTGTACCTGCTATCACTCTTGCTCACAGGCATATTTTTGACGGCGGTTGTCGCTGCTGTCGTCTATATCAGGATCGAGCCGCAGCTGCCCTCCATCGAGATGCTGAAGGACGTACGCTTGCAGGAACCCCTGCGGGTCTACACGCATGACCATCGGCTGCTGGCTGAATTTGGTGACAAGCGCCGCACGCCGGTCCATATCGGTGATGTGCCACCG
>Ga0307380_10010028_pt1 | contig 11965 bp, 12 predicted proteins | sample UN3MG_FD_202239 | JGI IMG/M metagenome (GOLD analysis project Ga0307380, IMG submission 202239) | Soil microbial communities from Risofladan, Vaasa, Finland - UN-3 | ecosystem: Environmental > Terrestrial > Soil > Coastal area > Acid sulfate soil | place: Finland: Risofladan, Vaasa | collected... | reverse complement strand
AATGGGCGGTATTGGACTTGAACCAACGACCTCCTGCGTGTCGAGCAGGCGCTCTAGCCGACTGAGCTAACCGCCCCAAAGGACATTAGGGTGTATTATGACCGGGAAAAATAAAAAAGCAAGAAAATTTATCGTAATCAGTCCAAATTTCTTCTGATCGCCGCGGCGGCGGAAATCGTCTTCTCTACGTTTCTGCTCGCAACCGTCATGGAAATCTGAACACTTTGGACTATCAACCACCCCTCTTCGTTGAGCACGGCGGTCTTCGTACAATCCATCGCGGTAACATTATCGCAAAGCACATAATCACTGTCGGATAAATCATCATTTGTAATCAGATATAGTGTGTTATCGCCGCTGTTGTATCGATATGTTATGTTCTCACCGACAGCGGTAACCATGGTGCATTCATTACTCGGTGCGTCTGGATCGACCGCGCTGGCTGTTCGAAGCTGACTCGTCATCCGGAACAGGGCCTGCCGGGCATTATTGATTGCCTTGAAGATGTCCTCGTTTTCCTGGTAGTTTATAGCCGAAGCGTTGAAGGCAACAGCTACGGCAACGAGCAGCATAGCGGATATCGCCAGAGCAATCAGCAATTCTGCAACGGTAAAACCGGCCTTGGCATTTACGATTTTCGATTTACGATTTTCGATTGTAGCCTCCTCCGGCGTCAGCCAAATTAATAAATAATAAATCATAAATAGTAAATTTTTTTAGTATCGCGCCCGGAGCCAACTCGTCGAACTGATTTTTTTTGAATTCAGATACACGCTGACCGTTACTCGAACAAAATTGCTACTATGGTCAGCGATAATCTGCTCGAAATTCGAGGCATTGACATTTTCAACCGTAACGACTTGATGAAACGCGGCGAAATTGCTCAGAACGTTTCTATCGACATCGATCGGAGGAGAAAAGGTCGCACCATCGAAATCGTCCAAATCGTCATAACCGATTAATGTTTCTCCTGTTTCCGGGCCGAATGTCGCATCTTCGGTTTGCGGATCAATCACCGGCAGCAGCATGGTAAGCTCTCTTATTTGTTCGATAATAAACTCGGCTGTCGACAAATCAGTTCCGGCACCATTTGCTTTTGTGAATGCGCTGTTAGCCGCCACCAGAGAGACAACCGCAAGACCAATCAACAATATCGCGATTAGCACCTCGATAAGTGAAAAGCCGCTTTCGTATTTTTTCTCCCGCATCTTGTTGGCCCTCAATAGTAACATCCGGCCCGAAACTCCTGGGCCGGAGCGACGAATTTATTTACCCATCACAATACTGGACATCCTGAAGATCGGCAGAATAATACTCATCGCAATGAAGCCGACCAAAAAACCCATGAGCACGATCATGATCGGTTCGATCATCGATGTGACTGTTTTGATCGCCGTTTTGAGCTCTCTTGAGTAGAAGCTTGCGATATCTCTCAGCACGTCGCTCATCGTTCCTGAATCTTCGCCGCTTTTAATCATCTGCACGACATTGCTCGGCATTAAATTATACTGGCCCAGACTGGAGGCAATTTTATTACCCTGGCGAACCTCCTCATAGACGCTGAGCCACATTTTCTTATAAAGAACGTTTCCGGCAATTTGGGCTGTGATCGAAATTGTGTTCAAGATCGGCACGCCCGCTTTTGTAAGCACGCCCATCGTGTGCATACTCCTGGTGATATAGAGATTCTGGCAGAGCGATTTGATCAGGGGCAGGGACAATTTTGTCTTGTCCCACCATCTCCGGCCGTCTTCAGTACCAACAAAATACCAGAAGCCCCAGAAGCAGGCGCCAATCGCCGGAAATATGAAGAACCAGTAACCGCGCAGAAATGCGCTGCTGGCCATTAAAACTTTGGTGGGCGTCGGCAGCAGATGCTCCTTGCCCGCAAAGATCGCAGTGAACCTCGGCAGAACAAAGCAAAGCAGGAATATGGTCACTACTACCGCCATGACAGCTATGATGATCGGATAGACCATCGCTCCTTTGATCTGCGAACGAGTTTCGGCTTCGGAATCCAGATACTCCGCTAATTTTTGGAGCATTCCACTGAGCGAGCCGCTAATCTCTGCCGCAGCCACCATGTTGATATAGAGATCGCTGAATGTCTGAGGGTGCTCGGCAAGCGCCTGCGAGAAACTTTGTCCGGCTTCGATTCGGTTTTTCAAATCGATAATGACCGCCCTGAATTTCCGGTTTTCGTTTTGTTCACCTATCGATTCGAGCGAATCCTGAAGGCTGATTCCCGCACGAACCATAACGGCAAGCTGATTCGTAAAATTCAGGATGTCCTTTCTGCTCGGCCCGAACTCCACTCTGAACTTGCTGACTTGTTGCCAGGCGCCTTTTTGTTTCTTCCTGTAGGAATAGCTTGGTTTAGGTGCAGATTCCCGGGGCCTTTTGCTCTGCTCCCACGGTGCTTTGTCATTTTGCGGATTTTCTGCAACTGCGGTTGCACCTTTGTTATTTTGTAACGATTCTTCAAGCATATTCACATGCCCCATCTTTCTGCATTGACTGCCCCGGCCCTGTCGGGTCTTTTTCCGGGGACACATTACGCACCAGCGAATACAGGTGCTGGTTATTGCTGCAGAACGGCAGCCTCTTCAGCCTCTTGAGGAGGCTGAACAACTTCAAACCCATCAACCGGCACGAGCGTCTTTTCCATTTTCGCCGGATTGCTCGACCGCATTATGGCCTCATCCCTGTCTATGTAACCCTTGAAGTACATATCGGTTATGCTGTTGTCCAGGTTCTGCATACCCAGTCTGCGGGAGGTCTCGATAATATTCGGAATCTCATAGATTCTGTTCTCACGAATGCAGTTTCTCACCGCGGATGTACACAGCAATATTTCGGTACAGGGAACCATTCCCGGCTCATCGATCCGTTTAAACAGCGTCTGCGAGAGCACCGCCTGAAGTGTATTGGCGAGCATCGTTCGAATCTGATTTTGCTGGGCCGCCGGATAGATATCGATAATACGTTCGATAGTCTGCGAAGCGTTGATCGTGTGCAGCGTACTGAAGACAAGGTGTCCGGTTTCGGCAGCGGTTACTGTCGAGCCGGTAGTCTCCAGGTCTCTCATCTCACCGACCATTATAATGTCGGGATCCTGCCGCAGCGCATGTTTAAGCCCTGACGCAAATTCAGGACAGTCTGAGCCGATTTCCCGCTGTTCGACCATACTGTTTTTATTCTCTATCATATACTCGATAGGGTCTTCCAGCGTAATTATGCGTTTTCGATATTTGTTATTTATCAGGTCCACCATCGCCGCCAGTGACGTACTTTTTCCAGAACCGGTGTGGCCTGTTACGAGCACAAGACCTCTCGGCAAATCGGTCAGCTCTTTGACTATCGGCGGCAGGTGCAAGTCATCCAGGGCGGGAATCTGATTCGGAATAACTCTGAATGAAATTGCAATTGTATCCCGCTGAAAGTGAGCGTTAACTCGGAATCGATGGCCGTCATCGAGATTTGTCGAAAAATCGAGGTCCTTGTTTTCCTCGAACTTTTTGTACCTGTTTGGACCAATCATGGAAAGAACCATTTCCTTGGCATCCTCGTTACTGATGGCGGGAAAATCCAGCTCGCCCAATTCCGTATTCCTTCGCAATATCGGCGGCATCCCAACGTTGATATGCAAGTCGCTTGCTCCGTGTTCTATTACGTTTTCTAATATCGTTTTTATGTTTACCATTTCACCTTTCCCCAAAGAGTTTTTAGATTATATTCTTAGTTCAAACAGTAGTTTCAATCCGACAAGTTCAGCATGATCTCCACAGGCTCTGATTGTGTTGCCGAAGATCCGTTATTACGATTGGGATTCCATTCGAGCTTAACGAAATTATCTCCAATTTGGCGAACCATGAAATCTCTGATATAATCTCCCTCGTAGAGAATTTTATCACCGATCATGCAGCAATTGCCCTGGTCGGATTGCATAATGCTCAGAAGCCGCATTTCCCTTGCCTTTTGTCTTACCTGCTGTTGCTGCACCATTTCGGTATCAATTTCAGGGACTTTTATCTCGATTCGGGGTTCTTCTTTCACCTTTGTCGAGAACAGTTCAATTTTAAAAGGATTTTTAACCAGGTCACCGACGTTAACCTGAACCACATCAGAAAACTCGTAGAATTTCCTGACAATCTCGTCCATACTGTTGAACATTTCCGACTTAACGCCGGTAAGCCTGGCGATGGCCGTCTCAAGCTGTGTTTCTTCAGTGACATCAGACGCCGCCGAAGCCGCCTTGGGTGTGCTCTTTTTGATCATATACCCGAGGCACAACAGGCCAACGATAAACAAAACGGCAAGCAGCATAGTACTCTTGCGGGTTCGTTTTCCAGAAGCCGCTACGGTAAGATATTCCTGCTCCTGTGGTTTTTCGGTGCCGTCACCCGGTGCCGATTCGACGTCGGTATTCTGTTTTTCTGCCGGCAAATCCCCGTTACCCTGTTCACGTAAAAAAGATAACATAGCTAAGCTCCGTTAATTTCTTATCTGATTCAGGTTAAGTTTCTTTTAACCGACTTTATTCTGGAAAAATATGCTCACGATAAAGTCAGCCGCTATTTGACCTTCATTGGTCTTTTGCTTTTCTAATTTCAGTTCGCGGATTTTCATTATCCGCGGCAGATTCTCAAGCTCTAAAAGGAACGAGTAAAACGAGCTGAAATTGCCCTGCAGCTCCATTTTTAACGGCTGTTCTATATAGCCGCTATTGTCCTTTTCCTTGAGCGTTCGAATTGTTTTAGGCTCGAGACCTTCCTTTTGTGCAATTACAGTAACCTGTTCGAGCACTTCGTGAATCTGACTTTTAGGAGGCAGTCTGCTTTCAAAAAAGCCTATCGCCTCCTTCAATTGCTCAAGCTGTTTTGTGAGATCTTCCGCCGCTGCGGTGGCTTGTTGGAATTTTGCCAATTGAGCGAATTTCGTATCGACACGGCTTTTAACCTCAGCCAGATGCGTATTGGCCGGCTTAATCATGTATTGATAACCAACCACAGCCACACCCAATATCAAGACGAAAAAAACCACTTTCCTAAAATTACCAGTCATAATTATGCCCTCGTTTTAATGATGAACCGATTTGCCGCCGGAGCCCTGTCAGGGGACTCAACCGGTGCCGGCATTAGAAATTCCATACGGTATTTTCAGCTTTGCTCTTGATCCCTTCGATGTCTTCCTTGGTAAGATGGACATTTTTCCGAAGCATTGCACTCAATTTGAACTGCCTCACAGTGCTGTCCTGGAGTTTGAATTCTTTTGACTCTATTAGAGCCACGTTATCCAGCAAGCTCGAATTGCTCAACTGTTCGATATAGCTTGCAACCTGAAGGTCACTTGGTGCTATGCCTCCTATGTTTATATGTGTCTCCAGCAATTTCTCCGGATTCTCAGGCTCGTTACTCTGCGATTGGGCGGCCTGTTGCGAGCCGTTCGATTGAGACGCCGTTTTCTGGGCCTGGTATTTACTTGTTTTTGCAACCGCGGTGCTTTGCTTAGGTTGCTTCTGAATCATGTTCACCTCTGAAAGTGACACGCCCGGAGGCAGATTATTCGTCAGCGACGCCAGCAAAATGCTTCTCGGCACGGGTTCAAGCAGTTCCGCGGTGGTAAGGGCTGTCTTCATCATCTCTCTTTTTTTGGTCTGAAGCTCCTCGAACTGCTTTATGGCCGCTTGTATCTCGGTCATCCTGGCATTAACCATCTCTTCGCTGGTACGGCAGGCGCGCTGGCGTATCTTGATAGACACAAATGAGCCGCCTAATGCCGTCATGACCACCGCAAACAGAACAAGGTAGATCAGGTTCGTTCTGCGGGATTCGTTGCTTTGGGTGTAATCATCAGGAACAAAATTTATATTTACCATTTTATATTTACCTCCCTTTGTCAGGTTTCCGAACAGACTCTTTCACGCCCGGGCGCCCGTCTCTATGATAAACTGAGTCCGAAGGTAACGGCCCAGTTGACGGGGCAATCTCTTCTGTCTATCTGGTCACCCAGACGTTCTTTGTCGTGTTCGATGTCCCTGCCCAGGCGACTGGACTTAGCTATTTCCACCGCCGCCAGGCAATCTCCCATCTGTGCAGGCATTTCCAGTTGCCTTGCTATTGTCGCACACACGTCTTTATCTACAGACTGACCCGAAAGAAAAATCAGGCGCTCTATTTGAGCGTTTCTGTACATCATATTGAACTGCCGCTTGCAGCCTGTTATCTCCATGACCAATCTCGATATCGACTGCTCGTCAACAAGCTGTTTGAGGCCTATTGATACAGAATGAGCAAAGAGCAGATTCTTATGGCGGCAAATAACGACGTTAGTGCAGTTTTCTTCGAGACAAATGAGCATTACAATTGCTTCAAGGTCGGATTTACGCCGGCCGAAAAATTTCACATAACAATTTGTCAGGGCTAACGGCCAGGCACCGATGGACTTGATGGACAGGCCGGCTTTTTCGTATATGGCCAGATGCCTGTCAATAATTGTTCGTTCGGTTGCCATTACCAGAACGTTATCCTGCTCGGTCTCGATGTATTTCATCATCGTGTTCTCTTCAAGAGGCTCGAACGGAAGCTTCTGCTTGATCTTCGAGAAAATGGCATCCTGGGGCTTGCATTTATTTATCTTCGGCATTTTGATATGATCGATAAATACATCGGTTTCAGGCATTGCCGCGATGACTTCTTTGCCCCGAAAGTCGCCGTATGTTATAAGCAAGCGCATATTCTCGATGGCCCATCTTTGCCAGTCACTGCTGCCGGGTTCTATCTCATCGGGCCTTTGCTTCCTGTTGCCTGCAATTACGCTTGTAACTTGTCCGTTGCTCCCAAGCTGAGCCAGCTTCAGACTGTCATTCCCGACGTCAACGCCGATCGCGTATGTTTGGTTTTTCAAAAGTCCTAACATATTATATTGCACTCCCGTAAGGGATGGCTCACGCCACTGTATTAAATGACTCGGCTCCATGCTTCTTAACAACATCCGTGGTTCCAACTAAAATATATGAAACAGAACCCAAGTCAGCCAAACACCGGCTAAAATATTCGGCAATCATTTGGCAAAGAATTGCAAAAGACCGAATCCACTTCCGATAAAATCCGCGATAAGAATTCATCGAGGCCGTTTTGGAGCTTATGAACGAAGTAGATTCTTTTGAATTTTCCGATAATAAAAACTTCTTCAAAGCGGTAAATTTTTCGTCAGGAAGTGATTTTATTGAAAACTGCCGACGTGGATCGCGGAAGTTGCCGCTAACAGGCATGAAGTACAGAAGGCTTATAGGACTTCACAAGGTGTGCACAGCACACCATTTTCAAAGTTGGTGGGCAATGCCCGCCCTAATTCACTCGGCCTTTAGGCGGCGTTTCATTAAATCGGTAATTGCTATCTGTACCGGCTTGTTTTCAAACAGGACTTTATAGACCGCCTGTGTAATCGGCATTTCAACATTGTATCGCCCGGCGAGAGCAATAACCGATTCACAGGTGGTGATACCCTCGACAACAGATTCGTTGGCACCCCGGGCTTGTTCGATAGTTTGCCCCTCGCCTATTCTTTCGCCGAACGAGCGGTTTCTTCCCGTCGGCGAGATGCAGGTCGTAACCAAATCACCCAGGCCGGTCAGTCCCGAGAAAGTTTGCGGCCGGGCTCCCATTTTAATTCCCAGGCGTTTTATTTCCGCAAGCCCTCTGGTCAGAAGAGCCGCCTTGGCGTTATCTCCGGCGCCGGCGCCGTCTATAATTCCCGCTGCTATGGCAATCACGTTTTTCATGGCGCCGGCTAATTCGACTCCGACAACGTCCGTATTCGTATAAACGCGAAACCAGGGGACATTGTCGGAAAAAGTGTGCTGGATTTTTTTGGCCAGCGACTCATTGCGGGACGCCGAGCAGGCCGTCGCCGGAAGTTTTCTGGCTAATTCATCCGCAATCGTCGGTCCGCTTAGCACCGCCAGCCGCTCATTCCCAGCCTCCCCTTTTTCATTCTGAACGCATTGAAGAATCTCCGCCAGTATCTCGGTTGGACGCAGCAGCGTATCATTCTCGATACCCTTGGCAACCGAGACAATGGGAACATCTTCAGGGACATGCTCTTTGAGCCGATTCCAGACCTGCCGCATAAACTGGCACGGCACGGCCGAAACAAGCAGGTCGACCCCGGACATTATACGCTTATCTTCATGCTCAAACTCGAGTTCTTTGGGTAATTTGTAGCCGGGGAGAAATTTCCTGTTCTCGCGATTCTTTGCTGTTTCTTCCAACTGTCGGCGGTCATAGCCCCAAATCCTCGCCGCTATGCCCTTCTCACAAAGCAGCATACCCAAAACGGTGCCCATACCGCCATCGCCGATTATTGCAATATTCCTAAACATAGGAGCAAATTAAACCAACCGGCACTGGAAATGTCAATCTTGATATTCGGTAGATTGTCAGACCTTTTCCGCCTGGAGGATCGTCGGTGTTTTACATAAGATATTCACAATACAATAGATATTTTACTGCTTCGCAGTCGCGCCGGTCAGCAGGGTTACGTTGCTCCTGGTGAAAAAACCGTCGAAGTCGCCGTAACGGTGTATGTATTCGTTTACCAGCAGCGTATTTTCGGATGGGCAGGAAAATATCTGCTTCAATCCTTCCGGGACGGACCCGACCAGGTCTATCAGGAAACTCATGCCGCTGCTGTTCAGGGCGGGAACAGTTTCCTCGATCTCTTCTGTCCTGAAAGCCATGTGATGCACCCTCGGTCCGTAATTATGCACAAACTTCTCGGTGGGGCCCGATTTCTCATCGTCGACGTATGGAGATATGCCCGATGTGAATACCATGGCAAAATCTTTGGACGAAAACCTGGCGACGTTCGTAATTGAGTTGAACACTTTTACATAGATTGCAAAGTCGAAATTGTAGTTGGTCAGATTCATGAACTCGATTACCGCCGCGTCTCTGTCTTCTGCCCTGACTCTCGTCGCGGCGTGGTCCAGCTCCTTGATATTTTTTGTGGCCGAAACATCCGGCTTCCGGAATTGCCAATCCAGCGGCGCGGAATCCGATGAAGCATATTTGCCTTTGTTCTTGTGCCATTGAATAATGCCGATGGAGTTGCCTGTATAGACGGACGGAACGCTTTGTATGAAAGAATAATTGTCCGTATCGATAATATCGTCCGTGAGAAACTCGATGCCTCTTTGCTTCTGGATCGAGATGTACTGTTCGATGTCCGTCGTCTCGAACACAAACGCTTCCAGCCGGGTGTTCGGAACGTGACTGGATTTTGGAAATTGATTCATTGATAAAAAGGGATTTTCAGTCTTGCGGGACCTGATGAGAAAATCGCCGGAACCTTTGGTCTTGAGAACCACCGTGCGAAAATCGGAATCCTCGAACGCCTCGGCGACATTCAGGCCGGTATATCTCAGAAACTCTTCGACGGCGGCTTTTTGCCTGTCCGGCTCGGTATTAATAATCACATTGTTAAGCCCGCTCACAAGGCCTTCCAGGCCGAGTTTCCGTCTTTCCTCGAGAACGACCTCAATCTCCTTGCGAAGGTACGCATCGCTGTTCCTGAAATCCTTGTAGTCCGTTCCTCCGCAGCCGGGACATTTATCGTCAATCGAATCAAGATGAACCTTCTTACATTTCGGACATATCAGCTTTTTCATTCTGCTGCCTCTAACCTGTCCATTTTTCCAAATCACGGCATTATCAATACACCCCCCCCTAAGCTCTATGCGGCAACCAGTTTAAGCCCGAATGCTTATTTCTTCAACTTTTTTCTTTATTCATTCAGTCGCCCTGTTTAACATGAACTGTCGATATAATGAATATGCAGAAGCATTTTGATTAGCGAGGATATTGATATGGAAAGGAAGCGACGTTTTCCTGGATTTACACGGCGGCTTTTTCTCTGTGCCGTGATTATTACAAATAGTGTTGCTCTCGGCAACCAGCCGAATTCGCAATCAGAACAGCCCATCAAGTATGAGCTGAAGCTTGAAGACGGGAACATCGAAATACTGATTTTGCAGAGCGGCGACCAAAAGCAAACTTTCGACCGGCCCGGTAAAAGCATTATGCTGGAGCCCGGCACATATCAAGTCTTTCATTTGCAACTGAAAGGCGGGTTTATATACAACCCATACGGGAATACCACAAGGCTGGGTCCAATACAGATAAAACCTGGCGAGCCAGCCATCCTCAAAGCGGGCGGGCCGCTCGAACAACGCATTACAGTGCAGCGCAAGGGTCAATTATTGACGATGGATTATCACTTGATCGGAGCTGCCGGAGAGTCGTATCTAAATGACAGAAGGTATCCGCCAACATTCGCAATCTTTAAGGGCGACAAAGAAATAACCTCCGGCAAGTTCCAGTTTGGCTGAGGCGGTTCATGCTCGTACTCGTGGCGAGTACCTTCAGGCGTCTGGGGCCGGTTGCGGATTGTCCCGGCTATCGATTCTTCTGAGGATATCAGCAACCTGGGTATCAAAGAAGGCACGGCGACGATTTATCCCTGGAAGTGGTATTACAGCGCTCCGGCCCTGGTAATATGGATTATTCTGGCGCTTGTGATCCTGCTGGTCAGGGACAATCGCGATCCCCGTGTTTTGCTTATCTTCATTCCGATTTTTCTTGTGCGTTTGTTGTGGTCGTGGTTCCAGCCGATCCTTGGAGCGCCGTCCGAAGTCCTGGAGGTCTTTAGGGTACTGATCGATGCTCTTGTGGTCGGTATGGCCGTGCTGTGGCTGCTGGCGTACAAGCTCGGCAACCGGAACCGCTTTGTCAGCTTCCTGCTGGCGCTGGTTGTGCTGGTTGCAGCTACCATAGTTGCGATAGTGTCATATCAGGCCTGGTCATCTGGAGCGGCTTTCCAGATTTTTGTAATCCAGGCGCTGGGGATTGTTACTATGCTGCTCGTCTTCGTTTTGACAGGTTGGCGCTGCCGGAAGCGATACGGCCCATGGCGATTCATGCTATGGCTGACATTGTGGACGATGGTCATCTCAATTGTGGTGATTCTGATATTTTTCCTGATTGCCGAGGGGCCTTCCGATTTTGTGAAAGAGCTGATCCGGCGGATACCTCAGGTGCTGCTCGTGGGGCTTATCTTCGCGGTTTGTCTCTATATGTTGAATGTACCGTTTATGATTCTGGCATTTACTTCGTCATTTTTCCGCGGGCGTTTTTACGCATATTTTCATTTGAAATCGATGCCGGTTGTCTCCCCGTCCGGCACAAAAATACCTCACGGCGACGATTTGGAGCAAACAGAATAGCAATAACCACGCCGACCGGATATAATGTTCGCAGGTTTTGAAAGATTCGGATTCACTTATAGAACGGCTGCGAAAATGAGAGCATTAGTATATGGCGGCGGTGCGGTAGGACTCGGGCTGGCAAGCTGTCTGCTGAAATCCGGCTTACAGGTCGATATTATTGCACGAGAAAACACGGTTCGGTCTCTGCGGAAAGACGGCCTTGTCCGAACGGGGATTTTCGGGGAATTTCACGCCGGACCGGCGGAATTCGGTTGCTGCGCTTCGCTGGATGACCTCGACGATCAAGCCTGCGACTATATTATTGTATGCACCAAATCTTTCGACTCGTTCGAAGCCGCCAAAGACCTCTGCGAGCATAAATTCATATTCAGTAAGAAAACGAAAATCGTGCTGTTTCAGAACGGATGGGGCAATGCGGAGGCGTTCACATCCTTTTTCGACAAGCAAACCGTCTACACGGCACGTGTCATTACGGGATTCCAGCGGCACAAACCCAACGAGGTGGAAATCACGGTCCACGCCGACTCGATTCATATCGGCAGTCTGTTCGGCGCCGGCTTGCCGGCCGTTCAGGATTTGGCTGAAGCGATAAATAGAGGAGGCATCCCCAGCAAAACAACCGGCCAAATCGGCAGAGATATCTGGGCCAAAATGCTCTACAATTGTGCCCTGAACCCG
>Ga0307380_10010026_pt1 | contig 11966 bp, 14 predicted proteins | sample UN3MG_FD_202239 | JGI IMG/M metagenome (GOLD analysis project Ga0307380, IMG submission 202239) | Soil microbial communities from Risofladan, Vaasa, Finland - UN-3 | ecosystem: Environmental > Terrestrial > Soil > Coastal area > Acid sulfate soil | place: Finland: Risofladan, Vaasa | collected... | reverse complement strand
GACATTCTTTGGTTCGGCTGCAAATGCTGCCCATACGGTTCGTCTTCCAAAGGAGACACGGTATGGAAAGGCAAGTGGAACAGTATATACACGGCCTGTCGGACCTCGAGTTGCTTGAGTACACGCGAACCGCAGCGCATCTTCCAGAATCGCTGGAGTTTGCACGCATCGAGCTGGCAGACCGCCACCTGCCGGCAGCGCGAATCGCCCAGCTTGATGAGCAGTTGCGGCAGCGAGAAGAGGTTAGGCGTCAAGCCGCCGAGGCCAGGGCCGCCGAACCCCTGCCCTGGGAATACCGCATTGGCGTCTTCCTCTGCGGCCTCTACTTCGGGCTGCCGTTGATCTTCTTCTTCCACACGTGGCGGCGGTTCCGCGACGAAGGCTTTACCACGAAATACAAAGACATGTGGGTCAGCGCACTGGTCGGCTTCTGCCTCCAGCCGGTCCTGATTCTGCTGCGCCTGCCCCCCTGGAGTTGGCTCGCCGGCCTGTTCCTGGGTGATTCTTAACCTTTGACAATTGGGGCAGGACTTCATATAAGCCATCCAATGTGTACCAGGATTGATTTGCCGGAGTGTGTATGAATGTGCTTGACCAATCCGGCGGCGGCGAGCGGCCGTCGCCCGAGCGCCGCCGGCGCCCCAGATATAGTGGGACCCACCCGAAAAGCTTCCAGGAGAAATACAAGGAGCACGACATCGAGGCCCACCCGGAGCTGCGCGAGCACCTGCTTGCAAAAGGCAAGACGCCGGTCGGTACTCATGTGGCCATTCTGACGGAGGAGGTCCTGGCGTGCCTGATGCCCCGACCGGGCGAGGTCGTCGCCGACTGCACCCTCGGTTACGGCGGCCACGCAGCCGAGTTTATCAAACACATTGGCCCGGCCGGGAAATTGATTGCGTTCGACGTCGATAACGCCGAGCTTGAACGCACCCGCCAGCGGCTGAGCGGCGACGATGTGCCGGTAAGTTTCTATCACAGCAACTTCGCCGGCATCGCCAACGTGTTGAACAAGGAAAAAATCGAGGGTTACGACGTCATTTTTGCCGACCTCGGCGTTTCGAGTATGCAGATAGACAATCCGGACCGCGGCATGAGCTACAAGCATGAAGGCCCCCTCGATATGCGGATGGACGACCGGCTGAAGCGAACCGGCGCGGATTTACTCAACAGCCTGTCCGAAGAGCAGCTATCCGAGGCGCTGCTGGAGCTGGCTGACGAGCCGGACCATCAGGAAATCGCGCGCCGGATCGTCGCCGAGCGGGCCGTGCAGTCGATTACGCGGACCTCGCAACTCGTGCAACTGATTTTCCAAGCCAAGGGACTGACTGGCAAAACGTGGCGGCAACAGCAGGGCGGCTCGAAATCAGGCCTATTGCACCCGGCGGCTCGGGCGTTTCAGGCCCTGCGTATCTTGGTCAATGATGAGCTTGGTTCCCTCAGAGAGCTGCTGAGAGTCGCCCCGTACTGCCTGCGTCCGGGCGGGCGAATCGGCGTCATAAGCTTCCACAGCGGCGAAGACCGCCTTGTCAAACAGTCGTTTCGTGAAGGTGTCAGGACCGGCATATACCAGTCCGCCGCCCGGGATGCAATCGTGGCGCAAGCCAAAGAAATCGCCTCGAATCCGCGCAGCGCATCGGCCAAATTCCGCTGGGCAATAAAGCCGGCTTGATTGACCGCTCGATTCACGCGCAGAGCTGCTGTAAGTCGTCGATGGCCAGTTCGGTCAGCCTGGCGACGACCTTCTCGGCCAACGTCAACTGGGCGGCGTCGTAGGAGTTGGTCACGGCGACGGTGTGCATGCCGGCGGCCCTCGCGGCCTGGAGACCCCAGCGGGAATCCTCGATGACGATGCACTCGCCGGCGGCGATGGGGGGGTGACACTTCTTGTTGAGCTTCTGCAGAGTCAGGAGGAACCCTTCGGGACTGGGTTTTCCTTTCTTGACCTGTTCCGCCGAGACGATCGCAGTGAAGAAATGACGCAGCTTCGCTTCGTCCAGAATCACTTCGATCTCCGTCATCAGCGAGCCCGAACAGATCGCCATCGGGACCTTGTTGCGTTTGAGCATTCTCAAGAACTCGTGCACGCCTTCGATGGTCCGGCCTTCCGTCCGCGTCAGCTCCTCGAAGATCCTGCTTTTCTCCTTGAGAATATCGCCGATCTGCTGTGGGTCGATTCTCAGCACCCCATTGTCGATCAGCGCCTTGTAGCAATCGAAATCGCTGAAGCCCAGGTAGTTCGTATAATAGTCTTTTGTGGATATCTCGACGCCGTAAGGCGCCAGCGAGCGATTGAACGCCCGCAGGTGCAGAATCTCGGAATCGGTAATAACGCCGTCAAAATCAAATATCACAGCTTTGAGCATAAGACTTTACTGCTTCCCAATACCCTCCAGCTTTGTGATCCACTCATTAAAATGCGGACATTCCTGACGCATTCTTGCAAGGCCGATTTTGTGAGCCGCCACAATACCATCCACCGGTTTGACATAATTTTCAATATGCTGCATTATTCTTCGGGAAGGACAAGTATCATAATTATCGTTAATCTCTTCAGGACATGAAAACGACACCAGTATGGCTGCAAGCCGCATGGAAATCGTGGGATTAGGTCCGGCTAATACGGATATATCTGAGAAGAGTAATGCCTCAAATTCGTGCATTTGGACGTAGGGGATAAAACGAGATTGATCAAAGGAGGGACCAAGTTGCGTGCAGATATCCGCAGATAAAGCTTCTTCAACTGTCGCGGCTTTTTCTAAATAGGCTCGGCGTCTATCAGCGTCTTTCCTGCCTGGCCAGTCTTTAGGCAATCCATAAAAATCAACCAGCGTCGTACAATAGCAATATCTGTCGGCTTTAATCGTATTGAGAATTTGCTTTTGAGACCTCGGATACTTGGGAACACCTCCACCCTCCTGCAACAGAAAAGGCCGGACAGCTATTCCCTTTTCAACGAAAAAGGGCTTTAAAACATCGTTGACAAAGAGTATCTCTGTCGGGCCTTCCACGAGAATCTTTATAATGCTCATTGGCCGGCCGTTCCTTCGAGGATGTTTCTACTCCAGATATCGCCCAGAGAATAATCTTCCAGCCAGATTTTTAATTTTTCCGTGTCCGGGCGGCTGAAGATGGACTCATCATTCTTGCGTTCAACAAGAATGATATCCTCCGGCTGAAAGTGGTCAATCAACCCCGCGGATTGCGTAGCCACGATAACCTGTGTTTTAATCGAGGCCTTCTGGATTAAGCCGGCGAATAGTCCCAAAGCGTAAGGATGCAGGCCCAACTCTGGCTCATCTAATAGAATCGTCGAAGGCGGATTTGGCTGAAGCAGAGCCGTTGCCAAGCAAATGAAACGCAGCGTGCCATCCGATATCTGACTGGGATGAAACTTATAATCCGAGCCTTTTTGCAGCCACCACCATTTAATTTCTCCTCTTTGTTCATTTATATTAAAACTGAAATCGTCAAAAAATGGAGCTGCTAAACGGACAACTTCAATAATAGCCTGATAATCACGTGGTTGTTTTTCCTTCATCCTGAATAAAAATGGAGCCAAGTTACTTGCATCTGTGAACAAATAATCATAATTCCCCTCAGAAGTAGGTAGTTTCAGCCGTGCAAAATCGCTTGTGTCTTGAAAATGATAAACAACATAACTTGAAAAGTGCTTCTCAATATCTTGAATTTCCACATCTGCATGATCCCATCCGACAGTACTTATGTACGTCGAAGCGGTGAATTTATCGTTAATCGTAACGTAGAGCTCCTTCGTATATGGAGGGAGCGAATTCATTATTAATTCAATTTTGATTGATCGTGTTACTATAGGACCCAAATATAAAAATCTGTATGCCCCCCCTTTCCTTTCGACATAGAAGTTGGGCAATCCTTTTTCTTTTGCAATTGCCTGCAGAAACTCAAAAAAGCTTAGAAAGCTACTTTTCCCTCCTCCGTTTGCGCCTATCAGGATGTTTAGATTTCGTAGCTCGAAATTCTCAAGACTTCGAATGGATTTGTAACCTTTGATGGTTAACTTGCTTATCGCCTGAGTCATTTCTACTCAATCTCCGACAGAATTTTTTGAATTTGCACTTTTAAGCCAGGCAATTCATCCTGCATAACCGACCAGATTAGGTGATAATTGACCCCGAAGTAAGCATGAATCAGCTTATCTCTCATTCCTGCGATTCTGCGCCAATCGATGGCCGGATATTTTTGTCTGACCGAATCCGGGATGTTTTTGACCGCTTCTCCGATTATTTCCAGGCTTCGAACAAAGGCACGTTTGAGCGTTTCGTCGGAGGCGAATTCTTCAAAGCTCAGATGTGAAGATTCCCCGCTGAGGTACTCGATTTCCTGTAAGATGTGTATCAGATACGGCCTACAGGCTTTCATATCGTATTTCCTTCTGAATATACGGCATAATGTGGGGACTGATTTGCTCGGGGGTCAAAAGGTCAACTTTGGCGTGCAGAAGATCTTCAAGATAAAAGTTCAAATCCATATAACTGCTAAACGACAATTTCCCCTCATCAAAAAACACCACCAGGTCAATATCGGAATCTTCTTGCTGCTGCCCGCGCACAATGGAGCCAAAAAATCCGATTCTATTAACGCCATATTGTCGGATTTTCTGACGGTTGTCCAAAATTCGCCGTCGAATTTCATCAAATCCCATCGCACGTCCTTTCGTATCGGCAAATCACAAAAAAAGGCTTCGGTGTTGTGTCCGAAGCCTCATTGTACACTCGATACTCTACAATTTACAGTGATTTTATTACGGTTCCGGCACGGGGCCGACGAGGGTTTCGTATTCGGTGAAGGTGGACTTGTCGCCCGCGCAGATCTGCTTTACCATCGCGGCGATTTTCGGCGCGTTTCTGGTGATATACCGGCGGGCGAGCATGGCCTTGCGTTTCTTCATGGGGATGGTTTTTCCGTCGGCCGCACCGTTGCCGGCGACGGGAACTTCCATCTGGACGCTCGTGCTGGCCTGGTCGCAGAAGAGGTAGCCGTTGATCAAGCTGATGGCGATATCGACCAAAGGCCGGCCGTAGAGGTCCATATATTCATTGCCCTGCTCTTTGACATAGGTGATGGCCGCATTAAGTTGTGCGGCGCCCTGCGCGAGAATCTCAAGCAGGTCTTGAACCTCAGCGTCGCAGTCTTGCTGCGCCAGCTCATCGATGAATTTCTCGGCTGTTCCGCTGCAGACGCCGCGCACCGCCGCGACGACCTGCAACTGGCTCGTCCCTTCGTAGATAGTCGTGATTCGGGCGTCGCGGGCGTGCCGCTCGCTGGCGTAGTCCCGCATAAAGCCGCTGCCGCCGAGCACCTGGATCGAATCGTACGCGACGCGGTTGCACATCTCCGAGCAGTAGTATTTGCTCATCGGCGTCAGCATTGCGGCGTATCGTTTGAACTTGCGCGCGCTGTCTTTGAGCAATTTTAGCTCGGTCTTATCCTCCGGCGGATTGAATTCGAGCCGCTTGGCGTATCCGATCTCAAAATCCACGATCCGCGAGGTCTTATACAACAGCGCCCGGCCGGCTTCGATGTCGATCTTCATATCGATCAGCATGTCGCGCACCGCCGGCAGCTTCTCAATCGCCACGCCGAACTGTTTTCTCGTGGAAGCGTAATCGCGGGCGATGCGATACGCCGACTCGGCGATGCCCATCGACTGGCCCGCGATGCCGATGCGCGCGCCGTTCATCAGGCTCATCACGTAGGTGACAAGGCCGCGCTGGCGCTCGCCGATGAGCTCGCACGGCGTGTTGTCGAAGAAGATTTCGCACGTGGGCGATCCGTGGATGCCGAGCTTGTCCTCCAGCCGGCGGATGTGCACGGTCGGGCCCGGGCCGCAGACGAACAGGCTCAGGCCCAGCCCGCCGCTTCGGTCGGGCTCGCTGCGCGCCAGGACGAGCAGCACTTCGCCGCAGCCGTTGGTGATGAAACGCTTGACGCCGTGCAGGAACCAGTTGCCGGAGGCGTCCTGGAACGCGCGGAGCTTGACCGCCTGCAGGTCGGAGCCGGCATCGGGCTCAGTCAGCACCATCGCGCCGGTGACTTTGCCGGAGGAAAAGTCGCGCAGATATTTTTCTTTGATTTCCTCCGAGGCGAAGGCGTTGATCGTCTCGGCGATGCCCTGCAAGCCAAAGATGTTCATCAACGCCGCATCCGCGCGCGAAAGGATCTCAATCGCCATCGAATAGACCATGTTCGGGAAGTTCAGCCCGCCGAAGCGGTGGGGCAGGGTGAAGCCCATAACCTCCGCCTGGCCGAGTTTCTCAATCGCCTCGGCGATGCCCCCGGCGCGCGTGACGGTTCCGTTCTCGTTCAGAATGTTGCCTTCGCGGTCCACGCCTTCGGCTCGCGGCGCGATGAACTCGGCGCAGAGCTGCCCGAGCGAATCCAAGACCATCTCATAGTTGCGTATCGCCTCTGCGGCGTCGGCCGGGGCGTGGTCGAACTGCCCGGCGAACTTGAAGCCCTCCTCGCAAACCTCCGCCAGAGGAGCCAAATCCACGTGTTTGAACAGAAACCGGATATCGTCGTTATCTCTGTAAAAATTCGCCATGATCCTTCTCGTATCTTATCCTTTAGGTTTGATTTTGAATGGGTGAAATTGACGCATAAGCTCATTGGCAAGTTCCATAGTCCCGCCTTCAGGATCTGATTTTAACAGGATGATTCTTGGCTCCCCTGGGATGGCTATGTCTTCAATGACACAATGATTTCCGTTCTTATCGTCGAACTCGGTTATGCCCCGGTGGGCGATGACGTTGCCGGCGTCGTCTTTCCAACTTTTGGCCCCCTGGTGGAATGAGGGGAAATGTTTCCCGCCATCTTCCCGAGTGACGCAATCACCCATTTCCCATGCGGCCTGGTGGAGGATGGTCGAGATTTGGTTTGGCGGTGCGGTCGTCGTAATTATCTCGGTGCCGCAGAGAGTATAAGTTGCCTGGCGTGCATATAGACTATACATAGCCACCCCAGCAAGAGCCGATGCAAGCAGAAGAATAACGACACCTTTTTTCCGCATGGTTGTTTCCCTTGACTGATGTCAATATGGGGGCTACGAGATACAATTCACGAGATACGAGATACGGTTCTGACCGCCTTTATCATCTTTCGGACGACGTCATTCAGATCGCCGATGATTTTGTAATGGGCGACGTTGAAGATCGGCGCCTCGGGGTCGTTGTTGATCGCGACGATTTTCTGGCTCCGCGACATGCCCGCTTGGTGCTGAATCGCGCCGCTGATTCCGACGGCGATATACAAGCTCGGCCGGACCGTGGTGCCCGTCTGGCCCACCTGGTGGTCGTGGTCGATGAAGCCCAGGTCCACCGCCGCTCGCGTCGCGGCGGGCGCCCCGCCGAGGCAGTTGGCCAGGTCCCAGATCAACTTGAAGTTGGCCTTGCTGCCGACGCCCGCGCCGCCGGCCACGATGACCCGCGCCGCCTTGAGGTCCACTTTCTTCGGGCGCTTGTGCTCTTCGAGAATCTCCAGCGGCAAATCCGACTGAGCGAGTGTCACTTTTTCCTGGACAATCTCGCCCCGGCGTTTGACGTCCGGCTCGGGCATCGGCATGACGCCCTCGCGCACCGTCGCCATCTGTGGCCAGCGCTCAGGATTGATAATCGTTGCGACGATGTTGCCGCCGAAGGCCGGCCGGATCTGAAACAGCAGATTCTTGTGCACTTTCTTGTCCTTCGGCATAGTGTGGTCGCCGATTTGCAGGTCCGTGCAGTCGGCGGTCAGGCCCGCCTTGGTCGCGCTGGCGATCCGCGGCGCCAAATCGCGCCCGGCGATCGTCGCCCCGTAGAGCGCAATCTGCGGCCGGTGCTTGTGAATCAAATCGACGATCACCCTGGCGTAGCTGTTCGTCTGGTACGTCCGCAGCAGCGGGTGCTCGGCCAGATAAACCTTGTCGGCCCCGTAGTGAACCAGCCTGCCGGCCAGGCCCTTGACGCCGTCACCCAAAACGACCGCCGCCAATTTCACGCCGAGCGTATCGGCCAGATGCCTGGCCTTGCTCATCAATTCCAACGGCGTTTCTTCCAATCGCCCTTCATGCTGCTCGGCGAACACCCAAACTTCACCTTCTCTATTCACGTTTATCATTTTCTGTGTTCTGTATCCTGTGTCCTGTATTCTTGTTTATGCAATGATTTTGTCGTTAATCAATTCGTGTATCATGTCCGAGATTCCTTTTTCGCTCGGCTCGATCTGCTTGGTTTCTTTGGCGGCGAGCACGACGCTCTGGATGCGATGGACTTTGGTGGGCGAGCCGCTCTGGCCGCACCAGTTCAGGTCCGCCTCGACCGCGTCCAGGTCCCACTGCTTCATCAGCAAGCCTTTTTCGATCAGTTTGCTGCACTTGAGCTCGGCCAGCTCTTTGATCTCCTTTTCGCCCGCGTCCGGATTCTCCGCCTTGATTCTCTGCTCGACCTCGACGGGCGACAGGGCGTTCTTGTACTTCATCATCTTTTTCGCTGCGGCCACCCGCGGGGCGTTCGCGTCGCCTGTGACGGTCAGAAGGACCGGCAGGGCGGCCCTGACCTGCTGCCATCCGTTGCCGATATTTCGCCGGACCGTGATGGTTCTGCCCTCAAGCTCGGTAAGCTCTTCGACGTAGGTAATTTGCGTGACGCCTAATTTTTCCGCCAATTGCGGGCCGACCTGGGCGGTATCGCCGTCGATGGCCTGCCGGCCGCACAGGGCGATATCGTAGTCGATTTTCTTGACCGCACAGCTCAGGATGTAGCTGGTCGCCAGCGTATCGCTGGCCGCACAGCGCCGGTCGGTCATCAGGATGGCCTCGTCGGCGCCGCGGTAGAGGGCGTCGCGAAGAATCGCACTGGCCGCGGGAAGGCCCATCGTGATGACGGTGATATGCCCGCCGAACTTGTCCTTGATTTGCAGGGCCATTTCGAGCGCGTTGAGGTCTTCCGGGTTGAAAATGGCCGGAAGGGCGGACCGCTTGACCGTCCCGTCGTCGTTCATCACGTCGCCCGTAATCCTTTTGGTATCAGGCACTTGCTTTATCAATACAACACAATTATAAGCCAACTATTCTCTCCTTTATTCTCATGTATGGCCCAGGGAAGCATCCCATTCCAGAATCGACAACCGTGATTCGAGATACAAATTCTACCGGGATTCGCGCGAGAGTCAAGCCCAAAAGGCAGAAGGCAGAATTCAGAACACAGAATTCAGAATCCGAGATGCGATTCACGAGAACCGCCGCAGAGCAACGGATTCAATTGCGCTGTATGCGGTGGACCCGAATCAACTCCTGAAACATCATTCATCTGTCAGCTTCGCCTCGCCTGGAAGAGTGGCTCGAATTGTCGCCTTCAATTCTTCCGCTGCTTCGGATGGATTGTCAGCATGCCATAAAACTGTCAAATGGTGGTTCGTATCGAAGTGTGTCTTTTGTTTTTCGAACTTGTCCTTTTCGCACGTGTATATGACTGGTTTTCCTAAGCCTTCTGCATAACCGGCTTCCCAATAAGCGCCTGCATTCTCGTGAGAGAGGTCTGCGATGAGAAAACGGGATGTTCGTATTTCAACTCTGAGTCTATCATCTATCAGTCCTGCTTTGGGTCTATCGACAAGTTTGAACAGACCGAATCCTGTTTGTTTCACGGCTGGCTTAAACACATCTTCAACAACACTGTCCAGTTGCTCGTCACCGTATTCCATAGCCATAAATGCCTTGCGGCTATCAAGAGCCCCGCGTTTGAGTTCCTCAAAATATTCCCATCCGCTAAAAGACAATCTTATGCTCAGATCTCCGCTAGTAATAGTACCTTCAATAGTTCCCGAATCGATTAAGTGCCGTGTGACCCAAACGAACTCGACGGATGTAACTGATCCAATTAATGAGAGGTCTTTCACTGGTTCGAGAGAAAGAAATTCATCATAAGTTTCTGCGTTGTTTCCAAGCCATAAAATAAGATTATTTGCCTGTTCAGCAGGTTTTGGGGGTCTTTGTTTGATTATTGTTTCGACGAGTGGTTGATCTAATAGGATCATCTCAGAACGTCCCGATTCATCCGGCGTATTCGCCTCGTGCCTGGAACGTATCCAATGGCTGAGAACACTAATCTTTCGGTGGTTGTTTGCAAGCATATGTGACAGCGAAGTCCGAAAGTCCACATCCATATCGAAAATACCGCATCTTGGACAGGTATGTTGAAACACAAGCCCTTTTCCAGAAATCTTATCTTCTTTAGCTTTATCAGAACTGCAAACGGGGCATCTGTTATCCATATTTTAGGTACTCCAAGGTAACGACTTAATTTCATCAGGGACAGCCAACGTTTTTTGCACAGTATACTTGCTCATTAACAATTTGATGCCTCAGGAGATTGTCTTGTCCTTTTGTTGATCAATTTGCACATTAGATTGTCAAAGGGCACTCTAAAGTCTCTGACTCTGTGATACTTGTTCATGATAATGGCTCTGAGCTCGATACGTACAGATTCATTTTCTGGAGCTTTGTTAACCAGTTCTAAATTAATGTCGTCAATTCTCCCTTCCAGATGCAGCGAGCCCGATTCGCCTCTCTTCAATGGCATTCCAAATAGGTTAGTAGCTGTCAAACGGGCCGCGTGTAAAACCCCAGAGGCTTCGGCTCGGTCAATCTCAATAGGGAACGCGTTATCGTTCTTAAATTCGACCCAAAGGGAGAACTTTGCCTGTGATTTGTCACACCAGACTTCGACCGAACCCTCTCGGGCGGATACGGAAACGTGCATATTCCTTCTTGTTCTCTCAGGGGAATATAACCACCAACTGAGTAGCTTAGGCAGATGTGAAACCAATTCAAAGAACGTGTTCAGAAGTAAGTCCATATCTCACTCATCAGTCGAGAAGCCATCTAATAACTGGCGCCGGGTCGTCTCTAAGGAGCCATTAGTTCATGTTAACAATCCGCATTAACACCAGTATCAATGGGCTAATGCCCGCCAAACGAATGGTTACGAGCTTTGTTCGCATCGAGGTTGTCGGTCCCGCATACACCCAGAATATTATGGACGGGATCCGTGAGAAATTCAAGGAGAAAACCAAAAAAGGGCACAGGACGCCGAAGGCCGGTCGGTTTTGGCGTTTGGGAAAATCGTTGCAACACGGGGCCGGAAGAATTATCATTCGATTATGGTTGCTTTCAACGAAATTGAGAATGTCGCCAGAAGAATTGGGGACAAAACCAACGCCAAGGCGGTGGTTCTTTTCGGCTCGCACGCCCGCGATCAGGCTGGGGCGCACAGCGACGTTGACTTGCTCGTGATTGCTGAAAGCGATCTGCCAAGGCACAAGCGCAGCCGGCAGTTGCACCTGTTGTTCAAGCCGTATCCGTTTGCGATGGATATCTTGGTCTATACTCCCAAGGAAGTAGAAGCGGAGAGCCAGTTCGAGTCTTCTTTCATCTCCCGAGTGCTGCGCGAGGGCAAAAGACTGTATGGGCAAACAGTCTGAACAAGAGGTCTTTGACTGGATGCAGTCAAGACTTGAGCGGCTTATTTGATTAGAGGCTGTAACAACCTGACCTGCACAAATAAGGAGCCGCTTCGCGGGACTATTTGAATGGATTTCTCGGCTGCGCTCGAAATGACGACCTGCCTTTTGTTAGACTGCTTTAGGCTGGCTTTCAGGTGGCGTCTTGTGCGAGCGTTTGGCCGAGGGTGTGGGCTTCTTGGAGGCGTTCGGGCTTGTGGCGGATGGCTCCTTTTTCGCCTACGCCGGGGACGATGATTTGGCCGAGGAGCCTTATCTGGAGGTATGCAAGCGACTTTTGGAAGAACTCGACGACGCCCCTGGCCGTCTCGATGGTCTCATCCTCGAACGGGATGGCTATTGCCGCCGCGAGGCCCTTTATCTTCTTTCTGTTCTCGGGGCAGTTGAAATACACGAAGCGATCGATAAACGCTTTCATCAGGGCGGTC
>Ga0307380_10010025_pt1 | contig 11966 bp, 9 predicted proteins | sample UN3MG_FD_202239 | JGI IMG/M metagenome (GOLD analysis project Ga0307380, IMG submission 202239) | Soil microbial communities from Risofladan, Vaasa, Finland - UN-3 | ecosystem: Environmental > Terrestrial > Soil > Coastal area > Acid sulfate soil | place: Finland: Risofladan, Vaasa | collected... | reverse complement strand
TTATCTTTTAAATGATTTAATAGGCTCTTAATAATTTTGTCGTCAACTTTTGATACCTCAATGATGTCCCAATATCCATCGTCATCGTAATTGTTATTATCCCCTAAATAATTCACGATATCATCAAAAAATTTTAATAATTTTATTATTAAATATATTTGCACGATCTCTTTTATTTAAGTTATTATTAAATCAAGAATAATTGTCGGATTTTAGTGACATAACCATGATAATTCAATCATGCAATTTTAAGTTTAAAGAATAGTATATTATAGAAGATAAAATAAAATTTAAAGTGAGGTAACCTAATTGGTTAAACAAATACAATATCATTTTACTTGTGATTCAATCTCAACAATTAAATCGACTAAATAACTTTTCTGCATTATTATAAAAAATATCTTGCTTGATATCATTAGATACTGGTAAGCAAGTAATCTTCTCAATTTCTATTGATATAGGATTAGTCACTGGGGCGTCAGAGCCAAAAATTATTCTTTCATGTCCTACAGTTTTTATCAAACTTAAAATACCATATGGGAGAGAACAAGATGTTTCAAAATAAATGTTGAGATATTGTTTTAACATGAGACCTAAATCAATGGCATATTCCATCGCTGAGGCGGCATGACCTACAATAATCGTTAGTTCAGGGTTATTGCTTGCCAAATTTGCGATGTCTTTGCAGCTTACCCCTCCGAAATAAGATGTTTTTGGAGTTGAATGAATGAACAGAGGAAAATGCTTATCAAAATCTTGCATGAAAGAGACTAGTTTAGTAATATCTCTTGGAATTTTAATAAGATTAATCCCAGAATGAATTTTAACCCCACAAAATCCTTTTTTAAAATGATCTTCTAAAATTTTGTAACTTAAATCTTCATGTTCTTTATCCATATTGGGGTTAAACCAGAAAAATTTAAGAAATCTTTTAGGCGCTTTATTTGTTATTTCAATTACATCTTGATGATTGAGTTGGGTTTTTGGAAGCATTTTTCTTAAATTTTCCATGGCTATATTAATACTTATTTGTTCTTGACCTTCTGTCTCACTTTCGTCTGGATCTTTATTGAAGATTTTAGATTTTGCAGCTCGATTAATCGTTGTAAGGACTGCTTTTTCTACATTATTCTTGTCTAAATAAGTTATAAGATCTTTATCCGGTCCTAAAAATGTACCATAGGTATGAAGATGGCAATCGAAGATTCTAAAATTCATTAGTTACACATCTTTGAGAGAATAATAACAAATAGAGAAATAGTGTATTAATTTAAAACGATCTCATTTATATGATCTAAATTCATTTGCGGCATCAAACATCGCTACAATATTTTCGGGAGGAACCTCCGTAGTGATATTATGAATGTTTGACGCAATATACCCACCACCTGGCTTAAAACATTCAAAATTATACCTTACTTCTTCTCTTATTTGTTTGGGAGTTCCAAAGGGAAGGGTTTTTTGCGTATTACATAATCCACCCCAAAATGTAATTTGGTGACCAAATCGCTTCTTTAGAGAACAAGGTTCCATATCATATGCAGATATTTGAACGGGATTTACAGCATCATATCCAATATCTGAAAAATGAGGAATAAACAAAGGAATGGATCCACAACAGTGATAATTAATTTTTCCCTTAACTAACTCATGAACTTTTTGTGAAAGCTTCAGTTCAAGAGGCTTGATCATTTTCTCGTAAATATTCAAATTCATCATAGGTCCTGCTTGTTCAGCTAAATCTCCATTAATGGAAACAACATCTAAATATTCTCCCACTTCATCTAAAAATGTTGCATTGTAATCAATCCAATATTTCAGTAAATTCTCCATTGCAGCAATTATTAATTCTGGTTTAGTCCGAAGGTATCTTAAAACTTTAGTAAATCCGAAAAGAAAGGTTGTATATTCATAAACGCATCCAGAAGGATGACCAGATAAAGCATAGTCAGTGGTCTCAAAAAGATGCTTCGCTTCCTCACGCAAACCTTTGAAAGGTGATTTATCCTTACCATCTGGCCAATCATAATTATTGATTTCTTGAACGGATTTACAGTCAGCAAAAGGATGAATAACTGGATCATAGTAAAGAATATTATTAATGTCTTTTTCGGCATTATTCCCCCAAAAAACTCCGAATTGATCATATAAACCTACGAATTTTCCCTCATAAAGAGGTTCTATTTCTTCGATTTTTATCATCCCACCTCTAGGACGGATATACCTAATATCAATTTTAAATCGTTCTAAAATAGTTTCACATGGATCTGCAATTTGCTGCGTAAAATCCGCAAATTTAATGTTATTATCTTCCATTTCTATATATTCTAATAAATTCTTGTACGTTTTAATGTGAATACTTGATTGGTTTCCTCCCAAGTCAAGAGGAACTTTATCCGGTTCCACGTGATTTAGAGCTGCATTCACTCTTTCTCTAGAATTCATTTTTTAAATTCTTCAAAATATAATTATAAATAATAATTCAGCATCTTTTTTGATATTTTTAGTTTATTTTTTACTATTTTATTGCTTTTTAAACAAAAATTATTGAAACGCGATGTGATAATCTTAATTTATTTTCTCATTTTATTATTAAATTACATCATAAAAAAAAGTGAAAAATACAATGGTTGAATTACCAGATTATATTAAAAACAGATACTGGAAAGATTATTTGCCCCCGGGAATCACGTTAGAAATTGATATTCCACAGGATAAATCCTTAATTGATTTATTTAAAATTGGGTCAATAGAACATGGTGAAAAAGTATGCTTGGACTTTTATGGAAGAGAATTCACTTTCAGTGAGTTGGATAATCTAACACGGCGATTTGCTAAGGCTTTGATTGATTTGGGCGTAAAAAAGGGGGATGTTGTTGCGCTTTGGTTACCAAATTGTCCTCATTTTTCTATCTCGTATTTTGGAGTAATAAGTGTAGGTGCTACTGTCACTGCTATATCCCCTTTATTTATTGCAAGAGAAATGTCTTATCAAATCCAAGATTCTGGAGCCAAATATTTAATCATAATAGATAAATTTATGAAGCAATATAAAAGAGCTACTAAAACTGAATTACCTCTGGAAAAAGTTATAGTGGTTAATGTAGAAGGAAACAAGCCTGATGTTCCTGAAGATGATATGATCATCCATTATAACACTTTAATGGAGAAATTTCCAGAACCAGGTCCCGAACTTGAAATTGAAATAAAGCCAAAAGAAGATATTGCAGTCATACAATATACTGGTGGAACAACAGGGCTTCCGAAAGGTGCAAGTTTGTCACACTATAATATTCTAGCAAACATCTATCAAATAAAGCAAATTTCTGATTACATGAAAGATGAATATATCAAAGAAGATTTAGTTGCCATATCTGTTCTTCCTTGGTATCATATATATGGCCAAACTTGTGAATTAGCACAAGGTCCAATTGCTGGATCAAAAGCTTATGTTTTACCAACATTCGATATGAACACAATAATTGAGATAATCAAGGAACATAAACCAAACACGTTTTTAGGAGTTACGACAATGTTTATAAACTTACTCAATTTTCCCGCTTTCAAGAAGGTTGATTTATCAAGTTTGAAATATTCTAATGTTGGTGCAGGTGCGTTGCCGGTAGAGCTTGCTAAAGCGTGGGAGGAGAGAACAGGATTTGCAATGGGTGAGGGATATGGTCTTAGCGAAGCAAGTCCAGTAGTTACTAATGCTCCTCCTTGGGCTAAGAAAAAGTTTGGTAGTTGCGGACATCCCATTGCTAATACGTTAGTAGGGATCTGGGATAATGATAAGCAAGATTTTTTACCACTTGGTGAAGCTGGTGAACTTGTAGTAGCAGGTCCTCAAGTCATGTTAGGATATTATAATAGGCCTGAAGAAAATAAAACGACATTTTTTGAAGCAGGAGGACATAGATGGCTTAGGACTGGAGATTTTGCTAAATTAGATGAAGAAGGATATATTTTTCTCTTGGATAGAGTCAAGGATCTCATTAAATACAAAGGTCATAGTGTGTATCCTCGAGAAATAGAAGAAATACTATATGAACATCCTGCAGTTTTAGAATGTGCTGTGTTTGGAATTGATGATCCAGTTAAGGGTGAAGAAATAATGGCACATATCATTCTTCGTCCAGAATATAGCAATGAAGTTACTGGACAAGATATTCTAGAATTTGCTAAAGAAAACATGGCCGCATACAAGTATCCAAGGCAAATTAAAATAGTCCGTTCTTTACCAAAAAGTGCTGTTGGAAAGATTTTAAGACGCGTTATAAGAGATAAGGAAATTGAAATAATAACCAAGAAATAAAGCATAAGAAAATTAATTATACCTTTTTTATTTAAATATTTCTCATAAAAATAAGCTCTTATGCAAATAAGTCAGATCTCATTTTCTATGTGAACGAAGTTAAACCATCTTAGTGCTTCTGCCATTTGATTTTTAAACTTTCCATAAATTGATGGTACTTCCAGAGAACCGATAATGTTTTTAGCTTCATTCATATAACTTTTGAATATTAAGGCACGGTCAATCATTGGTTCCTCAAAACAATTTTGAAGCTCCACTTCAAGAATATTTTTTATGTTTAGCATGGTTTCCTCTTGTTTATTATTGAATTTGTAATTATTCCATTCACCAGTTTGATAATTAAATTTATACTCAGAAAGAAATATTTTTCCATGGTCAGCAATAAACTCAATAGCATCACAAATAAATTGGAATTCTAATTCAGAGTGTAAATAATGGAAGTTCACTCTACACCAACCAGGTTTAATTCCATGTATATTTTGAGCGATTAATTTATGAAACTTAAGTGATGCTTCTTCATCAATATTCAAAAGCAAATGACCATATGACCCCGCACACATGCATCCAGCTCGACTCTGAATTCCGAACAAGTCATTGAGAAGATTAGTGGTTAATTTGGGATGGAGGTATTTATCATCATGCTTGATCTTGAACGAAACGATTGAAATGCGATGAGATGGGTCAATTGGTCCTAATATTTCGATATTTTTATTCTTTTGGAGTCTTTTTAGGGCTCGTGAAATATAATCTAATTCTTTTTCTTCGATCTTAGAGATTCCGATAGCATCTCTTAAATCAATAGCTAAAGCAGCTTTAATTGTTTGTAATATACCCGGTGTGCCTGCTTTTTCACGAGTTTCAATATCATCTATATAATCTACTAATTTTGAACTAACGTAATCAACAGTTCCACCACCAGGACAAGTTGGAAATATATTTGAATCATATAAATTATTGTTAAAAACTAATACCCCAGTTGATCCAGGTCCTCCAATAAATTTATGTGGTGATAGATAGACTGCATCAATATAGGATTCACCATCCTTATTCATATCAATTTTGACATAAGGAGCACTTGCAGCGTAATCAAAACAAGCAATACCAGCATACTTATGCATGATCCGTGCAATTTCATAAATTGGAGATTTGATACCTGTCACATTCGATGCCGCCGAAAATGTTCCTATTTTTAATCGATCTTTAAATTTAGGATCACTGACTTTTGTTTCTAGATCTTCTATGTCGAAATATCCTTCAGGTGTTATTTTGATTGTTATTAACTCGACTAAAGCTTCTCTCCACATTATATCGTTTGAATGATGTTCATAGGGACCAATAAACACGACTGGTTTTCGCTCATTAAAACGAGCTATTAGATTATCAATATCTGGTACTAATGTTGAAGCTAATTTTTTTGTTGCTGGATGGATCTTAACTCCTAAAATTTCCTGAAATTTTGAAATCGCTCCTGTTGCTCCTGTTCCAACTGCTATTACACTGCAATTATTTTCGGCGTTTAAAGCCTTTTTAATAAGATCCTCAGAATGGCGCAAGAGATTGGTCATGTGACTCCCCGTAATATCATCTTCTGTATGCGTATTAGCATACTCTCTTTGAACCTTAATTAAGAATTGTTCGATAAACTCTAAAGATCGTCCAGAAGCGGTATAATCTGCATATGTAAGCAATCGATCTCCATAGGGGGTTCGAAATGTAAAGTTGCGACCAATTATAGCATTTCTTACGCGTTCGAAAGAAAGAAACGAAGGACTACTCATGACTTTTTTCCTCTTGTTTTTCAGAAATAAGTTTATAATTTAGCTAAAGACTTAGATTTATTAAAATTAATTAAATCTTAATCCGAAATTCATTGGAACTTATAACTATAAAAAGAGGTTTATCTAATATTAAAAAATAAAAAAAAATAAAAATGATTAAAAAAAAATTTGGTTCGCATTATGGAAAAAGATGTTTTAGACATTAAACATAGTAAATTGGACATGGTTTTATATGGGTTTAACTCATTTTCTAGATAGCTTCTTAGAATAGCATTTACAACTTTTGGTTTCTTCTTTTACGAGATTGAGTTAGGATTAGATGTTTGGCTAATAGTCTTAGCGTATACTATATTTTCAATTTATAACATGGTTAATGACCCTATTATTGGATATTTTACAAATCGACCATTCAAATTCACGAAAAAATGGGGCCGCAGATTTCCGTGGATTTTACTTGGAGGATTACCTTGGGGGTTCACGTACATGCTTATATTTACACCACCAACTTATGATGCTGTAGCTGGTGCATGGGTTTTGTTCGCTTGGCTCCTCTTTACTACTTGCCTCTTTGATACATTTCATTCAATTCTATTCGTAAATTTTCAATCGTTATTCGTTGATAAATATCGTTCAGTTCAGGAGCGAAGGACTGCCAGTGGTATCTATATCATGATAGGTGTTGTAGGAGTTGCTATAGGTTCAATTATACCCCCTTTATTATTTAAATATTCAGTAGGGTCAACCCATTACTACCCTTCTTTTGCATTCCAAGGGTTAATTGTAGCAATCATTACATTTGTTGGTTTCGCATTAGCTATTCCAGGCTCACGAGAGGATAAAGTTACGATTGATCTTTACTTAACCTCTCAAACGGAAGAACGAGAGCGTGTCCCTTTCTTCAAGAGTCTTTGGGAAGCTTTAAGACAAAAGCCGTTCGTAGCATTCATGATCTTTTATCTGCTTTATCAATCTTTGGTAGAAACAATGCAGTCATCTGTCCAATACACGGTAAAATACTCCTTGAAAATGCCTTCTTCAGCCTCAACGTTAATTTTTGCCGCGTTTCTTGTTGGAGTTTTAATTTCAACCCCTTTTTGGACCCGTTACTCAAAGAAAGTCAAAAATAATAAAAAAGTAATGTTGATTTCTGGTTTCCTTCTGGCTACTGTTACAATACCAATTACATTTTATAGAAATTATTATTTAATAGTTTTTGAGATGTTATTATGGGGGATAGCAATGGGAGGTTTTTGGATAATAATATTTCCAGTTTCTGCCGACGTGATTGATAACGCGGTAGTAGCAACAAAAAGACGAGAAGAGGGAGTTTATACGGGATTTCAACAATTTTTCGGTCGAGTAGGAATCATAATCCAAGCCCTCACATTTGCGATAGTTCATGAACTCACTGGTTTCAATATAGATTTAGATTTGGCTCAACCAGAATCAGCAATTTGGGGCATTTATTTTCATCAAGCGCTCATTCCCGCGATGTTTGTTATTATAGGGGCTCTCGTTTTTTGGAAGTGGTACAAGTTGACTCCCGAAAAAGTACACGCAAATCAGGAAAAAATTAAAGAAATGGGAATATAATAACACATATCTTTCTTTTTTTTTATACATTTTTTCAAAATAGAAAAGAGAATTCAGTAATCAGTTCATTCGTAAATTCAAGATAAAATAAAAAAGAGTTATTAATTTAAATTTCTTTTAAGAAAGATTTTATGAACTCAATTCTTGAACCAACAACGTTCTTGTAAAATTGAACGGAGTATAACCACCAAAATGAGCCACACTCAATGAATTATCGCCAGGGGCATCAAATACTGAATTCCAAAATAGTTCGACTTTATAGGTTCCAGCAGGTAACCTTGGTGTCATGTAATTCATGTAGAGATTTATAGATATTTGCCTAATAACACTCGTGATAGCAGGAGCGTCATCATAAAAGTTTGCTTGTATCGTTCTATTCCCTACATTTTCAATCCCAAGAGAAATGTTATAGCCTTGCCTTGTTGTAAAGGTATCGGTTAATGTTAAAATAGCCATCGCTGAAAAAGTAACGTATAACCTTGAATCGGAATTAATAGTAATGGTTAATTCCGTTTCTGGCATTTTAACAGGCGTGAGTTGATAATCAAATACATAAGCAGGGGAATTCCATTCTCCATATTGGGTTTGGATTAAAGTATTTTTCGTATCGACACCTGGTAGAAAACCAACAAATGATAACCCCCATATGATTCCTAATGTAATAAGAACACTACCAATTATACTTCCGAAAACTGATTTTGAAGACATATTTTTCACCTATTAATTTTATAGTTTAATGTTAAATGATTCTGTATATATATACACAATTTACATATAACTTTTAATATTCTTAACTTTAGAACGAAGGGAAAAAAAAACTTAATAAATAAAAAAGGAGGAATTTTTACTAAATTAATTCTTTCGGTTCCTCGCGAGGTAATCTCTCTTCCACAGGTAATAATTCTTTTATCTTTTTATGTGGTTCTGTTTGATACCAATAAGCTGTTGAGGAAAAATCGTCAGATCTTTGGTTTGCGTGACCGTGCTCGATTCTTAGTCGAATGTTTTTATGAAAATAAATTGGATCTTCAATTTGATATCTATAATATGATATTTTTCCGCTCCAATTTTTACCTCCCGGCAATGGTATTCCAAAATATGGTGAACAATAGTATTGTGTTGGGCACCAGGGACCACAAAAGTAATCTTCTGTACCTGTCCCATGTAATATAATCTCAGCATCGTCAATTTCAATGAAGTCGTCTCCTTCTCCAGACCAATAATGGTATCTATTATTCGGATTGTTCTCAGATGTCATCAAATTATGAATATCAAGATGACAGCCAACAAAATGACCCTCACCCTTAGCCTCTAAGATTAAATAATCATTTTTGTGATCTATATTTTTCCGGATATTTAATTCTACTCTCTTCTTAGCCCCATATTTATTTCCAATACAAAGATTTTCCCTATTCCAGAAAACATGAAATCTTCCATAATTTTCCTCTAGGTGTGCATATTCTTCGTAATCTATATAATAATAAAATACAAGACTGACATCAGACTCATTTTCTACCTCAATTCTCGCACGTTTAGAATATGGCATAGGAAAAAAGCAATTAAACCCCTTTCCATCTTCAGGACCACAAGAAAAGGGCATGCTCCAGAAATTTACTGCTTTTCCATGACCAACTCCAAAAAAATCACCAATTGGAACCTCGACTGAGGGTTCAAATTCATCATCCCACCACATTCTAATAACCATTTTCCGAAGATAGTGAGGATCTGATGAAGTTATCGTCATCCAAACATGTTTAATTATACCAGCTCCTTCAATATTACAAATCTCGTGTTTTTCATGAGCAGCTATGAGTACATTATCCATATTTGCTCCTGTTCTATCATAACTTGATACCCGTTTTCTTTTAACATCTTTCCGGATTTTAGCTAAATTAGCTAAAGAACTATTTCCAATTTCCATGTTATCATATCCCCTAATTTATATGAACATAAGGTTCACATAGTAAAATATTAGGAAAAATAAATTTATATTGAAATAAAAATTTCTCTAATAAAAGGGGATAATACGAGAGGAGAATATAATTCCTTCAAATACAGATTTAGGTAAAAATGTAAGAATTCTTCTAATTGTTGTTTTCATGTCTACTGCTTTTCGAAGCATGGGCATGAGTATTGTTGAAATTGGTCTACCTTCTTTTGTCGTGAGTGTCTCTGGTTCTCTAACTTCTTATGGGTTGATTATAGGTATCTTTTCTGTAACTCAATGTATTTTTCAATACCCTTATGCTGCAGCTTCAGATAAATTAGGACGTCGGAAAGTAGTACTTTTCGGGATGATAATATATTTAATTGGGACATTTTTATGTTTTACAGCTCAAGATGTGCTCCAATTGATAATCTACAGAGCGATTCAAGGAGCTGGTGCTTACACTTCCATTTTACAGGCAATAATTGGTGATATTTACAAAAAAAATCAACATAGCAAGGGAATGGGTTATTATTCTTTATACATGAATTTAGGATATTTCTTGGGATTCATTATAGGAGGATATGTTGCGAGTTTCTTGGGTTTTAGGAGCATATTTTTGATAAATGGATTTCTAATTTTTTGTAGCATGATTTTCATTTTTTTCGTATTAAAAGAGAATACTACAACTAAAACAATTAAGAATCATGATTTCAATATAAAAAACATAAAAATTCTCCTGAAAGAGCGCCAATATATCTATTCACTTTTAACTAATTGTGTGAGATGGTTTTTATTTGGATTTGTTACTGCTTATTTAATTTGGATATTGCAAAACAATGCAATAGGATTTGGTTTAGATGAAATCACTTCAAGTTATATCATGCTGGCCATTCTAGCACTTTATGTTGTATTTATTTTAATTTCCAGCAAGTTATTAAATCGTTATGGTCCTCGAAAAATGATGATATTAGGACAAGCAATAGTTATGGTTTTCGGAATTTCTTTCTTTTTCCGAAATTTTGCATTGATCCTACCTGTATTTTTAACGGTCATTTCTTTTTTGGGAATAGGAATAGCGTTGTTTGATCCCGCAGGGAACACGCTTTTATTAGAAGTAATTGAAGATATTCAACCTGACTTAAAAGGGTCTGGGATCGGATTCAATAATGCAATTGGTTTTTTCTGCGGAGCTATTGCTCCAATGATTATGAGTCCTTTAGGTGAATTAGATGTTTTATTTCCATTCTACGTTGTTTTTGCTTTAATGATTGTTTCTCTCATCATTTCTAAGTTTTTAGTCGATAAGAAATACTAATACTTCTCTTTCCGTGGTTTTTACCCTAAATTATTCAAATATAATCATATAATTTTCAAATCATTTATTTTTTTATAAATTTTTAAAATTTCCGTGTTTACCTTTACCTTGAATGAAACTTTGACTTCCTTCTAAATATTCTCCACTTTCTAATGTCATTAAACCATATTCAAATTCCTTTACCATCGCATCTTTAATACCAAGTCCAAATTGTTCATGTGTGGAAAAGCGATCATTTTTCATGCAAGTTTGTGGAAAAGTAGCGATCTCTCTTGCTAATTTTTCTGCCTCTATTCTAGATTGACCAATTTCGACAACTCGATTAGCAAGCCCCCAAGCAAGTGCTTCTTTAGCATATACAGGACGTCCAGTGAGAATCATATCCATTGCACGACTTAAACCAATTAATCGAGGAAGTCTAACCGTTCCACCATCAATTAAGGGCACCCCAAATCGTCGGCAAAAAACACCAAAAACTGCATCTTCCTCCACTACACGCATGTCACACCATATAGCAAGCTCTAAACCCCCTGCTACAGCATATCCTGCTACAGCAGCGATGACTGGTTTAGCAAGTCTCATTCTTGTTGGTCCCATAGGACCATCTCCATCTATCTCAACTCTATTTGCTTTTTCTGTAGCTATTGCACTTAAATTTGCACCCGAACAAAAAGTACCATTAGCCCCCCAAAGTACAGCAACTAAAGCTTTTTCTTCATTTTCAAATTCTATGAAAGCACTCGTTAATTCATTAGCAGTTATTCTGTCAATCGCATTTTTGACTTCGGGGTTATCAATGATAATTGTAAAAACAGGGAAATCTTTCTCAATTCGAATTGTCATAGGAAAAATATGTCAAATACAAGATAAAACAATTTCTCTTTTCAAAGTATTTTATAAGCAATCATAAATAATGCATATTAGGGGATTATTATGAATGCTCATGAAAGAGTAATAAAAGCTTTGAACCATGAAGTGGCTGATCGAGTTCCACTCTTTTGTCAGGTACTCATGCCAGAATTTCAGAAGAAACTC
>Ga0307380_10010024_pt1 | contig 11966 bp, 10 predicted proteins | sample UN3MG_FD_202239 | JGI IMG/M metagenome (GOLD analysis project Ga0307380, IMG submission 202239) | Soil microbial communities from Risofladan, Vaasa, Finland - UN-3 | ecosystem: Environmental > Terrestrial > Soil > Coastal area > Acid sulfate soil | place: Finland: Risofladan, Vaasa | collected... | reverse complement strand
TTGAAAGCAAAGGTTTTGGCATTTGTCGAGTACTTCAACCAGACAATGGCAAAGCCGTTCAAATGGACATATCGAGGGAGAGCACTTGCTGCTTAAAATTAGGCTTATTTAAGCCCAGATGTACTAGTATCATTCTGCTTAATTTCATTTTAATCTCCTGCGATTCTAATTATCTATTAGCAGTTAATAAACATTTTTGTGGAATTTATAGATCTTATCGTCTTCATGTTCAAGTTAATTATCATTGATAAAAATTACTAAGCAAAAAAAGAGATTGTCCGACTTGGTCGGGATATCTCTTATTATTTTTTTAGTTGTAAGAATTGTATGCTTTCGCCTAGGCAATGGAGAGCGTCTTGATGGTTTGGGTGGTATTATTCTGATCGAATAGCGATACCATCACGGCATAGTTGGATCCGCCCAGATCCCAGACGGCCATGTCGTAGCTGCCACCTAGCATCTGGATGCGCTCGTCATTAGTGCTCAGGGTGTGGACAGTCACATTATTCCCCTTAAAGTCAACAGCCGTCCAGTTTCCTATCTCCACATCGCCTCTGGCTTCGACTGCAGAAATGCCACCAATAAGGAAAAGCTCGGAAAGCATGCCTGGGCTCATCCTTTTCAGGATATCATCGTAAACGCTCATAATGGAGATAAATGTCGCCCCGGGTGCAGCGGTGTCATTGATGATGAAATCCTGGGTGGCCATTCCATCCTCGCTAGCGTTGAATTCGCCTGTATCAATCTCGAAGCTTGGACCCAGGTCCGCGGAAAGTGTTCTTTCTGTGATGGTGACGAACTTCGATTCCAGGGCGGCACAGGGCAAAGCCAGGCAGGCCAAGATAAGCATGGCCGGTACAAGGGCTGCGAATAAAGATTTCATTTTTGTCAACTCCTAATTGACATGAATTAGCGTACTTGGTATATGGATGTTATGAAGATTTTATTAAAAAATAATATACTTCAGTAATAATAACTAATGGCAAAGTTTATAGGAAAAATGGACGGTTCCAGGCCCTCAAATAGCCTGGATCTCTTCTTTCGTCGCGATCTTGACGTTCTTTTCGCCCAGCACCTTCCTGGCCAGGGCGATGTCGTCAACCCGCAGAATGAGCATAGCGCGCTGTGCCTTGGCCGTAACGAAGGCGTAGGCGTAATCCACATTCACATTGCTCTGTCCCAGGGTATTTACGATCTCGTATAATCCGCCTGGTGTGTCCTTCATCTCCACGGCTAAAACATCGGTCATGGAGACGGTGAAGGCGTTTTCTTTCAGAACTTTGTAACCCTTCTCGGGGTCATCCAGGACCATGCGGATGACTCCGAAGTCGCCCGCCTCGGCGATGGTCAGGGCGCGGATGTTCACACACGCATCTGATAGCGTCTTGGCAACTTTGGCCGTTCTGCCCGGCCGGTTCTCCACAAAGAGCGAAATTTGTTTGATCTCCGACATTTTACAAGCCTCCTACACCTTTCTGTTATCGGTTACTCTCTTGGCCTTGCCCATGGAACGTGGGACGGTGCCCGGCTCAACCAGATCCACCTCTGCTGCTATGTTCAGCACGCTTTTTAATTCTTTTGAGACTTTCTTCTTCAGCATCATCAGATCCCCTATCTTATCTGAGAAGCCCGTCTCGGTCAGCTCCACGCGCACTGTCATCATATCCAGCGGCCCCTTGCGGCCCACGATTATCTCCCAGTGGTCGCCCACTTCGGGGATTTTCATCAAGACCGACTCCACCTGGCTTGGGAAGACGTTAATGCCGCGAATAATGAGCATGTCGTCTGTGCGGCCTAAAATCCTCATGATTCTGGGGTGGGTGCGCCCGCACTCGCAGGGCTCGCTGTTCATGATGGTCAGATCGCCGATCCTGTAGCGGATGAGGGGCAAAGCGAACTTGTGCAGGGTAGTGAAGACCAGCTCGCCGCACTCTCCGTCCTGCACGGGCTCGTCCGTCTTGGGGTCGATGACCTCGGTCAGGAACATGTCAGCCCAAATGTGAATGCCCTTCTGGACATGACACTCCGTAAAGAGGGGGCCAGAGATCTCGCTGGTGCCATAGATGTCATAGGCTTTGATGCCTGTGGCATCCTCAATCCGTTTCCTGGTTTCCAGGGACCAGGGCTCGGCCCCGAAGATGCCTGCCTTAAGCTTGGTATCCTTCTCGATGGAGATGCCCATCTTCTCCGCCACTTCCATGATGTGCAGGAAGTAGGAGGGCGTGCAGGCGATGGCAGTCGTGTCCAGATCCTGCATCAGCTCGATCTGCCGCTCCGTGTTTCCCGTGCCCACGGGCAGCACGGCTGCCCCGATGCGCTCGGCACCGTAGTGCAGGCCCAGGCCCCCTGTGAAAAGGCCGTAGCCGTAGCCTACCTGTACCACATCGTCACTGTCAAGGCCAATAGAGGTCAGCGCCCGGGCCAGCGACTCGGACCAGGTCTCGATGTCGCCTTTGGTGTAACCGACCACGGTGGGCTTACCTGTGGTGCCGCTGGATACGTGATAGCGCACCACCTGGCTCTTGGGGGCGCTAAACATCCCTGTGGGGTAGTTGTCCCGCAGGTCCACCTTCTTGGTGAAGGGCAGCTTGGTGACGTCGGCGAGAGTCTTGATGTCGCCCGGCTCCACGCCCGCCTCCTTGAACCTCTGCCGGTAAAAAGCAGAATGATCGTAGACATATCGCACTACGGATTTGAGCCTATCCTCTTGAAGGGCATGCAGGTCCTTGAGAGGCATGCGCTCAATATGCGGATCCCAGTAACCGGACATTGATGATCAACCTGGGGCAATGACTGGTCTGGATGGATAAAAAGCAATCGATTACATCGAACGCATGGGCACGGGCGTTGGCGACATGATTGAACGCTGCCGCAATGCCAGCCTACTGGAACCGGAGTTCTACCTAACGGACGGTTTCGTTACCATCATCCTTCGCAAGCCTGAGCTGGCTCTCAAAGCGGTCACCCCCCATGTGACCCCTCAAGTCGCCCCCCAAGTCACTCCTCCGGTGGAGGTGCTCTTGCGCTTATTGGATTCGTGCGGTGCTTTGAGCAATACGGAGATCCGGAATGGACTTGGCCTCAAAGACAGGAAGCATGTGGGTGAGCGCTATCTTGAGCCGGCTTTGGTTGAGGGGCTTGTTGAGCTGACCATCCCGGACAAGCCCAAGAGCTGCCTGCAGAAATATCGGCTCACCGAGAAAGGCAGCATCTGGCTTGCCGAGGGAAAAGCATGAACGACATCTTCCCGGCGCGGGAAAATTTTTGGCCCCGTCCAACAAGAATGGTCTGTTTCTATTCGATCATGAAGCGATTCAATTGCAATTCATGCATGGACGTTATGCAGAATGCAAAGTCCTATTTCTTGTCGCGCAAGGCTTGTTAGTGACAATCTTGCATCACTATCTGTCGCTTAAAATTATGAAACGAGGCCTGAACTTAACAGAATCCAACAACTTCGAGCTGATGATAAATACCATTGCATTAATATCATGAAACGTTGGCAAAGCTAACTTAATATGTATCTCGCCGAAGTAAGACTTTGGAACTTCAGGAAATATGGCATCGAAGGCGATTCCTTCGAGACATCGGAACCTGGCGTTTCCGTCCCGTTCGCCAAAGGACTAAATGTTCTGATAGGTGAGAATGATTCAGGGAAAACTGCAATTATTGACGCAATTCGCTATGTCCTCGGCACTCAGAGCGGAGAATGGATTCGCATCGAGGAATCCGACTTTCATTCAGATGGAGGCAACAGAGCCCAAGATCTAAAGATAGAGTGCATATTTCGTGGTATCTCTAGCCAAGAAGCTGCGCACTTTCTTGAATGGATGGGAACTGAAGAAATCGATGGTACGCATAGCTTCGTCCTGAAGGTCCGTTTGTCTGCGCGGATTAAGGGTGACCGGGTTGCAACGGATCTGCGAGCTGGTGCTGATTCGGTCGGAATCATCATGGATGGCGAAGCACGAACTTTGTTGCGCGTTACCTATCTCAAGCCTTTACGGGATGCAGATGCAGAGTTGACACCTGGTCGTCGTTCTCGTTTTGCACAAATTCTCAGGGCCCATTCGCTTTTCCAAAAAGGAAAGGGCGAAGAGCACCATCTTGAGACTATTTTAGGGAAAGCCAATAAAGACATCGAGGATTATTTCAGCCACAAAGAGGATGATTCCGATGCCAGCAAACTGATGGGAGCACTAAAGACCTATGTAGATGCGTTCTTCCCACAAAACGAATCTCATGCCGCTTCCGTCAGCATCTCAGGTGGCGATCTCACCGACATTCTCAGGCGGCTTTCTCTATCACTCGATACAAACCCGTCTGGACTTGGGGCTGCTAATCTTTTGTTTATTGCAACTGAGTTACTCCTCCTGCAATCTGAAGAGGACTCTGGGCTAAGACTCGCTTTGATTGAGGAGCTGGAAGCACATTTGCATCCTCAAGCTCAACTTCGACTAATCAGATATCTGGAAGAGAAATCGACAAGAGGCCAGTACATTTTAACCACTCATAGTACCACTATGGGATCTAGTGTTCCTCTTGAGAGTCTGATTATTTGTAAGGGCAAAGAAGTATTTCCAATGGCGAGCCGGCATACGAGACTCGAACAAAAAAATTATGATTTTCTTTATCGGTTCTTAGATGCAACCAAAGCAAACCTATTTTTTGCTCGTGGAGTCTTACTCGTAGAGGGCGATGCAGAAAACCTTTTGATCCCCACCATAGCCAAAATCATCGATCGACCTCTCCATCGGTATGGTGTATCGATTGTAAATGTCGGCAGCACTGCATTTGCGCATTTCGTAAAGATCTTCCATCGTCAAAATGGCGATCTTATGGGAATCAAAGTAGCCCTCATCACCGATATGGATGTGAAACCTCAGGAGTGGACTGATTCATCGGGCAATGCATCTACATACGAGAAGATTGAAGCAGCTAAATTAGAAAGAAAGCAGAGCCTAGAAGTTTTTAGAAACGACGAGATCGAGGTGTTTGTATCACCTAACTGGACACTAGAATACGAGATCTCACTATCACTTCAGTTTCGAACCCAATTTTACCGAGCGCTTCTATGGGCAGAGAAAATGTCCAATTCCCAAAGCGGGACGCCACAAGAATCAAAAGCTGACGAAGTTGCTTCAAATGTAGAGAATGACTTCACGAAATGGCTTGGATGTAGCGATCCAAGAAAGGACGAAAAGATTGCCTTTGAGATATATCAAAGAACGATGCTTGAGAAAGAAATATCCAAGGCGGTGACTGCACAGGTATTTGCAGAGTATCTGGAGGAGAGACTGAAGGAGTCTGACGCAAGCACTCTGAAATCAGAAATTCACGGAGCATGCAGCCTAAAGTATCTTCTCGATGCAATCTATCACGTGACAGAACCCATGGAGGCTTCCCGTGAGAATTGAAATCACGGACAACGATATTGCATACGCAGAAAAGATACTATTGCCTATAGGATCTCAGTTCAACGATGAACGTAGAGCATTTATTCGTTGCATGGAATCACGCGATGTAGTTGCCTGCCCAGGAAGTGGAAAAACAACGGCCCTATTAGCAAAGCTTCTAATCTTGGCCAGGAAAATGCCGTTTGAAGATGGTAGGGGCATTTGTGTTCTCACGCATACAAATGTTGCAATTGACGAGATCAAAAATGAACAGGCCAACGTTGCATCTGCACTGCTATTTCCGTATCCCAATTTCTTTGGAACAATTCAGAGCTTTGTGAACCAGTTTCTCGCTGCGCCTTGGTATAGGTCTGAATTCAATAGACAGGTAATTTCCATTGAAAATGACCGATTCTATTTGGAGTTAATGAAACAATATTCCCGTGATCGTGGTTTGCAGTCATGGTTGGAGCATAAGGGTGGACTTGGGACTCTTGGTGGCTACCGGTTCAATCCAGATACGTTGAACGTTGAGATATCTGGGCTTTCGGAACAGACGCCTACTTTTAAGAAAATTCAATCTATTCGAAAGAATGTTTTGGAACAAGGAGTTCTTAGCTACAATGATGCATATTCGATTTCATTACGATACTGTCAGAGAATGGCAGAGATATCTAAAGCCATTTCCAGTCGCTTTTGCATGGTTTTTCTAGACGAGACTCAAGATACAGATGAACACCAGTTTCAAGTCCTGGACGCCGTTTTTAGAACTGAACAGCTTGTCATCCAGCGCATAGGAGATCCAAATCAGGCAATCTATCATGATAGTGTCCACAGCGACGGCTATTGGTCTCCCAGAAATCCACTGCATTTCTCTGATTCCCGACGTTATGGAAAGACGATTACCCACCTATTGAGCACCGTCAGACTCCATGACGACGTTGCTTTACAGCCATGCGATTCAAAAAATTCGCAGCCAACATATCTGATCACGTATCAAGAGGGCGAAGAGCAAATGGTCATTAGAGCGTTTTCACATCTTATCGAAGAGTTAGCCGATGAACTGCCCGCCAATGGCAAATACAAAGCGATAGGATGGATTGGCAAAGATAAGACCTCTGAGGGCAAACTTTGCATACCTGCCTATTTTCCTAACTTTGATAGTTCGCGTAGGGCTCAGAACAAGTACTTCTCCAATATAATTTCCTATGCGGTATATGCAATTCAAGTAGCTCAGATTGATGGTGCAAAGCGTTTTCTTGAGATCATCCTGCAAGGTATCATTCGCGTTCTCGATGTTGCAGGTATCAAGGACGAAACGTCGAAGCGGCACTATACGCCATCCTCTCTCAACTACCTCTGGAAGCATGATCACGAAGAGTCTTATCACCAATTCAGGGAACATATGGCAGAGGTTTTTCTAATGGCACTCAATTCAAGTGCAACTCCTGTCATGCTTCGCGACCAGATCAGATCTGCAATACTGCCAGTCTGGCCTATTGGCGAAAAAGCCAGTAATTTTATCAATGGAGATTCGATTGATGCTGCATTGGAAGTTGGAACAGGCTCTGCTCAAACAAAGGATCAATTTGTTGACGATAATGGGATCATTATACATATAGGAACAGTCCACTCTGCGAAAGGTGAAACGCACACAGCAACATTATATTTGGAAACAAATTATCATACATCAACGGATGCAAAACGATTGATTGATTTCTTAGAGGGAAATCGCCCAGAGGCACAAATAAAAAAACCTCATCATCAGCAAAACCTGAAAGTTGCTCATGTCGCATTTAGTCGCCCAACCCACTTGCTGGCTTTCGCTTGTCGTGCATCGAGTATAGTCGGACACGAAGATGGATTGAAAGAAAACGGTTGGGTGATCCGAACCGCATCAGAACTGAATAAAGACGAAGGTTATGCACTATGACCGTATTTACCGAAAATCCAACACGATCAAGCAGATGATCCTCGATGCCGCCATAAAAACACGACGACAGCAAATCGCCAGGCAGCAGCGATCTCCGCCCAGCCCAGCGACGTCATGGCAGAGCCTAGCCACGTGGAGCTCTAATCCGCCTCAACCCTTGAGATCGCAGCCGATCCGAACCGCGCCAAACGAGTGTAAGTGCAATATGCATTGTTGGAGGAGATGATCTCGCAATGTCTCTGAAGGATCTCAAAGCCAGTGTTGCCCTGGGGGAAGACAGCCGCCGCCAGTTCAAGCGGGATGTCACCAATGCCGATTCCCTGGCAGCAGAGATGGTGGCCTTCGCCAATTCTGAAGGCGGCACGATCTTCATTGGAGTGGCCGACGACTGCACGCTGACTGGACTGGACAAAGCTGACGTAGCCCGTCTCAATCAGTTGATCAGCAATGCTGCCTCGCAAAATGTGCGTAGCCCTCTGACAGTGCAAAGCATCAATTTGGCCGTAGGCAAAGGCCGCGTCGTCATCGTCCTCACCATCCCCAAAGGACTGGATAAACCGTATTTTGACCGAAATGGCGTTATTTGGCTGAGGAACGGGGCTGACAAGCGAAGGGTGAACTCCAAAGAGGAATTAAGAAGGCTGTTTCAATTGTCTGACCAGTTCCATGCAGATCAATTGCCCACCCGAGCCGGTATTGACAAGCTTGATAAGCTGCGCTTCCGGGACTTTCTGCGTGATGCGTATAATCAAGATTATCCAGATTCCCAAACTGAGCTTGTGCGTCTGCTGCAAAACATGGATCTGGCAACCGATGACGGCATGCTGAATTTGGCGGGAGTGCTCCTCTTTGCCGAACGCCCGGAGTGGATCAAGCCCCTTTTCATTGTCAAAGCCATTCGTTACCCCGGCAATGCCATTCATTCGACCGAGTATCTGGATACCGAAGATTTTTCTGGGCCACTTGGCAAGATCTTTGAGAATTCGCTCGCGTTCGTCATGCGCAACCTGCGCAAAGTGCAGTCCGGACAGGGAGTGAACTCCCCCGGCCACCCAGAGATTCCACCTTCCGTTTTTGAAGAGTTACTGGTAAACGCGCTAATCCACCGGGACTATCTCGTGAACGCAACAATTCGTCTATTCATTTTCGATGACCGCATTGAGATCATTAGTCCAGGCCATCTGCCCAACAACCTGACGGTAGAGAAAATCCGCTCAGGCATTTCGAATATTAGAAACCCAATCCTGGTATCCTATGCAGCCAAAGGGCTGCTGCCTTACAAAGGATTGAGATCAGGGATCAAGCGCGCTCTGGAGGACTGGCCAGATATCAGTTTCACTGATGACCGGGAAGGTTGCATGTTCATCGCGACAGTTCACCGTAAAGAGCTTGTTGATGTGGGGTCAGCGGGAAAAAGTTCCCAGAAAAGTTCCCAGAAAATCATCGAACTCATGAAAAATGATCCAATGATTACTATCGCAGACCTTGCGCTCCGTATAGGCATCACAGAGAGAGCCATCAAGAAGCAGATAGGAAAATTGAAAGCGCAAGGTCGCATCCAGCGCATCGGTCCTGATAAAGGAGGCCGTTGGCAAGTAGAGAATGAATTCACAGAATCCAAACAATAAAAAATATCGGCAAAAAGATGGCGTCTGGCCGGCCTAAGGCTCAGACCTTCTCCACCTCTTCCTTAACCAGCCTGTGAACCTCGCCGGCACTGGCCTTCCCTCGTGTTTTCTTCATGACCTGTCCCACGATGAAGTTGAGGGCGCGCTCGCTGCCTGCCCGGTAGTCTGCCACTGCAGTCGCGCTCTCCGCCACAGCCTCTTGCACCGCTTTTTGCACGGCATCGTCCTCCGCTTTGCCTAGGCCCCTGGCCAGGACGATCTCCTGAGGAGTGCCGCCCTTCTTGTCCAGCAGGTCGCGCATGATTTGCACCGCTCCGTTCTCGGTGATCTTGGCTTTTTCCAGCATTTGCACAATCTCGGCCATGTGCTCTTCTCGGAAGCTCTCGATGGAGAGGTCCCGGTAGTTCAGCTCGCCCTTGAGGACATCGGCGATCCAGACAGCAGCCAGCTTGGGCGCCGCTTTGGCAGCCACAGTCTCGTAGAAGTTAGCGAGCTTGATCTCAGATGTCAAGGATTTAGCATGATCATCTGCCAGGCCGTACTGCTTGACAAACCTCTCCCGTTTAGCGTCAGGCAGTTCGGGCAGGGCATCTTTTATGGCTGGCACCCAAGGAGCGATGCGCATGACCGCCAAATCGGCCTCAGGGTAATAGCGGTAGTCGTGAGCGCCCACCTTGCTTCTTATGGAGACGGTGATTTTGCGCAGCTCATCGAAGTGCCGTGTCTCCTGCACTACCTTGATATTGCGTCGCTGCAGATTCTTCTGTCGGGTTATCTCATAGGAGAGGGCCTTTTCCACGCCCTTGAAGCCGGAGATGTTCTTGACCTCCGACCTGTCTCCCCCTTTGAGGGAGATGTTGGCATCCACGCGCATGGACCCTTCCTGTGAGCCGTCGAATACGTCCAGATACTCGAGAATGCTCTTCAGCTTGTCCAGGAAGGTGCGCGCCTCTTTAGGAGAGCTTAAGTCCGGCTCGGTTACGACCTCCAGCAGGGGCATGCCGCAACGGTTGTAGTCCACCATGGTGTACTTGGCCTTGTCAATAGTGCCCGCGTGCACCAGCCGCCCGGGATCCTCTTCCATATGCGCCCGGTTGATGCGAATATTTCTCTCCTTCCCGTCGTCGCCCAAGATCATGATGTGGCCCTGTGTGGCCAGAGGATAGTCGTACTGGCTGATCTGAAAGCCCTTGGGAAGGTCTGGATAGTAGTAGTTCTTCCGGTAGAAGAGCGTCTCTTCCTCGATCTTGCAGTTCAAGGCCAAGCCTACTTTTATGCCGTACTCTACCGCTTTCTTGTTTATCACAGGCAGAGAACCGGGCAGCCCCAGGCAGACGGGGCAGGTATAGCTGTTGGGCGGAGAGTTATGGTAGGCCGTTGAGCAGCCGCAGAACATCTTGGACTGCAGGCGGTTGAGCTGTACATGAATCTCCAGGCCAATGATGACGTCCTCCATTCTAGATCACCTCCGGTTTGGCCTCATGGAAAGGCGTGGCCGCCTCGAAGGCATGAGCTGCACGCAGTACTGCCGCCTCGCCGAAGTGCGGGCCTATGAGCTGCAGGCCGATAGGCAGATGTCCGGAAAAGCCGCAGGGCACGGAGATGGCGGGCACACCTGCTAAATTGATGGGCACGGTGAAGACATCGGCCATGTAGAGGGAGAGAGGATCGTTGATGCGCTCGCCTATCTTGAAGGCAGGAATGGGCATGGTGGGGCTGGCCAGAATATCCACGTCCTTGAAGGCGCGCAGGAAATCCTCTTTTATCAGCGTCCTTACCTTGAGAGCTTTGAGGTAGTAGCGGCCATAATAGCCGGCGGAGAGGGCATAGGTCCCCAGCATTATGCGCCTTTTAACTTCCGGCCCAAAGCCCTGGGCGCGAATGGCCGAGAATGTAGTGTGCCAGTCCTTGTCCTCCCCCTGGCGGGAGCCATAGCGCAGGCCGTCGAAGCGGGCCAGATTGGAGGAGGCCTCGCTCATGGCAATGACGTAGTAAGCGGCCAGAGCATAGCGGGTATGGGGCAGGCTGACCTCCTGCCAGGACGCGCCCAGCGATTCCAGGGTGTGAATGCCGTCCCAGACAGCTTTTTCCACGTCTTTGTTCACTCCCTCGCCGAAGTACTCACTGGGAATGCCGATCTTCAGGCCGGAAATCCCATCTTTCAGGCCCGGCAAATAACTGCGGCGTTCTCCCTCTGCCGAGGTGGAATCCCGCCCGTCGTGCCCGGATATAACCTCCATGAGAAGAGCCGTATCCTCCACAGTATGCGTGAGCGGGCCGATCTGCTCCAGGGAGTTGGCATAAGCCACCAGGCCGAAACGCGAGACCAGGCCGTAGGTGGGCTTGAGTCCCACAATGCCGCAAAAGGATGCAGGACAGCGCACTGAGCCTCCCGTATCCGACCCTAGAGAGCAGGGTGCTTCTCCCCCGGCGACGACAGCCGCGCTGCCCCCGCTGGAGCCGCCCGGAACACAAGTGTGATCCCAGGGATTTTTTGTCGGCCCAAAGCAACTTGTCTCCGTAGAGCTGCCCATGGCAAACTCATCCATGTTGGTCTTGCCCATGATGATGGCCCCTTCCGCCTTGAGGCGCTCGATGACATGGGCATCATAGGGCGGAATATATCCACGCAGTATTCGTGAGCTGCAGTTGGTCTCAATCCCCTTGGTGGAGATGCACTCTTTGATGGCGATGGGCACTCCCGCTAAGAGCCCCTGGCCGGGATTTTTGTCGAACTGCCTGGCCTCTTTCAATGCGCTCTCTTTAGCTAAAGTGGTGAAGGCATTGAGCGGACTCCTATTGATACTCTCGATCCTCTCAAAGAGCTGGCTGAGATACTCCTCGCATGATTCGGCCAATAGTTTGGCCTTTAATTCCGAAAACATGATCACACGATCCTTGGGCTCTTAAAATAGCCATTTTCCGTGCGCGGCGCATTCTTTAGCGCTTGGTCCTGGGAGAGGGACTTGCAGGCCACATCCTCTCTGAAGATATTGGCCAGGTCAACCA
>Ga0307380_10010023_pt1 | contig 11966 bp, 13 predicted proteins | sample UN3MG_FD_202239 | JGI IMG/M metagenome (GOLD analysis project Ga0307380, IMG submission 202239) | Soil microbial communities from Risofladan, Vaasa, Finland - UN-3 | ecosystem: Environmental > Terrestrial > Soil > Coastal area > Acid sulfate soil | place: Finland: Risofladan, Vaasa | collected... | reverse complement strand
AGCAGTTGCGCCAGAGAATGTCTGACAGCGGCATCGTCCAGCGTGGCTGGGAACGTAATCAGTAGACACAAGCAGGAGAGAACATGAGCACACAAGCACTCGCCAAGCGAGAAGAGCCAGTCGATCCCTATGCGGACATCGATTTGACCGTGATGGAGCGAGTCGTCACCTTGGGTGACCTGAGCAAGTTGGAGCCAGAGGACAGGTTTACCCTGTACCTCGACGTGTGTAGGTCGTTGCAACTCAACCCTCTGACGCAACCGTTCGCCTACATCCGACTGAACGGCCAATTGAAGTTGTACGCTCGGAAGGATTGCGCAGAGCAGTTGCGCTACATCCATCAAGTCAGCGTCACACTGAGTGAACCGTCGCAAAAAGGCTCGATCTGGATGCAGAAAGCGTCAGCTGAGATGCCGCGTCGAGGCGGAGGGACGCGCGTTGACGAGAGCATGGGAGCTGTCAATATCTCCGGATGCTCAGGTGAGTCGTTGGCCAACGCGGTTATGAAGTGTGAGACGAAAGCCAAGCGCCGCGTGACCCTTTCAATCTGTGGGCTCGGAGCTTTCGCCGACGAAAGCGAGCTCTCATCAATGGGCAAGGTCGAGTACGTGGCGATGGAGGAGGCACAGAGGGCGCCCGTCGCTGCGCCCAGAGAGCAAGAAACAGCCCCGCCCCAACCCCCAAGGCCGTCAGTTCCATCAGCACCTCCACCACCTCCGGAGCCACAGGTGTACGAGGGAGAGTTCGTTCAGGAACAGTCGTCGCCATCTGGTGCGAGCGTTAGAGACGACTCGCATGATGAGCCAGACTATTCCGGCCAGGAGGTCATCCAGTCCGACGACGAGCTTGCCATGCAGTTTTGCCAAGCGTTGGCCAACGCTCGTGACATCGATGAGCTCAAGGAGATTCAAAAGAAGATCATGGGTCTCGAGTTTGAGCCTCAGGACCTACAACCGATCAAGGAAGCGTTCAACACTCGTCGGGCTTTCTTGAAGGGGAAGAGCTGATGGCCAAGCTACCATCCTTCTCCAAGCTCGAGCTTGCAGACAAGTGCCAGTTCCCGTGGACCAGCGGGATCAGACACCCAGAGTTTGACACCAAACGTGGGCTCTACGGCAAGGCCATTCACTCTGTTGCGGAGTGTATTGGTATCTGGGGAGACGCCCCTGTGGGTGACATCTCGTCCAAGTTCGAGCTCGATGCCACCGACAAGGACAAGCTCATCAACATCTACGTCGAACTGTGCGACTTCCTCGATGGCGAGCAGGTAAGCAAGAGGTTCTGCGAGTTCGCGTTCGGCTTTCAGATGCACACGGGACGTGTGCGTGTGTTGAGCATGGACTTCGACTCTCCTTACCACAAGCGCTGGCGACGCAGGAGCAACGAGATCATCGGGATCATTGACCTGCTGTGGACTGACACGGATGACCGGCTGCACGTGCGAGACTACAAGACAGGCCGCTACAAGATGTTCCAGCCTCCCCTCGAGGACCTCCAGTTGATGGGGTACGGGCTCGCGATGTCACGGTTCATGAAGCGAGACGAGGTAGAGATCGAATTCTGCAACCTGAGTGATGGAGTCAACCTCAAGAGCGCAACGATGGACAGCTTCATGCTCGAGTGGGCATGGGAGCGAATGCATGAGATCGCAGCCAAGTCTCAGGACAAGACCAACGACGTCCCTAAGCCTGGTCCTTGGTGCCGGGAGTTGTTTTGTCCCATCGTCGCGAAGTGTCCAGCCACTGCGGCCTCGATTGAGGCGATCGACAAGTCGTCGAAGGTTCGGCTACCCATGATCGCAGAGATCGAAAGCGACGACCACGCTCGTTACCTCTTGGAACGTATGCCAGCTGTCGAGTCAGCCCTTGAGCGAATCAAGGATGCCTTGAGGAAGCGCTACACTGGCCGTGCGCTCGAGCTTGAGGATGGCAATGTGTGGGGACAATTCGAGGAGACACGCGAGACGATTGTTGTTAATGAGACAGCGTTGGGCATTCTCAACAAGGCTCTCGACGGCAAGGCCACCCATCTCGTCGAGAGCAAGGTATCCAAGTCGGCCATCAAGGCTACGTGCAAGGACGTTGCCCCACCTCGAGGGGCCGCAGCACTTCAACGCAGGATCATGGATGAGCTCAGAGAAGAGGGGCTCATCAACGAACAGACGTTCACGAAATACAGGAAAGGAAAGGTGAAGCGGTGAACCTAGTTATTCTACACGGTAACCTTTGTGAGGACCCAGAACTGCGTTTTACGCAGAGTCAGACGCCTGTGCTCAACTTGAGGATGGCAACAAACGAGCGCTACAAGGACAAGGACGGCAACTGGAAGGACGTTGCCGAGTACCACTCGTGCGTCGTGTGGGGCAATCGTGGCGAGTCGCTCTCGAAGTACCTGAAGAGGGGGAGCGAGGTTGTGGTGAGAGGCAGCCTGTCTACCCGCAGTTGGGAAAAAGACGGGCAGAAGCGCTACAAGACTGAGATCAAGGTCGACGACCTGGAGTTCGCCGGGCCGAAAGGTGAGCAAGCCCAACAGCCGCGAGACAGTGGAGGCAACGGTCGTCAGGGTGGGCAGCGCAACGAGCGACCTCCAACTCAACGACAACAACAACAACGACAACCAAAAGAGCCAGATGCGTTCGGTCCTGACGACGACGACGTGCCCTGGTAGGAGACGAACATGAACATCGAAAAGCAAGTAGCAGAACAAGTCCGCAAACTGTCCGACGAGGAGCTCGCGCAACTCGCGCTCAACGCTGGGTTCAAGATCCTCTTGTCCAACAAGACGAATGGCAAGGCCAAGACGAACGGCAATGGCAAGGCTACGGCGAGCCCGCCAGCCGCGCCTGCCAAGCAGCCCAGAAAAGCCACCAAGAAGGCTGCCGAGCAGCCCGCCAAGGCAGCGACCGCTGACTCCACGCATCCCATGTGGGCAGTCCTCGCGTGTCTCCAGAAGAAGAATGGAATGGCAATCAGCCAGTTGGTCGCCAACACCAACCTGACCCGAGCACAGGCTCAAAAGGGCCTGAAGGTACTGCTCAAAGAAGGCAAAGCCTTCAAGGCGGGCGAGCGACGCTTCACGCGCTACTCGGACACCAAGAAGAAAGCCACTGACGCGTCCATCGCGGCTCGAGGCTAATGCCTTTCGGGGGTTTCTACATCCTCGATGGCAAGAACACCCCACTCCCATGTCGAGACCATTCGACGTGGGAGCGGTGGGCTCGTCGCCGCAAGAAGATGACGCGCGAGGACCAGGCGGGTGAGGTTATCGTTCAGACAAGGTTCCTCGGCATCGACTGCAACGTGAGAGACCATGGTCCGCCGCTATTGTGGAACACCGAGGTGTTCTTGGCTATGGACCACCACAAGCATGAGACTTCGCTCGACCACGAACTGTCGTCATCACATGTTGATGCCATGCTCACCCACGAGAATTTCGTAGCGACGTTCAAAGAGAAGGTCGTGGGAATCATCTGTAAGGAGACTACATGACCGAGCAAACACACATGAAGTGCTCGAACCCGATGTGCCGCAACGTGTTTAAGCCCACCGAGAAGATGCTGGCTATGAAGGCGAGTGACCCTCGCGTTCAGATCTACTGCCAGTCTTGCAGGACTCAGATGGTGAACGGACGGATCGCCAGCAAGATGGGATGGGTGAAAAAGTGAGGGCTGTCCACACTAGAACAAAATGAAGAAACCCGGCGAGCCAGGGGGGGTTGGCTGCCGGGTTTAGGGGTCCACGAAGACCTACTGGGATGAGCCTACATCGCTTCTTCGATCCAACTCAAGAACAATTTCCAGGGGAAGTCCGGGCCTGGATCGTGATGGGTGGTCTTGCCGAAGGCAAGCCGTAGGTCGTTGTGACCACAGATGCCCTTGGCCCCAGCCTTGAGCTGAGCTGCTCCGAGTTTGCAGACGGGGATGTTGTTGCGCTTGCAGATGTCGGCGCAGAGTAGAGCGCTTAGGCGAAGCATCTTCAGGCTGTAATCATCACCCCACCCAGTGATCCCCTGCATAGCGCGACCAGAATGCTCGATGCCGATGGAGCGGGTATTGACCCCACCACCACCACCGTGCCACGCGGTGTCCTCTTCTTTCACGGACTGCGTGATTGAATCTGAGTCGACGCTGTAGTGCCAACTGGCGTCACGCTCAGTCGTGGCGGCGTAGTTCATCAGCGCTTCGGCGTTCTCGTCGATGCCCTTGAGATCCTCGTCCATCTCCGCGGTGTGTATGACAACCCAGTCGACGGGGGTGTGCCGGCTAGGTCGGTATCTGTTGGCCTGTCGAAACTGGATGGGTGGAAGTCCTGGTGACGTCGGCGCGGGTACTGGTGCGGGCTGGGTGGGGGGTGGCGGCTCAGTCTCGTAGATGTCAACGATGTCTACGTCCAGCTCGAGACCATCGATGACCTTCCAGGTCTTGCTCCCTACGACGCCATCAGGGGTGAGGTTGTGCCTCTTCTGGAACGCCATCATGGCTCGGATGGACGCGGGACCGTAGATGCCATCTGTTTCGGCGCCAGACGCTCGCTGTGCCTCGATGACATCAGTTCCCTTCATCCACGGGTTGGCCGACTTGAGGACCCTCCGACCTGGCTCAGCGCTCGCTGGAGGGCGCGTAGCTGGCTTCGAGCTCGGTGGCGGCGTTGAGTCTGCCTCAGGATCGCGTACCGCGAAGAAGTTGGTGGCGTAGTCGGTGTAGGTGCCACCGTGCGGCGGGAAGTTTGGCGCGCTCGGGTTGCGTGCGTTTTGGATCTTCTTGGTCTGAGGTGGAGAGTTGGTCCACCACCCGAAGATCGTGCCAGCCGGAAGCACCCAGTGCTTGCCGACATTGGCCACGCCCATCTCGCCATCCCAACCAGCGGCCTCGAGTAAGTCGACGACAGCAGCATCGTGTTCAGAGCACCATTCGAGGCTGCGCATGTTGTTGTTGCGGAAACTGTCGACCGCTGGGTTGTGGATAGGTCTCCCGTCCGCCCCAGGTAGCGTCATGGGGATACCAGCAGCCTTCAACTGCTCCTCCGTTGGCATCGTGAACGGAGGGATCCAGAGACCAATCTGGTGCAGTTCTTCCATCTCAGCCGTCGTGGGGAGACGGTATCCTCGACTTGCAAGCCAAGCGATAGCTGGCTCCCATCCCAATCGAGCGAACAGTTGAGCGTCCAAGTCGAACACGGGGAGTTTGCTGATCTCCACCCCGCTCGGGAGCTCCACGAAACCAGAGTCGTGAATTGAGAGGTAGTCGATGTCTGAGATGAATGCGCTCATGACTTTGGCTTGTCTTTCTTGAGGCCGAGTAGGTTGCGCACCTTGGCGCTCAACTTCCGGAGCTCTGGCTTGGTTCGTTTCAACTTCGTCCAACTCGATACTCGAGCCATGATGCGCTTGTCCTTGGGATTGGTGACGCCGCCGTATGAGAGCCACCAGCACGTTGCGCCTGCGCCGCGCTTGTTGCATCGCTTGACGACGGTAGACATGTGCCATGCTGCTACTTTCGTTGCTTTTCCCGTGGCGTCACTGTTCACCCCCACGATGTCGCCCATGACGAGATCTGTTCCGCCGATAGGGGCTTCTGGGTCGTGGCTGTTGAGTAGTTGGAATAGACCCCAACTGAGACCGCCATCCTCGAACTTGGTCTTGCGAGTGTAGGGCCGATGGTTGTAGCCAGCATGCACATCACGCCACCACCCGCTTTCATGTCGCGAGGTGACGATGAGTCGGATAGCAGCGTCCAGGTCTCCGTGAGAGTTGGCGCCGATCGACTGAGCAATCATCCACCATCGAGGTAGCCCCTCGAGGTACGTTTCAGTTCGGACCCAGGCGTCACGGGGCTTGTTGAATCGCGGGCGGCGACACGCAACGTTGCCGCGCTGCTTGCACGGGTTCGGCAACTCTTCGCCTTCAGCGAGCTCGACGTAAACGCCACTCTTCAGGACGACAGGGCGGGCATCTTTTTCGACATCAACGCTCGAGTACAGAGTTTTGCCAGGGGACCCCAGCGTGAGCATTAGTGCGAGTACAGTTTCATTGAACATAGGCGAAGTAAGCAACCACAATTAGCATCGCTGTGGCAAGCGCTAAACCTGCCGCCATCAGAAAGTCAATAACGTCAGGGCGTTGTGAACGCTGATGCTCGAGCAATGAAGTGGTCCTCTTTGGCAGCGTCCACTCCGTTGCCAACTCCGGTGATACGGTAGTCCCACCTGTCGGCGGCGTTGGGGGTAACGTCAAAGTGGTACTTCCCGACAGAGTCTTTTACGACAGTTGATGCCCCGAAGACATATGCGGTCTCAGTGTCGTTGGGCTCTTTCACCATGAATGTGACAGTTGTTGGGTCTGTCAACGTCTCAGTGTCATCGTAAAAGTCTCCGAACAGTCGGACCTTCTGTCCGATGTGGTACGTGTTGGCCATTGCTAGCAGTCCTCTCCAGCCTGCAGGTCTGCCACTGCTTCGTCACGTGTCTTCACACAGGTAACAGCGGAGTCGCTTGACTGCACACACGACAAGGATTGCTCGATGACGCACAGATTCACGCACGGGGCGTCAGAGGCAGAGATGGTTGATAGTGCCATGGTTGCTATGAGTATTCCTGTGGCGATCTTGTCGGCAATGCATACGGTGGTGGTTTTAACGAACTCCCCAGCGTCTTCAAGTCCCTGGAGAAGCAGTCCTTGCGACACAGCGCCGCGGTCCTGAAGCATCCCGCCGAGTGCGTTGACGTTCATGTCGCAGCTCCGCGGTAGGCTGGCGACCCAACAACGCCAGTGACAGCGCCGCCCAGGTAGTCACGGAGGTTCCATGTCTTGAACGGTGTTACTCCATCATCGGCGTAGAGGATCATGGTGCCAGGGTCTCCTGGGTCTGCTTCGAGCCTGTTCGTGTGCACCATGCGCAACAGGTCGAGCGTGTCTTGGACAGTCTCTCCGCTGGGGAGAGCGCCACCTAGGATGGCAGCAACTATGTCCAGCCGTTCTCCAGCCGTCAGTGTCATCGCCGCGCCTGGAGCAGCCCGTGAGGACACGAGTGCATCGAGGTTGTCGAGCAGTGGAGCACGCCCGGTGGTGTACCCCTGCGCCGTCATGCCTGCCTGTACGTTCGCAGTATCCACGCCTGCTGATCGGATGAGCCCGAAGCTATTGCCGACGATGATGCCTACCTGGTTTGCTACCTTCACGTCGGCGATGTTGTGGTTGGCTCCAAGGAACTTCAGCGTGTACTGTCCGTCCTCGAATTCGAGCGGGTAGCGGAAGATAACCGAGCGCGCAAAGATGTCACCTGAGATGGTGATCTCTCCGTTGTGGGTGAACGGATCGTAATACGGAGCGCCCTCTGCTGACGCCCACAGTAGGCTGATGGCGCCGCGCAACTCGTTGACGTCGAGGCTTCGGATCTCCGGGGGACCGGCAGACACTAGCGTCGTGTCAGCCTTCGGCACAAAGACGTTAGCTACAAAGCCATTAGTCGGCGTGGGCCATGTGATCGTGAGAGCCATCAGTCATCCAGCAACGTCACTGTTACGCTGCCTCCCGTAGCACTGTCGATCGTTCCGGTAATGTCGCCAGGCTTGTAGAGCCGGCTGCCTGTCGAGAGGAACACACCACCCTGCACGGACTGGTCAGCGCTGTACGTTCGAGACACGGTGGCGACGCCGCTCGCGTTGGTCAAAGCGTAATTGATGAGCACATCCCAGAACTCGTATGTGCGAGTGGCTGTCGTTGCTCCTGTGTTGAGCACGGTGAAGGTGAATGTCGAGGCGCCCGTAACTGTGATTGTTTTAACGCCAGTGAATTGCGCTTCGTTGTCGAGTGCACCTAGTGGGGCAGCGTCTTCGATGAGCACGACGTCATTAGTGGCCAGCCCGTGCGTGCCGGTCGTTGTGACCGTCGCCGTCGTGCCGCTGCGCGTGATGCTGGTGATCGCAGCTTCGGCGTTCAGGTTGCCGGTTGTGCCGGCGTAGAGCAGAACTGCGGCCCCTTGAATGGCCGCCTTGGCTTGGTCCTGCACTGTGACTGTGTACGTGACGGGGTCAATCACAATGACGACAGTAGCGCCATCTGTCTTGTAGCCACTTGCGGTGAGGCCGGAGCAGCCAGATGCATTGATGGTAACTGTGCCACTAGTGCGCTTGATGTATAGCGGCGCTGCGTTGTTCCCGACAGCGTTAGTGAACCCAGAGAAGTCGCACCCAATCAGGTCGATCGTCGTGGGAGAGCTGAGGCCGTACTCGATGGCGTGGTGGGAGTTAGCACCCATCACGAACTCCATGTTATCCATCTCGCCGCTCGGGTTCGCCGTCTCGTTGTAGACGAGCGCGCTGCCGTCGGTGGCAACGGTACTGTCGAGCACAGCGCTACCATTCATGCTCGCGCCGTTGTGGGTAATCTGCCCGCAGCCGTTGAAAATGGTGGTGGTGCAGAAGCGGCTGGTGCCTCCGGCAGACGGTGCTTGGAAGGATGCCAACCCAATAATGGTGCAGCCACTAATCTCCAGCGTGTTGACGTCGGTGGAAGAGCAATCGAACTCGGCACCCGTGCCGGTGTTCACGATTACGACGTTGCTGATGATGAAACTGCCGGTGTCGGTGGCGTTGCCGATGACGCGGAAAGGAAAGTGCGTCGCTCCCACGGCGCGGCCACCACCGTTGTCCCCGAGCCAGTACCACTGCTCGCCGCTCGCCGTGAAGGCATGCTCCGCAACGGTAGACGCGTTCCCCCATTCGGTAGGAGCGAAGAAGACATACTGAGAGCCGATCGGGTTGCCAATCATGCCCCAACCGTTGGTCACGTCGTCGCCCTGTACGTCGCTCATGGTCTCAGGCGTGCCGCTCGTTCCACCATTGATCGTGAGCGCGTAGGACCCGTTCGCGATGTAGCGAAAACAATCCATGAAGACGTTATCGGACGGACCCGCCGCCTTCGCTAGGTGGAGTGACCCGTAGCCCACTGTGGTGATGGCCGTCTGGTCTAGGTTCGCCTCAGTGCCTGCGTGGTTGGTGAAGTTGGTCCCTGGTGAGGCCACGACCACCGAGACGTCGAGCTTGTAGCTCTGGAAGTATGTTCTCAGCGCAACACCGATCGCGTCATTACCTCCGACGTCATAGCCGATGAGATCGGTCCCGTCTCCGATCACAAACTCCACGCCACCGTTCGCGTAGGTGTTGCCAAGGTTGTCCTTGATCAACATGTAGAGCGTGCTGTCTGACCAGTCGAGGCTGAACGTGCCGGCGCCAACGCTGTCCTGCGTCGTACTCATCTGCTCGGCGGCGTTGGATGCCTGCCAACTCAGCCCACCCGAGCCTTCGTAAAACTCCCCCGTGCCGGTAACCGCTGTGACGGTATCATCGCCTGCCCAGCCAGTTGTGGCTGCGCAGTCGTTGATGACGGTGCGATTGTCGGTGCTCATGCCAGCGCCTTCGTCAGCCGGTCATAGAGGACCGCTCCGACGACCGCGCTGGCAAACATGTCGACTGGTGCCGGCGTCTGAATGGTAACGACGTCGTCCCCAGGGCCAATGTGCTCGACCAAGCTCTCCGACGTGTTGCCAAAGACGTAGATGGCGTCAGCGGGGTGGGAGTAGTCGGCGAGACCCTCGGCAGAAAGCTCCTCGGTGCGAAACGTTGGCACAAGGAACGTCTTGTGCCCAGGGTGCGCAGCGAGGAGTTCGGCAAGCGTGGCTTCTTGCACCGGCGACGAGAACGGGCCGCCGTTGACCGGGGTCATCCCCCAGACGTCAACGCCGAACGCTTGGATGGTCTGCTTCCAGAGCCGGCGCTCAGTGCGCTCCGACTCCATCCAAACGTCTTCCCAGATACCGAGTACTGTGACCATGCAGTCGCCCCCTCATGCGTCCGACTGCGCCTGGATATTGACGGTGAACGGGAACGTCGCGGTGGCGAACGTCGCCTTGATAGGCGTGCTCGTGCCACCTCTCTTGGCGCCGATGACGTATTGGTCAGGCGTGCCGAGAATGGCGCTGTAGTTGACCGAGGTACCACCTGCCAGCTCGTCCTTCGGAGCACGCATCACTTGATTGGTGGTGTTCGCTGAGAAGGGGGCCGTTCCGACCATCGTGTACGTGTCCACGCCATCGTGTGCCGTGTATCCCCAGAGGAAGAACTCGCCAACGTTGTCCGCGATACGCAGCCAGCCTGCCTGCGGAGTGTTGTCTGGGACGCCCGTAGTGACAACAACTGACGTCGTTGCTCCTCCGGTAAGAGCACCGTTGAGCGTGTCTTCTCCGAACGTCGGAAGAGGGTTGCCTGCTGCGTCAGTAGAAGACCCGTTCCACGGATGCACGGTAACGTAGTAGTCCGCAGCCAACCCCGTAACGGTTGAAGTGCGGTTGTCAGGTGGTTGCTGGTTGACTGATGGGTCTGCGATATTGGGGAAGAGGTCGCCTGCGATGGCGTCCGTCACATCGATCGCCCACCCGTAGTTCGTCAGGAAGTTGGTGCCGGTGTACGTTCCGATGAACTGCGTGTTCACGACGCGAGTCTCTAGCCGAGTAGCGGCATCGACGAGCGCCGTTGTGGCTGACGTGACGCCGCGCACAGTCTGGTTATCGATCGGAGTAACGCCTGTGAGCTGCTGGAGCCAAAGCTCACCCGAGGTGCCTGAATCCAGAAGCGCACACACTAGCGCAGTGCCGGCTGCTGAGTTGTTGACGGGGGCGCCGTTGACAGCAGCAGTGACGGCGGTTGCCGCACCAGCGGAATGTTCACTAATGACATTCGTGCCGGAGAACTGCGTAGTGCCCGAGAGTGCGAGGATGGCAAAGGTCGACCCGTTGTCGTAGAGAATGCGGCCCTTCGCTCCCGTCGTGTCGTCCTGCAACACGTTGCCCACGGTGAACGTGCCACCAGCCAGCGTGTTGTATGTCAGCTCGTAGCCCCAGACGAGAATCTCTGCCGAAGCGCCTTGGTTGAAGCCAGCGCCAGACTCGCCGTCGTAGGCAAAGTTCAGCGTGAAGCCGTCGAACAACCTAGCATTGCGACCGAAGAGTGAGGACGAAGATGTCTCGCGTCCCACATACTTCGTGTGCTCGTAAGTATCCGGGCTGTCCTCGGTGTCGAAATCCACTGAGCCGGCGAAGGGCGTAGCGCCATTGCCGTTGAGAAAGTCGATCGTTTGGTAACCGAAGGTGTAGGTTGGCGACAGTGCACCGATGGTGCCCTCTGCTGTGGTGTTGTTCACATCGGGCGATGAGAACAGCGCGAGCGCGGTAGCCGCAAAACCAAGCGTGGTAGAGCCGGAGAAGTACGTGTCTCCGTAGCGGGCCAGCCGCCCCTTGATCCGCTGACCGTCGATGGCCACGCCATCCTCCACGGTAACGATGAGCAAACGAACGTCGCCCTGAATCGAGTTGGGATTGAGCGTGTTCGCCCACCATGGCGTGAGCAGCGAGTCGTTCTTGATCAGCTGTGGCTCGGTGTCGCCGTCGCTGTCGGTGACCTGAATGTTCATGCCCGAGTAGAGCTTGCGCGTGATACCCGTGCCCTGCTCCAGTGAGCCGCCATACATGAACTGGCTGACGCCATCCGTGATGGTCACAGCTCCGAGGTTCTGCACAATGGCGTCGGTGCTTCGGTTCGTAGGCACTGGCTTGGTGACGCTCATGACGTCGTCGCCCGTGTAGAACCGGTCGTCGTTCATGTCCGCAGCCAGGCGGTGCCAATGAAGAACGGAGTAGCTGCGGTCGTGCACGACCTGGTTGAGCGCATCGCCAGTAGCCGCGACGTCTCCGGTGAAAGTGTCGTTGTCGTCGGGCAGTCCGAAGGTGTCGATAGGGGTAATCCACCGAGCTTCGATCTCACTGCCAGAGATGGCGATCACTTCGCATCTCTGAGCCCCCGGAGAGAACGTCAGAATCTCGCCGGGTACGGCCGCGGTGCCACCGCCGTCGAACTCGAAGCTGTGGGTGATCTGCGCGATGGGGGCACCAGCGTCTCGGATGACCGCGCCAGCCG
>Ga0307380_10010020_pt1 | contig 11971 bp, 13 predicted proteins | sample UN3MG_FD_202239 | JGI IMG/M metagenome (GOLD analysis project Ga0307380, IMG submission 202239) | Soil microbial communities from Risofladan, Vaasa, Finland - UN-3 | ecosystem: Environmental > Terrestrial > Soil > Coastal area > Acid sulfate soil | place: Finland: Risofladan, Vaasa | collected... | reverse complement strand
CCCCCCCACAATTAAGGGTCGACCGCCAGCGGGGCAAAGCCGAGTAAACTGCTCGCCTTACTCCGCAAGCGATCCCCCGGAGGGGGGTTGAAACGTCGGTGGTAACGGTGCTGCGGTCCATGCCGCGGTGGCCTCCGTACCGCCGCAACATCCGTGCGACGGCCAGGTTCATGGTTCAGTCTGGGTCGACGAGCCGGTACCGAATCAGCCCCTCCCAAACGAGGATGATGGCGAGCACCTGGAAGAGGAAAATCTGGGGATCGGAGGTCATGGGACTCTCCTAACTGGGGGGCGTCCCACTGGGCGGCCGAAGAAGTCGGCCAAGAGAGACGCCGGCGAATCAACACCGGCGATTATACAGATTTGCAATCGGCTGTCAAGCCGATTTCTTGCCCGGAACCAAAATTTCTTCCGGCGGCTCCATCAGCAGCCGGTCCACCGTCACGTCGAAGGCTTCGGCAATGCGGGCCAAAGTGGCCGCGTTTGGCATGTGGAGGGCGTTCACAATCCGCGAGATCGTAGCCTGGGTTTCGCCCGTGGCCGCCGCCAATCGCATCTGGGTCCATGCGCGGGCCTGCAAGAGCCGCTGCACATTGGCGGAGATCCGCTGTTTTGTCGTTGCGTCGGAGATCACGGTTGACATGCCTCCATCTTACAGTTATGCAAGTGGTGTGTCAAGGTGGGAGGCGTGTTGATTCACCGGCGAGCCGGTCGCCCGTCCTCACGGCACGGGCCGCCTCCCGCAGTACACCCCGCCCGATTCGAACGGGCAACCTTCGGTTCCGTAGACCGATGCTCTATCCAATTGAGCTAGGGGCCGGCTGGGGATTCTCGGGGGGAAAGGTTGATCGGCGGGGCCCGGCGCGGTAGCGTCGCGCGTGGAGGTTCCGATCCTCAAACCAGGAGACAGATCATGAACCATTCCGCTCCGCCGATTCCACCCAAAACCCAGGGTGTGCCCGCGGCTCCGCCGCCGAAGTCAGGTCCGCCGAAGCGAAACGGTTGGGAAGAGCTGCTGATGTTCGCCGGCGGTTTGGTGATTTTCCTGGCTGGGCTGGGCGGCGCGTTGAGGTGTCTGTTCGCGATCACGGCGGGTGATGGGTTCGAGCTCTCGGACGCAGACAGATGGGCCGTGTTGTGCGGCGGGTTCCGCGCGATAGGGTTTGCCCTTCAGACGGCGGTTCTGCTCGCCATTTTTGCGCGGATGACGCGGGCGAATTGACCGCCTGTTCAGCTTTCCCGGGGCAACGGCTGTCCGGCGATCGCGGGCCAGTGGTCCAGCAGGTCGGAGTCGAGGGCAAACTTCCGCGCGAACAGGTGGGGGAGGCCGCGGAGCCGGCGGCAGTCGTCGGTGGTGAGTCGGTGGAACGTGTACGGGTGGCCACGCGGCGGGGACCAGCGGCGCCAGTCGGCCCAGGTGGGGCTCTGCCCGGTGGTCTCGCGGTCGAGGTCGAATCCGAACATGGAAAGCAGGCTGGCCCAATAGTGTTCGCCCGGAGCGAAGCATCGAAAGGCCCGGGTGAAGTCGACGGCGGCCAGGGCCTCGGCGTGGGTCCGTTCGAGCGCGATCCAGTCGGAGGATTTCCAGAAGTGCCACGGGGGCAGGACTCGGGGGTCGACCCGGCGGAATCGGTCGGGGTTGGCCCGGTGGGGCGCGAGCCAGGAGCGGCGGTCGGCGGTCAGCGCGGCGTGGACGGTCGAAAATGGTTTGATGGGGGCGCAGGACCGGGAGCAAAAGACAAACTTGGCATTCTGCGGGTCGCTGAGTGCGTGGCGCAAGAGGGCCAGTTCCGCGCGGACCAGGCCGATTTCGCCGTGACCCGAGGGGATCGATTCGGGTATGGCGTGACGGCGAATCCAGGGGCTTTGCACGGCCTCGGCGCGCCGGGTGGCATGAACGTAGACGGAGGCCCGGGAGGCGTGTGGGGCCATCCAGCGTCGCCAGAGGGGTTCCTGGGCGAGTCGGCCGAGGATGCAAAAGAGGAAGGCGATTTTCATTGTCGCCGGGCTCGGTCCAGGGTTTTCAAAATGGTCGAGACAGTTCGGTCGGGGGCGAAGGCGTCGAGGGCGGCCTGGCGGACCTTGTGCCGGTCCCACTCCAGCAGGGCCTCGACGGCGTCGGTGAGTTGGTCGGCGTCGAGGGCCTCGACCAGCAGGCCCGTTTGCCCCGGTTCGCACCAGGGGGCCCCTCGCTCGATTCCGCAGGCCGGGCATCCACTCAGCATGATTTCGGCCAGGGCCAGCGGGCCCCGGTCGTCGTCGGACAGGTAGGCGCAGGCCCGGGCGCGGCGGGCCGTCTGGTAGAGTTCGTCGCGGTGGAAGTCGCCGTAACGTAGGATCTTTGAGCGGGGGAAGCGGGCGGCAAGCTGGTCGGCCAAGTCGGCGGGCCCGGATTTGGCATAGACCAATAGGTCAAGGGTCGGCGGGTCGACCGGCGGGGGCGGGGTGGGGTCGATCGGGTATCGCCAGAGCACCACCGGGGCGGTACACCGGGGGCCCAGATTGCAGCGGATCAGGTCGGCGTACCAGTCGGATTCTGTGAAGATTGCGCGGCAGTTGGGCGAGTTGGCGAGTTGCTTCTCGCCGTAGCCGGCCAGCGGGGCGGCGGCCTTCTCGAAGAGGATGTTGGGGCCGGTGACCCAGGGGCGGCCCAAAATGTCCCAGCCGAGCAGCTCGGGGATGTCGGCCCAACACCAGGCCCACAGCAGCTCCCCGGGCTCGGCCGGGCCGTCGATGGTGAGCCAGTCGATTTTGTCGCGTGCGATCCGTCGGCGGAGGGCACGTTGTAGGGCGTATTGGCCGTTGTACGGGCCGGTACCGGTGGCGTGGTTGATCTGGCCTCGCATTTTTACGGTCTTGATTGCCGGGCCGTCGGCCGGTGGCGCCTGGCCCAAAACATCGCCGATCGTGGCGGCAATCCGGGCCCGGGGCTCGTTGGCGACGGCAGCCAGGCGGCGGACGTCGGCGACGGGGAGGCGTTCGGCGGTCGCGGTGGCGTCGGCCCGTGCGAGGCGGCAATGCTTTTGGATCACGTTGCGAGCGATTAGAAATTCGGGGGTCATCATTAACCCGGGGGCCTGGGGTGTTGGCGAGGGCGTGGGCTCGTGACCCAGGATGCCGCCGATGGTGGCGGCGATGGTGTCGCGGGGTTCGCGGGCGACGGCGGCCAGACGACGGACGTCGGCGACGGAAAGCGCCTCGGTCGCTTGCGTGGCGTCGGGCCTGGGCAGTCGGCAGTATTTTTGGATGAGGTTTCGGGCAACGGCGAAGTATCCGTCCATATTTGGGCATTCAAAACGGCCGGGGGTGAACTTCGGGGAGGATTTCGGCGGCGCGGAGATCATAGGGCCAGTGGACGTTGACGGCGCTTATGAGGCCGTCGGGCCGGCGTTGGCCCAGGTTGCGGTAGCCGGCGAGGCCCTCGTTTGATAGGTGATAGGTGTTGGCACAGGCCCGGTAGCAATAGAACGGATCGGCGCCGTCGGCCAGCGGGTCGGCCGTCTGGATGCCGGCGGCTTGGAGGCGGCCCAAAAACTCCTGATCCTCCCCATTGTCGTGTGGCCCGTAGCCTCCGACTTTATGAAAAGCTTCGCGGCGGTAGGCCCATCCGCCGTGATAGAGGCCCCCGGTCTCGTGTCGGCGGAATCGGCGGTGCCCGTCCTCATAGAGGACTTGGGACGGGCGCGACAGCGGGGCTTTTTCGAGGGCCGCGGCGGTCGTCTTCAAGGCGTGGGGGAGGTAAAGGTCGTCGTCGTCCCAGACGCAAAACGCCTCGGCGTCGACGGCGGCCAGGGCGGTGGCGGCGTTGCGCTTCAGACCGAGGTGGGAGAAGCGGCGGGGGATAGAAATCAGGGTCCAGCCGTCGCCTTTCTGCGATCGGTACTCACCGGCATCGTCGAGGATAATAAGCTCCGAGAGGCCGCGGGGATAGTCCTGCTCAATGAATGAGCGGATCAGGTGACCGAGCAGGTGGGCCCGTAAATAGGTGCAACAGATGCAAGCGAGTTTCACGGCGTGGGCTCCGAGGGTTTGCGGTCGCGGCCGATAAAATCGCCGGCCCGGCGGAGGTTGTGCCGGGACTCGTCGCCGCTGGCGGAGTTTCCGAGGCCCAGGTGTTGAGCGAGGGAGGGGGAGTGATACCAGACGGACCGGCCAGTCTCCAGGCACCAATTCCCGATTCGGGCGTCGAGTTGGCGTTCGGCCTCAAAATTGGCCCAGGTGGGCAGGAGGCTCCGGGCGGTGGCCGGGGGGATGATCCAGGTCAAGGCACCGGCCAGGTACCAGCCGCGATTTTGCAGGTAGAAGCCGGCCCCGGGATGTTCGGCGAGGTAGGGGGCGGGCTGGTAAGGTGAACAAATGCCCACCCGGTGGTCGGCCGGCCACAGCACGCGCTCAAGGTAGTCGCGCAAGCCGCGGCAGAGCAGCACGTCGTCTTGGAGCATGAAAAAGGCATCGGCCTCCGGGTAGGCAGCCAGGAGGTCCGCGAGGCCGGTGATCCAGTTTTGCCAGATGTCGAGCGTGGCCGGCCGGCGGTAGACGCGGATCCGGTCGGGATCGACCAGGGGCAGCGGGGCCCCGGGCTCTGCAAAAATGCTGTAACGATCCCACCCGGCGTCAGTGAGGGCTTGCATGGTCCGTTCGAGCGTCGGGCGGGGCCGCGGTGCGGTGGTGATTCCGACTGCCCAGCGGGTCGGGCGGCGGGGCTTTTCCAGGAGGGCAAACCCGCGCTTGTCGTTTCCGTGGAATAGGGGGGTGTAGCCGTGGTCCGCGGCGATGCGTTCGGCGAGAGCGTGTTCGCCCGGCCGGTGGGTGTCGTCGAGCAGGATGGTGGTCTCGTGGTTGAGGCAGTCGGCCAGGACGCGGTCGATTCCGTCCCGTGGGGCGACGTCTTTGGGTGGCCCGTCGATCAGAATGAGGTCGTATCGGCGGGTAGGGGTCCAGTCATACCATCGCGGGTCGCCGACCAGGTCGACGCGGACAACGGACCGGGAGGGCGCGGCGAATTTGGGATTGTGTTCCAACGCGGTGTGCCGGCAGCCCGCGGCATCAAAGAGGAGCGTCGAGAGGCCGGACCCGGTTTCGAGGGTCGAGAGGCCCGGGCGAAGTCGGGGCCGGAGTGTAGCCCAGAGGTCGCGCGAGATGGTCCAGTCGGTGAAGGGCGGCATCAGTCGCTCGGGGTTTTTGGAGTTTTGGGTTTTTGCCAGGTCTTTCGGTTTGAAATGCAACTTTGGCAGAGCGCCCGCTCGAAGCGGGCCGGGCCGACGGCCTTGACCCAGGCGGCCCAATCGTCGAGGACGTCGCGGGAATGGGCCGGGTCGAACGGGTCCATGCCGATTTGACAGAGGCGGGCCGCGGACGGGTTGCAGAGGTAGACCCGGTGGTGGAAATAGCCGACGGCCGGACAGTCGCAACGGGCGGGTAACGAGTCGGGGACGGGGCCGGTGGGCAGGGGGTGGTGGGCGCCGACGCACACGGAAACGTGGTCGAGGCCGGCCAGGGCGTCGACTTCGCGGTCGTTGCGGCCGGGGTAGCGGCTCAGACGGATCAGGTCGACGCGGGGGGCAAGCTGGCGGATTCGCTCGGGCCGGGCGGCGTTGGAAAACATCAGGATCTTTGTCGCCGGCCAGGCGGCGCGGAAGAGGTCGACGGCCAGCGATAGCGAGGGCCAGAGGGTCGGTTCTCCGCCGGTGAAGCTGACTCGCGAGAATTGGACGTCGAGGGCGGCGGCGCGGTCGATCAGGGTGTGCAAGTCGTCGAGGGAAAGGCTGTAGTCCGGAAAGGCCTGGCGAAGCGGTCCCTGGCCACAGTGGGGACAATGGAGGTTGCAAGCGGTGGTTGTGATGATTCCGATGCGGTCGATTCGCATGGGCTTAGCTCGCGTTGTGGCGGGTGTCGAATTCTGCCAGGGCGGCCTCGAGGTCGCCGGCGGCGCCGATGGTGTTCCAGATAGGCGGGAATTCTTCGTGAGCCCGTTCGATGAATATCGAGCTGTGCGGCCGGCCTTTCAAGAACTCCCGAATGTTGGCGTTGACAGTGCGGATGAGGTCGCGGGCTTCGTGGGGGACGCAATCGCAGGCCCCTTGTTTGATGCCATTTCGGTAGGCGTTGAGAATCCCGCCTTCTCCCCGTTTCTCGAAGGATTTGGCGCAGGCCATCGGGTCGCGTTTGAGGTGGACCCAGTGGATCTCTTGCGGGTCGTTTCCGTATCGTTCGGAGAGTCGGCCCAGGAACCAGGCAAGCCGATTGTCTACCTCGATATGGTCCTCGGGGTAGGTCATGGTGTAGTGATTGCGGCGTCCGGATTCGTGCGCGGCGGTGTAGTTGGTTGCGTGGCGGAAGGCGCGGGCAACGGAGAGCGATCCGCAGCGGCCGGTGCAGAGGACGAAGACACGCATCAGGTGGCCTTGGCGGGTTTGGGATTGCGGGGTTTGCGGCCGGCAGCCTCGCCGTTTTTGGCGGCGTTCAAGGCTCGCCGTTTCCGGCGTGTCCGGCGGAAGAGCACATTGGCCGGGCGCGGTGGTAGGCTCTCGAACAGTCGGAGCCAGCCGGCGGCGATTCGTTGGGGGTCGGCGAGGTGTGCAACCAGGTGGTGATAGGCGCGGGCGGCCATTTCGAGGCGGGCCGTTTCGTCATAGGCCAGGTGGGCGATCCAGTGGGCCAGTTCGGCGTCGGTGTGGCCCAGATAGCCGCTCCGGCCATGGTCGATCATCTCGGGCCAGCCGCCGCGTGCCTCGACCACCAGCGGGACCCCGGCGGCCATGGCTTCGAGGCCCGTCCTGGGCCAGTTCTCCGTGGCGGTGCCGTTGATCTGGCAGTAGGCGTGCAAGCTGGCCAGGAAGGCGCCGACGGGCTCGGCCTGGCTCTTGAGACACTCGGCCCAGTCGGGCGGCTTGCCGATCGTCTTTCCAATCAGGTCTTCCCACCCCATCACGCGGTAGCGTTTTTTGGGGTAGTCGACGCGGTTTAGGATCGGCCAGGTGTTGGTCGAGAATTTGTCGGGGCTTGCGCGGGAAACCCGCCCGATAACAAACGGCTCCCCGGGCGAGTGGGGCCGCGGTTGGTAGGTGAATTCGTCGGGATCGAAGGCCCCAGATATTCGGTGGCACCGATCGGCCTTGACTCCCCACTGGGCAAGCTGCGGAGCCAGCGTCTTGCGCTGGAATTCGCTTTGGAACATATAGGCGGCGAACGGGCCAAAGAGGGCATAATGCCGCTTCTCGGCGTCGTGTAGCCAGTTCATGCAGTTCACCCAGACGCACCGGCAGCCGATGGCCCGGAACTGGTCGGCCTCTTGCAAGAAGGATCCGTTGCAAAACGAGACGACGATACCCCCGGCCAGGCCGTCGATGGCGGACAGCTCGTCGCGGTTCGGATTGGCCTTGTGGGTCGTGCAACCGATCGAATTGCAACGTTCCTTCCACCGCGCCTCGGGGATGGACCAGGTGGGCACTAGGTGAACGTCCAGCCCCATCGACCGCCAGAGCTTTAGTGTCGACCACAATTCCGTGCAGGCACCCCCGACGGGGCCCGGGTAGCCGATGACGAAAATGGGCTCTTTCATGGCTTCTCTATGGGGCGGATGAGCTTTCGGGCGGGGGTGCCTCGGAGGATGACGGCAGTGGCGCGGCGGACGATGACGGCGGCCCGGAGGAACCGGAGGACCCGGAGGACCCAGAGGAGACGCAAGCCAAAATTGGGACCACGGTCGGGTCGATGTCGGCGACGCTGGAACCCGCGGGCAAGTATATTCGTTTCTGAGGAAACGTCCAGGAGTTCGTGCATGGATCATAGGTCGGCGGGCAGATGAGAACGTCGATCGTCGGGCCGACCGGCGCGGCGGACGACGACGGCGGCGGCTCGGCAGACGATGACGGGGGCGCCTCAGACGATGATGGTGGCGCGGCGGACGATGATGGGGGCCCACTGGAGCCGCTCGGGGCGCTGGACGGCGCGGAACTCGGGGCACTCGACGGCGCGGAACTTGGAGCGCTGGACGGAGCGGAGCTTGGGGCACTTGATCCGCTCGGGGCACTTGATCCGCTGGGGGCACTGGACGGCGCGGAGCTGGGGGCGCTTGAACCGCTGGGGGCGCTCGAGCTAACCACCGAGCTGGACACGCAGGGGGTGGTCTCGACGTATTGAAACCACCACTGGGGTCGCTTGCCCTGGCCGAGCTTGTGGGCCGAAACAATAATCAGGCTGTAAATCGGGACGTAGGCGTCGAGCCCTTCGTGAATGTTCCGAGCCGTCGTCCGCGGGTCGTCGACCGGTTGGCGCTTCGTGAGCGTGGCGGGAATCGGGCCGTCCACGTCGCGGGCGTAGGCCCCGTCGACGAAGACGATAAAATAGGTGTTCGGGCACTCGGGGCGCGTCGGGTACTCGCCCGTCGACGGGTTCCGGACCGTGACCGCCAGCCGGCAGTAGCGCGGCGCGTGAACCTCGGCCGGCCGGTCTTCGAGACGGTCGACCCGCCGGCGGATCGCCGAGAGGGCCTGCTCTTGCTCGTGTTGCCAGGCGGTCTTGGGCATGGGGTCTATCGGTTACGAGATGAGGCGGAGCACGTCCAGCTCCGCCCATTGCGTCTTGATGGTCGTCTTGTGGGTGTCGTTCGTCGTCCGAGCCAGCTCCAGGCGGATCTCCGTCACGACGGTCCTGATGGATTCGAGCGTCGGACCGGAGCCGATCTCGGTGATCAGGTCGCCGATTCGGCTGATCTCGGTGGCCGTGCGGTAGGTAAGCTCCAGCGTCTGCCGCTCGGCCCCGTACCACTCGAAGGCCACCCGGGCGAGATCCTCCAAGAGGCCGCGGTCGTCGCGGACGAATCCGCCCAGGCTGCGGATCGGCTCGCCGTCCAGCAAGTCGACGATCGTCCAGGTTGCGACGTAGTGGAGCTCGGCGAGCTGGCCTGCGTCGATCGTGAGTATTCGCGCGGCGTCGGTCGGCGTGGCGACCAACGATAGCGGCCAGCACATTTCGACGTGCCGGTCCGCTCGCATCGCGATCGTGACGGCCAGGTCGTCGCGCCAGTTGAACGGGCCGGGGTCCTCGTCGCATTCCAACAGGACGAAGTCGGCCGCGGCGATCGCGTGCGGACCGTAGTCGCCGGAAACGCGGACGATGATCCCCGGCTCGTCGGTCTGCATCCGGACGCTGGCCGAGAAGGTCCGGCCGGTGCCGTCCCCGTAAAGCTCGACCTGCGAGGGCATCGCAATCTGTTCCATCTCGCTGTACCGGATGCCGCCGGAGGGCGAGTCAGCCAGCTTGATGATCGCGTAGGGCGGGCGGAACTCGGGCACTCGGCCGGCCGGCGTGTTGTCGACCACGGCATCGCCGACGATCGCCGCGCCGCTGTAGTCGTGATCAGTCAAGAGCGGCAGGTTTCGTTCAAACCGCATGGCGGGCCGCCACCAGACCTGGTCGGTGGCCGGGTTGATGTCCAACTCCTCGAAGGGAAAGAGATAGACTTCAACGCCGCCGGCGCTCTTGACCTTGCCGTTCCAATCGGTGGGCAGGTCAAACCAACTGTAGACCCTCCGCAAGGATTCCTGGGCCCGGACCACCGCGTTTCGCTCTTGCCGCTCCCAGCGGTGGTCGGCCGCCGGATAGTCGCCCTCGAGGCTGGCGCCCGCGTTGTATGCGTTTTGCAGCGCGATGTCCCAGCCCGCGCCCAGGTTGCCGTCCGCTCCGCTGATCGTTCCACAGCAGAGGATCGGGGCGCCCGTGGCTCGGACCTGGTGGTAGGTCTGCGAGGCCGCGGTGATGTGGACGACCTCTTCGAGGTCCACCGCCCGGTCGAAATCGAGTGAGAACTGGTGGGCGTTTTGGTGCTGGAGGTAGCCGGAAGCCGGCCACAGGAGGTCCTCGTCGAGAAAATTAAAGGGCTCGATCTCGATGGCGTCGGTGCCCATCGGGCCCTCGCCGACCTTGACCTGGAGCGTGTACGACAGGAGGCGGCGGCGGTCCAGCAGGGCGTCCAGCAACTGCTTGAGCGTCCGACCGTGTGTCCGCAGCTTCGGGGCGTCGCGGTCGGGCACGGCAAAGATCCGGCCGAACGGGTCGAGCTTCCACTGGATCGCCGGGTTGTCAAGGTGGTCCGTCGGCGTGTGATACTCCAGGAGGTAATCGAGGATGTCGCGGCTCGACCAGCTCTCCGTCTCGTCGCCTGCGCCGGCGGACTGGCAGAAGAGGTATTTTCCACGCGGGCCCAACGCCTGGCTGCGGTTGGCAAAGGGCTGGCCGCGGTCGTCGGCGTTGAAAGTCAGCCCGCGGCCGAGCTCCATTTCGCCGACCGAGCCGTCGTCGACCCAGGCCCGGGCGATCGTCTGGCGTTCCAGGAGGATCTCCAGGCCGTACGCGGCGAAGCCGGTCCGGCCGGACGGCTCGCGGTGCTCGGCCCGGGCCACGTCGGGGTCGTCGGCAGCCCAGGCCGGATGCCGCCGCTCGGCGTGCGGATCGCAGAATGGGCCATCGGGCCGCGTCTGGTCCTGCTCGATCACGCCATACCACAGGAGCGGGTCGACCGGGTTCCCGTCCGCGTCGTCGGGCTGGTCGATCGCCACCTTGACGTAATGCCGGACCTTTTGGAGCCGATCGACCAAGTCGAACTCCTCCTCGCCCTGGCGGAGGCCGACGCCGTAACGCCACTCCAGGGAGGCGGTCGCGATCCGGGGGGCGGCGGTCCAGGTGCAGGAGGTGCAGTAGAGGTGGGGCGTCTCCTCCCATTCGTCGGCCCACTCCTCGCGCAGGAACACCTTGTGGCCGGCGGCCTCGCGGATCAGGTCGGTGGTGGTTTCGATGGCGACGGGCATGGAAAATCAGTGGCACTAGCTCCGGTACAGGTCCCGGGCGTAGACCTCCAGAACGGCGTGGAAATTTTCTTCGTCGGCCGAGGCCGGGTCCAAAAGATACTCGATACGGTACTTGTGGCCGCCGGTCGGGAAGGCCGTGGCGGGCAGGAGGTGGCGGAAATTGTAGCCGTCGTCGTACGGCCATGAGTCGTCGTTTTGGGCGGCATTGTAGACCACGTCGGCGACGACGGGCGTGAGCGTGGCGGTCAGGGCCCGGTTGTTGTCGGCGTCGCGGACCTGGCAGCTTATCGACGTGATGTCCAACTGCTGGATCAGGCTGCCGTCGTAGCCGACGATCCGGCCGAGGACCAGGCAGCCGGAATCTTCCCAAATGTAGTGCAGGTCGAGCGTGGGGATTGGCGAGGGCATTGCGTCTGTGCTCAGGGGATGACGTGTGTGCGGGTGAAGCCGGGTTGGTGGATGTGGGATAGGGCGAGGCCCGGCTGGTGGACGTGGGAAAGGGAAAGGCCGGGCTGGTGAATGTGGACGTGGGTGAACCGGTAGGGGCCGACGGTGTAGGGCAGGACGATCGTCGGGGCGACGACGGACCAGGTGCTGCTGGCCGGCGAGGGGAGGCAGGTTTTTTCGACCGCCCCGGGCGCGACAACGGACCAGTCGGAGGCCGCGGGCGCGGGGGCAACCACCCGGGCGACGGTCGGGGCGACGGCCGACCAGGCGGACGGGATGGGGGCGGGGCTGGCGGTCTTGGTCAGCGTCGGGGCGACGGCGGACCAGTCGGACGCAATGGGGGCGGGGCTGGCGGTCTTGGTCGTCGTCGGGGTCGTCGTCGACCATGCGGAGGCCGCAGGCGCGGGCGCGATGGCCTTGGCGATCGTCGGGCCGAGGATGGACCAGGTGGAGAGGACCGGCGCGGGGGTTGCAGTCTTGGTTACGGCGGGCGTCGTCGTCGACCAGGCCGAGGCGGTCGCGGCGGGCGAGACGCTCTTGGTTACGGCGGGCGCGACGACGGCCCAGGTCGCGACGACGGGGGAAGGATTGACGGTGATGTCACCCGCGACCGCAGAGGCGAACACCCGCTGGGGCAGGAGGTTGATCAGCCCGCCGATCGAGACCGGATCGTTCAGAGAATCGAGGTAGAGTTGCTGGATTTCGGAGGGGGAGAG
>Ga0307380_10010019_pt1 | contig 11972 bp, 9 predicted proteins | sample UN3MG_FD_202239 | JGI IMG/M metagenome (GOLD analysis project Ga0307380, IMG submission 202239) | Soil microbial communities from Risofladan, Vaasa, Finland - UN-3 | ecosystem: Environmental > Terrestrial > Soil > Coastal area > Acid sulfate soil | place: Finland: Risofladan, Vaasa | collected... | reverse complement strand
GCGGGCAGGAGCACCTGATGAATACGCCATGCCATCAGGCTCTGCAAAAGGCTTTGGGCTTTCGCATTCCTGTCTATGCTCATATGTCCGTGACAGTCAGCGAGAGCGGCGGGAAACTATCGAAACGCGAACGACCAAAGGCCCTGCTCAAAGCGATAAAGGCCGAGCAGATCGACCTTTCGAAACTGGCGGACACGGGGCAAATCAGTCTTGAGCAGATGAACAGTTTTATCGCCGGCGACTCCATGCCGGATATGCCAAGCATCGATGCAATGGCGAAGTGTCTTGGCGTTCAACTTCCGGAAATTAACGTTGTGGATTTCTTCAGGAGCGGTTATCTGCCTGAGACCATGATAAACTTTCTTGCTCTGCTTGGGTGGAATCCCGGTGATGAGCGGGAAGTTATGTCGGTTGAGGAATTGATTGAGTGTTTTGACCTTTCTCGTTTGTCCAAATCTAACAGCCTGTTCGACCGTCAGAAGCTGCTCGCCTTCAATACCGAGCACATGAGGATGGTCGAGGAGGATAAACTTCTTGAGCACTTCAGGAATTATTTAAAGGTTGCCAAATCGCCGGTACTTGACGCTGATGACGCTGAACTTCGAACATTTTTGAAGATAAACGCCGGAGCCAGAAACTTAGCTGATATCGAGCGCAAATGCAGATTCCTCTTTTTGACTAATGAGCAAATCGAGTATGACCAAAAGGCGGTCAACAAGGTGCTTTTGAAAAAAGACGGCCTGGCTATGCTGGCGATTGTCAGGGACAGACTGGCGTCGCTTAGTGAGCTTACCGAGGAAAGTATTGAGAACATGCTTCGGTCATTGGCCCAGGAGAACCAGGTCGGTCTGGGCAAGGTCGCGCAACCTTTGCGAGTGTCGATTTGCGGGACGACGATAAGCCCGCCGATTTTCGATTCGGTGAATCTGCTTGGCATGGAAAACACCTTAGCCAGGATAGATATAACATTAAAAAAATTCCAAAGAGCCTAAAAGATGAGTAATCCAAACAAAAAAGAAAAATTAAAAAATAAATTTCGCAGGCAATTAGCCAAACATGTAGAATTGTTCAGTGAAGCTGTCTCTAATCAAAATGGAGATTGGGTCGTAAAAGGTTTTATAGACATTGCTAAAAACATTTACACAATCTCCGTAGACACAAAAGTTATTTCAAAAATAATGGAATTTATTCTCTTTCCGAAGCTTTGTCAATTTGCCGACAAATTTAATTATAAAATTTTTCTTAGCAAGGAGCAAAACTTTTATCCTGACATTTCTTTTATGGATAAACAAAACAATCTTTTCGCAGTTGACATTAAAAGCACTTACAGAAAAAATGAAAGAAAAGTAAATGGTATGACTCTTGGGGCCTTTACGGGTTATTTCAGAGACCGGAAAAGTACAAAGAATATTTCTTTCCCTTATTCAAAATATGCTGGTCATTTTGTTTTGGGTATTATTTATTCGAGGGCGAATGAAGTTTTGGATGAAAGAAAAAAATATGCACTTGATGACTTGCATAGCATACCTTCTGTAATAAAGGACTTCGAGTTTTTTGTTCAGGAAAAATATAAAATAGCATCGACTCGTCCTGGAAGTGGAAATACTAAAAATATTGGCTCTATAACCGGCCTAAATGAGCTAATAGCCGGAAAAGGGCCTTTTTTTGAACTTGGAGAGGATGTTTTCGATGACTACTGGATGTATTACCTAACCAACGACATGGTGAAATCTGTCGATTTGAAAAAGGCTCCTTACCGGAATCTCAAAGAATATGTAGAATATAAGAGATTATAGAATGAGAACAAAAATAAATAATTTATCAAAGTACCAAACTGTTTTCCTGGAAGATGATGCGGTTTTCCCGTCAACAAGGTTTCAGGGGAGCAAACTCAAAATAGTAGATTGGATATGGGATGCCGTAAAAAATCTGAATTTTAACACAGTTCTTGACGCGTTTGGTGGAACAGGTTGCGTTGCTTATATGTTAAAAAACAAAGGAAAGGCAGTCACCTACAATGATATATTAAAATTCAATTGGTATATAGGGTTGGCATTAATTGAAAATAATAAAACAAAATTATCAGAAAAAGACATCAATTTTCTGGTTACTACACATCAGGATATCAATTACCCAACTTTTGTCTTTGATACGTTTAAAGATATTTATTTCACAGACGAGGAAAATAAATGGCTTGATATGGTCGCAAAAAATATTTGTTTGCTTGACAATAAATACAAGCAAGCTCTTGCTTATTTTGCTCTTTTCCAGGCATGCATAATAAAAAGACCTTTTAATCTCTTTCATAGGAAGAACTTGTATATGAGATTTTCAGATGTTGAGAGGACTTTCGGAAACAAAACAACCTGGGACACACCTTTTGAACAGCATTTTAAACAATTTGCTCATGAAGCTAATGAAGCAGTATTTACTGGCGAACAAAATTGTATGGCTTTAAATAAAGATGTATATGAAATAAATAATTATTTTGATATTGTTTACATTGATACGCCATACATCTCAAAAAACGGAGGTGGTGTCGATTATTTGGGATTTTATCATTTTTTGGAAGGTTTGTCAAAATACTCGGAATGGCCGGAAATGATAGATCATAGAACAAAACATAAACGACTAAAGAAAAAAGAGTCTGTCTGGACAGATAAAAATAAAACACGCATTGCTTTTGATAAATTGTTTGACAAATATAAAGACAGTATTTTAGTTGTTTCTTATAGGTCAGATGGTATACCATTAATAAATGAACTGGTATTATTGCTTAAAAAATATAAGTCGAATGTTGTTGAAGCACGGCGCAAAAAATACAAATATGTTCTGAGCAAAAACCATTCCGAAGAAGTACTTTTGATAGGAACATAGGTGAAACAGTTAATACTAAGTTCTCATATTTTAAGGATTAGGCTATGTCACTATTAGTAACAGGTTCGATAGGGATTGATACGGTCACAACTCCTTTCGGGGTAAGTAAAAATTGTATTGGCGGGTCGGCGGTTTATTTCAGTATGGCTGCCAGCTTCTTTTCGCCTGTCAGGTTCATCGGTGCTGTTGGGGCGGATTGTCCTTTTGATTTGGAGGATGTTTTTGCGGACAGGGACGTTGATTTGAGAGGCCTGGAGAAAAGAGAGCTGAGCAAAACTTTTCGCTGGAAAGGCTCGTATCACGATACGATGAGGGAGGCGATAACAGACAACGTTGAGTTGAACGTGCTGGCTGAGGCTCCGCCGACTGTTCCGCAAGAGTATAAAGACAGTAAATTTATCTTTCTTGCCAATACTGCACCTGCGCTTCAGCAGAAACTGCTCGAACAGATTGAAGACCCTTTGTTTGTGGCGGCAGATACGATGAACTGCTGGATACAGGGACATCTTGAAGAGTTAAAGAAATTGTTGAGAAGGGTCAACTGCTTAATAATCAATGAAGATGAAGCAAGGGATTTGGCGATTCAGAGCAATTTGATAAAGGCATCGGAAGTGATTTTGGATATGGGGCCTGGTACTGTAATAATCAAGAAAGGTGAATCCGGTTCGTTAATGAGTAACAGCGAAGGCCGGACTTTTATTCTGCCGGCGTATCCGGCAGCTCAGGTTAAAGACCCCACAGGGGCCGGCGACAGCTTCGCCGGGGCGCTGATGGGCTATCTGACACAGGTCGAAAAAACCGATTTCGAATCGTTGAAACAGGCGATTGCTTACGGAACGGTAGCGGCATCGTTTACAATTTCAGATTTTTCACTTAATGGGTTGAACTCGATAAGCAGGGCTGATATTGAAAACCGAGTGGAAACTCTCAGAAAGCTGACACAATTTTAACAGGCTTGGTATCAAATGCGGTGTTTTATAGCGGTAGATATTAATGACAAGGTCAGGGAGGCTGTGGATGATTTGCAGCGGCAGTTGCAGAGCAAAGTCGATATCAGAAAAAGTGATGTTAAATGGGTCAGGCCTGAACTGATGCACCTGACGCTCAAATTTTTGGGTGAAATAAAAGACGAAGAAACAGTCAAGGTCTGTGAGGCGGTCAAGGAAGCCGCTGCTGAGTCCGGAAGTTTTGAACTGGACATTGAAACGGTCGGGCATTTTGGCGGCAGAAACCCCAGGGTATTATGGGTCGGCACGGGAGAAGGAAGTGATGATTTATCCGTGCTCGCAGAGGCAATTGAGCAGCGGCTGGCTTTGGATGGCTGGGGCAAAGAAGAAAGGAAATTTTCAGGACACCTGACACTCTGCAGAATAAGAAATCCAAAGGCAGGATTTAAGCTGGCACAGGTAAGTGAGGATTTTAAAGATGTTAAACTCGGGTCCGTATCGATTGATTCGGTTTCTGTTTATCAGAGCCAATTGACACCGACGGGGCCGATTTATGCAGTACTCGGAAGGTATAAATTGACATAAGTACTCAAATGGAATTGGAGAAGGACAAAAATGGCAAAAACCAAAAAAGTAAAATCAGTCGACAAAACAACCGACAAGGAAACATCGCTTCAGAATGTTATCGCTCAAATAGAGAAGCAGTATGGCCAGGGTGCAATAATGCAGATGGATGAGCATCAGTTTGCCAAGGTTAAGGGGATTTCCACGGGTGCGTTATCCCTTGACCTGGCACTTGGCGGAGTTGGTATCCCAAATGGCAGGATAACAGAATTATACGGCCCTGAATCTTCAGGCAAAACTACACTGTCACTTCATATAATCGCAAATGCCCAGCGCAACGGCGGAGTAGCGGCGTTTATAGACGCAGAGCACGCCCTCGACCCGACATGGGCCAAAAAGCTTGGTGTTGACGTAAGCAGCTTGCTCATCAGCCAGCCCGACACCGGCGAACAGGCTCTTGAAATCACCGAGATGCTTATTCGTTCCAATTCTGTGGATGTTATTGTTATCGATTCGGTTGCAGCTTTGACGCCGAGAGCGGAAATCGAGGGTGAAATGGGTGACAGTCACATGGGTCTGCAGGCGAGATTGATGAGTCAGGCGATGAGAAAACTAACCGCCGTTATCGGCAAAAGTAAAACGGCTCTTATCTTTATCAATCAGATTCGAATGAAGATAGGCGTGATGTTCGGCAATCCGGAAACCACTACCGGCGGAAGGGCGCTGAAGTTTTACAGTTCCATTCGCCTTGACATAAGGAGAATAGCTACGATAAAAGACGCTAACGGTGCTGTCGGCAACAGGGTTCGCGTCAGGGTAGTGAAGAACAAAATAGCACCGCCATTCCGTGACACCGAGTTCGACATTATGTTCGACAGCGGAATCAGCTATGAGGGTGACCTTATTGATCTTGGAGCGACCTGTGATGTTGTCCAGAAAAGCGGCGCATGGTTTAATTACGGGGCGATAAGGCTTGGCCAGGGAAGAGAAAAAGCAAAGCAGTATCTTCAGGAAAACAAAGAGTTGTGTGAAGAAATTAAAAACAAAATTCTTGTTGCTAAAGGCCTAAAGCAGGAAGATTAGAAACTGTTGTGAGGATATAAAAAAGTGCTGACAGCAAAACAGATTAGAAGCGGCTTTATAGATTTTTTCAGGGAACGTGAACACGAGTTTATTCCGAGTTCGCCTATTGTGCCTATCGACGACGAGACACTGCTTTTCGCAAACGCGGGGATGAATCAGTTTAAAGATATTTTTATGGGCCTAAAGAGTCCTCGATGTCGCAGGGCTGCCAACAGTCAAAAGTGTCTTCGGGTAAGCGGTAAACACAACGACCTTGAAGAAGTTGGCAAAGACACATATCACCATACTTTTTTTGAGATGCTCGGCAACTGGTCCTTCGGTGATTATTTCAAAGCTGAAGCAATTGAATGGGCGTGGGAACTTCTGACAAAAGTCTGGGGTATCGACCAGGATAAACTGTGGGCGACTGTTTTTGGAGGTGACAAAAAAGACGGCTCTGAGCCGGACCAGGAATCGAAAGAACTTTGGACCAAAATGACGGGGATATCCGATGACAAGGTGCTTTTCTGCGGTAAGAAGGATAACTTTTGGGAAATGGGTGAAATAGGCCCCTGCGGGCCGTGCAGTGAAATACATATCGACCTTGGCGCAGACAGATGCAATATGCGAAATGTCCCCGGACACAAATGCGCAGTAAATGCCGGCTGTTCGAGGTTCATCGAGATATGGAATCTTGTATTCATTCAGTTTAATCGTCAGCCGGATGGCACGCTTATACCGCTTTTGGCCAATCATGTCGATACCGGCGCGGGACTGGAAAGAATCGCCGCCGTAATGCAGGGCAAAACCAGCAACTACGACACGGATTTATTTATGCCTATTATTCAAAGTGTCAGTGATATGACTGGCCATAAATACACATCCGAACTCGGCAACAAAACGGACAACGCATTTCGGGTTATAGCTGACCATATCCGGGCAATGGTATTTGCGATAACCGACGGCGCGACGCCTTCGAATGATGGCAGAGGCTATGTGATTCGGCGAATCCTTCGTCGGGCGGCGAGGTTCGGCAGGGAGCTTGGTATGCATGAACCTTTTATGTACAGGCTTGTGCCGGTCGTTGCTGATTATATGGGAGAGGCGTTCGGTGAAATAAGGCAAAGAGCAGATTATGTTTCAACGGTAATAGAATCGGAGGAGGCCGGCTTTGGCAGAACACTTGACAGGGGAATAGAAATTTTTACTGCTGCAGCTAAGCGTGCCCAAAAAACGCTTGAAAAAATAATCGTCGGAGAAGATGCTTTTGCGCTTTATGATACCTATGGATTTCCACTCGATTTGACAGAGCTTATGGCCAGAGAACAGAGTCTTAAGGTCGATACCGCTGGTTTTAATGAACTGATGGAGCAGCAGAGACAGCGTGCCAGAGAGGCTCAGGCCCGGCAGTCAGGCTCATTAATAATGGCATTGGCGGACACTGAACTACCGGTGACAGAGGATTTGCACAAGTATCGTACCAATAGCTGCGACAGCAGAATAGTCGGCTTCATTGATGACGATAGTTTTAAGGACCAGGGCTGCGTTGAAAACGGTGCTGAGACCGGAATCGTTCTCAATCAAACCTGTTTTTACGCCGAGGCAGGCGGACAGGTTGGCGATTGCGGCACGATTGAATCTGAGCAGGGCCGATTTGTCGTGGAAAATACCTCCAGAATTGCGGACTGTATAATTCACAGAGGAAAGGTTATCGAAGGGACATTTGCTATGGGTGACAAGGTAAAAGCGAACGTCAGCAAAGACAGGGATTCGATAAAGAAAAATCATACCGCTACGCATCTGCTTCAGTGGGCACTTCAGCAGGTTGTTGGCGTGTCGGTCGCGCAGCAGGGCAGCTTGGTCTGCCCGGAATATCTGCGGTTCGATTTTACCTGTCCAAAGGCGTTGACAGCCGAGCAGATAAAACAAGTTGAAGCTCTGGTGAGAGAAAAAATAGCTGATGACCTGCCCGTTACCTGCGTCACTATGCCGAGAGAGCAGGCCGAAAAACTCGGAGCAATGGCATTATTCGGAGAGAAATATGGCAGCGAAGTTCGTGTTGTGGCAATCGGAGTTGATGGGAATGACCAGATTAGCGAAGCTTTTAGCCGTGAGTTTTGCGGAGGAACTCACGTCAACAATATCGGCGGTATCGGTAATTTCAAAATCGTTAAAGAAGAGAGCATCTCAACGGGCGTTCGAAGAATCACAGCGCTGACGGGGACGGGCTTGAGTGAGTATCTCGAGCAGCGAAGCGAAACCATTGATAAGCTTTCCGAGATACTTAAGGCGCCTGCTGAAGAACTTAGCGACAGGGTACTGAAGTTGATTGATGATAATAAGAAGCTTTCGAAACAGCTCAAGGCCGCCGCCAGACAGACCGGCAGTGACATAATGTCCGAGGCGAGAAAACTCCTCGAAACAGCAGAGAAAATCGGCGAGAGCCTGGTAATTACAAGTCAGCTCACAACAGCTTCGGCTGAGCAGGCCAGAGAAGCCGTCGATATGCTCAAAAAAAAGGGCAAATCAGCCGCTATTGTTTTTGGATTTGAGGATGACGGAAAAGCGACATTGCTTGTCGGCGTCACCGACGACCTTATCAAAAAGGGACTCAAGGCCGGTGACATCATAAAACAAATTGCCCCGATTATAGGCGGCGGCGGCGGAGGCAGGCCTCAAATGGCACAGGCAGGCGGGAAAAAACCAGAAAAAATCAGTGATGCCCTGACACAAGCTGCCAAGATAATAAGAGAAAAGCTCGACAACGCCTGATTATAGTTGAAAAAGCGGCTTTTGGGAAAATATGCGATTTTTCACTTTTAAGTGATTTTGCCGTGAAGATATTGAGCCTTTATGCGTCTTATCTATAACAGCAGGCCGTTCCCTGAAAGCTGAACAAAGTTTAAATATGATTGCGGAGGTTTTGTGATTAGGTTTTGCTGCAAAAGTTGTGGGCAGAAAATCAAAGTCGATGAGAACCACGCGGGCAAAAAAGGCAGATGCCCAAAATGCAAGAACCCGGTTGTTGTTCCGCAGGCTCCCCAGCCCAAAAATATTGAAGAGCCGACTATACCACAAACTTCAGTCTTAGACCCTTTACTTTTTGATACGTCCCCAAAGCAACAACAACAAGCTCCAGACCCTGATATTGACCGGTTCCAGATGTTTCGGAAAAGTACTATTCTTGACGAAACCGAACCGCCGCCTGAACGAAAGCTGCCGTGGCTTATTGATATCTTTCTTTACCCGACAAACACGCCGGGATTGATAAATATAGCTATAGTTATTGGAATTCCATTTCTAATCGAAATTGCTATGAAGGCGCTTGGTCCTTTTGCGATAGCGCTTTATATCCCGAGTATTATTATCAAATTTGTTATCGGTTTATATTTGTTCTGGTATATCTGTGAGTGCATCCGAGACAGTGCACTTGGCGGTTTGCGGGCTCCGGAAACTTTAAGCTCATCGCCTGGTTTTGGTGATATGCTGTCCCATGTACTGAACATAGTTGCTTGTTATGGTCTTTTCTGGGCACCGTTAACATTCTATTTTGCTTATACTCGTAATACAGATGTAATTTACTGGTTGTTATTGGGCTATGGAGCTATCTTTTTCCCTATGGCATTATTAGCAATTACAATGTTTGATTCTCCTTCAGGGCTTAATCCTCTATTGCTGCTGAGTTCGATATTCAGCACTTTTTTTCAATATTGCGGATTTGTAGTAATATTTTATGGAATTGTCTGGCTGCTCACTATTGTAAATTCAATTTTATCGACATCACCATTTTGGAGGAATTTAGCTGATTTGTTTTGTATTTATGTATTTATGGTCACAGCACATCTGCTCGGCAGGTTTTACTGGAAATATCAGGACAAGCTGTACTGGGAAGTTTAGAGCGTTTCCGCTAAAAGCATCCCTGTCATTATTCGAACAGAATACTAAGATTTTTTTTCTGGGTAGCGCTGATTTTTTCGGGTGCGGTCCAGACCGCTAAGTCGAGGCTTTTTCTACACTGGCAGTCTTCCGAGCAGACGTCGTGCGAATTTTGTATCACCGCTTCTATCAGTTTTATCGCATTGTCGGTAGCGGCGTTGAGATTCGAGATTATCTCCTTCAAAAGTGTTTGCTTATCCTTTCCTGCTTCATGTTCCCGCCAGCAGTCATAGTCACTGGCCAGCGCAACCATCGCATAACACATCTGTGCTTCTCTTGCGAGCCTTGCTTCGGGCATCGCTGTCATACCAATCAAATCCCCGCCCCAGGCACGGTGCATAATTGATTCGGCTCGTGTTGAAAATTGCGGCCCCTCCATACAAACGTATGTTGCCCTGGGATGCGTTGTTACAGATGATAGCTGCTTTGCTTCATCGAGGATTATTTTTCGAAGCCTGCCGCAGGTTGGCTGCGCGAGTTCGCAGTGGACAGCACCATAACCGGTAAAAAAAGTATTGAGACGTTTGAAGGTTTTATCAATAAACTGGTCAACCACAATCAAATCGCCTGGCTTGATATCTTCTCGCAGGGACCCGACAGCTCCACTTGAGATTACAGTATGGACTCCGAGTTTTTTTAAAGCGAAAATATTAGCAGCAAAAGGAACCTCGCTTGGCGAAAGCTTATGGCCGTCACCGTGACGGTTCAGAAACGCCACCTTATTTCCACCGACAGTGCCGAGCAGAATATCGGCGCTTGGTTTGCCGAAAGGCGTATCGATATTGCGTGTTTCGACATCTGTTAATTTTTCTGTCAGTGCATCACTGAGACCCGTACCACCGATTATCCCAAATAATCCTTCTGCCATTTCAAAACCTCTACTTTACTTAAATGTGTTTTCGTTAATTTCTCGTAATTGCAAGCTCGAAGTCACGCTGAGTAGTTTTAATATTTGCTTTCCAAAGCCCCGTGCCGTCGTTTTCAAACGCAACATTCTCAGCGAAGACTTTGCCTTGCTCATTCCAGATAGCTAAAGGCCCCGACTCAACGAGCCGAATTTTAAGTTTGTCCTTCGAAGCCGATATTATTTCTACAGCAGCGGGACAAAGATATTTATCCGTTCTTCCGATTACTGCCCATCCCTGACGAATCGGAGACATAAGCAAAAGCCTATCGGCAAAGCCTTTCAGTTCGAATTCATATCTGTCATCAAGTTTAGCTGCCCTGCCGAGATGCCAATCATAAACAACCAGCCCTTCCGCGGGCACATCCCATTTGCCCGGATAAGGCTGAATCATACAACCTGCCTGGCGATAATCATCCGCTGTCACCGACGCTGTCAGAGGAATATCGTTTGTGGGATGGAAAAGATTGTAAGCAACAATCGCAGCCGAGTCATTTCTCAGCGGAGCGATAACACGATACGGTTTCGGCTCTCTCATAGGAGCGATGAAAACAGAATCCGGCAAAGGACACGCAGGTGCCAAAGGTCTCAACAATTCTCCATCCTCATAACACAACGGGAGAATATATTCTTTTACAAAATCTTTCGGATTATCCGAAAGGTAAACAGGTGCGCCCGACATCGCCTTTGACACTGCCATTATCCGCCCGGCGAACTTGTCGCTCGAATGAAACATATCATGGTCGCCCCACACCGTTTGGCCTATCCATAACGTATTGCTGTAAGACTGAAGCAGATGGGACTTTCCCCTTGCTTCTTTGCCGACCTTGTAGTCAATGCTGCTTCGTGTCACCGCGCTGTACTTCGTGTTGAAAATACAGGGTAGGCCGTGCGCCATGCAATTAATTATACCGCCTGAGTACTCTTTCACTGCTTCCTCAAGCCCCCGCTGATTATTAACAGCCGCCTCAACAGCGTTGTCACCGCCCAGATACCAGCAGATATTCCTCGACTGGTTATCGACCTTAACAAAATCGAAGCCGTGCGCCTTCACCGCGCCGATATGCGCCTTGTAAAAAACCTCACAGCTTTCTTTATCATTCGCAGGCACCAATGCATCGAGCCACTGATTCTCTATAAGGTGACTGTTAATTATCCCGCCGAGACTGTTATCTTTTGCTACCGTACACCAGTATCCGCTCACCGTGTTCCATTGCCCTATCCATTTTATCTTGTCGTCTTTGCGCTTACTTAAAACTTCACCCCAGCCGTTTGGAAATTTCTGCTTATCCGGGAAAAAGTTTCTCAGCTTCTTATCAGTTCGGTCGAGATGCCCGTCATCAACCAGAAAATACCTGACAGGAAGAGCCGACTTTTCTATCTGCTCGATAGTATCGATGAGCACCTGCTCGCTGATATTCCATTTATACTCTTCCCAACTACACCAGCCCAGATATTTGAAAATCTCCGGATACTTTTTGTTCATACGATAATCCGTAGCCCCAGCCATAGCCTTGCAATCTATCGCTAATGACCATACCTTCCTGCAGGCCTGATAAATATCATCAGAATAGCACCACGCAAAAAGCGGTACATCACAACTGACCGCTTTTGTCCCCAGCGTTCCGAAGTTAAGAACTAACTGCCCTTCCAGCGACGCGTAAAGCCAGGTCATCGTTTTC
>Ga0307380_10010018_pt1 | contig 11973 bp, 11 predicted proteins | sample UN3MG_FD_202239 | JGI IMG/M metagenome (GOLD analysis project Ga0307380, IMG submission 202239) | Soil microbial communities from Risofladan, Vaasa, Finland - UN-3 | ecosystem: Environmental > Terrestrial > Soil > Coastal area > Acid sulfate soil | place: Finland: Risofladan, Vaasa | collected... | reverse complement strand
AGCTCAGTGACCGTTGCCACCCGCCGAGCTACAACCAACTGTGCGATTCGGTGTCTTCTTTCATCTACTAGCATTTCACTTCCATGTTGCATACTTCTGCTTTCGCATTCTAACGTTTTGCGCGCCGAGAGTCAAGGCTCTGGCTTTCTCGATACTGTCACTGATACGCTCCCTTGCAGCACTCGGTCAGCCTCCTTCTATTCTAGGATGGAGAGGCAACTAGCTTCTTCATCAACTCGTCAGATCGACTGAACAGTCTCTGTAACACAAACAGTGCGCCTCCCTTTGCGCAACTGAAGGATTGATCCTGCGCTTGGCGTACTTCGATCTCCCAGTCGAACTCGCTACTGAGCTCTGCGTTGAGTTGAGTCCCAATCTGGTTGATGAACGCGGTTTCTGCGGAATCAAGGATCTTCGCATTGATGACGAGTCGATTTGGATCGAACAGCCTCACCATCTGCTTTATTGGTTCGATAAGCGAAGAAGCTATGAGAGAAGCGAGTTCTTCGGCTGCTTGCACTGAGACCGCGGCTTCTCGGCTTCGTTGTTCCATGTTATCGACTTCCACATAGGCATGTTGCAGGGAAGAGGCATTCCCGCACCCGCCATGGAAGACCTTCCCTTCAAGAAGAGTGCTCGCTCCCATGCGGACGTCATTTCTCACGCCTTTTCTCAGGGCGATGTAGCTCATCACCTTGTCCTGATAGCCCATCAGGTGATTCTCCGCTAGAGCCATAAAGTTTACATCCTTGTCCATAAAAATGGGGATATGTAATTGCTTTTCGAGCATCGATTGCACGGGCACGTGCTTCCATTGTGGAAGGTTTTGGCCAGAAATGGTGATCTCGTTTCCTTTGAGGAATGCGGGGACTCCCAAGCCCATGCCGATGACTTGATTAAGGCTTTTCTCTGCATTACGCAGCAGCTCTTCGGTTTTGTGTGTAACGACAGACAGGGCCTTCTCTGGCTTGGCAATGTCGGTCTTGGTAAGGGTAGAGGTTTTCGAGAGGATCGCTGATCCATCCAACTCACACAGGGTGAGATTGAGTTCCGGCAGTTTGAGATCGCCTCCGATGGCGTAGCGAGCGGCGTTGTTGAACGCAAAGCGTACGGCGCGCCGTCCGCCTTCGGACGGGCCATGGCCATTGCGCACCAACAGATTCTTGGAAAGGAGATTTGCGACTGCTACCTCGATTGTGGGTCGGCTGAGGGTGAGTGACTTGCAGAGCTCGTTTCTTGTGAGCGAAGAATGTTCTCTCAACGCAAGCAGGACACGAATGACGTTGTTCTCTCTTACCTTCTGTGTCGTAACTGCGTCGTGTGGCATGTGCCCCTTCTGCAACGTGTTCGATATAGCTTTTGCAACAATCTTTTATAAAAGATGCTGACATTACCCTAGCACAATTATCGCCGATAGTCAAGAGGAAGGAAGATATCAGCGACCGCGAGCAGCTTGTGTCGATCACTCACGCGCCGTTGGGATGAGCCCGGAAAAAACTGTGGAGAAAAACAACCGCGGTGAGTTGCGTGTGGTGCTGGGAGTGAGGCAGATGGGTACAGTCGTACCCATGGTTCCTGGAGTGGAGAGTCCAGAGAGAAGATCGGCGAGGAGATTCATGCCAAAACAGGGAGAAGTGGCCCGATTGCCAAGGGTAGGGTAAGTGATGGCGAACTGGGGCTTGCCGAGGGTCTAGCTCATCTGGTCAACGAGCAGCAGCGTTGCCACTGGCACATGGTGCACGATCTTGACTACACGATCTGGCAGGAGAGTACAAGCAACCAGGAACGGCGTACCACGCAGAAGCAGCTAGCCGGCATACTCGGCATTGAATTGCCGGAGGAGGATTTCGAGCAGATTGCAGAAGAAGGGCAAGGATCGAGCAGGCGACTGAAGAAGCCAAAGAGAAAACCGAACAGCTTGTGGTAGAGCTGGCACAGAAAGCGTACAGCCAAGCCGTCTCATACGTGGCGAACGCGAAGGACCGCCTTTTCAGCTACGTTCGTTTCTGGTTGCGCTACGGGCTGGTAATGCCACGGGTATCATCGATGATCGAGCGGATGATGCGCGAAATTGGGAGGCGGCTGAAGCGAATTGCCTTCGGCTGGAGTGAAAAGGGAGCAGCCAAGATGGCTCGCATCATCATCAAGCGTATCACCAGTGTAGATACATGGGAAGCTTACTAGCCTGGCGCAAGAGGTTATGGATATCCGGTAACGTTGTCCCCGTTTATCGCGGCATCATAGCCGCCTGATCCCTGATGCTCCCGACAACTTTGGGACGTTACCAAGCTTTTGTGATTTTTCATACCCTGTGGTCTTGCCACGGAGTTCTTGATTCGTAGGCCCTTTAGCTCGCTCATACTTCGGGTCCGAAACGTGGCTTTGCTGTCTTGTGCAATTTGGGAAATACTAGGCCGCCCGGTTCAGCACAACGCGGCCACGGGTTATCACCAACAGTGGCTGTCTCGTCGCTACGATGTTCTGAAACGGGTTTCCCGGAAACGCAACGATATCAGCGACTTTCCCTTCAGACAGCGTTCCGATATGGTCTTGCAGCCCTAGACAGTTTGCAGCCGTCTGCGTAGCCGATGTCAGGGCTTCGGCTTCATTCATCCCGGCCTTGACCATCAATTCCAATTCCCGCGCGTTCGTACCGAAGCTATCGTGGAAGCAGAGGTCCGTCCCGAAAGCAATTTTGACCCCCATCTCTTTGGCTTTCTTGAATACCCACAAGGATTTCTCATGAGTGCCTTCTGTCTTTCGGAGTGTGTGCTGCTCTAGCTCACCGCTCCGAGCTCGCGACGCGATTTCGTCGCTTACCAGGAATGTCGGAACAAGATAGACGCCTTTGGCCCGCATGAGTTGCAGTGCCTCTTCGTCCGCATAAGTGGCATGCTCGATGGAGGTCACACCCGCCTCAGCGGACATCTTAACCCCTTTGCACGCATGCGCGTGAGCTGCAACGGTCTTGTTTGCCGCTGCGGCCTCTTCCACTGCCGCTTCGATTTCCTCTTTGCACATCTGGATAGTCGTCGGCTCGTCCCCGGCTGACAGGACACCGCCGGTTACGACAAGCTTCAGGAAATCCGCACCCCGAAAGACGTTCTCCCGAACGGCCTTTCGCGCCTCGTCCGCGCCATTGACATTGATTGCTCCAAAGTCGATCTGGTTGCACTCCGAGGGAACGAACATGTCTGCGTGTCCGCCTGTTCCCTGGATGTAGCGCCCTGAGGCAAGGATCCGCGGACCTTCAACATATCCTTCCAAGATGGCGTCACGTAACGCGACGGCGTAGCCCCCCCGGCCTTCCATTGCCCGGAGTGTCGTGAATCCGGCCAACAGGCAGCGCCGCGCGTCGTCGGCAGCCCGAAAGGCAATCAGCGCGGTGGAGTCACGCACCAGACAGTCCAGCATTCTCGCAGCGTCTACGCCAAGGTGAACGTGACAGTCAATCAGACCGGGGACCAGCGTTGCGTCCATCAAGTCGATGACAGAACCGTCTGTCACGCTCCCGGTGGACGACGCAGAACGAATCTCTGAAATGCGTTCTCCTTCTACCACCAATTCAACGTTTTTCTGCAAGCCGGTATCCGCGCTCCACATACGCTGAGCCCTGATAATCAATGTCCTAGCTTCTCCCAACATCTCTCCTCCGTTTTATCTCCTGGGACGTACCTCTTGCTGCCGAAGCGTCTGTGGTTAACCTAACCGTCCGAGCTTTCGGTCATAGTCCTCTAGCCAGGTTAGGTATTCGGCAAATCGATCGATCAGTTCATTCCACAAGGTGGCGCCGATTTCTTCCGTCGCCGGGGTCGGGTCCCCCAATGCTCCAGTGTTGCTCACTTCGCCCATGAAAAACACTTCTCCGCCCTTCCGATAAGTGTCTTCCATCGATCGCACTTCCGGGCGGACGGCCTTTTCGGTCTTAACCAAGTGGCTCCGTTTGCCCAGCGCAAGCGCCGTCTCCATCGCGGCGGCATGCCCTGAGGGGACCCCCGGAAAGTACTTCTCTTGGAGTTCTCGCCAGTCTTTGTCCACCTGCAAGATCCGGAGGGTCACGTCGTGTCCTGCCTCAGCAAGCGTCGCCTTGAGATCCCACATGAACCCTTCGATAAAATGCCCTCCGCAGCCCTTCAGAACGGCGATGCGCCGAAAACCGGCTTGAGCCACGCTGCGGATGATGTCTTGCACCATCTGGCCGTACACTTCCATTCTTACGCTGATCGTCCCCGGAAAACCGTGGTGTTCGGACGCCGGACCGTAGGGAATGGTCGGCATGACCAGAACCTTGGTCTGAGCACGCTTCTCGGCCTGAGAAGCGCCTTCGATCGCCAACGTCGAGGCCTGAAAGGTATCGGTGTCTACCGGTAAGTGTCCCGCATGCTGTTCAGTGCAGCCTGTGGGTAAAATGACCAAATACCCTTCCTTAGCGCGCTCTCGCAACTCTTCCCAGGTGAACTCCCCGTATTTTACGCGATTCATTGTTTCCTCCTCCTTTCTTCGTGATCAAACATCGGTCGACGGTCTGGGAATACTCATACCGGGCCAATGCCTCGCTTCAGGCCCCCAGTTTGGGATCCAAAGCATCCCGCAATCCATCGCCAGCCAAGTTAAAGCCCAGTACAACCAGCATGATAAACAAGCCGGGAATGATACTGAGGTGAGGTGCGCGAACGATGAATCCCCGCCCCGCCGAAATCATCGCGCCCCACTCCGGTGTCGGCGGTTGAATGCCAAACCCCAGGAAGCTCAGGCTCGATGCAACAAGGATCGCCGTGCTGATTCGAAGTGCACCCATGACAATCACGGGAGCAATCGAATTGGGCAAAACGTACTTCCATATGATCCGTCGACTCGATGCCCCATACGCGCGGGCCGCTTCTACATAGACCGTCTCTCGCTGGACAAGGACGGTGCTCCGTGTGACCCGAGCAAATCCTGGAATGGACGGAATGGCAGCCGCTAGCACGAGATTCATCAACCCTTTTCCCAGAATGCCCATGATGGCCAGAGCAAGAAGAACAGCGGGAAAGGCATACAATGTATCCATCGTACGCATCAGAAAGTGATCCGCAATTCCGCCGTAGTACCCCGCGATCGATCCAATCAACACACCCAGAAGAAGCCCTACCGCTACAGCAGAAAATCCAACGGCCAAAGAGATCTGACTCCCGTAGATGATGCGCGAAAGAATGTCCCGACCAAATTGATCCGTCCCGAAAAGGTGCGCCCGAGAGGGTGTCAGAAGACGGCTTCCCAGATTAATCGCGTTGGGATCGCTGGGGGCGATAATCGGAGCCAACATCGCAGTCAGAATCAACATAACAATGATCACCATACCAGCCAGTGCCCCTTTGTTTCTGCGCAGTTTACGTAGGGTCTCAGCGTACAACGATTGTCTTCTCATACCTATCACTCAGTCGTATTTCACTCGGGGATCGAGAGCCACGTACCCGATATCAACCAAGACATTGACCGCCACAACCACAACTGCCACAACCAGCACAACACCTTGCACAACTGGGAAATCATGGCTTTCTATTCCGTAAACGGCAAAGCGGCCCACGCCTGGAAGGGCGAATACGGTCTCTGTGACAACCGCCCCTCCCATCAGCGCGGCAAATTGCAGCCCCAGTACCGTCACCAACGGCAGAAGTGCATTCCTCAAACCGTGTCTCATCACCACCAGGCTTTCCCTTAAACCCTTTGCTCTGGCGGTTCTAACATAATCTTCGCCCAATACGTCAAGCAATGTGGATCGGGTAATCCGGGCAAGGAATCCTGCCATACCCAATCCCAGGGCGAAGCTCGGAAGGATCAGATGACGAATAAACGCGGCAAAACCATTTCCACTTATGGATGCGTACCCCGACCCAGGAAACCAGGAGAGTTTGAATGAAAAAATGAATATGAAGACGATGCCGACCCAGAATACCGGTGCGGATACTCCAAGCAGAGCAAAGCTCATACTCCCATAGTCCAGAATGGACGTACGATGTATCGCTGAAAGCATGCCCAAAGGAAGCGCCAATAGAACCGCAATGATCAAAGAGGAGACCGTCAGTACAAGCGTTACCGGAAGGCGCTGAAGCAAAGCCGAAAGCACCGATTGTTTGGATACAATCGATTCGCCTAAGTCTCCCCGGAGGATGTTGGATAAGAAACGCCCATACTGAACATAAATGGGCTGATCAAGCCCAAGATTGTGTCGCAGTGCCTGCAAGTCCTCCGCCCGTGCACCCGCCCCCAGCATGATCAACGCCGGGCCTCCAGGGGTTACGTGCATGATGAGAAATGCGGCAATCGATACCCCAACGAGAACTGGGATACTACTCAGAATCCGTATCAATACGTATTTGCTCAGTTGAACTCACCTATTCCGCCTAGCAGACCAAAAACCGCTCGCGGCCGGAAATCCGGCCGCGAAGGCGAGATCGCTCGATTTACATCCTGGACGCTACCTTACTCAACCCAAACGTTGACTTCTGGACTAACTAGTGTGAACCAGCCCTGGAAGTGAGCCTGCAGATCATGAACACGGGACGTTGTAGCAAGAAACTCGGGTTTCCAGTAGAGAGGAATGTGAGGTAGCTCTTCCGCAACGATCGCTTGAGCGGCTTCGTAGTAGCTCTTCCTTGCCTCGAGAGTCGATGCAGCAGCACCGTTGTCCAACAGCTCATCCACTTGAGCGTTCTTGTAGAATGCGTTGTTGCCGCCACTTCCCCAGTTGTTTGAATGAAGCAACCAGTACAGATAGTCGTGCGGATCGGGAGATCCACTCCATCCGAAGACACTCAGATCGAAATCTCCGTCGTTCGCCCGCTGTAACAACGTTCCGAATTCGGGCGAATCAATGGTCGCTTCGATGTTCAACTTCTTAAGGGTGGCCTGAAAAATGATGGCGATGGCCTGCCGGGCGGCGTCGGACATGGCCAAGATATTACACTCAAAACCGTCTGCGTATCCCGCCTCGGCCATGAGCTGCTTGGCGCGTTCAAGATCATGGCCTAGAGCCACGGCTTCGATCTCTTTATTGTACGCCCAGGAGGTCGGCGGGAGTATGCCGTATGCGCGAATCGAGTTGCCGATTCCAGGATAAATCGCATTCAGGACCTCATCAATATCAAAGGCGAGGTTCAGGGCCTGGCGCACCCTAAGGTCCAGGAATGGATTCTTGCCGGTCTTCTCGTACACTGAAGTTCTCTCCGGATGCATATTGATACAAATGTAGTAGTAACCGCCACCTGGCATAACCTGCAGATTACCTACGCTCTTCATGTATTCAACATCGTCTGGAAGTACGTCCTCAATGGCATCCACATCGCCTGTAAGGACGGCCATTTCAGCAACTGCGGTTTCGGGGATAGCGCGAAAAATGACTTTGTCCAGGTTCGGCCTCGCCGCCCAGTAGTCCGCAAAACGTTCCAGCACCACTTCTTTGTCCTGAATCCACGAAACAAACTTGAACGGTCCGCTGCCTACGGGATTTCGGGCGAAGTCGTCTCCGAGGCGCTCGACTTCCTCTTTGGGAATAATGCTTAGACCAGGGTTGGCGAGAATCGCCAAGAACGGAGCAAACGCCTCATTAAGCATGAACTCCACGGTGAATTCATCAAGGGCTTTGACTTCCTTTACCATGTACAGCCGCTGTCGGGGGGCCGCGGTCTTGGGATCCATCATGCGGCGCATGGTCCACACGACGTCCGCCGCTGTAAGCGAGCGTCCGTTGTGAAACGGCACATCCTTCCTCAAAGAGAATACCCACCGAGTTGTCTCGGGATTCTCCCACGAAACGGCGAGACTGGGCATCAGAACGCCGTCCTGGTCAAACCGGACAAGACGATCAAAGATCTGATCAATGATCTCCATGGAATACTGATCAAGCGCCATGGTAGGATCAAGTGTCACTGGATCCTTGGACAAGGCAATGGTTAGCGTCCCGCCAACTTTGGCTCCTAGGCCAGAAACTGAGACCACAAGGACCGACAAGATTACTGCCATACAAAAGTACTTCAACCATTTCTGCACCACTGTTATCATCCCCTTTCTTAACCATAAAATACTCGTACAAACAACCCTTCTACAGCAACCTGTGACAACACCACCTCCTGCACATAAGATCTACGCTGGTACTCAACGTATCCATTTCATATATTATAGCACAGCTTCCTGGCAAAGTCAACACTCACGCATGTCATTTCGTGTACATTCTTACGTGAGGCAACACGCATGAGGAAGGAAGATATCAGCGACCGCAAGCAGCTTGTGTCGATCACTCACGCGCCTTTGGGCGTGTACCTCCGGCCATCTCTGGGGAAGAGTAGGGAAATTGCGCCCTTGAACCTCGTGATCCGTTGTTGCCAATGCCCTCGAGTGGGCGTACACTTCCGGGAAACCACCATAGACAATACTTCACATTGCAACGTCCATAACGAGGTATCAGTCATGAATACGCTACTAATATTTGGTATGCTGCTCACTGCGGGGATCATACTGGGGGAGCTGGGGGAGAAGCTGGGTTTCCCGCGCGTTACCGGGTACATCCTGGCGGGCGTCTTGCTCAATCCCGGGATCTTACACATTGTGCCCGTCTCCTTTGTTCAATCATCTGAGCCGATCACGAATGTCTCTCTTGCTCTTCTCACCTTCTCCGTTGGTGGTACACTCGCCCTCGGCCCGTTGCGAGAGCTTGGAAAAGGGATCGTGTTCATCGCGATCGGCGAGGCGGAGCTAGCCGCGCTCCTGGTAACGCTTGGTTCCTTGGTCGCTCTTCCGCTCATCGCTCACATTCAAGGTGCGACGTTCATCGCGACATACCTGCCGCTTGCTCTTCTGCTTGGCGCGCTCGCTTCTCCAACCGATCCTTCGGCGACACTGGCGGTGATGCACCAATACAAGGCGAAGGGGCCGGTATCGTTCACCATCATGGGCGTTGCCGCTCTTGATGATGCCCTTGGAATCATGAACTTCAGCATTGCGACCGCTCTTGCCGCCATCTTTAGCGCAAATACGACCCTACACGTCGGATCGCTCCTCACGCCGCTCGGTGCCATTGCTGCGTCGATCGCCCTTGGTGTGGCATGTGGTCTTATCTTCCACTTCGCCACGGGGACACTTCACGATGTTCCAGAGGGGTTGTACATCGTCATCATCCTCGCCATCCTTTCTCTTTGCTATGGGCTCGCCACTCTACTTGATCTTGACCAGTTGCTAGCCACGATGACGGTGGGGATCACTGTTGTTAACTTCGGACGACAGCGGGATCGCATCTTCCGCCTGATTGAGGATTACGCCGAGCCGCTCGTGTTCGTTCTCTTCTTCACGATCAGTGGCATGTACCTCGATTTTTCGGTTCTGCTCAAGTTCCTTCCATTCGTGTTGCTCTTTGTCGCGTTTCGCGCTATCGGCAAGCTCGGCGGGACATTTGCCGGAGCAAGCCTCGCGCACGCATCGAAGGACGTGCGTCGGTTCACCGGCTGGGGGCTTCTGCCACAGGGTGGAATCGTCATCGGGCTTGCATTGATCATGCGGCAGAACCCGGCGTTCGCTGATATCAGCGACATCATCGTGAGCGTAACGATCGGAGCGACGGTCATTCATGAGCTGATTGGGCCTGTCACTTCGAAGCTGGCGTTGCAGAAGGCGGGAGAACTGCCCGACTTGGGTCATCGCAGCGGATCCCAGTAACCTCTGCTCAAAGTGAGTATCCCTCTCCGGTTTCTGCTATACTCCGCGGACAAGGAGGGAACAATGACAAAACGATTCTGTCTGGCTGTGCTAATCGTGGCCGTCCTGTGGCTGCCCGTGCTTGGTGCTGATGAACTTGCTGTCCTTCCACCAAATGCGAGTGCTTATTCTGCTAGCGAACTAGCCGCGCTGCAGAGCGCAATCACCAACATTCAGGACCTGTTTGACGACTACGGGCTCGGCTCCGGTCGCTACTTCGCCTCAACGGAATGGATGAGCGCTGACTTTGCTGCCTACACGGCAGGAATCCTGGATTCTAATGGGTATGAGACCAGTCTCGTCGCGCAGGAGGGTTGGCCCGATGGTGAGCATGCCTGGGTCTTGGTCGGGATTGTCCTTCCCACGCGTACGGCCTGGATTCCCGTGGAGGCGTCGCCCGCAATGGGGAAGTCTCAGCAGATTCTTGGTGCGATACCAGAGTATGTTGACGATGCGGGGCAGGCGTGGTTTGAGAAGGAATACGCAATCTTTGCTCGAGAGATCATTCTGCCCGGCAACGTTTCGCCCGTGGCGTCGATCCGCGTAATCCCCACCCAAGGAATCGTCGGGCAGGAAGTGACATTCATGGGCCTTGCCTCTTACGATCCTGATGGTGAGATAATTCGCTATGGCTGGGACTTCGGAGGGCTGGAAACCTCGACGCGGAGCACGGTTCGTTACGCCTTCACCGCGGAGGGGACGTACAAGATCGTACTGTCTGTCACTGACTCACGCGGGGAAACGACAACAACTAGCATTGACTATCGGGTAAAAGGGGTCCGAGAACCCGCCACACCTTCTTCTGGTGGAGGATGCGGCTGTGGCGGCTAAGTGATATTGCTATTGAGTCCTGCAATTTATGTTGAACGAATAGTCCCCGCCATATAGGCGGGGACTACTCTATCTACTGGTTGCTGTCGCTCTTCTCCAAATTCTCAAGCTCACGCGTAATGTTCTCGAGAGCGATCTTCAGTTCATCCGCCTGCGCACGCAGTGCGCTTGCTTGTGCCTGCGGATCGGGGTTGTATACAGGTGAGGCATATGCGAGTGGCGCATACGCTGCGCCGTATCCCCAACCAATGCCTTTTCCATAGCCGCGACCGAGACCGGCACCCCCACCACCACCTCGACCAAAGCCACCGCCACGTCCGCCCCAGTTGTTCATGTAGCCCGGGACAGGACTTCCGCTACAGTATCCTAGTCCACGACCGGTTCTTGGGCCTAAGCCCTGCGGTCCCGTACGATCTCCTAGTGGCATGATCCACCTCCGTTATTATTTATAGCATATGCACAGTATATGCTTATGAAGGGACCCTGTCAAGGGGCAGGCACGTCATGAAGTGTGGTTCACTACTGCCGCCTTGCTGCGCACTTTACGACGTTTGCCATGATCATCGTCGTCGTCATTGGCCCAACGCCGCCGGGAACGGGTGTTATCAGGCTTGCTCTTCCAGCCACGCCCTCGTAGTCGACGTCACCCACTATTCCAGCAGGCGTGACATTGATTCCGATATCGATCACCACAGCACCCCTCTTCACCATGTCTGCTGTGAGGAAACGTGGACGCCCAACAGCGACGCACAGAAGATCGGCGCGCTTCGTGATCGCCTCCATAGAACGGGTCTTGGAGTGGCAGATTGTGACCGTTGCTCCCTCTGTCAGAAGGAGGAGACTGAGCGGCCTTCCCACGGAGAGGCTGCGCCCGATCACGACCGCTTCCTCGCCAACGAGGTCCACGCCTGATTCGAGGAGGAGCTCCATTACCGCACGCGGCGTCGCAGGGAGGAGGACATCGCACTGTTCGCTCAACTGTCGGTAGCCGGCCACGCCTGCCCCCTCTACAAGCATGAGCCCCATGCTCAGCGGGTTGATCGCGTCGATGTCCTTTTCGGGAGAGATGGCGCGCGCGATCCTCTCCCGTGAGATGTGTGATGGCAACGGCAGCTCGAGGAATATCCCATCGACCTGCGGATCGATGTTTAGCTTGTGAATCGCGTCTAGCACTTCTTTCTCGTGCGTCTCTTCTGGAAGTTCGATGCCGGCGAATCTGATCCCCAGTTTCTCGGCGAGTCGTGCCTTGGCACGGTAGTAGACGCTTGCGGCACTGTCCTCACCAACGAGGATGGGAGCGATCGTGGGGATGATGTCTTTGCTCGCAAGGTTCGCCACCTCACGGCGTAGCTTCTCCTGCCGCCTACGCGCAATGCCTCGTCCGTCGATGATTGGCAACGCCCGCCTCCTTCTAGT
>Ga0307380_10010017_pt1 | contig 11976 bp, 7 predicted proteins | sample UN3MG_FD_202239 | JGI IMG/M metagenome (GOLD analysis project Ga0307380, IMG submission 202239) | Soil microbial communities from Risofladan, Vaasa, Finland - UN-3 | ecosystem: Environmental > Terrestrial > Soil > Coastal area > Acid sulfate soil | place: Finland: Risofladan, Vaasa | collected... | reverse complement strand
GTTGTTTACAACAACGCCGTTGCAGCGATTTCAGAGGTTGAGCTGACGTTGGGCGGCATGGACTTGACAAAGAATGGCGGTGCCACACTGAGGATTTACTTCCAGGGTATTGCTGAGAATGCTGCCGATCCGCTGTATGTTACACTCAATGGGATTGCGGTGGAGCACGAAGATCCTGCCGCAGCACAGATAGGCGACTGGACCGAATGGAACATCCCCCTGCAGGCGTTTGCAGACAAGGGCGTTGATGTTACTAATGTAAATTCAATTGCCATTGGTATCGGTAACAAAACCACTCTGCAACCCGGCGGAACAGGGACGATGTACTTCGACGATGTTGGTGTGCATCCACCCGCCGCTGAGTAGGCTGAGATTCGGCCGCCAATTAAAATTGCGCGGTTGATGTGGTAGATTGACTGGAGTTCGGGGCTTATGCTGACTGGTTCGGTATAAGCCCCGCTCTGAGTTAAGGGTAATAAGCGTTTTAGTATGTGGCCAAAGCACAGGTATCTGAACCTTTTTAGAAGGAGGAATATTATGTATAGAAAATTGATTTATTTTGCTTCCTTTGTTTTAGTGCTGGGCCTGGCAGGTTCGGCCAGTGGGGTTGAAGGCTTGCTCGGCGAGTATTATGAATGGGACACGGCAAATCCATGGCAAGTTTTGCTGATGAAGCGCCTGGATCCTACGGTCAACTTTAACTGGGGCGATCCTGGTTCGCCGGATCCGTCCGTACCTGTGAATGGTTTCATGATAAGGTGGACGGGTGAGATTGAAGTGCCGGCGTCGGCGACCTATACTTTCCATACCCAGACAGACGATGGTGTTCGTTTGTGGGTAAATAACGAGCAGCTTATTGACAACTGGACCGACCATGGCAGTACTCATGACAGTAATGATATTGCACTGACAGCAGGGCAGAGATACGAGATTACACTGGAGTACTATGAGAATGGAGGAGGTGCCATTTGTCAACTGTCCTGGTCGAGTCCGACTATTTCACGGAAGACGATCCCAAGTCAGTATCTGTGGGTAGGGGGGGACAGGCCGGATCCCCGTCATCCGAATCCTGCTGATGGCGCAATAATTCGAGATACGTGGGTGAGCCTTAGCTGGTCGCCGGGAGATTATGCGGCCTCACATTCTATCTATATCGGTGAGAATCTCGATGAAGTCCGAGCCGGCACGGGCGATACGTTCAGGGCAAATCAAGCCGATACATCTTACGCTATTGGATTCACCGGATTTCCTTATCCGGATGGTGTTGTCAAGGGTGCGACATACTACTGGAGAATCGAGGAAGTTGAAGCCGATGGGACCACGACATACAGCGGCCCTGTCTGGAGCTTTTCGATTTCCCCCAGGACCGCATACAATCCGAGTCCGGCCGATGGCGAGGACTCTGTAGATCCGAATGTAATTCTTAGATGGGAGTCCGGTTTCGGTGCGAAATTGCACACTGTCTTTTTCGGCGATGATTATGACACCGTGAATAATGCCGCCACCGGTATCTTTCAGGGAGTTACAACCTATACTCCGGGCACACTTGATTCAGGTAAAACATACTATTGGCGCGTCGATGAGTTCCACGGGTTCGAGACATTAAAAGGCGAGGTCTGGAGCTTTTCGACTCCAGGCGCCGTGAATAACGCGAACCCATACAATGGCGCTGAGAATGTAAAACAGACACCAATTCTCAGGTGGGTTGCGGGTGATAACGCCGGCTCACACCAGGTCTATTTCGGCACGGATAAAGATGCCGTGCGCAACGCAACAACTGCCTCGCCGGAGTATAAAGGCTCTAAAAACCTTGATGATGAGAAATATGATCCCGGATTACTTGAGCAGGACACGGCTTACCACTGGCGTATCGATGAGGTCAATAACCTCAATCCGAACAGTCCGTGGAAAGGCAATGTCTGGACATTCACGACGGCTGATTTCCTCGTCGTGGACGACATCGAGTCCTACAATGACATCGATCCGCCTAATCCGGGCAGCAACACGATATTTGCATATTGGCTTGATGGTTATGGAACCGCGACAAACGGCGCTCTCGTCGGCAATGACCTTCCTCCTTATACCGAGCGGACCGTTGTCCACGGCGGCAGGCAGTCGATGCCGTATGTCTATGACATTACCGGCAAATACGCTGAGGCGACCCTGACTCTGGATTCTCTGCGTGACTGGACCGCATCGGGCGTCAAGACGCTGACCATTTGGTTCCACGGTAATCTGTTTAACGATGCCGCTTCGATATATGTTGCTGTAGCCAATATGACAGGTGCACCTGCGGTAGTGCCCCATGACGATGCCGGCGCAACCCAGATACACGCCTGGACGCAGTGGGATATCCCCCTGCAGGCTTTTGCAGACAAGGGCATTGACCTTACGAATGTCAATACGATTGCTATCGGCATTGGTGATAAGACCAATCCGCCGGGTGGTACAGGTAAAATGTACTTCGACGATATTGGTCTGCATCCTCTACCGCCGGAGCCGGAACCAGCGCCTTAAGCTGTGATTTAACCGGCTGTTAAATTTGATTTATGGCCAAAGCTGACATGCTTCAGTGAGGGGCTTATACTGATAGATACGGTATAGGCCCCTTTTATGTGATTCGGCCTGGAATGCGTTTCAGAACAATCCTGCGGAAAGTCCCGGACTGGCCATACCTATTTCCCGCCGGTCTGTCTTACAGAGGCCATTTCGTGCTGTACTTCCTCGTAAACCGGGACAAATATATAGTTGCCCGATGTATCCTTCATAAGCTCGCCTGATGCGTCTTTCCGGACCTGGTATCTTATACGCCTTCTCACATGAGGATCAGGGTTGTTTTCCTGAGGTTTTTGTTCGGACAAAATCTTACGGTTTTCAGAGGCCGCGCCGGCCCCGTCCACTGCCCAGTATTTCTGAAAAGGAGCTACCACCATTATTCGTTTTTGGTTCCGCGGCAGCTTATTTGCATCCAGATACCGGTATCCTCTTGCCTGCATACACAAGCAGGTAAGTTCGGCCGGTTTATGCTCTTCCCGGATTCCTGCTCCGATAGATGAAAGCAATGCATTGTTGGATGTGTAACCGGTCTTGTTGGCTTTCTGGATGCACTGCAGAAGGTCGCGTTCACACTGTTCGATATTCTTGCCGGCTTGATAGAAACAAGGCCTGGCACATCCCGTAAGGAACATAACCAAAACAGAAATGACGATTGAAAGTATTAGCCGTTTCATTTCTCGTCTGCCTATCTCAGAATTGCCAATGTTTTGCCGCACGCTCTATGCTTTAGGATGTATCGGTTATCAATAAAGGGAATATAAGGTAATTAGTCTCTTGAGGCTAAAAGTACGTATTTATACGTAGATGCTTATCATTCTACCCATTGTGATTATGGGACTGCTGTTTAAGGAACGGGCTCCGGCCATAAATTAGTTGCGGCGAAAATTTATCATTAAAAATCGATTTTTCTTAGATCCTGCATTAATCAGCCGGCGTCCGGCCGATTATTCAGATGCAGGTCTTATCTTCAGAGAAATTCGTTCGAGAGTTTTTCCAAAAATGACCATAATAATGCGCTGATAATGCCCTTTATAGCGTTGTTTTGAGCACATTGGTCTTGAGTTGGCCGGCTTGCTGAAAAAATTACGAAAAAAGTGTTACGCCTGATATCAATGCTGGCACTTAATTATAATTTGAATAGTCCGATAAATAACACTGAAATGATTAAAAACAGAATCAGGATTAGTAAACGTCGAAAATACGAAAGAAACTCACATCCCTCTCCTTGAAGCTGAGTTTGCCGGCCTCGCTTAGTGTGTGGCCGGCAAACTTAGCATGAAGAAGTAGTTTTTCGTTCAACTCAGGGCCGTGTTCGCCCACATAAAAAAAATACGCTCCAAAGTTCTCCTGAAAAAACAAACAAGCCTAAAATGTCGATATAAAAAACGTTACACCTGAAGTGCAAAGTGGCACTGTAATATAGGCCATTTAACAAAAAAAAAGAGTACTTCTCAATGTTTTTTTGTGGTTCCACAGGTAACAAAAAAGTGACGTATGTGGGGCTGAAATATAAAAAAATTGTCTTTTTGTATTTTGGAGGATTCAATTATGAAACGGCTTAGATCAAAATCAGTATTGGTTTGCGGATTGGTATTACTGCTCGGCGCCGTAAACATCGCTTCTGGTGTCGGTGTTAAGCCGATGTTGCTCCATCCGGCAAATGACAATTGCGCCAACGCAAAGGCGGTCGGTAATGTAACAAACCTGCTATTCGACACAACGAATGCAACATTCGATGGCCCCGGGCACTATATCAGGAGTCCGAATATATGGTACTGCTATACTGCCACTTGCAACGGTTGCGCCACTGTCAGTCTGCGCGGCAGCAACTTCGACACCAAAATCGCCGCCTATGAAGGTTGCGATTGCTATCCGAGCTCGGACGACCTGATTAAAACCAACGACGACTTTCATGGTCAACAATCGCAAATCACTTTCCCCGTCAAGGCCGGCAGCCAGTACCTGATCGAGGTTGGGGGATTTAATCCCTCAGTAAAGGGCCAGGGCATGATCAGTATCAGTTGTGACGCACAGTCCAGTCAGCCGGCGAACGACGACTGCAGTAACGCCAGGCAGGTCGGAAACGTAACAGAGCAGCCGTTCGACACAACATGTGCGACGTTCGACGGCCCGGGCCACTTCTTTACCAGCCCGAACCTCTGGTATCGCTATACGGCGGGCGGCACGGGTGACGTCACTGTCAGCCTCCTTGGCAGCGAATATGACACGGCGCTCGTCGTTTATGACGGCGGCGATTGTTACCCGGAATGGAGTGATATAATCGAGCGCAATGACGACTTCGGCGGTTTTCTTCAGTCTCAAATCACTTTCCATGCGACCGCCGGCAGAAGTTACCTGTTCGAGGTTATGGGCTACAATTCCGATGAAGTCGGCGAGGGAGTGCTAACTATCAGCTCCACGGGCCAGCCCCCGTCGACCAACAACGATAATTGTCAGAATGCAAAACCGATCGGTGACGTAACAAATATGGCGTTCAATACAACCAGTGCGACACAGGACGGCCCGCGCCGCTGCATGAACAGTCGAAATATCTGGTTCTGCTATACCGCTTCCTGCACGGGTGAGGCAACCGTAAGTCTGGCAGGCAGCAGCTACGATACGATGCTCGCAGTCTATGATGGGTGCGAATGTTATCCGACATTGAATGACATGATCGAATGCAACGATGACTCCGGCAACTCTCGTCAGTCGGAAATCGTTTTTGATGCAGTCGCCGGTAACCAATACCTGATCGAGGTTGGGGGCTACGCCCTCGAAGCCGGTCAGGGCCGGCTGAGTGTCAGTTGTGAGGGAGTACAGCCCCCTCCGTCGTCCAAGGATAACTGCGAAAATGCAAAGCCGGTCGGCGATGTAAAAGACCTGGCGTTCGATACGACTGATGCGACGTTCGACGGGCAGGGTCTTTGCATGAGAAGTCGAAATATCTGGTTCTGCTATACCGCCACGTGCACAGGTGAGGCAACCGTAAGTTTGGCAGGCAGCAGCTATGACACGATGCTCGCCGTTTATGATGGGTGCGAATGCTATCCAACATTGAATGACATGATCGAGTGCAACGATGACGCAGGCAATTCTCGTCAGTCGGAAATCGTTTTTGATGCAGTCGCCGGCAACCAGTATCTGATTGAGGTTGGGGGCTACGCCCTCGAAGCCGGTCAGGGCCGGCTGAGCGTCAGTTGTGAGGGAGTACAGCCCCCTCCGTCGTCCAAAGACGACTGCGAAAATGCAAAGCCGGTCGGCGATGTAAAAGATCTGGCGTTCGATACGACTAATGCGACGTTCGACGGGCAGGGCCTCTGCATGAGAAGTCCGAATATCTGGTACTGCTATACCGCCACGTGCACGGGTGATGTTACCGTCAGCCTGGCCGGCAGCAGCTACGATACGATGCTCGCCGTCTATGACGGATGCGGATGTTACCCCACATTTGCGGCGAACATAATCGAATGCAACGATGATGCCGGCAACAGTTATCAGTCAGAAATCACCTTTGCCGCGATCGCCGGCAACCAGTATCTGATCGAGATTGGCGGCTACGCCAATGAGAAAGGTGCAGGTTTGTTGACTATTAGCTGCCAGGGGGTCGTGGTTCAGAACAAACCCGACCTTGGCGACGCTCCGGACAGTACGAACAACGCCCACGTGACCATGATGGCATACCCCTCGCAGGGAATGTTGCCGGTCGTTGTCCAGGCCCATTACCCCACTGTTTACAACGATGGCACAGGTACCGGGCCTTACGGGCCGGTCCATTTGAACGCTCAAGTAGTGGCATTTTTGGGCAAAATGATCACTCGTGAAACTGAAGCCGATACAGGCACCGACGAGGATGGCGTAAACAACATCAGGCCCTCCGCCGATACGCCGGACCGGGATCAGGGCGATGACGGCGTTGTCTTCCCGCTCAATATGCCGAGTTGTCGCTGGACTACGATTGATTACGTTGTCAACGTTATCGATCCGAACACCGATCTCTGGGTCAATGTCTGGCTCGACTGGAACCGGGATGGTGACTGGGACGATACTCTCGATTGTCCCGAAGGTCCTGCGCCGGAGTGGGCGGTACAGAACCATTTCCTCTTCAATCTGCCGGTAGGAATCAACCAGATTACCACACCGGCGATTCTGCCCTGGCATCCTCAGAACGGCAGGGAAGATGTATGGATGAGAATCACGCTGTCGGGCCAGCCCTGGAGAGGCGGCAGTAATCCCGGAGTGAAAGGTAATGCCGGCTCCGGACCACGGGCAAAATACGAGATTGGCGAAACGGAAGATTACCATTTCACCCCGAATACCACCTGCTCGATATGCGAAGATTATAACGGCGATGGAGTAATCAATATGAACGACCTGGCCGCTTTCGTATCCGATTGGCTTGAGAATTGTCCGTAATATCTCATTAACCCTTTTGAAATATCAAATTCGGGCTGTGGGCACTTGTCGCTCACAGCCCTTTTTGTACCAATTGGAATTAGTTCTTGCGCCCCACTGTCATTCCCGCGAAGAGCCTGCCCTGAGCGAAGCCGAATGGGCGGGAATCCATTTTTCCCCATTCCTGAGTCGTAGCAAAGAGGAAATTTCTGTTGCTTGGCAAAATCCCATCGCTACAAGCGCACATATCAAATACAATTGGTATAAGTTGATGAATAAGCTGCGCGTAGATTTAAGGGCTGCTCTGTTAGGAGATTAACATTATGTCAGTGCCATTCGTCTCTGACCTTCAATCCGCATAATATTGTAACTATCAGCCGGGTGGCAGCCTCAAGCGGCAGCTTGGGGATGGCTCCGCCTTTGATGTACGCCGCTCATCACAGCAGAGGGTCGAGCCAGCCGGATTTAAGATATAAGAGTTACCTGCAAATAAGTTGTAATAAAAGATGTGACCCCTCCACCCCCCCTATGAAGCCAGATGTGTCAAGGCTCTTAATTAAATTTATCAGATTAAATTTTGTGACGCCCCTGTGGCGATCACGTGGAGGCGATTATAATACATTCGACTCCGAGTATCTGGCTTTCATAGTTTCTTAATCCCCCAAATAGGTAAACGTCCCTAATTATTCGTGATGGTTCAATCTCTTCGGCCGTACTTCACTTTTTCTTGTTGCAAGATTGGCAAGGTTGCACCAGCCGAAGTAAGCGACTGTTGGGAGACTTCCTCGTCTCCCTCGTGTCCCATGCGGGCACCGGTAAAATCGACACCAGAGACCCACGTTGAATTGAGTTTCGCATTGTCTAATCGAGCTCCGACCATGCTTGCGCCATGAAGGTTGGCATCGTTGAGGTTTGTCCTAAAAAAGAGATTCGATCCAAAGAACGTGTCTGGTTCGGAACTCGCTATGCCAAAGTCTGCGTTTCTGGCTTCGACCCAATACATGCTGGCGTCTTCAAATGTTGTTGCTCGGACTCTTGACTCGTTCCAGCGCGACTGTTTCAGAATGGCGTTCTTGAACGAGCAATGCAGAATTGTTCCGCGACTGAAGTCAGCGTACGTCAGCTGCACGCGATCAAATCGAACCTTTTCAATCACAGCGCCCTTCATGTCGGCACTGTAGAAGATCTCGGTTCCCTCAAATATCGAGAAGTCCTCATTGAAAATGTGAGTGTCGCGTAGATTGAGTGCCCAGTTTGGATCGAATTTCGGCAGCAACTGTCGTAGTTTGGCGGCACTTTTCCGGTGCTTGACCAGGATATCCCGCAGCGCAAGAAGTGCACCTTCAACGACCACTCCATCGGAATCCGAAAGCAGGGGAATGAGGGCGAGGCCAACAGCCGTTGGATCAAACTCAGCAAGCATCACGATCTGATTGATGCTTGATTTTCTGGGTACATTCCATTTTGCGAACTTCCCGCTCTCATCAACATGGGGGTACGTCCCTGGCGGTTCCCGGTCTTCGCGAGGGGGTTGGGAAAGAACATCTCGAAGCTTCGACAACTCCTGCTGAAAGGTCAAAGAGTCTTCTGGGGGAAAGAAGAAGTCATGGACAGGCTCAATGAAGAACACGCCCGCGGCGGCAACAATCACTGCGGCGAGGATACCCATTCTCCATTTCTTGGGATCCGACCACTTTCCTCGATCATCTGACATTGCTCTTATCCTTTAGCCGGCTAACAATGTTTATATGGTTTCCGTATAAGACTCCAGAACTCTCCGAATGTCAGCATAACACCCCGTTGCCCGAAGTCTATAAGTAATCCCTTGGAAACGACTTAGGCCAGTTCTCCTTCTTGTTAGGGGTCTTATATGGTTTCCGAATCACATCCCAAGCCTCTCGTCATAAAGCAAGAAATCACAAACTACGACGTTGCCGGACTGATATGTTCAATTATAGATGCCGTCTGCCTGTCGAGCAAGGAAGAAAGGGGAAAAAAGAAAATGATTATTGATTCCGTCCAGGAAAGGCCGGATCATAGATATTGATTAATGTCCCCGCTTTCGCAGGGATGACAATATTATTTCTCTGTGTTCTCGGTGCCCTCTGTGGCCAATTCGCCTTTCCTTCCGTGCATCGAACTCTTTGAAAATCCAATATCGAACAGGCAATGTCCAATTATGAAGTTAAAAAAGCATAAAACAATCAAAAAACAGAATACAGGACACAGAATTCGAAAATTTACTCAAATAATCCGCGTATATCCGCGTTAATCGGCGGTTAATTTCTATTGTTTGATATTGTTGGATTTGCGATTTGAAAATCGACAATCGGAATTGGGACACCACGTGGGGTATCCCACTGTGGTCGGCGATCGGCAATTTATTGTAGTGCGTTTCTCGGCAGGAAGAATATGCCGGGGCCCATACCCATACCATCCGGGTATGGGGTAGTGCCGTCGGCGGTTATGGAAACCTTCATCGGCACGGTGTCCGAGGGCGAATAGGTTTCGACGTGCCCGTCGGTGTATCCCGCCCGCAGCTTGATTTCCGGGGCATCTTCAATATCACCCTCGCGGAACCAGTAGGCCGAGAGAAGCCATGTTTCCGGATTAATTTCCGCTCCGTTAAACTGTTCGCAGCTACCGTGAGACCAGGGGCTTCTCCAGTGGTCGTAGCCGAAATAATCGGTTACGATCAGCTTGCTGAATTTTTTTCCGCCGCTCGCCGGACCCTGCGGCCCTCTGAAGACGACCCTGCGCCCGCCGACATATCCTGTGTAGTTCCAGTAGAAACAATATGTCCCGCCGACCGGATCGGTTGAGAAGGCGTCGTCTTCGGGATAGTCCCACGCGTCACCGGCGTCCCATGCCTGCTGAAGATACTTGTATCTCTGCGGTGCGTTGGGGCAGTACATTGTGCGGGCATCGGGTATGTAGCTTCCGAGGTATTCACTCATGGCCCGGTGAATACCGGGGCTGCGGTGCGAGTTGCCGGTAAGCTTGGTGGGATCCGACCAGTTCCATGTGTTGCCAAATCCGACGGTGGCAACCGATTCGGGGAATCTTTCGTTGTTGTCCGATGCAAAGATGGTTGTGGCTGATACGATTTCCTTTTGGTTTTGTGCCGCTACGACAGCGCGTGCCTGTAGCCGCACTTTACGAAGTGACGGAAGCAAAATAGCCATTAGGAGGGAGATTATAGAGATTACTACAAGAAGTTCGATTAACGTGAACCCTCTGTTTCCATCATCCACCTTCATTTGTCTGCTTCGGACGCGAATTTTCGTATCCTCCTATCGTGTCCAGACCAAATATATGCGCTCTAATGGCGCACAAATACTAACTTACTGATTATACACGACCTATAATCTTGTGTCAACCACTTATTTTGCCACCCACGAAAAAAAATATGCAAAGACCAACAGGTCTTAAGTGATTTTACTCACTGAGTTTATGTGAACTATCGCCGCCTTGCCGGCATGATCTCCTGTTATTTTCATCAGGAATACTTTATTTGGTCCCGTTTCTACTGGCCACTCCGGCTCGCAAACGGCGTTCCACCGTAAGCACCCATATTCACTCTGCTGCCGTGAGGTTTCTGTTCACGTCCTAACGGATCCGTACCGGGTTCGCCGGTATCGATACATGGGCTATCTTGCGAATCGGTTGGCCATGAACCATCGTTTGGCGAATATCTGCCGAATCTGCTCTTTAGATGGTAGTCGCCGCTGCCGGGGTCGGCAAACTCAGGATCCTTGCTGATGTTTCCAATGCCTCGATTAACGGCATCCTCTTGTTCTATGCAACTGTAGCTAGCGCTGCAATGGTACAAATCACCGTTTGTATTGTTCCAAAGAATGCAGTTAACGATGTCGAGATTGTCTCCCCCCCAGGCACTAATACCATGCCGGTTGTCGGTTATCGTCAAATTGGAAAGTGTCGGCAAAGCCCCACTGAGGAAGATGGCTCCTCCGTCAGTTTTGTTGCAGCCGGTAATGATGAAATTCCGCAAAACGCAATTTGAGCCTTCGCCGGATTGAAACGTAAACGCAAAATCATTCGAGGCGGTTACTACTGCAGCTTCATCTGCGCTCTGGAGAGTGATTGCCCTGCCGACTAAAACTACATCTTCTCGATAAGTTCCCGGCCAAACCAGGATTGTATCGCCGTCACGAGCCATGTCCACCGCTTTTTGGATAGTGGCGAAGGCTTCTGACCTGCTCATGCCCGAGTTGGAATTACTTCCGGATTTATCAACGTGAAGTATAAATCCATCTTTGCTTTTGCTGGCTTCAGCGGTCCCGCCGTATGCGCCCATGTTAATACGCTTGCCGTTGGGAATAGGCTCGACCAACCAGTTCGGATCCTGCGGATCGCCGACATCGATGCAGGGACTATTTTCATTTTCGCTGTCGTTTACCCAGTCGTCGCTCCACGGCTCGTAGCGTCCTCCTAAGGTGGACATGGACCGCAGGTTGGACCGCAGGTGATAATCGCTGCCGCCCGATGATGCAAATAGCGGGTCGCTGTCGATATTACCCTGGCTTGGATAACCTAGATAACCACCCTCAACACATGAGTATTGAACCGGGTAATCCGATTCCGGATCAACCAGCGTTATGGGGGTGCCATCGTTAGCCCAAACGATACTGTTTATAATTGTAATATCGCTGCTGAATGAGTGGATTCCTCCGCCCAGATTGTTGTGTGCAATAGTACAGTTGGTTATTATAACATGCTCGATGGTGCTTTCACCGTCCTGTGTGCCTATAGACAGACCACCACCAAACTCGGAGGTATTGTTGGAAATAACACAATTTTCAAATGTGATGTCAGAAGTGCCGCTGCAGAAAACACCTCCGCCCTGAACGTTTCCTTGTGCCGTATTATACGAAATATCGCAATTGGAAAATAAAGCACTGCTTTGTCGGCAATATACTCCCGCCCCGGAACGACTGCTGGAATTATCCCTTATCTGGCTGTATAGTATAGTAACATCGGAACTTCTGATAAGACCGACGCCTCCTC
>Ga0307380_10010015_pt1 | contig 11978 bp, 14 predicted proteins | sample UN3MG_FD_202239 | JGI IMG/M metagenome (GOLD analysis project Ga0307380, IMG submission 202239) | Soil microbial communities from Risofladan, Vaasa, Finland - UN-3 | ecosystem: Environmental > Terrestrial > Soil > Coastal area > Acid sulfate soil | place: Finland: Risofladan, Vaasa | collected... | reverse complement strand
GACACTCAAGATCACCCCACAGGACATCGAGAACAAGTTGAAAGCGCTCCAGGGTGACGTGCAGGGCAAGGTCGACGACAAGAAGTCGACAATCGCCACGACAGCCGCCGCCGGTGGCGTCGTGCTGCTCCTGATCTTCTTCCTGCTCGGCAAGCGCTCGGGCAAGCGACGCAGCGCCGTCGTCGAGATCCGCCGAGTCTGATGTCGCTGCTTCCGTACGCACTGCGACCGAAGGTCGTCCTCCGGTCCCAGATCGTCAAGCGCGGGATCATCGGAGGCAACCCGTTCCTCCGGCCGATCGCCATGATGATCGTGGGCCAGAGCGTCTACCTCCGGCGCAGTGCTCTGCGGCAAGGGCTGATCCTGGGACATCCGTTCTGGCGGGTCATTGGCCTTGCCCTGGTCGGTCAGGAGCTCTACCGACGCGGGGTCAAGAAGGCACCGGAACGCATCGCCGTCGAGCGGATCGGCAGCAGTCATCGGGTGAGCGTCGAGGTGTTCGAGCCGAATCTCGACCTGAGTCGCCGCCAGCGGCGTGCCGAATTGCGCCGGCTCGAGTCCGAGGCGCTCGCCAGCGTCGAGGCCCGCACAACATCGTGAAGGTCCTGCTGCGCAATCCTCGCCGAGAAGTCGAGTTCACTGGTTCACGCTCGGTCGATCGGCTCCTCGACGAGCTCCAGCTCAGTCGTGAGGCGCACCTGGTGATCCGCAACGGCACGCTCGTGCCGGGCGACGCCGTACTCGGCGACGACGACCAGATCGAGGTCCGGCCCGTGATCTCCGGCGGCGCTGGATGAACCGACCGTCGCGATGACCGCGGTGGGAAGCAAGTGCCGGGTGTGCAAGGCACCAGCTGTGATCGACCTGCCGCGCCACAATGCCAAGTTCTGCGCCGAGCACCTCCAGCAGCTGTGCCGACGTCAGATGGCCAAGGCGATCGATGACTTCGAGATGTTCTCGACCGACGATCGAATCCTGGTTGCCGTCAGCGGCGGCAAGGACTCGCTCGCGGTGTGGGACATGCTGATCGAGGCCGGCTATCAGGCTGACGGCCTGTACATCGGGCTGGGAATCGGCGAGTACTCGACGGACAGCGGTGGCTACGTGCGCCGGTTCGCCGACGAGCGGGGACTGCACCTCCAGACGATCGACCTGCGTGACGACTATGGCTACGACGTTCCCACAGCGGCACGAGCAACTGGCCGGGTCCCGTGTTCGGCGTGCGGGCTCTCGAAGCGGCGACTGTTCGACCAAGCCGCGCTCGACGGCGGCTACGACGTGGTGGTCACCGGACACAACCTCGATGACGAGGCGGCGGTGCTCTTCGGCAACACGCTGCGCTGGGACATCGATTATCTCGCCCGCCAGATGCCGGTCCTGCCCGCAGCGAATGGCTTCCCGAAAAAGGCCAAGCCGCTGATTCGGCTGACCGAACGGGAGATGGCGGCATGGTGCCTCGTGCGTGGCATCGACTACGTGGTGGAGGAGTGCCCCATCGCAGCGGGCAATCGTCACCTGTCGTACAAGGAGTCGCTGAACGCGGTCGAGGCGAAGTCGCCAGGTGCGAAGGCATCGTTCTACCTGGGCTTCCTCGAGCGAATGGCGCCGCTGCTCGCCGGGCTGTCGGCCGCCGCTGCAGGCGACTTGAACGAGTGCGAACGATGTGGTTCGCCGACGACCGGCGACGTCTGTGCGTTCTGCCGGCTGGTCGAAAAGTCGAGCGCGCACGAACCCGTGCCGGTCGAAATGGTGCTGACGCGTGGGAGACGACGATGACAGGTGTGTTCACGGCTGGCGAGAAGGCGCTGCTGCTCGATTCGAAGAAGCGCCGGTACCTGATCGATCTCGCCGACGGCGGCGAGTTCCACAGCCACAACGGGTTCGTGGCTCACAGCGAGATCGTCGGCGAGCGTGAAGGCGTCGTGGTCCGTTCCACGAAGGGCTCGGAGTACACGGTGCTCCGGCCGACGCTCGAAGACTTCGTGGTCGAGATGCCGCGCGGCGCACAGGTGATCTATCCGAAGGACCTCGCACCGATCTGCATGCTCGCCGACATCGGGCCGGGCGTGCGCGTGTTCGAAACCGGGATCGGGTCAGGCGCGTTGTCGATGACGATGCTGCGCTACGGGGCCGACATCGTCGGCTACGAGATCCGTGAGGACTTCGCGAACCGGGCGAAGAAGAACGTCGAGAGCTTCCTCGGTGCTTCGGTCCTCGACCGGTACGAGGTGCACATCGCCGACAGCTACGAGGGCATCGACCCGGCGTTGGGCATGTTCGACCGAGTGGTGCTCGATCTGCCCGAGCCGTGGAACGTCGTGCCGAATGCCGAGGCGGTGCTGCAGCCTGGTGGACTGCTGGTGGCGTACACGCCGTCGATCACGCAGGCCGTCCAGGTGCGCGAGGCGTTGAAGGGCAAGTGGATCGATGCTCGCACGATCGAGGTGCTGCACCGCGGCTGGCACATCGAAGGCCAGGCAGTGCGTCCGGACCACCGGATGGTCGCGCACACGGCGTTCTTGAGCGTCGCACGTTTCCTCGGCCGCAATCCGACCTGAGTTCGCCTTTGCGGGTCGATCGCCCCTGGATTCCCCCATGTCCCGGTGCGACGCCGAGCGTGGAGGTCGAACGATGCGGAGTTGGCTGATCGTTCTCAGCACGGCTGGGCCGTCGGGCAGGTCGGATCCCGAACGCGCAACGGCCCCGAGGTGATGACCCCGGGGCCGTTGCCGACGATCAGTTGCCGATCAGGGTTCGATGTAGATGCACTCGCCAGGGCATTCCTCGGCGGATTCGATGACCGCTTCGAGCTGGCCATCGGGGATCTCAGCCAGGCCCTCAGCGCCTTGCGGGTTCCCCTTGGCCTCGGCGAAGATCTTGTCGCCTTCGACGACATACGCAAGGCCGTCGTCGAGCAGGGTGAAGACGTCGGGGGCGATCTCCTCGCACAGGCCATCGCCGGTGCACAGATCCTGGTCGATCCAGACCTTCATGTCAGTGGGGCTCCTCGTTGAGTGGGGTTGTCTACCGGTGGAAGTTTACACGGCGAAGCACGTGCAAACATGATTCACGCGGCGGCGTGTACATTCGGTCCATGGCAACCTCTGCGGACGATCCAGGGTCGACCGATGACACGGTCAGCGGCGACGAGGCCGAGCTGGCAGCCCTTCAGGACGAGATCGCTCACCTGCGGTCACGGCTCGCCGATGCACCCAGACGGGTCCATTCCCTCGAAGAGCGCCTCTTGGAGACCAAGGGCCAGCTCGCCGCTGCCGTCGGGCAGAACGAGAAGCTGTCGTACACGCTGCGCGAGGCTCGTGAACACATCGCCACGCTGCGCGACGAAGTCGACAAACTCTCGCAGCCCCCGTCGGCGTACGGGGTCGTGGTCGGCAAGAACGACGACGACACCGTCGACATCCTGACCAGCGGTCGCAAGATGCGCGTGGCACTGCATCCGGACATCGACCACGAGCTCCTCGATCGCGGCGCCGAGGTGGTGCTCAACGAGAGCTACAACGTGGTGATGGCCCGGACGCCGGAGATCACCGGCGAAGTGGTCACCGTCAAGGAGGTCATGGACGACGGGGTCCGCATCGTGGTCGTCGGTCGGGCCGACGAGGAACGCGTGTGCGAACTCGCAGACGCGATTCGTGGCACCCACATCCGCAACGGCGACCACCTTCGGCTCGACACGCGGTCGAATCTGCTCCTCGAGAAGTTGCCCCGGCCGGAGGTCGAGCATCTCCTGCTCGAAGAGGTGCCGGACATCTCGTACACCGACATCGGCGGTCTCGACGACCAGATCGAGCAAATCGCGGACGCCGTCGAGCTGCCGTTCCTCCACCAGGACCTGTTCGCCGAGCACCAGCTGCCGGCACCGAAGGGCATCTTGCTCTACGGTCCTCCGGGCTGCGGCAAGACACTGATTGCGAAGGCCGTCGCCAACAGCCTCGCCAAGAAGGTTGCCGAAACGATCGGCGAAGGCAAGGGTCGCAGCTATTTCATCAACATCAAGGGCCCTGAGCTGCTGAACAAGTATGTCGGCGAGACCGAACGCCAGATCCGGCTCGTGTTCCAACGGGCACGGGAGAAGAGCGATGAAGGTTGGCCGGTGATCGTGTTCTTCGACGAGATGGACTCGATGTTCCGCACCCGCGGATCGGGCATCAGCTCCGACATGGAGTCGACGATCGTGCCGCAGCTGCTGTCGGAGATCGACGGCGTCGAAGGGCTCAAGAACGTGATCGTGATCGGTGCGACGAATCGCGAGGACCTGATCGACCCGGCGATCCTGCGACCCGGTCGGCTCGACGTGAAGATCAAGATCGAGCGACCGAACGCCAACGCCGCCAAGGCGATCTTCGCCCGGTACCTCACGAACGAGATCCCGATCATGGACGGCGAGTCGATCCCCGAGATGATCGACGCCACGGTCACCGAGATGTACCGCGACGACGAGGCCAACCGCTTCCTCGAGGTGACCTACCAGAACGGCGACAAGGAGATCCTCTACTACAAGGATTTCTCGTCGGGCGCCATGATCGAGAACGTCGTGCGCCGTGCGAAGAAGCTGGCGATCAAGCGAGTGATCGGGGGCGGGACCAAGGGGGTGTGCACCGATGACCTGCTCGCATCGATCAAGCAGGAGTACAAGGAGCACGAGGATCTGCCGAATACGACCAACCCCGACGACTGGGCGAAGATCTCGGGCAAGAAGGGCGAACGGATCGTGTTCATCCGCACGCTGGTCTCGGAAACCGCCGCGACCGACGCAACCGGCGGTCGCGCCATCGAACGGGTGGCGACGGGACAGTACCTGTGAGGAGCCAACGCCAGTACGACGTCGTCGTGTACGGGGCGACGAGCTTCGTCGGCCAGATCCTGTGCCGGTACCTGGTGCAACGACACGGCACCGACGGCGATCTGCGGTGGGCAATCGCGGGGCGGAATGCCTCGAAGCTCGACGAGGTCGCGTTGCGCACGGGGGCCGACGTGCAGCGGATCGTCGCCGACGCTGCCGATCGGCGTGCTCTCGATGAGATGGCTGCATCGACCAGCGTCGTCGCGTCGACCGTTGGCCCCTACTCGTTGTATGGATCCGAACTGGTCGCAGCGGCGGTCGGCGCTGCGACCGACTACTGCGACCTGACCGGCGAGGTCCAGTGGATGCGCCGCATGATCGACGCCCACCAGGCTCAGGCCGAGCAGACGGGTGCTCGCATCGTGCACACGTGTGGGTTCGACTCGATTCCATCGGATCTGGGCACCTGGTTCACGCAGCAGCGTGCGATCGAGGAGCTCGGCGAGCCGTGCGTCGAGGTGCGCATGTCGGTCGCCGGCGCAAAGGGTGGTGTGAGCGGCGGCACGGCGGCCAGTGGCATGCAGATGTTCGAGGAGATGGCTGCGGATCCCACGCTTCGCAAGATGGTCGACGATCCATACGTGCTGGCCCCGGTGGATCTGCGCCAGGGTCCGAAGCAGCCGGGGATGGCTCGGCCGACCCGCGACGACCGTTTCGAGAGCTGGGTGGCTCCGTTCGTGATGGCGCCGACCAACTCGGCGGTGGTGTTGCGTTCGCACGCCCTGCTCGGGCAACCGTGGGGACGGAACTTCACCTACGGCGAGACGATGATGACCGGCGACGGGCTGGTCGGGGGCGTGGCAGCGTGGGGGATGACCGCCGGGTTGGCGGCGTTCACGGGTGTCGCCAGTTTCGGCCCGACCCGCAAGCTGCTCGGCAAGGTGATCCCGAAGCCCGGCGCGGGTCCGAGCGAGGCCAAACAACAGGCCGGCTATTTCGATCTCCGATTCGTCGGACGCACCGCCGGCGGACAGGAGATCCGCACCAAGGTCACCGGCGACGCAGACCCGGGCTATGGCTCGACGGCCAAGATGCTGGGTGAGTCGGCCGTTGCGTTCCTCGATCTCGATCCGACCCTCGTCGGGGGCGGATTCTGGACCCCTGCGAGCGCGTTCGGCGACGCGCTGATCGAACGACTCGAAGCACACGCCGGCGTCCGCTTCGATGTCTGCTGACGTCGAACTGGTTCCCCGACGGTGTGAGCTGAACGTCACGTGAACCTGCCGCTCCGCTAGGTTCAGGGAATGGCGCTGCCCAAGGTCTGCGGGATCGAGACCGAGTACGGCATCGTCGTGCGCGGGGGCGACAACAACCCGGTCTCGGCGTCGTCGATGCTCATCAATGCCTACGTTGCCGCGACCAACCGCGACCGGGGTCGCGTGGGCTGGGACTTCGAGGACGAGCATCCCGCCAACGACGCACGCGGGTTCGAACTCGACGCATCGCTGGCCCCGGAAGTCGAGACGATGCTCGTCAATGCCGTACTCACCAACGGCGCGCGGTACTACGTCGATCACGCCCACCCCGAGATCTCCACACCCGAGGTGACCACCGCTCGCGAAGCACTCGTGTGGGATCGCGCCGCCGAGGAGATCGTGCGTGCGTCGATGGAACATGTCCGTTCGCTACTGCCGGACGGCGGCGAGATCATCGTCCACAAGAACAACTCCGACGGCAAGGGCAACAGCTACGGCTGCCACGAGAACTACCTGCTCGCCCGCGAGACGCCATTCGGGCGTATGGCGAGTCAGATCACCCCTCACTTCGTGACGCGCCAGGTCTTCTGCGGGGCGGGCAAGGTTGGTTGCGAGCTTCCCGGTCGACCCGCCGACCACGTGCCGTACCAACTCAGCCAGCGCGCCGACTTCTTCGAAGAGGAGATCGGGCTCGAAACCACGCTCAAGCGACCGATCGTCAACACCCGAGACGAACCGCACGCGGACGCCCAGAAGTACCGGCGTCTGCACGTGATCGTCGGCGACGCCAACATGAGCGAAGTCGCCACCTACCTCAAGGTCGGCACCACAGCGATCGTGCTGGCGATGATCGAGGACGACGAACTCGGCGACGAGTGGCTGCTCGGCAACCCCGTCGCGGCAATCCGCCAGGTGAGCCACGACCCGACCCTGCGGCAGACCATCATGCTGCGCGACGGCAACCGGGCCACGGCGCTCGAGATCCAGTGGGGACTGCTCGAGCGGGCTCGCAAGTATGAGCAGTCGCATGGACTCGATTGCGTGGGCGACGGCATCGGTGCCGACGTGCTCGCCAAATGGGAGACCGTGCTGGCCGGCCTCGAGTCCGACCCCGCCTCCGTCTCCCACTGGGTCGACTGGGTTGCCAAGCAACGGCTCGTCGATGGGTACGCCGACCGACACGACGTCGAGACCGGGTCGCCGAAACTCAAGGCGATCGACCTCCAGTACCACGATCTGCGCATCGATCGCTGTCTGGCGCTGCGAGCCGGCCTCGACACGATGGTCAGCGATGCCGAGGTCGCCGAGGCGATGACCGAACCCCCGACGACCACTCGCGCCTACTTCCGGGGGCGCTGTCTGCAGAAGTTCCCCGATGACGTGGTGGCGGCCAACTGGGATTCGCTCGTGTTCGACGTCGGCCGGGACCCGCTTCGACGCGTGCCGATGATGGAACCGCTACGCGGGACCGCCGACCACGTTGGTACCTTGATCGATCAGAGCGAGACGGCACGAGAACTCCTCGATCGTCTCGGGCAATGATCCACCACGATTCATACGACTCACCGAAGGGAAGCAACTGCTGATGGCCGAACGCACCCAGAAGTCGAAGGGCACCACGAGCCGCGACACCGACGCCACTGTCGAGGCCGCCCCGGCGAGCACCGAGACCGGCGAGAAGCTGAAGGCGGAACTCGACGATCTTCTCGACGAGATCGACGAGGTGTTGGAGACCAACGCCGAAGATTTCGTGAAGTCGTACGTGCAAAAGGGCGGACAGTAACCCGTGACGATGCCGATCTTCTCGACCTCGGACGACCCGGGGTCGAACTTTCCGGAGCTGTTGCGTCGTGTGGGTCTCGGTCCCGACCCGATGGTCGGCGCCTCCACCGACGTGATGCGCGAGTTGTCGCTGCCGCATGCCACGACCTGTGTGGCGCTCACGTACGCCGATGGCGTCGTGATGGCCGGTGATCGACGGGCGACCTCGGGCAACCTGATCTCGCACCGGACCATGGAGAAGGTCGTCGAAGCCGACCGCTACAGCGGTGTCGCCATCGCGGGCGCGGCCGGTGCGGCGATGGAAATGATCCGTCTCTTCCAGCTGCAGCTCGAGCACTACGAGAAGGTCGAGGGCACCGCGCTGAGCCTCGAAGGCAAGGCGAACCAGCTGTCGATGATGGTCCGTGGCAATCTGCAAGCGGCGATGATGGGCATGGTCGTCGTGCCGATCTTCGGCGGGTACGACCTGCGACGCGAGTGCGGCCGTCTGTGGGACTACGACGCCACGGGTGGCCGCTACGAGGAACGCGACTACGTCGCCACCGGATCGGGCAGTCTGCACGCAGGCACCGTCATCAAGGTCGGGTTCCGCCCCGACATGAGTCGAGACGATGCGGTCAACCTGGCCGCTCGTGCACTGTGGGAGGCCGCCGACGCGGACTCGGCCACCGGCGGACCCGACGTGCTCCGCGGGATCTATCCCGTTGTCGCCACCATCGATGCCGGTGGTTGGAGCCGGCTCGACGACGTCGATCTCGCGTCTCGATACGAGGCAATCGTTGCAGAGGTGCGTTCGCGATGAGCATGCCGTTCTACGTCGCCCCCGAACAGATGATGAAGGACCGTGCCGATTTCGCACGCAAGGGCATCGCCCGCGGGCGGGCGTTGGTGGCGGTCAGGTACGCCGACGGCATCGTCATCGTCGCCGAGAACGCGTCGGAAACCCTGCGCAAGGTGAGCGAGATCTACGACCGCATCGCCTTCGCCGGCGTCGGTAAGTACAACGAGTTCGACCAACTCCGTGTGGCTGGCGTTCGAGCGGCCGATCTCAAGGGATTCCAGTACTCGCGTGATGACGTCGACGCGCGCAGCCTGGCCAACAGCTACGCCCAGATGCTCGGCACGATCTTCACCCACGAGATGAAGCCGATGGAGGTCGAGATCCTCGTCGCCGAAGTCGGCCTGGAACCGTCGGGCGATCAGATGTTCCACATCCTGTACGACGGCACCGTCGTCGACGAGCGCGACTACGCAGCGATCGGCGGCGACGCCGAGGCGATCAACGCTCGCCTTGCCGACACCTGGACCGACGGGCTCGATCGGGCCGCTGCGATCGCCCTCGGACGCACGGCGCTCGGCGGCCCGGAACGCGAGATCCCCGACGACGACCTCGAAGTCGCCGACCTCGCCCGAACCAACGGGCGTCGGTGCTTCCACCGACTCACCAAGGACGACCTCGGCACCTGACCCTTCGCGCCGATCCCGTCGCAGCCATCCAGCGATGAGCCAACCGACCGAGATGCGTGCGAACCGAACGCGGCGCACGAGGCAACATAGTTCGTGAGCTCGAACGAGATGGACCCAACGCCCGATGAGATCGAGGCGGGTCATGCTTTCTACACGAAGCGAGCGCTGGCTGTGTATGACCTCGCCATTCTCGGGTACTTCTCGCGCCTGGCGTGGAAGTGCCCGGCTCGTCGGATTCTGCAGCACTACGACGAGCACGTCTCGAACAACCATCTCGACGTCGGAGTCGGGACCGGCTTCTTTGTCGACCGCTGCCGATTCGAATCACCCACCCCACGGGTCGCGTTGATGGATCTCAACGACAACTGTCTCGAGTTCGCGAGTCGGCGTATCGCTCGATACCGCCCCGAGATCTACCGCGCCAACGTGCTCGAACCCATCCCATTCGATGTCCCCGCGTTCGATTCCGTCGGATTGACGTACGTGCTTCACTGCGTTCCCGGTGACATAGCGGCGAAGGGCGTCGTGTTCGACCACGTGAAGACGCTGATGAACCCGGGCGGCGTCGTCTTCGGAGCGACCTTGCTCCACGACGGCGTCGAACGAAACTGGCTGGCGCGAGCGGTGATGGACCGCAACAACAAGCAGGGCATCTTCGCGAACGTCGACGACAGCCTCGACGGACTGAAGTCCGCGATCGCCGAGCATCTCACCGACCCAGTGGTCGACGTCGTTGGTTGCGTCGGGATCTTCACCGGGTCGGTGCGGCCGTGACGATCGCCAGGCGTTGGCACACTGACACGGCGAGCCCGGGAGGCGTACGATCACGACATGGTCGCCATCGACGTGAACAGTGACCTGGGGGAGTCCTACGGAATCTGGACGCTGGGCGACGACGTCGCGATGCTCGGGATCGTCACCAGCGCCAACGTTGCGTGCGGCTTCCACGCCGGCGATCCCTCGGTCCTGCGGGCAACCTGCTCGCTCGCCGTGCAGAACGACGTCGCGATCGGAGCGCAGGTGTCGTTCCCGGACCTGCCCGGATTCGGGCGTCGCCACCTCGACATGGCTCCCGACGAACTCCGCGACGCCGTCCTCTACCAGCTGGGCGCGCTCGACGCGTTCGCCCAGGTGGCCGGTGCTGAGATCGCCTACGTCAAACCTCACGGTGCGCTTTACCACACGACCTCCACCCATCCGGCCGCTGCACGGGCGCTGGTCGCCGCTGCAGCCGAGTACGACCCATCGCTCGCCATCCTCGGGCTCCCGAACTCGGAACTGCTGGCAGCCGCCGACGCCGCCGGCCTCGAGGCCGTCCCTGAGGCCTTCGCCGACCGGGCCTATCGGCCCGACGGTGGACTCGTGTCCCGTCGTGAGCCCAACAGCGTGCTCACCGATCCCGACGAGGTTGCCGCACGGGCCGTGCGCATCGCCACGGACAACGAAGTCGTCGCCGTCGATGGCAGCGTCGTGAACGTGCGTGCCCGCTCGATCTGCGTTCATGGCGACACCGCCGGTGCCGTGGGGCTGGCGCTCGCCGTGCGGTCGGCACTCGATGTCGCCGGAGTAGGCGTCTACCGTTTCACCGATTGAGCGCGCAGGCGCAGAACGGGGCACACATGAGCGACGAACCACGGCATCGAGCGTTCGCCGGCAGCGATACCGACCTCCTCTGACGCGATGCGACGACATCCGTACGGACCGGTTGCGTGGTTGGTCGACGACGTGTCGGCACCCGCCGCGTGGGCCAACGCGTTACGGACGATGGAGGTGCCCGGCGTCGAGGAGATCGTGCCGGCCGAGTCGACCGTCGTCGTGCGCTGCGTCCGCGACCGCCACGATGCAATCGGCGAGGTGCTCGACCTCGTCGTGCCCGCTGCGCACCCACCGCCGACCGACCCCGCGTTGACGATCGATGTCGTCTACGACGGGCCCGACATCGGCGATCTCGCATACGCAGCCCGGGTCACCGTCGACGACGTCGTGCGCCTCCACGCGACCGGTACCTACGAGGTCGCCTTTTGTGGTTTCAGCCCGGGCTTCGGTTACCTGCGTGGGATCGACCCGCGGCTCCACGTCCCGCGGCGGGGCACTCCGCGCATCTCCGTTCCCGCAGGGGCAGTCGGTATCGCCGCCGGCTACACGTGCGTGTATCCCTCGGCCTCGCCGGGCGGGTGGTATCTGATCGGGCACGCGACCGCCAGGCTCTGGGACGCCGATCGTGACCCACCGGCACTCCTGACGCCCGGTCGGTCTGTGCGATTCCGTCGGGTGGCGGCGTGACCGGAGAACCAGCCCTGCGCCTCGTTCAGGTCGGCTTCGCGACCACCATCCAGGACCGTGGCCGTCGGGGACTCGCCCATGTGGGAGTGCCGGCCGCCGGAGCGGTTGACCGACGAGCTCATGACGTGATGAATCGACTCGTCGGCAACCCACCCGACGCCGCAACGATCGAGACGATGGGTGCGCTCATCGTCGAAACGCTGCGACCCGTGGTCATCGCGAGCAGCACCGATGCCAGCCGACAGACACTGGGGGCGGGCGCGCGCATTCGTGTCGACGCTCCCGCTGGGGCAGTGTGGGCCTACCTCGCCGTTCGCGGCGGCATCGACGTCGGGCCCGTGCTCGGGTCGCGCAGTCAGGACACCCTCGGCGGCGTCGGGCCCGCG
>Ga0307380_10010014_pt1 | contig 11978 bp, 18 predicted proteins | sample UN3MG_FD_202239 | JGI IMG/M metagenome (GOLD analysis project Ga0307380, IMG submission 202239) | Soil microbial communities from Risofladan, Vaasa, Finland - UN-3 | ecosystem: Environmental > Terrestrial > Soil > Coastal area > Acid sulfate soil | place: Finland: Risofladan, Vaasa | collected... | reverse complement strand
ACGGGGGTGTATCTTACGTGGTGAAATGCCACTCATCCCATCCCAGCCATTCACCAAAACCAAAAAGGGCAAGCTCCGGCTGAGCGATTCTTACAAGTATTATCTCCGCTCAGTTGTTGGAATGACTCCGGAGGAGCGGAGGGAGTGGTATCTTTTGGGGGTCCATCTCACTAATTCCAAAGAGGCCTATCTGGTCGATATTCTCGGGACCTATGATTTTCTGGAGAGATTGCCGACATGACCAAACCTGAAGAGCTTACACTCCGGCATGAGATGGCTGACTATCTCGCCGCCTGGATTGGTACGCCTGGAGAATGGGGCGGTGATGATTTCGCAAGCATGGATTGCTCCGGTACGATCCATGAGGTCCTACAGGCGCACGGTCTGGAGAAACGTGGGTTTGATTGTACCGCCCATGAGCTTTATTTGAGACATGAGGATCAGGAAATTGACGGGATGCCCCAAAGGGGTGATCTCGTTTTCTGGTTTAAGAATGGAGTGGCAATCCATGTTGAGATGGTCTATTCGGTTGTAAGCCCTGAGTGGATATTTACAATCGGTGCATCCGGAGTTAGATCGACAACCAAAACCAGAGCTGACGCAATCCTACATAATGCCTATGTCAAAAAGAATCCGATTGACTATCGTGGAGCCAATTACAAAATAGTCGATCTGTTCAAGGTGGGGGAATAATGGGGGCAATAACACAAACTGGTATTGCCCAGGAGTATATTGATCGATTCCCAAAATTCCCATCTATGAGTATTGCCAGGAAGATTGCTCGTGATCACCCGATGAGATTTACCATTGAACAGGCTAGGTGCGTTGTCCGCAGAGCCAGGGGGAATATGGGCGAGCATAATCGAAACAAGACTGCCGATAAAAGTAAATTCCGCCCTCCACAAAAGTCAGGAGATCCATTCGGCCAGATCCCAAGGCCAAAGAGTGAATACCGGAAAACCTGGGGGGCTGTCAAGATCAATGTCAATAAAGCACTCGTCCTGAGTGACATTCAGATTCCATTTCATGATAGAGACGCCCTGACTTTGGCATTGAGACACGGCCTCGACAAAGGCTGTGACAGCGTTATCCTCAATGGGGATATTTGTGATTTTTTTCGGTTATCCTATTTCCGCAAAGACATTACAGTTGTCGAATTCCGGGAAGAGCTGGATATTATCAAAAGGACACTTGCGGCAATCCGGGACATATTCCCGGACGCTCAGATATATTTCAAAGACGGCAACCACGAGGAGCGGCTTGAATCCTATCTTCAGGTTCGCGCTCCTGAATTACTTGGCATTCCAGATTTTACCATCCGGCATGTTCTCCGGCTTGACGATCTCGGCATGAAGCATATCGGAGATAAACGCCCCCTCAAGATTGACCATCTCTACATTATACACGGCCATGAGTTTGCTCACAGCACATATAATCCAGTCAATCCGGCCAGGGGATATTTCCTCCAAGCGAAGACAATCTGCCTGGGAGCGCATCATCACCAGACATCAGAGCATACCGAGACGGACCTTGAGCAGAAAGTAACATCCGTTTGGTCTACCGGCTGCCTGTGTAACCTCCACCCCAAATGGATGCCGATCAATAAGTGGAATCATGGGTTTGCCGTTGTAGATGTGGCAAGGAAGCGGTTTTGTGTCGATAATCTCAAAATCATTAAGGGGCAAGTGTTTTAATGAGACGCCTATCCACGGAATTCACCCGGACGCTGTTTGCGCTCCTGCTTTTGACTATGGCGGTTCTCGCTGTATCGGCACTGTATCTGAATGATTCAATGCTTACCACAGGTTGGAAGTCGGTTGTGGATTCTCCTGCCTATATTCGGGAATTTGACTTGCTCAAGGATCAGTTCAGGGAGCCCCATGAGGTTCTCCTTATAATCTTCCCTGACCTAAAGGGGATTGCCATTACAAGTCAGGATGAGGATAAGATTGCGGTTCCCGAATCTGTAATTATTGATCAGATAAGACAGCGGGGGAAAGAGTTGGCGGATGTATTGGGCATGGTCCACAACCATCCTGATCCATCCCGATTTTCGGAGAAGGATAACCGGTTCTATTATCACATGGTTGACCAGGGATTCGACGGCTTTTTCTGCATCTATTATCCCCACTCGGGGAAGGTGCTGGCGAAGGAGAAGAAATGAAAGACCTACTCACAATCCTGGCCGCACTCATTCCGCTTATCCAAGAGCTGATCCAGGGATACAGAAAAGCAAAGGAAATTCACGATGAGAAGAAATATATGGACGCTGTCCGCTCTGGTGATGTTGATCGCATTAATCGCATTCTCGCAGAATTGCGCGGTTAAGCAGATCGAAATCATACCGGAGGCGAAGGTGATCCAGCGGCTAGAGAATGGCAATTACGAAGTCAATGAGGCTTTTCTACTCGAATATTACCGAATGGCAAAGGAGCTGAAGGATGGGAAGTGACATCGGCCAATGGATATTGATCGGGATTGGAGTGGCGTTCATTGCTTTCGACAAAGCCAGAAAATGGTTTGGAAACGGCAAAAATGGCAAGGCGTATAAATACAATCCCCATCCTCCAGGTGAAGCCCCGAGATGTCAGGAGAATAGAGACTTACTGATGAAGCTCCAGACTAAGGTTGAGGGGATTGAAAAGGATATAGACGAGATAAAGAGAATGAGATGAAAGTCGAATTTGAGGCAGAGATAATCAAGATACAGGTCAGAAAATCTGTGACCCAGGATAAGGTTGGAATCCTGTGGGTTGAATTTCTGCCATATGACGACCTAGTGGATAAGCTTAATCGGCTTATGAAGGTTGATGAAACTGTTCAAGTGAGGATTGGGAATGAGTAAATCCAGTAAAGAAGTGGAAAAAAACTGGAAACTCAAAAATGGAGCCCAGGGAAATTCAAGGGGCCGCCCAAAGGGGTCTAAGAATAAATTCACGTCACTCAAGGATTCATTCCTGGAGGCGTTTGAGGCACTTGATGGAACCCAAGGATTAATTAATTGGGCCAAGAAAAGCGAAAGAAACAAGGCGCTTTTCTACGGCTGGATAACCAAGATGCTGCCGTCGAATGTAGACGTTGATCACTCTGGCACCATTAAAACCGACAACAAGGTAACAGTGGAGGTTGTCCACGTCCAAAGCAAGAAGAACGGGAAGAAAAAGAAAGATGAAGCTAACGATAAGTGATTCATTCCTCCCCCTGCTCAAGGATGAGCATCGCTACCTGGTTCTCTGTGGCGGAGGCGGGTCTGGGAAGTCTGAGTTTGCCGGACGCAAGATCCTCTATCGCTGCCGTATTGAGGATTATCATAAGTTCCTTATCCTCCGTAAGGTCCGGGCCACGCTCAGGGAGTCGGTTATCGCGCTTATGTTATCCATTCTAGACCAGAATGAGATTGAATATGAGTACAGTAAATCAGACCGCATCATCCGGGTCTGGAATAGCCTGATTCTATTTGAGGGGCTGGATGACCGGGAGAAAATCAAGTCAATCAAGGGTATCACATCGGTCTGGATGGAAGAGGCCACGGAGTTTACAAAAGAGGACCTATTGCAGATTGACCTCCGGCTGAGAGAACCATCGCCCAACTATAAACAGATAATAATGAGCTTTAATCCGGACGAGGCTCAAGCCCCCTGGCTCAAGGAAATGTTTTTTGACAACATCAAGGAGGACTCACTTGTCCACCAGTCCACCATTGAGGACAATCCGATTCAGGAAGTCAGGGATCAATACCTCCAGGTGTTAGAGAACCTGGATGATCCGGTCTATTACGACATTTACCGGCTTGGCAACTGGGCGCTGGCAAGGGGGATTATCTACGCATTTCCAGAGATGGCCCAGACCTTCCCAAAAGAACCCGATGAGACTATCTATGGCCTGGATTTTGGATTCAATAACCCGACTGCTCTTATCAAGCTCTACATCAAGGACAATGAGGTTACATTCCATGAGTTAATCCATGAGTCGAAATTAACCAATTCTGACTTGATAGACAGGATGAGGGAACTAAATATCAACGGTAATCCGATCTATGCCGATTCATCAGAGCCGGACAGGATAGATGAAATTTCCAGGGCTGGATTCAATGTCTGGCCGTGTACCAAAGGACAGGATTCGGTCAGGACGGGAATTGATTATGTGAAGTCGATAAAGAAACACACCCTGCCAGAAAACGTGCATTTGAACCGAGAGTTTAAACAATACAAGTGGAAAGAGGATAAGAACGGCAATGCGTTGGATGAGCCGGTCAAATACATGGATCATGGAATGGATGCTATCCGATACGCCCTCTATACCCATTTTAAGGATAGGGCAGAAAGCGGATTTGGAGCGTTATGATGGGAATTGTCAATAAAGTATTAAACCAATTCGGGTACAACGCCATAAAGGTCGGGGAGAAGACTTTCGCGGGGGGGGAAGAGAGAGCCGCCGGTTTTATGGCCGGGGAGGTTGAAGCGTCTCCCCAGCAGATGATTGAGTCTGAACAGATTAGTGAATATGGTGATTTTATCGATGCTTATTCACAGCTCCCCTGGTTGTATGCCGGAGCTACGGCGTTGGCTGTGGCAGCGGTCAAGCCGGATCTGAAGATTTACCAGGAACAGGCAGACGGGACGCCGGTCGAGGTTGAGAAGGAGGATATTAATCGCCTGATTGAGCGGCCAAATGATTTCCTATCCTACCGGGAACTGCTCCAGATTACGGTAGTAAACCTTGCCATATCCGGCAACATGTTTTGGAATATGGTCGGGACAAGAGAAGAGTCTGAAATATTCGATGGAAATCCACCGGTGGAGCTCTGGTGGATGAAACCGGAGAATATCGAGATCAAGGGCGATGCCCAGGACTTTATCAAATACTATCAGTACAACTATCCGAGTGGGGGGAATAAGCGGCTTGATCCGTCTGAGGTTATCCACTTCAAGGCTCCCAATCCCGACTCGTATTACCGGGGGATGGGATCACTCCAGCCGGCAAAGAATAGCGCCATCCTGGAGTTTAATGCCATCGCCTACAATAAGAATTTCCTAGCCAACGACGCCACTCCACTGTTCTATTTCAAGTCAGACAAGCAATTGAGTGTAGAGCAGAGGGCGGCTCACAAGAGGGAATGGAATAAGGTTCACAAGGGGACAAAGAAGGCCGGGAACTTTGGCTACTGTTGGGGTGGGATGGAGATCAAAACAATTGGTGCACTCCCTAAAGATGCTCAATATGCCGAAATGAGGAAGATGAACCGGGAGGAGATACTTGCTACTCTCGGAGTGCCGCCCTCTGTGGTTGGACTTTTGGAGTATGCAAATTACAGCAATATGGAAGTTCAACAGCGCAAGTTTTGGGAGGATGCGGTAATACCGATGCTGGATCTGATTGCGGATAAGCTTACCTTGAGACTGGCTCCGCTGTTTGACGAAGATTATTACTTTAAGTTTGATTACTCTAATATCAAGGCGCTGCAGGAGGACGAGGAGAGACAGGCTAAGATTGCAACGATGCTTGTCAGTCATGGGATTATGAGTCCGGATGATGTGGCTGAGAAGTATTACAACATCGAGCCAATAGGAGGGGCCGCGGCGCTTCGGTATATCCCGATCAATTGGGTTCCACTTAATGCCCCAAAGCAAGGCAAGGAGCCGGACGAAGGGAAAAAGTCGCTTAAACGGGCTGAGGATGCGGAAAAACCATCATTCTGGAATACTCCATCGAGGCGGGAGATACTTGCGAAGGATTTTGTCCGTCGGGTGGAAATGAAGGAGAAACCGTTTGTTGATCAGGCACGGCAATTCCTTGAGGCTCAGGCTGAGAGGGCTGCCAAGATTGCAGAGAAGGCCGAGAGTCTTGTGGCTGTCAATTTCCATAAGGCTTTCAATGTGGATGATGAGAACAATAAATATGCCGAGAAATTCCGGGCCTATTACTATGAAATGTTTAAAACCGCTGGCGAGGCTGGGCTTGATCTATCAGAGGGGCGGCTATATTTTCCCGATATGCGGTTACTCAAAAGGGAGGATAAGTTTGTTATCACTCCTGAACTAAAGGCGGCGATGAGTGCCTTGATCCTAGAGTCTGGAGCGCAGATAAACGATCACACCCTGGAGAAGATCCTGGCACTCTATAAAGAGGCCGTTGATCAGAATCTAACAGTCGTCCAGTTTGCAAAGACCCTCAGAGACAAACTGACTGATCTATCCATCGGGCGGAGTGAGCGGATTGCCAGGACAGAATCGGCGAAGGTCGAAAACTGGGGACAGTTTGAGGGGTATAAACAATCAGAATACATCGAAAAGAAGGGCTGGCTCTGCTACTTTGTGGACGAATCGAGACAGGCCCACATGGACGCTGATGGAAATTACAGCGAGAATCCCATCCCGTTGGACGAACCATTCAACGTGGGGGGCGATGAGATGATGTATCCAGGCGATGGATCGAGGGGAGCAAGAGTCGGGAATATCGTAAATTGTCTCTGTACGACAATGCCAGAAGTGAGGCAGCTATGAAAAACGAAGATAAAATCAAAAAGGAAATCCGGATTCTTCCCAGCGAGGAAAATGAGGTTCGGGTAATTGACGAAAAGAAGCGGATTCTCCGGCATAAAATCAGCAAGGAGATATTGGACCGGTATGGAACGGTCATCCGGCTGGATGGGATGGACATAAAGAACTACAAGAAAAATCCGGTTGTCCTCTATGGCCATAACTACGGTGGAATGAATCCGCTGCCAGTTATCGGGAAGAATCTCGGATTTGAACGTGAGGGGAAGTTTCTGTTTGCAAAAACTCAGTTTCTTGATCCAGAGAAAGACAACCTGTCCGGGCCGCTTGCTGATCTAGTCAATGATTTATGGACACTGAACCAGAAGGGGATTCTCGGCTGGTCTATCGGATTTGAAGTTCAGGATATTGAGGAGAAGAATGAGAAGGGGAAGGACGGAGAGAACGGCAAAACCTGGTATGACATTAAAAAGTGGGAGCTGTATGAATACTCTAACGTGATTCTGACCGGCAACCAGGAGGCTGTAAATAATGCGGCCAACGAGGGGCTTATCTCTAAGCGGTTCGTCGAGGAAATGCCAGTTGACTTAGGGCTTGAGAAAAAGAGTGTTGGAGAGCCGGTTGAAGATGAGATTGGAACTATTGGGGATTTGACTGATGACCTTCTGGACAAAAAGATTTCGACAATCGAAATAAAATCCGCAATGACCGAGCCCGATCCCGAACCAGAGGATCACACAGAAGAGCTTCAATCTATTTTCGCTAGGATCAACGCCATTATTAAACAGAATGAGGAAACAAGAAGGGCGGTCAGAAAGATTCTGGCCGGCCTGATTATATCGAAGGAGAGAGACTTGAAATAGTTGGGTGTGTTTGGGAATTCCCAACACTTGACATAAACGGAATTTAAATTTAATGGAGGCACAAAATTGGAAAAAGAAATTAAAGAACTACTCGAAAAGCTCCAGAGCCTCGAAACCCTGACCAAAGAAGAGAATGACCTTCTGGCTACCTATATCGCCAAACAGGACGCCGAAGTGGAAAAAGCCGCAGAGGAAAAACGGCCTGTTCGCAAGGTCGATTTCTCAGACGATGGGAAGGTTAAATCGATGGTTCGGAGTATTCGGGAAATCGTCAAGCTCCCTAGTCACCTGCTCAAAGACGAGGAGAGAGAGTTGGCCGATTTTAATGACGACGTGGTTTTACTCTCGACCCTTCTCAAAGCAGATCCCCGGAGCTTAAGGTCATGGAATCAGTTTGCGGAATCGTCCTCAGCTCTGAAAAGGGCGATGGATGCAGCGACAGCCACCGAAGGCGCCGAATGGGTTCCCACCGTCCTGTCTTCTCAGCTTATCGAAAAATACAGGATGACGGCCAAGGTTGCAGGACTGTTCCAAGAAGTAACCATGCCGAACAATCCCTACAAATACCCCTATTCTGCCGGACTCTCGGCATCTGATTTCTATTATGTAGGAGAAGCCACAAGTGACAGTCCTACGGCATCCCCTCCGACCACAATGGCAACATCAGACTTAACCCTGACGGCCAAAAAGCTCAAGGCTCGCACCTACTTCTCAGAGGAATTTACCGAGTCCTCAATCGTTCCCGTTCTCCCCGCGCTGAAAAATGATCTGATTATCGCAAAGGGTGAGGTTGTCGATGACATTATCCTCAACGGCGATACCACGGCCACCCACATGGACAGTGATGTTACTGACAGTAAAGACCGCCGGAAGGCATGGAACGGATTGAGGGATCTTTGCCCCTCTGGGACAATTAAAGACCTCAGTACCTTCAGCTATGCCAACCACAGAACCATCATTGTGGCGATGGGAAAATATGGGCTCAACGCTCAGGAGCTGGCTATTATCAGTGGTCCGACCGGGATCAATAAATATCGAAGCCTGACCGAAGTGACAACCGTTGACAAATACGGACCCAATGCTTTTATCCTGACCGGAGAACTCGGCAAGTTGGACGGAATCCCCCTCATCCCCTCTGAATATATTCGCCAGAATCTTAATGCCACCTATGTCTATGATGGTGTGACCACAACCTACACTCAGGCTCTTTATGTCAACAAACGCGGATTCATGCTCGGAAACTGGCTCGGTGTCAAGCTCACCTTCAAGGAAGAGGGCGAGGTTGATCAGAATCAGTTGATCATCCGATTCTACAAGTCATTCACCCCCCGCTGGACTCCCAGTTCAACCGTCACGACAATCGGCATGGCTCACAAGATGAGTTAATAGGAGGACACAATGGCAAACGAATACAGACTTAAATCAAAGATTTTTAGGCTTGGTGCTGTCGCTCAAGACAGTGACGCCATCAAGTACCCCCTGTGGACCCTAACCCATGCGATCAAGATCACCGCAGTAAAACTCGGAGTTACCACGGCTTGTACTGCAGCTGATACCAATTACAACACCTTCGCTCTGACCGACATCACAAACAATATTGCTACAATCGCAAATGGGCCGGTTGCTGGTGGAACTACATTCGCCGCTGGCGTACCCCAGGCTATGACTCTTGTGGCGGCTCAGGCAATACGGGCGGCTGCTGATGTTCTCCAGTTTGAGGTTGTGAAAACAGGAAATGGATTGGCTCTTGCAGGGGCATACATCCAGATCGACTACTACGACTACAACAACTAACGCGGATAAATCGGGGGGCTGAAATGCCCCCCTTAACTCCCACAAGGAGGCATGAGATGAAATTAAAATTTACAGCAAAGGGACACTTTCAAGAGTATCACGGAGCGGTGGATTTTGTGGATGGGGAAGAAAAGGAAGTGGATGACATTATCGGCAAGTATCTCATTCAGGATTTCGGTGGATTTTTTAAGGAAGTAAAGCCAATGGTCAGAAACATTGAGAAGCCGCCCCAAGATCGACAGATCAAAAAAGGCCGGACCAAAACGAGGTAGAAATGGCAGTCGCCGCAAACGCACTCATCACACTGGTGGAGTCGAAAACTTACCGCCAGATAACCGGATCGTCACATGATTCGATACTGGAGACACTCATTGATTCGGTATCGACCAGATTTGAAAGCCGATGCCGAAGAGAGTTCAAGAGTGCCACAGATGCGACTCTCTATCTGGACGGGAATGGAGAGAAGGAGTTGGCACTTCCCAGATCGCCGGTGACCTCAATTGTATCTGTCACAGAGGACGATACGGTTCTGACCGAAGGGGATGATGAGGATTATCGGCTCTATACCTCAGACAATGACGCCTATCTCTACCGATTGGGGACAACCTGGGTGAAGGGGGCAAAGAAGATTTTACTTACCACATTCCTTGCCGGATTCACTACTGTACCGGCTGATCTGAAATTGGCCTGTATGAAACAGGTGGCTTTTGAGTTTGATAAATACCTCAAGAAGAGTGTGGGGGAAACATCAAGGTCACTTGAGGGAGTATCGGTATCGCTTACAGAGGATGGGTTTCTCAAAGAAGTTGAGGAAGTCCTTCAGCATTACGAGTACATGAGATGAGTCCAAATATCAGGATCGATAAGGATGGGGCCGAGGCCAAAATCAGGATGGGTAAGACTATCCCGGATGCAACCAAGTATCAGCTCAATTCCTGGGGGATAAGGACAGAGCAGTTATTGAAACTCAATGCCAGGGCGAAATTGAGGAAGGGGAGAAGCCGGAGGGGTGGGATAACCGGGAATCTCTGGCGGAATATCGGCCATAAATTACGCTCAACTCTGAGCGGTAAGGCTCATGTCCTTCAGGTTGGAACCGGAATTGGGTCAATGAAGAAAGTCCCATATGCCAAGATTCAGGACAAGGGGGGCACTATCCATGCGAAGGGCAAGAAGCTCACCATTCCATTTCCGGGAGTGAGGGGGACGGCTAGGGAACAGACCGGAAAGATAGGCTGGCTCAAATCGAAACGGGGCAATACCATTATGATCAAAGTCACTGGAAAGGGGGGATTTAAGCCGCTGTTTACACTTGTCGATAGCGTCACCATCCCTGAGACGCGCTGGTTTTCTGATGTTATTGACCGGCAGGAGCCAGTCCTACACCGGATGATGGAAGAGAGGGAATTACTCAGAGTGGCAGAGAGGTTAAGCTAATGGCTCCATCAGCACCTATGAGAGAAACAATCCGGGATCGGGTCATTACGGTTCTCCAGGCCATAACAGCCGGTGATAATTATTTCTATACACCATACGAGGTGACACAGCGGTTTATCCATTGGAAAGAGGCGAATGGATTCCCAACATATATGGTTCATTTCGACTCGGGAGGAACCAATAAGGTTTTAAGTAGCCATCAATTTGATGTGGACTTTTATTTATCGATAAAGGGGATTGTCGGGGGTGATCCCGACGATCCACAGACGGCGGTTATCCGGGCGAACCGGGACATTCAGAAAGCGATTGACTACGACTCCCACTCAGGGGGAGCGGGTTCACTTGTCACCCTGGGGGCTGTAGTGAGTTTTGAAGAGCAGCCGATAACAGATAACGGTTATCTCTCACTTGAGGGATTTGGGTTTTTCGATCAACGGATGAGAATACAAATAATTGGGGCATACGGTGATATGTGATGTCTCGATTAATATTAACAGACCCTCCTTCCCCCTGGGGCAGCCGGGGGAGCTACGGTTCCCCCGGCCTATGCCCGCTGATGGGGAGGGATGAGGATACGGAGGATTAGATGAGAATTAAAACATGGCTGGTCATATTGGCAATCCTGTTGGTAGTTCCGGCATTTGCGGATTATTCAGGATATGAGACTTTTATCGCGGCCGACATAGCTTCTCTTGCAGCATCCAGTACCGCTACAAATGGAAGCGAGTTTACGGCTGTGGCGATTAATTGCACATGGCCTCCCCAGAGGGCGTCTATGACTACGGCCCTGATTGTGATCGACTTCACTGGCGATGGAAGCATGGATGGAGCAGATGTCGATTTTTATTTTCAGGTGAGCTATGACGGCGGAACAACCTGGACGACAGATGAGGTTGTGATTATTGATTGCCCTTCGGATACAGATCACTCATCCAACACTGTTATCCATGCGGAGTTGATTAACATCAAGTGGTCACATATCCGGCTGTGGAAGGTGGTCAATGGGGACGCGGCCAATGGGTTGACGCTGATTAATGCCTATATCGTATTTTAGGAGCGACGATGCGTAAAGCCTGGATTGGATTTGTTCTTGTCTTAATATTGGGGGCTGGTCTGGGCTTTACTCCTGGCGGGGGAGCGGATCAGGTTGACTTTCCGGCTATCTATATTGACGCCTCAGTTGGCGATGGAGGCGTAGGCTCACAGGCTGATCCCTATAATAACCTCAGTGACGTGAATTGGACGACTGGTGGGGATAACTCTATATTCGATTATCTGGCTGGTACACCATCTGAAAGCCCGACTATTTATCTAAAAAAGGGCGGGACGTGGCGTGAACAGATGACGGTTGGGGCGAGTGGACTTGCGGCATATCGGAATGTAATCA
>Ga0307380_10010010_pt1 | contig 11980 bp, 9 predicted proteins | sample UN3MG_FD_202239 | JGI IMG/M metagenome (GOLD analysis project Ga0307380, IMG submission 202239) | Soil microbial communities from Risofladan, Vaasa, Finland - UN-3 | ecosystem: Environmental > Terrestrial > Soil > Coastal area > Acid sulfate soil | place: Finland: Risofladan, Vaasa | collected... | reverse complement strand
ACTGCGCGGGCCTTTCCTGCCGCGGCAGCGCCGCGGTTACTCGCGCCGGCTGTCTTTCTCGGCCGTCGGGAAGTCGGCGGGCACCTTCTGGGTGACCTTGCCGGTGGCGGCCCACTCGGCCCCGCGCTGGAGCGTGACGATAAAGGCCACGCTCTTCATCTGCCCGCCCGCGTGGCCCAGCACCGTGTGGAACGAGCGTCCCTTGCCGTACTGGATGGCCATGAGGACGGGCTCGTGCTCGCCGGAGCCGCCCTTGTCCTTGGGCGAGAAGGTGGTGGCCAGGACCGTCAGGTTCTTGGCCGGGCCGCGCATGCGATTGTAGAGTTCCTCGGTCGAGTGGAGGAACTTCGCGGGCAGGCCCCGGGTGACGGCATGGCCGGCGTCGCGGACCTCGATGAGGCAGGGGTGCTGCGACCCGTGGCTGCCGCCGCCGCCGGGGGTCATGTCGCGGACGATCTTGCCGTCGCGCCACCTGAGGTAGGGGCCGTCTTTCTCGTTGCGTCCGCCCCATCCGCCCACGCCGATAATCTCGTTGTACTCGGGCCAGTTGGCGAAGGCGTTGTCGGCCGCGTGGACGACGACCACCCCGCCGCCGCCCTTGACGTAATCGACGAAGGCCTTGCGGGTCTCCTCCGGCCAGTCCTTACCGTTATAGTTCAGAAGGACGACCTGGTAGGCGGCGAAGTTGGGCTTGAAACCGCTCATGTCTTCCTTGTCGCCGGGCGAGGTGGCCACGTCGACCGCGAAAAGGCCGCCTTCCTCGAGGATATTCTTCATGATGGGCGTGGTCTCGCGCCAGTTGTGGTTGTTCTGGCCGTCGACGATGAGGCATTTCAGCGCCGGCTCGGCCGCCGTGGCTGTTGCGGCTACGACGCCGCAGACGAGGAGTGCAGCAAACACGTGCTTGAACGACATGTGGGTCTCCTTCCGTATCAGGACCGATGGGCCATGCCCCATTGAACACGCGACTCTACCGCGCGGACCCGCCGATTGGAAGCGGTCGTACGTCTGAGATGTAGGCCGCGGCGCGCCGCGGCCTACCCCTTGCCGAATATGGCCCCGAAACAAGCCCCCGGCACCGCCGGGGGATGGATCCGCACCCGCTATCATACGCTTTAAGAAAACGCCCTTTCGCCGGGAGGCCGAAAATGGGCCTTTTGGAAGGCCCAAACACCGTTTTCGACAGCGCCAAGGCCGATTGGCCCCCGTCTTGGTAAGATAGGCAAGGGGAAACGCGCGGTTTTTGATCGTTTTTTTCGATTTTTGATCGGAACGCGCCGGAATCGGTCGTTTCGCGCGCCGTTTTGAACGTGAATGGATTGGGCTCAATATGAACTAAAGCATCGAAAGATGGCAAGGTGGGGCACGTCCCGGCTTCGCGGCGCGGCATGGCCGCGCCGCTACGAATCGCGGCAATTGCGCCACAGCATCACTTCTTTGCCGTAGGTTCGGCGTACTGGCTCGGATCATATGTTGCGCGCCACTCTGCGAACGCATCCACGCGGGAAGAGATACCGACGGTCGCGGTGGCCTTACCCGCTTCGGCCCATGAACAGGCCAGGCCCAGGACAGCCGCTGCGATAAAGAGAGTGTACCTTGACACGGCAGTTGCTCCTGGGCCTCGCCTTCCAGAGATGAGCCTGGAACGGCCCCCCTTGATGAATACACCAAGATCCACCCGGAGTCAAATTGCCGGGGCGCCTATAATTGAAAAAGGCTAAAGATGATGGCCTCCGATGCCGATGCTTGGCTAAATGCTCTTTTTTTTTGGACGTGGTTGTGAAAGTGGGCGATATGGAGCAAATAGGCAAAACGTGGTGGCAGACGGATAGCGAAGTGGCGGCAGAAGACAACAGACGAAGGTGACTGAACAAGAGGACATGCCATGTTACGCTGGAAGGGCGAAAGGCTTGCGTTAGGGTTGCCGCAGCCCCCCCACCCGTATCTACATATCCATCAACTCTTTCTTTCCGCCGCTCCTGGAACCGGCCCGGCGCCACGGGTATCCTGTGGTGCGCGTTTATTTGCCTGCGGCCCTGGCTGCTGGGATGGAGTGTCGCAATTCCGCACAGGGCGTCCACAGCGCCGGGCTGGAACACCAGGGGCGGCGCAGGCAATTTCTGCCTGAGCGCCGGCGACGTTGCTCGATACGCGAGGACCGCAAGGAGCGGTCCTCGCTCTATTTTCACGGGCCTGCGGTGGTCGCCGGCCTGTTACAGCCGTTTTGGAACCGTGGTCGGCGGGGAGTGGTTCTCTGCCAGGCACTTTGACGAGGCAGGCTCCCGGGCAGCAGGAGTGCGCGGTGATGAGAACCAGAAAGGGGGTGAAAATCCGCGCATGCCTCGGGATGGGCAAAACCTGGCAGACCGATGGTGAAGTAGCAGCAGAAGACGGACGAGATGTGACGCACCCAACCCCTATGAACCATGGGAAAAGGCAACCGAACAGAAGGAGACATACCATGTTGCGCTGGAAAATGGGAACTTTGACGTTTGTGGCGGCGATGTTGGTCTTTGCCTCGACCGCCTGGGCAGGCAACGACGTTGCCACCGTGGGCATGACGGCGGAGGTGGCCTCCTTTGCCGAGTGGTCGGCCGCTGCCCCAACCATCGCCAAAGGCGACTGGACCGGCAGTGTGGACGGGACGTCGATCAACGGGGCCGGCGAGGACCTGACCGTCACGAAGGCGTTGACGCTTTACGCCAATGCCACTGTGACGCTGACGCAGGCCGGCACCACAAACAGCGGAATCCTGACGGAACCGACCAACAGCGACACGCTGACGACCTCCTATCAGATTCAGGGGGACGTCGGCACGCCGGACTCCGCTTACAAGGCGGCAGGGTCAGGTGTAGGGGAGTTTTTCGAGGCCACCAACACCTACACCGTGACGCATACCCCCGGCGACGGGTCGTATGCCATCAACCTGCTGGTCAAGGGTGAGTCCAGTGATGCCGCCGCCGACGACGCAGGCAGTTACACGGCCAGCCTGACCATCACGGCGACGTGGTCGTAACCCGGCGGTTCCCCATACGGGTCCGTACCGGGCGGGTCAGGCGCGGCCTGGGATGCTGACGGCCGCCTGGCCCCTGACGGTGGATGGGCGAGACGCAAGGATACGTTCCGTGTTCCGCTTCGCCCAGCCGCCCGCCGTAGAGCCGATACTTGGGTTTGCGGGGCGAGATGCGTCGCCCCCGGGGAGGGATAAAGCGTGTGGGATAGGACCCTTCGCGTCATCCTGGCCGTCCTCGGGTGCGTCACCTGCGGGTTGGCCCTTGGGGCGACCGGCTGGGTGCAGCCGGAGTACACCGTTACCCTATCTCCCGCTTTTGCCGGCGCCGGACAAACCCGGACCGGCTCGACGGTGCTGACGCTGAACCATGACGGCCCCGCCACCATCCAGGCGTCGGTCGTCCAGGCCGGCGACGAGGTGCTGAGCCACGACACCACCGCCGATACCCTCGTCACGAGTTACTCTCTGACCGGGGCCGCCCTCGGGGCATCCGCCGACGCCGACTGGGTTTCCTCATCGCAGTTCGTTGCGCCCGCGCGGTCCTACACCGTGGAAGGCAGCGGTCTGTCGGACATCACGTTCCACGTGCGCGGCGCAGCGGCGCCGCTGCGTGCGAACGACGCGGGCGCCTACTCCGCTTCAATCGTCTTGACCGTCACGTGGTAAGGAGCCACCGCCATGCGGGGATCGGGGACACGGATTATCGCAGCAACGGTCGCGGGGATGGTCGTGGGTCTGCTGGTTCAGACCGCGCCGGCGGGGATGGTGGTCTCGCCCCTGAAGCAGGAGGTGACCGTCAAGCCGGGCCGCACCGCGACGTTTTACGTCTCGCTCTCGAACAGGGCCCGCAATCCGCAGGCGACGCCCCTCTCGGCCCACCTCGAGGTGATGGACTTTGCCGTCAACGAAGCGGGCGCCGTGGTCTTCAAACCGCCCGGGACCCTCAAGAACTCCGCCAGCAACTGGATCACCTTGACCAAGGCCGACGTGACGCTTGAGCCCGACAGGGGCGAGGAGATTGAGTGCACGATCAACGCCCCCTACTCGGCCGCGGGAGAGTACTACAGCGCCATCGTGGTCACCATGGGAAGGAAGAGCAGGACGGCCAGCGGAGTTCACGTGGACTTTCGGATCGCCTCGGGGGTGTTCGTGACCGTGCCGGGGCGGACGTTCCCGAAGCGGGCCAGGGTCGCCTCCTGCGAGGTGGTCTGGCCCGGGCAAAAAGGTTCCAGGAACCTTTTCCCCGAAGGGCCCGAAGGGTGCTGCGCAGAAAAGGTTCCAGGAACCTTTTTGCCTGAGCCGCTCAAGGTGGTGGCCGTCCTCCAAAACACCGGCCAGGCGCGGTTCGAGGCCGCCGGGCAGGTGCGGATCAGCAACTCGCAGGGTCGGACCGTGTTCAAAGGGCCGATGACGACCAAGCGTGCCCGCGTCCTGGGGGGCGACACGCGCCGGTTCGAGTGTGTGCTGGACAAGCCGCTGCCGCCCTGTGAGTACACCGTGCGGGTAGAGTTCGACTACGGGTCGCAGTGGGGAAAGGCCCAGGCGCGGCTGCCGCTCGTGATCTCAGCCGAGCAATCCGCGCTGCTGGCCAAGGCGGCGGAAACCGGGCCCCCAACGCCGGGCAAGGCCCCCGGCGCGGCGATTGAGGTCGTGCCCAAGGCGCTGGCGGCAAAGGTCCCGCCGGGCGGATTCAGGTCGTTGAAACTCACCATCAAGAACACCGGCCAAGAGACGGTCCGGTGCAAGGCCACGGTCGTCGGCCCGGCCGATGCGCCGAGTCCGGCATCGTGGATCCTACTCACTTCGGACACGTTCGTTCTGGCCGAAGCAAGGTCCAAGAACCTGCCGCTCGTCATCATCGTTCCGTCGGAGGCGGCCGGGTCGTACAAGGCCACACTTGTCCTTGAAGTCGGGGAGGTTGATGGGGACCGCCAGCGCATCGAGGTTCCCATCGAATTAACGGTGAAAGGCGGAAAAGGATGAACGGGAGGGCCCATCGCAAGGTGGGCGGGCTGTCGCGGGCAGCCCTGCTCGCCGTAATCGGTCTGCTGGTGGGGTGCGCCACGACGGCGGCCGCGCCCAGTACGGGTCCCAGTACGGAGGTGTCGCCCCCGTATGGGGAACCGGACTCGCCCGGCGCGCCGGCGGCCCAGCCGGACGCGACGCCGGCTGCCGAAGGCAAACTCGTTACCAACCTGTGGGTCGAGGCGGACCTGCGCGAGGTCCTTCGGGACATCTCCGCGCAGGCCGGCACGACCATCATTGCCGATCAGACCGTCCAGGGGATCGTGTCGCTGGCCGCGAAGGATATGCCCCTGGAGGAGTGCCTCCAGCGGCTGTGCGACTCCGGAGACTACCATTTCGTGCGCGTCAAGGATTATTACATTGTCGGACGGGCCCTGCCGGGGACGGGACTGTTTCGCCGCCTGGCCGACCTGCACCGTGTGAAACTCCGGCACGCCTCGACCGAGCAGGTCAAGGTGCTGCTGCCTTCGACGCTGGCGCGGTATGTCACCCACGACAAGGTCAATGGTGTGGTGATGGTGGTCGCCCCGGAGGACATCCGACGCCGCATTCTCGACGCCGTCAGCCTGATTGACGTGCCGCGCGAGCAGGTCGCCGTTGAGGCGATCGTCTTTGAACTGAGCGAAGCGGGGGCGAAACAACTCGGCCTGGACTGGCAGTACCAGAACCGGACCCTGAATCTGGGCACCAAGAACCTCGTCGGGACAATCACCTACGATGAAGCGTCCGACACGGCCGTGTACGTGGACATCATGTTGCGGGCCATCGTGCAGGACCAGAAAGGCCAGGTCCTGGCCAACCCGCGGATCATCGCCATGAACGGCCAGGAGGCCGAGATTTTCGTCGGTCAGGAGAAGTACTTTTCGTTGCTCAGCGGCCACGCCGCCTATCCCTACTATCGTCTGGAATCGATCCAGTCCGGCGTCACGTTGAAGGTGACGCCGCACATTGGCGATGACGGCCGGATCGTCCTCGACCTCGCACCCGAAGTCTCGGACGCGGTCAAAGACTGGACGCGAGAACTCGCCAACAACGGCCAGGAAAACAACAACTCATCCCTCCCGGTCGTCACCCGGCGACGCGCCAAGACCTCGGTGGCCATTCAGGACGGCCAGACGGTCGTCATCGGCGGACTGTTGCTGGAACATCGCCGCACGATGGTCGAGAAGGTTCCTCTGCTGGGCGATATGCCGCTCGTCGGACCGGTGTTCCAAAACACGCGCGAGTTTGCGGAACAGAAGGAAATTGTCCTCGTGATCACGACCCATCTTGTCCGCGACGGCCTACAGTTGCCCGATGTTCGCGTTTCCACCGGCCTTCAACAGCGTTACGTCAGCCCCCTCGATGCGATGGGCGGCGCGGCATACGGAGAGAGACGGTGACCATCCCCCGACCGCTCATACTGCTTGTCCTCGGGCCGTTGTGCTTCGCCGCGGGGTGCGCTCAGCCAATCCGCACCGACCGGACGTTTCGCCGCGGGGTGGAGGCGCTGGCCGCCGGCAGTCCGAAGGCCGCCATTCCTTTCCTGACAGAAGCCGTCGCGTCGTCACCCGACGATGCCGAGGCGCATGCAATGCTCGCCGTCGCCTATGCCCTGGCTTTAGAGCCCGATCTTGCCATCCAGATGGTGAAGCGCGTGCATCCGGATCCCGGAACGATTGAGACGCCGGGATGGGAACACGTCGCCCTGGGCATTGCGGCGGTGGTTCAGCATCGCCCCGAGGACGCCGCCGAACAGTTGAGGAAGGTCGCGGACACCGCCTCAAGCCCCGCCGACGCCAAACAGGCAGCGAGTCAATGGCTGACACTGACCTTGCTCCTGAAGGGCGAGTGGAGCGGCGCGCTGGACTCTCTTACGCTTTGGCCTCCGGCCGACGACACGAACGGCGCCCGGACGACGGCCCTGTTGTGGGCGGTCCTGGTTCATGCCCACCAGGGCGACGCCCAAAGCGCCCGCCGGTGCCTCGTGAAAGCGGCCGGCGACGTCTCCGGGCCACGCGGGCTCAAGGCCCTGCCCCTGGCCGAAATAACCCGCGCGGACAACCAGGGCCTCTGCGCCGCCGGTGTCGCCGCGATCCGGCAAGACAAACTCGCCGAGGCGGAAAAACTGTTCACGGCTCTGCACGCGCGGCAGCCTAATGCCTACGACGCGCAAGTGTGGTTGGCCTTGGTCGCCGCCGCCGAGGGCAAGTGGGCCGAGACGGTCAGCCGGCTGAAGAACGCCTGCCTGGAAGGACCGCCGAGATCGCGCGGTTTGGCGAATCAACTCTTCAGCGTGGTCTGTGCCTTGCAGAATCGTCCGCACAGCATGATCCACCACATGCTCATTGGGCAGCGGCTTCGCGAGCGAGATCGCGTTTCCGGGCACATGCCGACACCCTGACCTGTCTCGCGTGTCGAGGGGGCGAATTCACAGCCCAAGACCAACCATAGCGACGTCAAACCCTTGAGCCCGAACGGCTCCCGCCGTTGCCGTCCGCCGCTTGCCCGCCGGGCAAGCTCGCGGGCTAACGCGACGGTGTTACGTCGAGCGGCGCGATGTCGAGGCGGTAGGCGGCGATGGGGTTGTCGTGCAGGATGGCACGGGCCCAGGCGAGTGCGGCATCGTGCGAGATGGCGCCGTCGGCCACCTTGTCGGCCAGGGCCCGGGCGATGTTGTCGCGGGCCAGTTCCAGGTGGCCGTACACCTTCTCGACGACCAGGTAATCGCCGCCGAACCCCAGGACCTTGTTGCGCGGCACGAGGTCGACGTAGGTCCGCAGGGCCCGCACGGCTATCTCGGGGCTGATGGCGTGGGCCCAGGCGAAATCGACCCAGACGTTGGCGAAGTACTTGGCCTGGATGCCCGCCTCGTCGGTCCAGGGTAGGCCGATGTGGAAGATGTCGAACCGCGTTGCCGGGTACCGGCGGAAGAGGTTCCACAGGCGCTCCGGCCGGGCGTTGTCCAGCGTGTTCTCGTTGCCGGCGTGGATGCCGGTGTGGAAGACCGCCGTCAGGCCCAGGTCGCCGGCCAGGGCCACCAACTGGTGGGTCAGGTAGTCCTGGAGAGGCCGCGATTCCTCGTACCCCAGGGCGATGGGCCGGCGGCCCTGGCTGTCCTCGAAGATGCGGTTGAAGAGGCGCTCGGCGTCGGCCGTGGCGACGCTCCGGAAATCGAGCGACCGGCAGTAGGCCCAACCGAACTTCATGCCCTTCGTACCGCGCTGCCGTTCCGACTCCATGATGTCGGCCAGCGCCTGCACGTACCGGGCCAGCGAGGTGACGTCGCGTCCGGCCTCCTGGGCGACCTGGCGGATCTTCTCGATCGACAGGACCTCGGCCCACTCGCTTACGCCGCGCACCGGCGTGAAGAGGTCGAGGTCCATCGTCTTGGTGTCGGCGTTGTTGAGGCTGGTGACGATGCCGCAGGCGTCGCCGAGGACCTTGCGGTACAGGCCGGGCTTGTTGGCGGCGCGGATGCGCTCGGAGAGGGTCTTGGCGTCGGCGGCCGAGGCGGGCGGGTCCATACGGTAGAACCGCTTGATGGCCCGGTGGGCGCACCGGGCATACGACCCGTCGGCGATGGCGGCGTAGTGGGGGGCGAAGAGTCGCCACTTCTCGGCCACGGGCGTGTCGGCGGCCTGGAGTTTGGTCATCGTCTCGGCCGGCGCCCCGGCCGCCACCAGGTCGCCCACGCAGTAATGGCTGAAGGGGGTGAAGAAGTCGACGGGGGCCTTGAGTCGTTCGGCCTCGGGCGGCAGGTGCTCGTGGCAGTCGATGACAGGGATCCGCGCGATCTCCTTCCGCAACGACCCGAACACGTCGCGCTTCGGCATGGCAGGCTCCTTAGTCTGTTGTACGGGCACGACATGTCGTGCCCCTACGAACACGCGTCAGGCCCGATCGCGGCGGGCAAGCCCGCGGGCTAACGCCACTGTTGTAGGGGCACGACATGTCGTGCCCCTACGAAAACTGCGCGGCAAGACCACTAGACCGGGGGGCCGGGCGGGTGTCAAGGCTTGTTGGCCCGCCGGAACGGCGGCCCGAGGTGGGATTTGCTGGAGAAAACCGGTCCGGATTGCCGTTCTAAGGAACGGTGGGGTCTTCTCCCTCTCCGGCTGCCACGGATGCGGCCGGTTGCTTTTTCTGTGGCCCGGGTGTCCGGGGGATGGGGGGATCGGCCTAACCTATATTGAACAAATGGCTTGCAGCGAAGACGCTCGTCCGATAGGCTGCAAGATGGTGCTCGCAACGCGGTCGGCCGTCTTCTGAGGGCCCCTGAGAGCGAGAAGCCCACGACCCACGACGTCAACCCAAGAAGGAGTGATTCATGGCAGCTAAGAGCGAACCCGATGCCAAGGGCGGCAAGCCGGCCGAAGGGCAACCGGCGGCAGGGCAGCCCGCTGGCGATCCGCAGAAGCAGGAGATTCGTCTGCGCATCGACGAGCGGAACCTCCATACCAGTTACGCCAACGCCTTCCGGACCGATGCCACGGCCGACGAGGTTTTGCTCTACTTCGGGCTGAACCTGATCAATCCGGTCGCGGCCCAGCAGGGCACGCCCGAGTTCATCTTCCAGGTCGGCGAGCGAATCATCGTCAGTTACCGCATGGCCAAGCGGCTGGCGCTGGCGCTGGGGCAGATGATCCGCCGTCACGAGGAACAGTTCGGCGAGATCCCGCTCGAGGTGCCCAGACGCCGCACCGACGCTCCCTAAGCGAGCGACCAGGAAACCGGGAACACCGCGGCCGTTGCCCTGGGGCCGGGCGATGGGAGGGCCTCGCCGGGCCCCCGGGTCGGACGTTTCCGGCTCCCCTCTTGTAGGCGCCGATGATGGAACACATAGAGGCTTCCCGCCAGCGGGGTGGTACCGACCCCGCGACCACCGCCGAGGTCGTCGATCGGCTAAGCCGCTTCGATGGTCCGCCGGAGCAGTTCCTCGCCAATCTGCTCGCCGTCCAGTGCCAGATCGGTCCCGCCCAGGGCGGGGCGATTCTGAGGGCCGGGCGGGAGCGCGGGGCCGAGGTCCTGGCGGTCTACCCGCCGCTGCCCGAGGGCTCGGCCGCCCCGGTGTGGCTGGCCCAGGCGGCCGAAGGCTGCGGCCAGGCGGTGGCCGACGGCGTGACGCGGGTCCGGGCGGTCCACGGCCCGACCGACCTGTACGGTCAGCCGGCCCGGCGGAACCTGATCCTGGTGCCGCTTCGTGGCGAACGGGCGGTTCGCGGCGTGGCGGCGTTTCTGGCCGATGCCCAGACCGCCACCGACCTGGCCGCCGTCCGCGAACGGTTGGAACTGACCGTCGGCCTCCTCAGCCTGTACGAGATGCGCCTGCTGCTTCAGCGCCGGCAGACGGACCTGCGGCGGCTGCGCGCCGCCATGGAAACGTTGGCGGCCGTCAATGCGCAGGAACGGTTCGCCGGCCTGGCCATGGCGCTGGTGAACGAGGTGGCGACCCGGTGGGATTGCGAGCGCGTCAGCATCGGCTTCCTCAAGGGCCGATACGTTCACCTGCGGGCGCTCAGCCACACCGAGAAGTTCAGCCGCAAGATGCGGCTCGTCCAGGACATCGAGGCGGCGATGGAAGAGTGCCTCGACCAGGACGTCGAGGTGCTGTGCCCGGCGCCGCCCGAGGCCACGCACGTCAACCGGGCCGCCAGCGAACTGGCGAAACGCCAGGGCGCCGCGACGGTCCTGAGCCTGCCGCTGAGGCGGGCGGGCCGGGTCACGGCCGTCGTGATGCTCGAGCGGACCCAGGACCAGCCGTTCACGGTCGAGGAGGTCGAGTCCATCCGCCTGGCCGCCGACCTGTGCACGCCGCGCCTCGCGAGCCTGGAGGAGCACGACCGCTGGTTCGGCGCCCGTCTGGCGGCCGCCGCGCGCCACGGTGCCGCCACGGCGCTGGGGCCGAAACACACCTGGATCAAACTGGCCGCCATCGCCATTTGCGGGTTCGTGGCGTTCATGGTCCTGAAGGACGGCGAGTACCGGGTCGAGGCGCCGTTCGTCCTGGAGCCGGTCGAGCAGCAGGTCGTGCCGGCCCCGTTCGAGGGGTTCCTCCAGAGCGTCGGCGTTGAGCCGAACAGCATCGTGACGGCCGGCGAGACGGTGCTGGCGACGCTCGAGACGGCCGAACTGCGCCTCCAGTGGGCCTCGGCCAAGGCCGACCGCGCCATGTATCTGAAGCAGGCCGCGGCCGCGCGGCGGGCCTTCCAGACCGTGGAGGCCCAGATTGCCGAGGCCCAGGCCGAGAAGGTCAAGGCCCAGGTCGACCTGCTCGAGTACCAGATTGGGCGGGCGAAGATCGTCGCGCCCATCAGCGGTATCGTCGTCCGGGGCGACCTGAAACGGCAGATCGGCGCCCCCGTCAAGACGGGCGACGTGCTCTTCGAGGTGGCGCCGCTGGAGTCGCTCCGGGCCGAACTCGCCGTGCCCGAGGACGACGTGGCCGACCTCGAGGTGGGCCAGGAAGGCGAACTGGCCACCGCGTCGTTCCCCGAAGCGCGGTTCGGGTTCGTCGTCGAGCGCATCAACCCGGTGGCCGAGGTGGTGGAACAGCGGAACGTCTTCAAGGTCCGCGTGCGGCTGAAGGACGAGCGAGACCCGCGCATGAGGCCCGGCATGGAGGGCGTGGCCAAGGTCGACATCGGCCCGCGACGCTACGTCTGGATCTGGACCCGGCCGATCCTGCGGTGGGTCCGCATGAAGTTATGGCTATAGCCGTTCCGAGCGACGGCCGCCGGGGGGGGCGGTCACCGCTCGCCGACGCTCGCGGCTCGAACAAGGACACGCGCATGCCGGTCGATCGGCCCACCTTCAGCGAGTCGTGGTATCGCGTGTCGGCGCTGCGGCCGCGCCTGCGATCGACGCTTCAGACCCACCGGCAACACTACCGCGGCCAGATGTGGCACGTCATCCAGGACCCGTCGAACAACCAGTTCTTCCGGCTGAACGAGGCGGCCTACC
>Ga0307380_10010009_pt1 | contig 11982 bp, 8 predicted proteins | sample UN3MG_FD_202239 | JGI IMG/M metagenome (GOLD analysis project Ga0307380, IMG submission 202239) | Soil microbial communities from Risofladan, Vaasa, Finland - UN-3 | ecosystem: Environmental > Terrestrial > Soil > Coastal area > Acid sulfate soil | place: Finland: Risofladan, Vaasa | collected... | reverse complement strand
GGCCGAGCGGAAGTAGAAGTACTCCAGCTCGGGCCCGACGTAATAGGTGTAGCCCATCTCCTGCGCTCGCTTGAGCACGCGCTTGAGCGCCCAGCGCGGGTCGCCCTGATGGGGCGAGCCATCGGGCTCGATGATGTCGCAGAACATCTTCGCCACCGCGCGGTGCTCCTTGGGCCGCCACGGCAGCAGGGTAAAGGTGGTGGGATCGGGTTTCGCCACCATGTCGCTCTCATCAATGCGGGCGAAGCCCTCGATCGAGGAGCCGTCGAACCCCATGCCCTCCTCGAGCGCGGTCTCCAGCTCCTCCACCGTGATCGCGAAGCTCTTGAGGAACCCCAGGATATCCGTGAACCACAGCCGGACGAACTTGACATCGTGCTCCTTGGCCATCTTCAACACGTACTCTTTGTCTTTCTTCTCCACCCTTGCACACCTCCTATTGGTTGGGCTCATGAAATCCGGGCTAACTCCTCTCCCTCTGAGGGAGAGGACCAAGGAGAGGGTGCATGACCTCGAATGTCACCCTCACCCAGACCCTCTCCCCTTCGACTGGGCTCAGGGCAAGCTCTGGAAGGGAGAGGGGTAAGCGCCTACACCGCGTCACCCCCGCCCTCACCGGTGCGCACGCGCACGGCGTCATCCAGGGGAATGACGAATACCTTCCCGTCGCCCGCCTCGCCGGTGCGAGCGTTGGCTACAATCGCCCGCACCAGGCCCGGCACATCTTCCTCCGAGGCTGCAATCTCGAGCTTGACCTTGGGCGGCAGCTCGACCACGTACTCCTTGCCGCGCCACTGCTGGCGTAGTCCTTTCTGCTTGCCGTGGCCCTTTACCTCGCTCAGGGTGAGCCCGGGATAGCTCAATTCCTCCAATGCCCGCCGCACGCGCTCGACGCACTCCGGGCGGATGATCGCCTCAATCTTCTTCATCGCCCCTGGCCCCTCCCGCCTGGCTAGAATCCGTAGGCGGCTTCGCTGTGCTGGGACAGGTCGAGGCCGGCCTCTTCGTGCTCCTCGCGCACCCGCAGCCCCAAGGTCGCCTCCACCGCCTTCAGCAGAATCAGGCTCACCATGAACGAGTAGCCCACCGTTGCGGCAACCGCCAGCGCCTGCGTGGCAAGCAGCTTGGGGTTGCCGAAGACGACACCGTTGGCGCCTGCCGGGTTGATCAGCTTGGAGGCGAAGATGCCCGTGGCCAGCGCGCCGAGGATGCCGCCCGCGCCGTGGATGCCCACGACGTCAAGCGAATCGTCATAGCCCGCGCGCCATTTCGCCTGCACCGCTCCATAGCACGCCAGCCCTGCCAGCGCCCCGATGGCCAGCGCCGCCATGGGCGCCACGAACCCCGACGCCGGAGTAATGGCCACCAGTCCTGCCACCGCCCCCGACGCTGCGCCCAGGGTGCTCGGCTTGCCGTGATGCGCCCACTCCGCCGCCGCCCACGAGATCGCCGCCGCCGACGCCGCCAGGTTCGTCACCACGAAGGCGCTGCACGCCAGGCCGTTGGCGGCCAGCGCGCTCGCCGCGTTGAACCCGAACCACCCGAACCACAGAATGCCCGCGCCGAGAATGGTCAGCGGCAGGTTGTGCGAGGTGAACACGGCCTCGCCGTAGCCGCGGCGCCGGCCGACCACCAGTACCGCCGCCAGCGCCGCCGCCCCCGAGCTGATGTGCACCACCGTGCCCCCCGCGAAATCGAGCCCGCCGAGATTGCGAATCCACCCGCCGACGCCCCACACCCAGTGGGCGACCGGCGCATATACCACCAGGCTCCACAGCGCGGTGAAAACCACGAACGACGGGAAGCGCACGCGCTCGGCGAAGGCCCCGGTGATCAGCGCGGGCGTGATCACCGCGAACATGCCCTGGAAGATCATGAACGCGAGATGCGGAATGGTGGCGGCGTAGTCGGGATTGGGCTCCTGCCCGACGCCGCGCAGGCCGGCCCAGGCGAGGCTGCCGATAAGGTGGCCGCGATCGGGGCCGAACGCCAGGCTGTAACCCACCACCGCCCACAGCACCGACACCAGCGCCACGATGAAGAAGCTCTGCATGATGGTGCCCAGGACGTTCTTGGTGCGCACCATGCCGCCGTAGAACAGCGCCAGCCCCGGCGTCATGAACATCACCAGCCCCGCGCCGGCAAGCACGAACGCCGTATCCCCGGCGCTGACCTGGCCCGTCACCCCGATCACCTCCCTTCGATCTCCGGCGCGGAATCGCCGAGCCGACCTCGCAATCATACCGGTTCTTTGTTTCAGGCATGTTTCGTGACCGTGAAATCGGCGTGAAGTTCGGGGAGGGGATTCACCGCGGAGGTGCGGGGGACGCAGAGAAGAAACGGGACCGGGGCAACACCCTACCATTCCCACGCGACGGCGGCGCAGGGGCGGAGGCCTCGCCCACCGAATCCGGATACCCGGCAGCGTGGGTTGAGGCGGCCGCGCAAGCGCGATGTGGCCTCGCCGGGAGCGCTGCCGGGAGGACACGCTTGACTATCAGTCTCGATGCCGGCTTGCTCCTTGCCGGGGCGCTGCTGTTGAGCGCAAACACGGCGGGCGCCCACGAGGTGCGGCATCCGGTATATCCCGCCGGAATCGCAGCGCAGCCGGCCGCCGTCATGGCGGCACAGCTTGAGCGGTATGTGCAGATGCCGCCGGAGGAGCTGCGGTCGCTGGTGCCGCGCCAGTCGGGCGTCCGTTTCTGCGGCTGCCCCAACTGCGCCGCCGGTGCGGAAGAGAACAACATCGTATGGTCGCCGCAGGATCCCGACCGCGTGCGCTGCCAGTTCTGCGGCCACGTGTACCCCTCGCCCGATTACCCAGCGACGGGGGAGGTGCGCGTCGAGAACTCGCGGGGCGAGACCCACGTTTACCCATACCACCGGAGCAGCGACGGCCGGCACTTCTACTTCGAGGCGCGCAAGTGGTACGAGCAGATCCACTACTACGACGGCATTGCGCTGAAGCTGGCCCAGGTCTATGACACGACCCACGACGAGCGCTTCGCGCGCGCGGCGGCGGCCTTGGTTGACCAGTACGCCGTGGTCGTTCCCGGCTATGTACCCAAGTTCGACTATCCGTTCGCTAACAAGCGCTTCTTCGGGCGGGAGGTGAAGCCGCCATATCCGGTGGAGCCCTACCGCGCGGCGCGCTACTACTGGTGGGCTTACGGCGACATCCCGGGCAAGCTGATCCTGGCTTACGACCTCATCGCCGACAGCCCGGCGATCACCGACGACATGCGCGCGCGCATCGAGCGCGACCTCTTCCGCGGGTCGGTGGAATGGGTGCGCCAAAACCCGGAGCTGCTGGACAACATGTCGCCCCTAGTGTGGACGGGGATGATCCAGGCGGGACGGGTCGTCGGCGAGCCGGACTACGTTCACGACGCCATGGCGCGCGCCGAGCGGCTGCTGCACGAGCGATTCCTCTACGACGGCTTCTGGAAAGAGGGCACGCCCTCCTATCACATTCAGACTGTTCAACTGCTCGAGCAGGTGATGGCGGCTGCGCGAGGCTACTCCGATCCGCCGGGATACCTATGGCCCACCGATGGGCGGCGTTTCGATGCGCTGGATCCGGACCAGTGGTTCCCGCAGTTCGCCCGGGCGCAGGCGGCGCTGCAGATCACCCGGCTGCCGGATGGCCGCTACGCGCCGATTCACGACAGTTGGTGGTATGACAAGGGCGAGCCGCTGGCACACTCCCAGCCGGAGCTGCTGCCCGCTGCCGGACATGCCATCCTCGGCACCGGCGAGGGAACCGCCCAGGTGCAGGCGCATTTGCAGTACTCGACCGGCCACGGGCATTCGCACGCCGATAGCCTGTCGCTGCTGCTGTGGGCGCGGGGCCGGGAGATGCTGTCCGACCTCGGCTACACGTGGACCCGCGCCCGCGTCTGGACCACGGCGACCGCCAGCCACAACACGCTGGTGGTGGACCAGCGCAACCAGGAATACCGGGGCGTTGAAGGCAACCTGCGGCTGTTCGCGGCGGGCAGCCTGTCATCGGTGGTGGAGGCGGAGGCCGCGGCGGCTTACCCGGGCTCTTCCGTCTATCGGCGGCTGGTGGCGCTGGTGAATCGCCCGGGCGGACTGCCCTTCGTGGTGGACATCTTCCGCGTCACGGGGGGCGCGACTCACGACTGGTTCCTCCACGGCAGCGCGGATGAGGAGCAGTCGCTGCGCATCAGCGTACCCACCGAGCCGGCGGAAAGCCTGACGCGAGGGGAGGCATTTGCCTGGCCTAAGGGCGGGACCGACTTCGGCCTGCTGGCGAAGCCCGAGTTGCTCTACGGCTTCCTGACCAACCTGCGCTGCGGGCAAACGTCCGAAACCTGGCAAGCCGACTTCGCGTACCCCGATGGCGCCGGCTGCCGCGTCATCGTCGTGGGCGCGCCCGGCACGGAGGTATTCCACGGCCGGAATCCGTCAGTCCGGCAGGCGCGTGAGAACGAGGCCGAGCTCAACAGGTACACGCGTCCCTTCCTGATGGTCCGTCGCCAGCCGCGCGACGGGCGATCGCTGTTCGTGGCGGTATACGATCCGGCGCTTGGCGCGAAGCAGCAAGCCCTGGTGTCGCAGGTCGAGCTGGTGACCCACGATGACGAGACCGCGCTTGTCCGGGTGGAGTGCGGCGACCAGGTCTATCTCATCGCCACTTGCACGAGGGCGGAGCGGGCGTTAACCTGCAATACGCCTGAGGGCCGGGTGACCTTCGCCGGGCGATATGGCGTCATGCGCCGCTCGCGCGACGAAGTGGCGGCCCAGACGGCAGGGGCGGGCGCGTTCTCCTGGGGCGAGCGTAGGGGCAAGGCATGCCTTGCCCCTACCGATGACCACGGGCTCTTGGAGGCGACGGTGGTGGCTGCTTCGCCCGAATCCATCGAGGTTGAATACGAGGCCTTCCCGGTGGAGCGGCTGGCGGGACACTGGGCCATCGTCCATCATAGTGACCGCACGAGTCAGGCCTATCGCATCGCGCGCGCCGAGCGGGTGGGGCCGCGCCGGATCAAGCTCTGCGTGGCGTACAGTGGATTCGAGTATGATGCGGCCCAGGACCTCACCCGCATCACCAGTTATCCGCAGCGGGAGGTCAAAGGGAAGAGCTGGCTGGCCGTAAACCTGATGCGGGAGGAGCGCTTCGCCAGATGAGAGTGGGCTTCGCGCGCGAATGCATCACCCCCGACCGCCGGCTGTGGATGGCGGGATTCGCCGCGCGCGACCGCCCCTGCGAGGGTGCTTATCAGGATATTTTCGTCAAGGCGCTCGCCCTCGGCGACGGCGCGCCGCGCGCGGTGCTGATTACGAGCGATCTGCTGTTTTTCGATGACGTCAACCAGGGACGCATCGAACGGGGTCTGTGCGAGGCCGTCGGGCTGGAGCCGCACCAGATCGTGCTCACGGCGTCGCATACCCATTCCGGCCCCGCCATCAATGAGCGCGAGTGGCCGCTGTACCCCGATTTCGATCGGGAATATGCGGCCGCGGTGGTGAGCCGCATCGTTTCCGCGGGCGCGCGCGCCGCTGCCGATATGCAGCAGGCCGAGGCTTCATTTGGGATCGGCCGCGCGGACATCGGCATCAACCGTCGCCTGCCGACGCTCGCCGGCGCCATCACCGCCCCCAACCCGCACGGCCCCACCGATCCCACCGTAGACGTGCTCCGCGCCGGCGACGCTGTGGTCTTCGATTATGCCTGTCACCCGAGCACCTATGCCGGTAATCTCATCGGCGGCGACTACGCCGGCTTCGCACAGGCCCTGATCGAGCAGCGGCATCCCGCCCTCCAGGCCATGTTCGTGCAGGGCTGTGCCGCGGACGTCAAGCCGCGCAGTATCGGGGCGGACGGGCGCTTCGAATACGGCCCGGTGGAGCGGGCGCAGGGATTCGGCCGCGCTCTGGCCGATGCGGTGGGCGCGGTTATGGAGTCCCCCATGCGCCCCGTCGCCGGCCCCGTGTGGACCCGGCGCTCGGATTTCGAGCTGCCGCTGGCGGATCCGCCGACACGAGCGCAGGCCGAGGCCGGCATGCGCGACCCCAATCCCTGGCGCGCGGCATGGGCGCGGCGAATGCTGGAGACGATGGATGGCAGCGGCGAATTCCCGCGCACCTGTCGGGCGATGGCGCAGGTGCTGGGCATCGGCGACTTCGCCCTGGTGGCGCTCAGCGGCGAGATCGGGGTGGAGATCGGCCTGCGCATCAAGCACCTGCTGGCGGGGCGCCCGCTGATGGTCGCGGCCTACGCCGGCCCGTCGGTGCTGACGGACTACGTGATGCCCAGGCACCGTTTCCCCGAGGGCGGCTACGAGGTGAACGGGAACTACTTCTACACGCTCATGCCCGCACCGCTGCGGCCGGAAGCGGAAGACCTTATCATCGCGCAGGTGCTGCAACTGGCGGGACGCGGAGAACGCGGAGAGGAAGGTAAATAAAACGGGCGGTTCACGAACCGCCCCTACGATTCCTCTGCGCCCTCAGCGTTTTCCGCGGTGAGTTCCGCCCTACTCCCACTCGATCGTCGCGGGGGGTTTGGAGGTGATGTCGTAAACCACGCGGGTGATGCCCGCGACTTCGTTGACGATGCGGTTGGCGATGGCGGCCAGCACCTCGTGCGGCAGGTCGGCCCAGTCGGCGGTCATCGCGTCGTCGCCGGCAACCGCGCGCACGATGGCGGTCTCGCCGTAGGTGCGCTGGTCGCCCATGACCCCGACGCTGCGAATGGGCGCCAGCACGCCGAATGCTTGAAACAGCTTGCGGTAGAGCCCGGCGCGGGTGATCTCGTCAATGATGATCTTGTCCACCTGGCGCGAGGTCTCCAGGCGTTCCCGGGTGATCTCGCCCAGGATGCGCACCGCCAGCCCCGGGCCGGGAAAGGGCTGGCGCCAGACGATCTCATCGGGCAGGCCCAGCTCGTGGCCGACCGCGCGCACCTCGTCCTTGAACAGATTGCGCAGCGGCTCCACCAGCTTCATGCCCATCTTCTCCGGCAAGCCCCCGACATTATGGTGGGACTTGATGACGGCCGCCGATCCGGTGCCGCTTTCGATGACATCGGGGTAGAGCGTCCCTTGGGCCAGCAAGCGGATGTCGCCGTGCTTGCGCGCCTCCTCCTCGAACACGGCGATGAACTCGCGCCCGATGATGATGCGCTTTTGCTCCGGGTCAGTGACGCCGGCGAGCGCGGTGAGGAAGCGCTCCTGGGCCTCGACGTAATGCAGGTCCACCGGGAAGTGCCGCGTAAACGTCTCGCGCACCTGTTCGCCTTCCCCTGCGCGCAGCAAACCGTGATCCACGAACACGCATACCAGTCGGTCGCCGATAGCCCGATATCCCAGCGCGGCGAGCACCGATGAATCTACCCCCCCGCTCAGCCCACACAGCACGCGGCTCTCGCCCGCTTGCTCGCGGATGGCGCGGCACGACTCCTCGATGATCGAGGCGGGGGTCCAGCGGCCGTGACAGCCGCACTGCTGGTAGAGGAAGTTGCGAAAGATATCCATGCCGCGCGGCGTGTGCACGACCTCGGGGTGAAACTGCACCCCGAACAGGCGGCGCGCCGGGTCGGCGATGGCGGCGATGGTCGGTGCGCCGACTGCGGTCGCTGCGCCGACTGCGGTCTGCGACGTGCGGGCGGCGACGTGGAAGCCCGCGGGCGGCCGCAGCACGGCGTCGCCGTGGCTCATCCAAGCGGTGATGCTGTCGCCGAGGCCGCGCAGGAGATCGGCGTCGGACTCGACGCGCAGCTCGGTGCGACCGTACTCGCGGATCTGGGTGGGCGCGACCTCGCCGCCGAGCTCCTTGGCCATCAACTGCATGCCGTAGCAGATGCCGAGCATGGGGATGCCGGCGTGCCACAACGCGGGGTCGCAGCGCGGCGAGCCCTCCGCATAGACGCTCGCCGGTCCGCCCGAGAGCACGATGCCCGCGGGCCGCAGGGCGAGAATGTCCGCCGCCGACCGGTCGCAGGGGACGATCTCGCTGTAAACGCGGCACTCGCGGATGCGCCGCGCGATGAGCTGCGCATACTGCGCCCCGAAGTCCAGTACTACCACCAACTCGTCATGATCGCCGGTCACTTGCGTCCTTCAACCACAGAGGTCACAGAGGACACAGAGAAGGGAACATTGAACCACCAAGATGGCTAGGTCAGCAATGCTGACCGCCACGGCGGCCCCTGGCCTAGCCGCACAAAGACACAAGGAAGAACAGCCGGGTAGGGCCGGCGTCTCGCCGGCCAACACATACATCGGCTTGGCCCCGAAGGTCGGGGCCCCACCATGTTCCCCTGGTGTCTTCGTGTCGGAGCCTGCCCTGAGCGAAGCCGAAGGGTGGTTGATTCATCCGTTCTCTGTGTGTCCCCTGTGGTCTCTGGTTAGACTCCCTCCCCCCGCGGGGGACGGAAAGCATATCCCACACCCCGCACGGTGTCAATGCTGGTCTCGCCCACATCGCCGAGCTTGGCGCGGAGGCGGCGGATATGCACATCCACCGTGCGCGTGCCGCCGACGTAATCGTAACCCCAGACGCGGTCGAGCAATTGGTCGCGGGTGAAAACGCGCCCCGAGTGGGTCACCAGATGCTTGAGCAGATGGTACTCCTTGAGGGTTAGATCAACCCGCGCGCCGCCGACCGTGACGTCGTAGGTCTCAGGATCGAGCACCAGCTCACCCATGCGCACGGCGCTGGCGGACGGCGCCTCGTCAACCCGCGCGAACAGACGGCTCAGACGCGCCCGCAGCTCCCCCTCGGGGTAGGGCGCGGCGACGAAATCATCGAGCGCGCTCGTGTCGAGGCCCGCGAGCTGCGGCTCCGGCACCACCGCCAGCACCGCCGCCTCCCGCAGCCGCGGGCGGCCCCGAATCAGCGCGCACAACCGCTTGAGATCAACCGTCGCCTCGCGCGCATCCAGGATCACCACGTGGGGTGGGCGCAGCTCCGACACCCGGCTCTCGAATTCGCCGGGGTGCAGGTGGCTGACCTCGCCGCCGAGGCGGACCACCTGGTCATGGAGTTGCCCCGCGGGCGCCGGATCCGCGCTTATCACCAGCACGCGAGGGGACGGGGGCGCCATGGCTTAACTCCGCGGCACGGGTTCGGTCGCCGGCTCGGTCTCCAGCGCAAACTTGCGGGCCCGGACCTCGTCCGGCACCGCGATGGGGTAATCCCCGTTGAAGCACGCCAGGCAGAACCGCTCGCGCGGCAGGCCGATCGCATCCAACAGCCCCTCCACGGTCTGGTAGCCGAGGGTGTCGGCCCCGATCACCCGGCGGATGTCGTCAACCGCCTCCAGGCGCGCGGCGAGCAGCTCGCTGCGGTCGCTGGTGTCAACCCCGTAGAAACAGGGGTAGCGGTAGGGCGGGGCGGCGATGCGGACGTGAATCTCGCTCGCCCCCGCGCGGCGGATGAGGGACACCAGCTCGCGCTTGGTGGTGCCGCGGACGATGGAATCGTCCACCACCACCACCCGCTTGCCCGCCACCACCTCGCGCATGACGGTGAGCTTGAGCCGCACCCCCAGCTCGCGCTGACGCTGGTCGGGCTGGATGAAGGTGCGCGCGATGTAACGGTTCTTGATCAGCGCCTGCCCGAAGGGGATGCCCGAGGCCTCGGCGAACCCGATCGCCGCCGGCCAGCCGGTGTCCGGCACCGGGATCACCAGGTCCGCCTCCACCGGGTGCTCCGCGGCCAAGCGGTGCCCCATGCGGCGCCGCGCCTCGTGCAGCAGCATGCCGTAGATGTGGCTGTCGGGGCGCGCGAAGTAGATGAACTCGAAGACGCACATCGCGGGTCGGGTCGCCGGCGCCAGACGCACCGACCGCAGCCCGTGGGCGTCCATCACCACCATCTCCCCCGGCTCGATCTCGCGCAGGAACTCCGCCCCCACGACGTTGAGGCCGCAGGTCTCGGAGGCCACGACATGGCCGCGGCTGTTGAGGGTGCCAATGCACAGTGGGCGGATGCCGCTCGGGTCGCGCGTGGCGACCAGGCGGTTCGCGGTCATACAGGCGACGGAGTAGGCGCCCTGCCAGCGGCGGCTGGCGTCGGCGATGGCGGCCTCGAGATCGCCGCGCTGCTCCAGGCGCTGTGCCACCAGGCGCGCCATGATGCTGCTGTCGGTGGTGGACGCCGATGTCGGTCCATCATCGAAGAGGTCGTGGCGGAGCTGCGCGGAGTTAACCAGATTGCCGTTGTGGGCGAGGGCGATGGTACCGGCGCCGGTGGGAATGACCACGGGCTGCGCGTTGCGGTGGTGGCTGGAGCCGGTGGTGGAGTAGCGGGTGTGGCCGATGGCGGTGTCGCCCTGGAGCGACTGCAGCAGCTCCTCGTCGAAGACCTGCTGCACCAGCCCCATGTCGCTATGGGCCTGAATGCGCTCGCCGTCGGCGATGGCGATGCCGGCGCTCTCCTGGCCGCGGTGCTGGAGCGCGAACAGTCCGAAATAAGTGAGCCGGGCGACGTCCTCGCCCGGCGCGTGAATGCCGAAGACCGCGCATTCCTCACGGCATTCGCCCAGGCGCCCTGCGCCGTCGGACCGCAGCAGCGCGCCATGCCCCGCCCCTGCCGTGGAGCGCATTCGCCAGGGGCAGGATAGTCTTCGCCGGCGCCCAGCCAAAGGGCTCACGCGCATAAGGCCTCCCGATCAGGCCGCGTATTTCCCCCCGTAGGGCCGATGCGAGAACGGCACGAGCTTGACCAACGGCCGCCCTGCGACCTGCTCCGCGTCGAACCCAAACTCGGCGCAGAACTCCTCCAGGTGCGGGCGCAGCGCCCACAGGTCGTCCTCGCCGGCCGCACGGATGGTGACGTGATTGGTGGCGACCCTCGACGGGTCCACTTCGCCACTCACGTATAGGATACCTCCGTGCAACCCGGTAGCGCAATAGTCGCCCACCGGCGACTGCCCCCCGCCCCCGTTGAGCCCCAGCACCACCAGCATGCCGCCGGCCATGTATTCCCCCAGGAAATCGGCCGCGGAGCCGCCGGCGATGAGCACCGGCGCCTGGTTGCGGTAGGCCTTCATGTGGATGCCGACGCGATAGCCGACGTCCCCGCGAACGAAGATCTTGCCCCCGCGCATGCCATAGCCCAGCACGTCCCCCGCGTCGCCGTGGACGACGATCTTGCCCGCGTTCATGGTGTTGCCCACCGCGTCCTGCGCGTTGCCGTGCACGATCACCGTCGGCCCGTCCATGAAGGCCCCGAGGTCATTGCCCGGCACCCCACGGATGCTGATGCGCGCCTGGCCGGTGACACCGTCGGCGATGTAGCGCTGGCCGTTGACGTTGGTCAACTCGATCTCGGTCTCGCCGCCCGCCAGCGCCTCGCGGATTCGCTGGTTGAGCTCGCGGTAGTGCAAACCCTGTGCGTCAATGGTCATGGGTTGGTGATGCTCCCTGCGTCGCCTCTCGCCCCTCACCGCTCACCTGCCCCTTTACGCGCCCACGCCAGCCGGCTTGACCCCGAGCACGTCGAGGGTCGTCTGGTCGAGGTCGAGGCCGCGCAGCCGCTCTTTGCTGCCGCGCAGGCTCTCCACCGCGTTGAGGCCGAGCGCGCCCAGGATCTCCTCCAGCTCGGCGCTCCAGGCGCGGATGAGGTTGGCGACGCGGCGCGATCCGACCAGGGGATCAAGGCGTCGCGTCAGCTCCGGGTCCTGGGTGCAGATGCCCCACGAGCAGCGGCCGGTGTAGCACTTCTGGCACAGGGTGCAGCCCAGCGACAGCAGGGCGGCGGTGCCAATGGCGACCGCGTCCGCGCCCAGGGCGATGGCCTTGGCCAGGTCGGCGCTGGAGCGGATGCCGCCGGCGGCGATGATCGAGGCCTGGTGGCGAATGCCTTCCTCGCGCAGCCGCTGGTCCACCACCGCGACCGCGATCTCGATGGGGATGCCCAGGTGGTCGCGGATGACCGTCGGCGCGGCGCCGGTGCCGCCGCGGAAGCCGTCGAGATAGACCAGGTCCGCACCCGCCCGGACGATGCCGC
>Ga0307380_10010008_pt1 | contig 11982 bp, 8 predicted proteins | sample UN3MG_FD_202239 | JGI IMG/M metagenome (GOLD analysis project Ga0307380, IMG submission 202239) | Soil microbial communities from Risofladan, Vaasa, Finland - UN-3 | ecosystem: Environmental > Terrestrial > Soil > Coastal area > Acid sulfate soil | place: Finland: Risofladan, Vaasa | collected... | reverse complement strand
CTTGAGCGCAACCTGCAAGAAGGGATCCTCAGCGTGGTCCTGCACTTCGAAGGCGCGGCACCAATCAGGGAGGATCTAGGCAATCTGGAGGTCTACTACGAGAGAGGACTGCGCTGCTTGGGTTTGGTGTGGAGCCGCCCTAACGACTTCGGCCACGGGGTGCCATTCCGCTTTCCGCACTCACCAGATACCGGTCCTGGGCTGACGGAGGCAGGGAAAAGACTGGTTCAGGAATGCAACGAGTTGGGGATCATGATCGACCTCGCTCACATGAACGAGAGGGGTTTTTGGGATGTGGCGGAGCTATCCGATGCCCCCCTTGTGGTCAGCCATGCCGGGGTACATGCTATCTGTGCGTCAACGCGGAACCTCACGGATGAGCAGATCGATGCCGTTGGTGAGTCAAACGGGTTGGTCGGCGTCATCTTCGCCCCCGGGATGACCAGACCCGACGGGGAGCGAGAGGGCGACATTCCACTCAGCGGGCTGGTACGACACATTCACTATGTGGCGGAGAGAATCGGTGTGGATCACGTAGCTCTTGGATCCGATTTCGATGGAGCGAGAATGCCCAGTGAGTTGGCTGACGCAGCCCAGTTGCCCAAGCTGATCCAAGCTCTGCAGGAGGGGGGATACGACGACGATTCCCTGGAGAAGATCGCCTATCGCAACTGGTTTCGTGTGCTGAGGGACAGTTGGAGGGCCTAAACCCACGTGAACCAGGTGCTGGTGACTGCTGTCCACGCTGGCCTCAGGGCTCGACCGGCCGGGGATCGTGTCTCAGAACCGTGACTCAATGTTGACGCGGCCTCCTTTTTGGGTGTCGCCACTCCCCAACAATGCGGTATAATTGGCCGCGCGAGGTGGCCGTTTGCGTGCTCCTTACTCGGCAGGCGATCCCGTTGCTCTAGGAGTTGTACGCAGCCCGCACAGCCGGGGGAAGCATGCGTGCAGGCAAAGGTCAGAATGCGCCGCGATCGGAGCCGCGGCCCGATGGTGAGTATGCGCTGACCTGGAAGGATGGGGGGAGTCGTGGAACTGATCACTGTCTTGATCGTGGACGACCATGAAGTTGTCCGGCGCGGGCTAAGGTCGTTCCTGGAGAGCCAGGACGACCTCGAGGTGGTGGGCGAGGCAGCCAACGGAGCCGAGGCGGTCCAGAAGGTACAAGAGTTGCTGCCTGACCTCGTCCTCATGGATCTGGTCATGCCCGGCATGGATGGGATTGACGCCATCCGGCAAGTAAGCCAGGTTTGCCCCAGCAGCCGCGTGCTCGTGCTCACCAGCTTCAGCGAGGACGAGAAGGTCTTCCCCGCTATCAAGGCGGGGGCCAACGGGTACCTGCTCAAGGATGTGGCGGTGGAAGACCTGGCGCGTGCCATTCGGTCGGTGGCCGGCGGAGAGTTCCTGCTGCATCCAGAGGTGGCCGGGAAGGTCCTGGACGAGTTTCGTGAGACCACGAAAGCAATATCCCTCCTGAGCGATCTCACGCCCCGCGAGATCGAGGTGCTGGGCCTCATCGCCAAGGGGTATAGCAACAAAGAGATCGCCAACAGCCTGGTCATCGCCACCAGGACAGTGAAGGCTCACGTGAGCAACATCCTCAGCAAGCTTCACGCCATGGATCGAACCCAGGCGGCCCTGTATGCCGTTCGCCAGGGCCTGGTGCCACCTGAATGAAGGCGGATTCCGTGGACTTGACAGAAGCCGAAGAGAAGCTGGAGAGCCAGGACGCTTTGGCTCCGACCGGGATTCCGGAGTTGCTCACGTCGGTCGTGCAGTGGGCGGTGGAACTCATGCGGGCCGATGGCGGGCTGATCCAGCTGTGGGACCCTGACCGAGCGGTGCTCGTGCAAGCCATCAGTTGCGGCATCTGCAAGGCCTTCGATGGAGCTACCCTCAGACGGGGCGAGGGCCTGGGCGGCAAGATACTGCAATCCGGTGAGCCGATGATCATCCGGGACTACGGGTCCTGGGAAGGGAGGTCGGCAAGCTACGAGCCGATTATGCCCTTCGCGGGAAGCCTGGGCGTGCCCTTGAGGTGGCAGGGCCAGGTCATCGGCGTACTCACCATTGACGCGGACTCCAGGAGGCGCGCCTTCAGCCAGGACGACGTCCTACACCACACGCTGTTCGCGGAGCTGGCCAGCCTGGCCATTAAGAACGCCCAACTGTACGAAGCGCTCCAGGACAGATCTCAAGAGCTTCAGCGCACTCTGGAGCAGGAGGTAGCGCAGCGAACTCAGGAGCTGGCTCACCGAGCTCTTCAGATGGAGACCAGCGCCAAGGTCAGCCGCGAGGTTACAGCGATTCTCGACATCGACAGGCTGCTGTCCCGCGTGGTGGAGCTCATCTGCCAGGCTTTTGATTACTACAGCGTGCAGATCTTCCTGGCAGACGCCGAGACAGACCGGTTGGTGTTGCGTGCGGCCAGCGGGGAGGTCGGATGGCAACTGCTTCGCCGCGGGCTGTCTCTCCCCATCGACGGCAGGAGCCTGAACAGCACGGCCGTGCGGAGAAACGAGGCACTCCTGGTCAACGATGTCTCCAAGGAGCCCCGCTTCTGGACTACGGACTCGCTGCCCCACACTCGGTCCGAGTTGGTGATTCCGCTGCGTGTAGGGCAACAGATCATCGGCACCCTGGATGTGCAGATGAACAGGGGCAATGCCTTTCGAGAGGACGACCTTCTGGTCTACCAGAGTCTGGGCGACCAGATTGCGATTGCGATGGAAAACGCTCGCCTCTACGACCGCAGCCGAGAGTTGGCCATAGTGGAGGAGCGCAGCCGCCTGGCCCGGGAGCTGCACGACTCGGTGACCCAATCCCTCTTCAGTGTGCACTGTCAGGCTGGGGCCGTGGCTAGCTATCTGGACCGGGACCTGGACAGGTCGAGGCAAGAACTGGAGGAGTTACGCCATACGGCGCACGAGGCCCTCCAGGGGATGCGTGCAATGATCTTCGACTTGCGCCCCGTCTCGCTGAAGGAGGCGGGGCTGGCAGCGGCGCTGCGTGACCAGGTAGAGCAGCAACGCAGGACGGGCGGCCCGGAGCTTCTCTTTGAGGGGAGTGGCGATTGCTCGCTCCCACTACGTGTAGAGGAACATCTTTTCCACATCGCTCAGGAGGCCCTGCGCAATGCCATCAAGCATGCCCGCGCTGAACGGATCACGGTCTCGCTGACGGTAGAGCCTGAATGCGTGGAGCTGTGCGTGACAGACGATGGCCGGGGCTTCGATCCGCAGTCGCTCGCCACGAATGACCGTCGATCCTTCGGACTGATCGGGCTGCGAGAACGTGTCAAGCTCCTGGAAGGTAGTCTTGACATGACGTCAAAACCCGGCGAGGGCACCCAGGTGCGGGTTCGGGTGCCAATCCTCGCCGAGGAGAAGACTTAGGGCCACGTACTGGGCTGCCACCACAATAGCATTGAAACGCTCTACCGTGCACCCTGCGATCGGAGGGCGCCGTTGATCGGTGCTAGTACCTGGCACCGCTGGTCCTAGTACCTCGAGCTAGTTCCCTCGCTGGTTTTTCCGCTCTGGTTGTACGTCCCCTCCATGGGCCCTATTGTCCCATTTCTCTATGACGCGAATTGGGCTGAGGGTCGATGTGCTCCCGCCATGCCCGCTGTACAATGGGGACAGATCCTCGATCTCCTGGCATTTCTACATGCTTGCGGAGGAGTCAATACCTCCAGGGGGCTGGTTAGTGCAGTCCACCCGTCTAGCCAGCGTGGGCATTGTTGGAGCAGGGACGCAGGGCTCGCAGATCGCACTGCGCTGTGTGCTTGCTGGGCGAGAGGCCCACTTGTTTGATGTATCGAGTGCCCAGCTGGAAGGGGCGCTGCTGCAAGTTCGCAGCTGGCTCGATGACCGAGTGTCAGAGGCAGAACTAACTCCGGAAGAGGCAGAGTCGTCCTGGGCCAGACTCCACCCGTGCGAGACGTTATCGGAGTGCGTCGCCAATGCCGATATCGTCATCGAGGCTGTCCCCGAGAGGCTCGAGCTCAAGCAGGCGGTCTGGGCCCAGATTGATGACCTTGCCCCCCCCAAGACCCTCCTCACGACCAACAGCTCGTCTCTGCGAAGCTCAGTCATCGGGCGAGATGTCCGTCGCAAGGACAGGACTTTCAGCCTCAATTTCGGACAGCCTGCTGAGAACGACCACGTCGAGATCATGTGGAATGCTCACACTTCTCCGGAGAGCAAAGAGGCTGCTCTGGCTTTTCTCGACTCGCTAGGCTTCATCCCGCTGGTAACCCACAAAGAGATCTCAGGTTTCAGCCTGAACCGTATCTGGCGCGCAGTCAAGAAGGAGTCGCTGCGCCTCGTCGATCAGGGGTACTGTGATTTCCAGGATATCGACAGGGGCTCCATCCTGGTCTTTGGCTGGTCACAGGGCCCGTTCCAATTGATGGACGCCATCGGGCTCGACGTGATCAGGGACATCGAGCTCAGTTACTATGCCGAGAGCGGGGATGAGTCAGACAGGCCTCCCAGGCTGCTGGAAGACCTGGTCGCCAAGGGGCACCTGGGCGTGAAAACCGGCCAGGGATTCTACAGTTACCCCCATCCAGAGTTCGAGCAGCGAGGTTGGCTGCGCAAGCACGGGGATAACTGAGTCTAGACAAGAGAGGCAGTGCTGAGGTTGGCGCGCCCGAGGGGCTCAGCAGAAGCTGGTGGAGGGATTACTTAGCGTGTTGGTGGTGGGGGAGCGGCAGTGAGCTCTAGTTCGAGGAAGGTCTTCTTGTGTTATGGAAGGTGGCTAGGGTTGCAGTCCACGTAGGTCGCCCGCGCGATAAAGGGCGCCGTTACAGGAGCCTCCCGATCACGCCATTGGAGGCCAGGCACGGCGCATGGCAGAGAGGAGGTGGTGAGATCCGCTATTGAGAGAGATGGCGCAGTACCGCTGGCGACGAAAGACTAGGCCAAGTAAGGCCCGCAACTAGATATGAAGGAAGGAGCGAATGAGGATGCACTCGAGACTATCGTTCTCAGTGTTGATGGTGGCAGCGTTGTTGGTGGCAATGCCCCTGTCAGGGCTGCGCTGCGCGTCAAGTACCCCACAAGGGCCGGCCACCGAACCGGTGGGGACTTCCGCAGGACCGACAGAGAAGCCAACGACGCCACCCACGGAGGAAGTGGCCACGCCGCCCACTGCGGAGCAGGCTGAGCGGTTGGTCGTCGCAGTTGAGCACTGGGGCACGGAGAGTCCCTTCGGTTGGATGTGGACCCTTGCGGAGGGACGCCTCTGGATGCATATCTACGACCCATTGATTCAGCAGAGCACCGACGATATGGAGTACAGGCCTGGCTTGTTCACCGAATGGACCCACAGTGACGACTACCGAACCTGGACGTTCAAGGTGCGCGAAGGTGTCATGTTCCACGACGACCCGGGGGAGTTGACGTCCGACGACGTGAAGTTCTCACTGGAGCAGAATCTTCGCGAAGATGCCTCCGGGCTCCAGTCCGGTCGTCTGTTCCAGGCCTTCCTGGAGCAGATCGAGACCCCCGACAAGTACACCGTCGTCATGCATTGGAATAGGGGAATGTGGGAGCTACTCGACGAGTTCACGCCCTTTGCGTGTCTGCAGACGATTACCTCGAAGAAGTATGTGGAGGAGGTAGGGGAAGACGCAGCCGCGCTCCATCCTGTTGGCACGGGGCCGTACAAGCACGTTGACGGTCAACCGGGCGAGTACCACAGATTCGAGGCCGTGGAGGATCACTGGCGTCTGAAGCCGCAGTTCAAGGAGCTTGTCATTCGCAAGGTTGAGGACCAGAGTACGCGAGTATCTGGGTTGCGGTCCGGTGAGTTCGACGTGGCCATGGTGGGTGGCGACGCTATCGCCGATGCCAAGGACGCGGGCTTCAAGATTGTGGACTTCCCGGGCGTGTTGACGTACTTCGTGCCCCTGCCCGGGATCAGCACTCCCGACTACGAATCGTACTGCCCGGAGTGCCCCTGGGTCGGTGATCCGACTGATCCGGAGAGCCTGGAGAACGCTCTGAAGGTGCGGCTCGCGCTGAACCTGCTGGTCGACAAACAGGCCATCATCGACAGCTTCTGGCACGGATACGGCGACCAGACGCCCTTCAGTTACTTCTACTATCCCGTATCGCCTGGGTGGCGCGCCGAGTGGGAGATCCCGCCGTACGACCCGGAGCGGGGAAAGGCACTTCTTGAGGAGGCTGGGTATCCAGACGGCTTTGAGATCAAGGTGATGCTCGCGAATCAGATGGCAGATGGCTCTGACATAATGGAGGCGGTAGCCCAATACTGGGAGAAGGCAGGGATCACTGTCACTCGAGACAAGGGCGATTTTCTTACACTGCTTCCCCATTTGGTCGGCTGCACACAGGATTTTGCCTGGACCTTTGGGTATCCATGCATGGTGGTCAATGTGCCGGTGAGCTGGATGGACAACCTAGGTGTCGGCTGGTCTTGGTGCGCGGTGGTTAAGGACGACGAGATCGAGCAGAAAGTCATGGACATCATGTCGGAGCTTGATGAGACCAAGAGGCTGGAGATGACCTCGGACCTCGGCCAGGAGCTCTACGACGGCTACTACGCGGTGATGATCGGCATCAGGGCGGTCACGTATGCCGTAAGCGACAAGGTGGGAGCTTGGCCAGCGCCTGCCCCCAACTACTACTGGCTGTTTCCAGAGTACATCGAGTGGTCGGGCCAGTAGGCGCAGTTGCTGGGGCCGCATCGCTGCAGTCAAGCGTCAAAGTTTGCACCGTCGGCCCGGAAGGGTGGGCCCCAACAGGGCCTGCCCTTGCGGGCGGCATACGTTGGGCAGCCAGTGCGGGAACAGTTCAGCAGCAGCGAGACCAATTACGGGCCAAGGATTGAAGTTGCCATAGCGAAGCAAGGCGTGCAAACCGAGCAATTCCTAGACCGACGGGCCACGGTCGTCACTGCTATGTCCCGAGACAGAGCAGCCTTTGAGGTTTCGAGAACGGAGTGCAGATGGGTCGCTATATCGCAATCGCAATCCTCCGGGGCCTTCTATCGCTATTATTCGCTTCCCTCGTCGTCTTTGTACTTGTCAGGGCTACAGGTGACCCGGTGCGTATCCTGATGGGCACCAATGCCTCACCCCAGGATGTGGCTCGCGTGCGCGCCCATCTGGGTCTCGATCGTCCTCTGGCGGAGCAATACCTGCGTTTCGTCGGTAACGCTTTGAGGGGAGACTTCGGCCGCTCTATCCCCTTTAGACGACCGGCGATCGACCTAGTAGTGGAGCGTCTGCCCGCGACGGTGCAGCTCATAGGGCTTTCGTTTGTGCTGTCCCTCGCCATCGCGTTGCCTCTCGGCGTCTATTGCGCCGTATACCGAGGCAGCGCACTTGACTACGCGGGTCGCACCTTCGCCGCGCTGGGCCAGGCGATTCCACCGTTCTGGTTCGGCTTGGTACTGATCCTGGTGTGCGCGGTTCACCTCAGGCTCGTGCCCACTTGTGGGCGCGGCACCCTTGCCAACTTGGTTCTGCCCACCGTCACGCTTGGTTGGTATTTCGCAGTGGCCCTGATGCGCCTGACTCGCTCTTCGATGCTCGATGTCCTCGGAACCGAGTATGTCAAGCTAGCCCACATGAAAGGCCTGTACGAGCGACAAGTGATCTGGAAACATGCCTTTAGGAATGCGGCTCTGCCCGTCGTTACCTTCGCAGGTCTGCTGCTGGTGGCGATGATCAACGCTGCGGTCACCGTGGAGGTCGTGTTTGCCTGGCCGGGAGTAGGCTCGTTGATCGTTGAGTCGGTCGTCAGCCGCGATTTCCCTACCGTTCAGGCGGGGGTAATGCTGATTACCGCGCTCTACGCGCTCTCCGGACTCGTCGTCGATGTCATGTATGGCTACCTGGACCCCAGGATCCGGGTGTCATGATTGCCGCGTATTGAAAGATGGGTGCCCTGTTGGAATCGGCATTCGCGATCCGGCGTTTCTGGGGTGACCGGCGTTGGCCGCCTCCCTTTCCACTTCTGATAGTGGTGCTGTTCCTCTTCTCCGCCATCTTCGGTCCCTTGCTCGCTCCTCATTCTCCCACGGAGGGCACGCTGGCCAAGCGCCTTCTCCCCCCAGTTGGTTTGGATGGTGCCGAAGCAGACTACATCTTGGGAACGGACGGGCAAGGGCGCGACATCCTCAGCAGGCTGATCCACGGGGCTCGAATAACGCTGCTCGTGTCCGTGGCAGGGATTGCCGTGACCAGCGTGTTGGGGACAGTAATAGGGCTGCTTGCGGGCTTCCTGGGTGGTTGGGCCGACTTCATCGCCATGCGCGTCGTGGACGTTTCGTTGTCGATACCGGGCATGCTCATCGCCGTGTTGCTGGCAGCGGTGTTTGGCGCGTCAGCGACCAACGTCACCATCGTCATCGTCATCGTCTTGTGGCCCGATTATGCCCGACTGGTGCGCGGCGAGACTCTCGCCCTCAGAGAGCAAGACTACGTGGCACTAGCGCGGGTGGCTGGCTGCTCGAACATGACCATCATGCGCCGCCACATCCTGCCCAATCTTGTGCCGTCGGTGCTGGTATTGGCATCGCTGCACGTGGGTCTCGCGATCGTGCTGGAGGCCTCATTGAGCTTTCTGGGAGTCGGGGTCCCGCCGCCCAGCTCGTCGTGGGGACTATTGATCAACGAAGGCCGCGGGGTGCTGGAGCGAGCGTGGTGGGTCTCCATGCTACCTGGCCTGGTCATTGCGTTGACTGTGATCTCACTCAACATGCTTGGCGACTGGACCCGCGACCGGCTCGATCCAACGCTACGCCAACTGTGAGTGCGCATCGGCGTGGTGGGCACGTGGCTGCCTTGCCCCTGCGACGGGTCTGACAGGCTCGATGAAGAAGGAATGGGAACAAGCGAGACGCCTCCGCGGGCAGCGAATTGCAAGGGAAGAACAGTCATGGGCGAGACGGTTCTAGAGGTCCGCAACCTGCGTACATACGTCTATCTGCGTCGGGGCGTCGTAAGAGCAGTCGACGGAGTCAGCTTTGCCGTTCAGCAAGGAGAGACGCTGGGGATAGTAGGGGAGTCTGGCTCTGGCAAATCCATGACCCTGCTCTCCATCATGGGCATGGTCCCCAAACCGGGGGGGAGGATCGTCGGAGGTGAGATTCTCTTCGAGGGCGAGAACCTACTAGAAAAGAGTCCTGAGGAGATACGCCGCCTGCGGGGCAATCGAATCGCCATGATCCTGCAGGATACTTTGGCCTCACTCAACCCAGCCCTGAGGATTGGGCAACAGGTGGCAGAACCTTTGCAGGTCCATCTTGGGATGAGGGGTGCAAGGGCCAGGGAACGTGTGGTCGAGCTTCTGCGGCAGGTCCAGATTAGCGACCCTGAGCGGCGGCTCGACGCGTACCCCCATCAGATGAGTGGAGGCATGCGTCAACGAGTGGTGGGGGCCATGGGGATTGCGTGCAGCCCGAGTGTGCTTCTGGCGGACGAACCAACGACCTCCCTCGATGTCACGGTACAGGCTCAATACCTACGACTGCTGAAGGATATCCAGCAAGAGACCAACCTCGCCTTGATCTTCGTCACCCACGACCTTGGCATAGTGGCCAAGATCTGCGACCGGGTGGGGGTAATGTACGCCGGACGCCTTGTGGAGAGCGCCTCCACGCGGGACCTTCTTAGCCGCCCGATGCATCCCTACACAATGGCGCTACTCCGTTGTTTACCCAAACTCCAGGCAAGGGGGCACAAGCTGGCGACTATTGAAGGCCAGCCGCCGGATCTGGCCCACCTGCCAGCTGGATGTGCCTTCGGCCCACGTTGCCCCACTCGGCGCGCTAGGTGCCAAGAGGACAGACCAGAGCTCAAGGAACTGTTCCCCGGTCACTCCGTCGCGTGCTGGTACGCAGAAAACCGATTCCGGGCCGATGCAGCAGTCCACGACGGCAACGCCGAAGGAAGTGCGCAATGAGTCCGGTTATTCCAGGGAGAGTCGGCAGCGAGTCGACTGAAGGGGTAGTACTCCAGGCAGAGGGGCTCACGAAGCACTTTCCCATTGTCAAGGGACTCATCCGGAAACGCCTGATCGGATCAGTCAGGGCCGTCGACGGCGTGGACTTTGTCCTTCGGCAGGGCCAGACCCTGGCCCTTGTAGGGGAAAGCGGCTGCGGGAAAACCACGATAGCGAAGCTCATGCTGCTCTTGGAACAACCTACCGCTGGATCGGTACTCTTCCGCGGTCGTGATATATGCTCGCTTGCTCGGAGCGAGCTGCCCCGGTACCGACGCTCAGTCCAGGCTGTCTTCCAGGACCCGTTCAGTTCACTCAATCCTCGGCTCAGCGTCGGCCGCACGGTCAGCGAACCCCTTACCGAAGCCAATCGAGGCGTGTCCAAGAGAGAAGCGAGGGAGCGGGTTGAAGAGGTGCTCAATGCCGTCGGACTGGCACCGAGGCTAGCGAATGACTACCCGCACGAGCTTTCTGGAGGCGAGCGACAACGAGTCGCGGTGGCTCGAGCTTTGGTGACCAATCCTGCCTGCATAGTGCTGGATGAGCCAGTTTCGGCCGTGGACGCCTCCATCCGCGCCCAGATCATCAATCTCCTGCAAGACATACAAGTCGAACATAGCATAAGCTACCTGCTCATCACTCATGACCTAGCTGTCGTGCAATACGTGAGCACGCAGGTGGCGGTGATGTACTTAGGTAAGTTCGTGGAGGTTGCAGAGGCTGTGGAGCTCTACACTCACCCCATGCACCCATACACTCAGGTGCTCCTGAGCAATGCCTTGCCTACACATCCGGATGACGTAACTGGTCCTGTGCTTCTGTCGGGAGAGGTCCCCAGTGCTCTCAACATCCCGTCTGGCTGTCGCTTCCATCCTCGTTGCCCAGCTGCCATGCCCATCTGCGCTGAGATCGAACCGCGGTTGGCACGGCATGAGCCTGAGCATGCGGTCGCATGCCACCTTTACTCATCTCCGGTGCACGGCCAGCTCGCAGAATGCGATACGTGAACGAGACCAGAACGGAAGAGACGCACTACTCCCGAAGTGCTGCCAGCATCGTGTGCGCAACGGATCATTGCTGATGCCTAATCACAGCGCGCCCCGACCGAGTCCGTGTCACAGAAGGATGCATGCCGTGGGCGCTGACCAGAGAACGTAGCCAGGCGGCGAGTCCGCCGGCTTTGACCAGACCGGCGAAGGGACTCGGGCTCCGAGTCGGCACGCAGATTGCGAGAGCGCGCCCCACGATGGGAACTCAGAGTCGTGCTTTGCCGGAAATAGAAGGAGGTGGTTAATCGTGGTTCATCCGAGGATTAGGAGACATGCCGAGATTCTGGTGGACCGTTGCACGCAGGCTAAGCAGGGGGATACCGTACTCATCTGGGCCTACAGTGAACTGGCCAAGCCTCTGGTGGTCGAGGTCTACCGCCTGCTGCTACATAGAGGAAGCGCCGAGATCATCTCGCAGATCGAGTTTGAGGAGATGAGAGAAGTACTGATGGCGGAATCACCCGAGGAGCGGCTTGGTCTGTACCCTTCCTTGCGTATGCACGCCATGCAACACGCCGACGTGTGTATTCGGATCATGGCGCCAGGCAACACGAGGCTCCTCAGCGGCATCCCGCCCGCCAGAATCAGCCGCTGGCGTGCCTCGGAGGCCCCCCTGTACGCTTGGCTGTGGGACAATACCCGTTGGGTGGTGACCCTCTACCCTACCATCGCCGCGGCCCAAGATGCCGAGATGTCTTTCAGGGATTTCGAGGACTTCGTTTACAGCGCAGTGGATCAGGACTGGGATCTCCTCGCTCGTGAACAAAGAGAGCTTAAGGAGCTCTTTGACAGGGGGCGCGAAGTGGTCATCAAAGGCGAGGATACCGACATAAGGATGCGTGTGGCAGGACGCACCTTCCTTAGTGCCGACGGTGATAATAACATGCCGGACGGCGAGATATTCACCGGCCCCGTGGAGGATAGCATCGAGGGTCACATCCTATTCACCT
>Ga0307380_10010007_pt1 | contig 11983 bp, 7 predicted proteins | sample UN3MG_FD_202239 | JGI IMG/M metagenome (GOLD analysis project Ga0307380, IMG submission 202239) | Soil microbial communities from Risofladan, Vaasa, Finland - UN-3 | ecosystem: Environmental > Terrestrial > Soil > Coastal area > Acid sulfate soil | place: Finland: Risofladan, Vaasa | collected... | reverse complement strand
TGAAAGCCTTTTTAATAAGTCCATATCATCCAGACACTTTCCAGTTCCCAGGACAATAGCAGTGAGAGGATCCTCAGCTAAAGTAATAGGTAGACCTGTTTCTTCCCTAAGCAGGATATCCAAACCCCGCAATAGGGCACCCCCTCCAGCTAAAACAATACCCTTATCGACAATATCAGAGGCTAACTCAGGAGGAGTTTTTTCCAAGGCATCCTTTACGGTGTCTATTATCGTTGTTATAGGTTCAGAGAGGGCATTTCTTATCTCTTCATCAGTGATTTGAAAAGTCTTTGGAATACCATCAACCAGATCCCTCCCCTTCACCTCCATGCTTAAAGTTTCCTCGAGAGGATAGGCAGAGCCAATCTCAATCTTTATCTTTTCAGCTGTCCTCTCCCCTATGAGTAGATTATATTTTCTCTTTATATAATTTACAATACATTCATCCATTGCATCTCCCCCAACCCTTACAGACTTGCTGAAGACAATCCCTGAAAGGGAGATGACGGCTACTTCTGTAGTGCCTCCTCCGACATCTAATACCATGTTTCCAGATGGTTCTTGAACGGGAAGTCCAACGCCTATTGCTGCAGCCATGGGTTCTTCAATAAGATAAACCTCCCTCGCTCCAGCAGACTCAGCAGAATCTCTTACAGCCCTTTTTTCAACCTGAGTAATACCAGTAGGAACACATATAATAATTCTTGGACGAACCAGCGTCTTTCTATTATGAACCTTTGTTATAAAATAACGCAGCATCGCCTCTGTGATCTCAAAGTTTGCTATAACTCCGTCTTTCATTGGACGAATAGCTACAATATTTCCAGGTGTTCTTCCAAGCATCTCTTTCGCTTCGGTTCCAACTGCCAGAACCTGGTTGCTATCTTTATCTATAGCTACAACTGAGGGTTCGCATAATACAATCCCCTTTCCATTCAGATAAACAAGTGTATTAGCTGTTCCAAGGTCAACTGCCATATCATTCGAAAGTAAGCCAAATAAGACATTGAAAACCATATTATCCTCTCCCCTTTTCTTAAGTTGTGGTAATCATAAGAAAGCTTTTCTCTAAAAAATGAGATTAACATTAATGCCTTGAGATAGCAATAGAAATTTAAAAAAATGTTGCAAGAAAAGTGATATTATTATATTTATAACTAAACCGAAAGGAGTAAATTAAAATGCTTAGAATTTTAAGAAGTCATATTCAGACCTGGGTACTGAAAGCAGTTCTCATCTTTGTAGCGATCACATTTATAGGATGGGGTGCTGGTTATTTGGGTAAAACTCAAAAAGAATTTGAAATAATAGCCGAAGTATATGATATACCCATCACCTATGGTGAATGGCAAAATTCCCTTAAGTCTTTAGACGAATTTTACAAAAATATCTACAAAGATATTCTACCTGGAGACTTCACAAAAAGGTTAAACCTTAAAGAGATGGCATTAAATGATCTCTTACGAAAAAATATCCTTCTCTATAGTGCAGAGAAAGAGGGTTTGGTTGTTACAAAGGAAGAGTTGATTGACCATATTCAAACAAATCCTCTCTTCGTAAGAAATGGCAAATTTGATGAAAGAAGTTATAAATTTTTGTTAAGCAGAAATCGTATAACTCCCAAAGAATTTGAAGCAAGCCAAAGAAATGAGATTCTGATTAAAAAGATGGGGGATTTGATTAAAGACAGTGTAATGATATCTAAAAGGGAGTTATTAGATGCTTTTAAAAGGGAGAATGAAGAAATTCAAGTAGAATATCTATTATTTAAGCCTTTGTATTTTAAGAGTAAGATAAAGATTTCTCAACAAGATATAGAAGAATTCTATAATAAAAACAAAGAAGAATTCCGCGAACCAGAAAAGAGAAAGATAAAATATATTTATCTCAACCCTAAGGATTTTATGAAAAAAGTAAGAATTGATAAAACAGCAATAGAAGAATATTATTTTGATCATGAAGAAGAATATAACCTGCCAAAGAAAATCAGGGCCAGACAAATTCTGATCCGAATCCCTCACAACTCCTCTCAAGAGAAAAAAGAAAAGGCAAGAAAAAAGACAGAGATGATCATCAAAAGACTAAAAAAGGGAGAAGACTTCTCAAAATTAGCAAGGAAATATTCTGAAGATTCCTCAGCCAGAAAGGGTGGAGATTTAGGATATTTCAAGAAAGGAGAGATGATACAAGAGTTTGACAAGGTAGCGTTTTTCTTAAAAAAAGGTGAGATTAGTCATCCTGTTCTCACTCCTTTTGGCTATCATATTATTAAAGTAGAAGATATAAAGGAGGCCTCTATAAAAGAACTGAAAGATATAAGAGACGAAATCGAAAAGAAGTTGACAGAAAATGAGGCAGATTACCTTGCTGAAGATAAAGCAAATGAGATCTTTGAAGATATAATGAGAACAGGGATTGATTTAAAAGAAATAGCGCAGAGATATTCTTTTGATTTAAAGACAACCGGTTTTTTTAACAAACAAGAAAACGAAATAAAGGGGATTAAAAATAGCGGTAATCTCATATCTTCCGCCTTTTCTCTCGAATTAGGTGAAGTGAGTGAGATTGTGAAGTTAGATAATGGGTACTATATTTTTAAACTTCTCGATATAAAGAAGTCATCTATTCCTCCATTAGATACAATAAAGCCAAGGTTAAGAGATGTTTTGAAAACAGAAAAAATGAAAAATGCTGCCTTCAGAAAGGGCGAAGAAATTTTAACACAACTCAAAACCACAAAAGAGTTAAAAGACATTGCAGAAAAGCTGGGATTAAAGACGGCCACCACTGGATATTTTTCTCGCGCAAGCAGTATACCAGGTATAGGAATAGATTTAAATTTCATAAATCAAGCCTTTAGATTAAAAAAAGGTGAGAACACAATAGTAAAATCTGATGATGGAGTTTATGTTATAAAACTCCTTGGGAAAAAACCTATTGATATGAACAAGTTTAAACAAGCCAGAGAAGATTTAGCTAATAGATTATTAATACAAAAAAGAGAAAAGGTTTTCCAGAGTTGGATTCAAAATAAGATCGATATCGCTTATCAAAAGCAACTAATAAAGATAAACAAAGAATTATTCTCAGACTAACTATTAAGCAAGTAAGAATTGGTGAGTAAGATATTAACTGTAGATCCAGAAAAATGCACGGGATGCAGAATGTGCGAACTGGTCTGTTCAATGAAAAAACATGGAGAGTTCAATTCTGCAATCTCCCGAATAACCACAATAATCTCTATTGAAGATGGATTTTGTCTTCCCATATTCTGTTTTCAATGCGATGATTATCCATGTGGTCAAGTCTGCCCTTCTGGGGCGATTTCAAGAGAGAATGGAGTTGTAAGAGTAGATGAACAAAAATGCATAGGCTGCAGGATGTGTCTTTTAGCCTGCCCATTTGGGGCAATGAATTTCTATAGTGAAGGGGGCTATGCCATCAATTGTGACACGTGTGATGGAGATCCAGAATGTATTAAATTTTGCTATCCGAAAGCCCTCTCTTTTAGGGAAACAGAACTATCCATGCATCATAAAAAGAAATCTCTTGCTCAGAGGCTAAAAAACATTTATGGGGAAAAACAAGAAATGCTGGACTGACCATCTTTATTTTAAGTGATTCTTTTATCCTACGTATTAAGAGACAAACGCTCTCAGCGATTATGTCAATTATAGATATCCTGTGAAATTCTTATTCTATCTACCGATTTCTTTGTTAATCAATTGAGTATGTCCTGAAATCTCTTTTCGTTCCTTATGGAATCAAAATAGGAAGATTCAATCAATAACTGATTGAACTTTTCATTTCTATAAGGCTTGGCCTTTTCTAACCAAAGATAGCAATCTTCTTTATTCCCTTGGTTAAAGTGTATCATCGCTATGTTTAAATAGCTCTCTACCATCTCTGGCCTTATCTCAGTTGCCTTTTTAAAAGCAGAGATTGCCTCCTTATACTGGCGTTTATTCCAATAACATACACCAAGATTTAAAAAAGCCGTCTCTTTGAAGGAAAATCCTGTAGAAAACGTGGCAAACTTCTGCCATTTTAGAAGATCTGGATTGTAGTCAATCTCACTTATAAATTCTTTAAATAGTCTTATTGCAGTATCATAACGATTTCTTTTTAGCTCCTTGACCGCCTGAAAATAGGTACCTAACATCCTTCTAGCCAGACCTCCGACACCAAGAATAGTCAGACCAAAGATAATAAGAACCTCCTTTTGCACCCCCATATTGATTAATACAAAGGTGATGATAACACCAAAGGTTAACCAAAAGACTAATTTATTCATTGGGTTTGTCATAAATTCTGCCTTATCTTTTAAATATTTTTTTATTATCTATGGATATCTCTGTAAAAAGAAAAATGTCAATTGTCTCTTCAAAGTGTTGCCCATATATTGAGCTATAATAGATCAAGAAAGCTTTTTATGATCCTGGCAGTAGCTCCCCAAATCCTATAGTGATTGTATTGATATACATAAACTTTTCTTTTCTTTCCCTCGTAAATCCATTCCTCTTCTTTGAAATTTTCCTTTTGAAGAAAAAAAGAAAAAGGAACCTCTACCAGCTCTTTAATCTCATCTTTATTGATTTTGAATTTACAGGGATAAGAAATAAATCCTACAAAGGGAGTAACCTTGAATCTTGTTACTGTTTCGATATCATCTAACTCCCCAACAATATTGATATCTTTTTCTAAAAGACCTATCTCTTCAAAAACTTCCCTCGTGACAGTGTTTTTCAAATTTCTGTCCGTTTGCTCCCTTATTCCACCGGGAAAAGATATTTGTCCCTTATGGTGCTCAACAGATTCTGTTCGTTTTGTAAATAAGATATAATACTCCCCATTTTTCTCGAATAGGGGGATCAATACCGCAGCAGAGACTAAATCATCACGAGATATTTCCTTTTTAATCCTACTCGAAAAAATCTTTTTAATCTTCTCTTTCATATTGATAATTCCTTATATCTCATATAGATAAGAAATCTAATCCTCTCAATATATTTCGAAACTGTTTCTTATGAGAGTTTCTTTAGCGATATCACATTTCCAAAAAGGTGTCAATTCTCTTAAACGGATAGATATGATAAATGACTTTCTTTTTTGATCCCGATTTTCCCAACAAAACCCTTGACAAACCTCGATAAAATGAAGATATTTAAAAAAGATGAAATTAAGGAGAGAGCATGCAAAGATACTTTTATTACTGCACAGATAAACTAATGGAGGCAGTCAATATAGGCTCCATGGAGATGTTGACCCTTAAACAGAACGAACTCTCTCCTGAATTTATCCTCTTAGGCCTTCTCGAGCAGGAAGATTCAATGCTCTTTGATATTTTTAAAGATATGGGGTTAGAACCAAAAGAAATTAAGGGAATGTTATTAGATAAGATATATGGGATACAGGAAACGAAAAAAAAGTTTTCTGGAGACGTTATTCCTACCCAAATCCTCCTCACCAAGGAAACAGAAAATCTTTTAAAAGTAGCCAAAAGTGAATCAGAAAGAATGGGAGATAAGTTTATAGGTGTTGGAACCATGTTTTTAGGAATGTTGGATGAATCAGTCGGTTCAACATCCAAGATTCTTAAAGAACTTGGGATCAGTTATGAAAAGGTAAAAGAGACTTTATCCAGGATCAAAGGAGATAGGCATATCGAAGACAAAAAAGCAGAGAGTAAACTCAATGTACTGCAAAAATATACAACAGACCTGACCCAAATGGCAAGAAAGGGAGAACTTGATCCTGTTATTGGTAGAGAACAGGAGATAAAAAGGGTAATTCAGATTCTATCACGCAGGAAAAAGAATAACCCTGTGCTAATAGGTGAGCCGGGTGTAGGAAAGACTGTAATCGTTGAGGGTCTTGCCCAGCAGATAGTAGAGGCTGAGGTTCCAGAGACCCTTGTCAATAAAAGGGTACTTATGTTAGAGATGTCTGAAGTCGTTGCAGGCTCCAAATTTAGAGGAGAATTTGAAGAAAGGCTTAAGTCTATAAAGGAAGAGGTATTAGCAGCTGCAGGACAGATCATACTCTTTATTGATGAACTCCATACTGTTGTGGGTGCCGGCGCTGCAGAGGGGAGCATCGATGCTTCGAATATGCTTAAATCAGCCTTAGCAAGGGGTCAACTTCAGTGCATTGGTGCGACAACGCTGGATGAATATAAAAAGCACATAGAAAAGGATAAGGCTTTGGAGAGAAGATTTCAGATAGTTTTGATTAAAGAGCCATCAGTAGAAGATACTCGCCAGATTCTTCAAGGTTTAAAAAAGAATTATGAAAGCCACCATCAAATTCAATATAAAGATGGGGCACTGATGGCTGCTGCAAATCTCTCAGAAAGATATATCATAGATAGATTCCTTCCGGATAAGGCCATTGATCTTATCGATGAGGCTGGTTCTAGAAAGCATCTTGACCTCATCTACCTACCCCCAGAGCTTAGAAAAATAAAAAAAGACAAGGAAGACCTCCTCCAAAAGCAGAAAAATGCATATGAAAAGCAGAGTTACGAAGAGGCAGCCAAGTACCAACAGAAATTTATCACCCTTGAAAAAGAGTTCCAGAATAAGCTATCTGAATGGAAAAAGGATATAGAGCCCGGGGATTCCATCGTTGATGAGGAGGATATTGCCAAGGTGGTTGAAGGCTGGACAGGTATCCCTGTGGCCAGAATGCTGGAGAGCGAGGCTGAGAATGCTGTAAAGGCTGTTAGCGATGCGATAAGAAGAAACAGAGCTGGGCTCAAAGAAAAGTTGAGGCCGATTGGCTCCTTTATATTTTTAGGGCCCACAGGTGTGGGAAAAACTGAATTAGCCAAAGCCCTTGCAGAGTTTCTCCTTGATGATGAAAATAAGCTGATCCGCCTTGATATGTCAGAATATATGGAGAGACATACTGTCTCTAAATTTATTGGCTCTCCTCCTGGATATGTTGGTTATGAAGAAGCTGGGCAATTGACAGAAAAGATAAGAAGAAACCCCTATTCCATCATCCTCTTAGACGAATTAGAAAAGGCTCACCCCGATGTTTTCAATATGCTCTTACAGATTTTGGATGATGGCCGTCTCACTGATGCCCATGGACGCACAGTGAGCTTTAAAAATACTGTGATTATAGGTACATCCAATATTGGAAGCGAATTAATAACCAAGGATTCGGTAGCAATAGGTTTTGGCAGAGATACCAGTGACAAGAGATATGAAGATATCAAAAATAAGGTTTTGAGTGAAGTAAAAAAGGTTTTTAAACCAGAATTCTTAAACAGGGTAGATGATCTTATCGTATTTCATCAATTAGATGAAGGACATATAAGAAAAATTGTTGACCTTCTCATCAATAATCTGAAAGAAAGGATCAAAGAAGAAAAATTAGAAATAATCGTTACTGATAGAGTAAAAGAAAAACTTGCCAAGGAGGGCTTTAACCCATTTTATGGTGCACGGCCCTTAAAGAGGACAATTGAAAAACTTATAGAGAATCCCCTTGCTCAAAAAATTATATCAAAAGAGTTTGAAAAGGGAAATCTTATAGAAGTCGCTTTAAAGAACGGGAATATTGAGTTTAGAAAGAAAAAGTAGTTACTGGTTTTGCTCGTAAAAGAATAGAATAGATCTCTTATCTATAAGAATCTTTATAAAAATACCCAGAAATTTATTCACTTCACTTTTTCAAACTCTCTTACCAAAGACATCCCTATCCAATACGAAGGGAAGCTGATTTGTTTTAGACCTTGACTCCCCTATGCTTGTAACCACAATAGCCGGTTTATCAATCACAGGACAGAGGTTCTCACAAATCCCACACCCGATACAAAGGGCTGCATCTACTACGGGCTGCTGCAATATAATCTTCTTCCCTTTTTTGTCAACGACTGCTTTTTTGCGAAACCATATAGCTTTCTTTGGTGTGGGGCATACCTCTTCACAAACAATACACGGGCTATCAAGAGCATAGGGAAGGCAACGATCTTTATCTATAAATGCAAGTCCAATCTTTATCTTTACCTTTTCCTCAACAGGCAATTCTTTAATAGCCCCGGTTGGACAAACCTGACCACATAAAGTACAATAGTATTCACAGTACCCAAGCCTTGATACAAGGATAGGAGACCATATCCCCTCAAGACCGGCCTCAAAAAGGGTAGGTTGAAGACCATTTGTAAGACAAACCTTCATGCACTCTCCACATTTAACACAACGCTCTAAAAAAATATCCTCTTCTACTGCCCCGGGTGGTCTTATAAGAGAAGGTATGGGTCTTTTCCTCTTCGGATCTAATTTTATTAGAGGAACAGCGAATATCCCGAAAGCTGCTGAAGTCAATATATGTCTCCTCCCAAGATCGATTCCTTCAACACTTCTTTGAAAGGGCGAACGAAATCTAAAATGAGAAAAACCTTCCCTGCATTCATCTACGCAGCAAAAACAGACCATACATTCCGATGGCATCCATTGAATTTCTCTTTCGAGCATTCTTCCACCCTGACATTTTTTCATGCAATCTTTGCACTGTTTGCATCTCTCATCAACCTTCATTTCAATAAAGCTAAATCGAGAAAAGAAACCCAGCAAAGCTCCAAGAGGGCAGAGGAAACGACACCAGAATCTATCTTTGATCAGATTTAAAAAGAGAATACCAAAAAAGAACATCCCTATAATAAAGACCTGTGAAAAGTATGGTTGATTGAATGATAGATAGACCTTCTTTAATAAACTATAGATGGGCTCTGAGATAGCTTTGATAACCTTTATATCAGTAAAATACAAGAAATCAAAAAACGACCTAAAGAAATAATTTAAGATGGGGTTTATGCTGATTGCAAAGGATCTGATGAGAAGGGATAAAGGATCAAGTATGCCTGTAATATGAAGTGTAAAAAGGGACGAGATAAGAATAAATATAAGGATCAGATATTTTAACTTATACCGGTTATCGAACTCCCCATAACTTCTCTCAGGCAAATTTGTCTTTTTTTTCGAAGATAAACCGATAAAATGATTTAAAGAACCAAAAGGACAGATCCAACCACAAAAAACCCTTCCTAAGAATACGGTAAGGATAATTAAAAATACTGAGAGGAAGAGAGTCTTGGGAATCTCTGCAGGAATACCATGAGAGGCAAGGATAGTTGTGATCAGGATGAGGGGATTAAAATCAAGAAAGAATTTAACAGGGTATTGTATTTCATTTTTCCCAGCATATTCTGTTAAGACAAGCAGAACAAAAAAAATAATGAAAAAGGTTATCTGAATGATTACTCGGAATCTTTTCATATATAGCTTGAGAGAATTTTAACTAATAGATTGAACCCTCTTTATCTTTATCTTACTCAAATCCATATTACCAATACCTCTCTCTGAAGCAATTTTAACATATCCTAAATCTTCACCCTTGAGATCAAAGAGGGTTGCACCATAAGAATCCACTGCAACTTGATCAACTCCAGCAATAACCGTCTCTTTTAGGCGAACATCCCCCAGGTCACCCCCAGAAGGTCCATTATCCACTAAAATCCTGTATGCATCGAGAATGGTCAAGGTAGGTTTGATTGCCATTGCTAAATCTGCAAGAGACCTATCAATATCATTATGAAGCCACCCTCTATTTCCTCCTATTACTCCCATCCAGTTTTTCATAGCCATTGTAAGGAGGGCAGTGCTGTGATCTTTGGCAATAGGAATGTTTATAATAGTGTCTGATTCGAGGATATCTTGATATACAGGCCATGTTTTCAAATATTCTCCCTTAATACTCACTTCCTTAAATTTTCTCGGATCAATATGCGAGAGCTCTGCCCCTGTATCTTTAACGGTATCAAATATACCGCTTCTCATATAACACCTTCTAGGGTCATTTACTGATCTGTCAAAAATCTTTACCTTTTTTGCTTCTGCATCAAAACACATTATTACTGCTGCCTTTACCACATCAGGATTTGTATTGGCCGCCTGTTCAGGTGTTCTATCCCATCCTATATTTGGTTTGATCACAACCACATCTCCCCTTTTGACAAACCGTTTCATCCCTCCCAATCCCTCTATTGCTCTTAAGGTTATTTTAAAAGGGTCTTTTCCTTCTGAGATAACCATCTCCGGTAAATCCAAAGATGCATCTGCAAGAAGCTTCATATAAGGAGGGAACAGCGAACCTATGCTTAAACCACCTATGATTCTCAAGAAATCTCTTCTTTTGACTTTATGATTCATAATCATTTCTCCATAGATATAAAAAACTCAATTTCATAAATGGCTCAAATTATATTTTGCCTTTAGCTTAAAGTCAACTTTCCGTAATAAAAAAGAATTTTCTGGATAGAAAAAGATAAACAGGGCTAAAGAACATTTTTACCTCACAAAACACCATATTGACTTTTTCAATGAATCAAATTATTATTTTTTTATTATCTCTTTTTTATTATGTTCAGGGGGGTCTTTTGGTTTCTGATCTTATTAGATTATTAAATACCTCTTCTCAATACAGGAACCAGATTGCCCATCATGAAAAAATACCTTCAAAAAAGCCGATATACAAAACCTCCTCCTATCCTCTATCAGATAAGATTATAAATTATTTTATAAAAAATAATATAACTTCTCTCTATTCTCATCAAGCGATTGCTTTTGAAAGGATCTCCAAAGGTAAAAATATAGCTGTTATCACACCCACTGCAAGCGGCAAGACATTGGTCTATAATATCCCTATTTTTCAATCATTGGTGAAAGATCCTTCTTTAAGAGCCTTATATATCTTTCCTCTTAAAGCCCTTGAACAGGATCAATTCAAAATAATGAATGAGCTGAGTTCTGTACTGGACAGAGATATAAAAATTAAGAGTGCTGTATATGATGGTGATACATCTTCATACAAAAGAAAAAAAATTAGGGAAGACCTCCCTCATATTATCATTACAAATCCTGATATGGTTCACTTTGGTCTTCTCCCCTATCATACGAAATGGGAGAGATTTTTCAAGAAACTCCAATATATAGTCATTGATGAGCTTCATACATACAGAGGCATATTCGGCTCCCACGTTGCCCAGGTCATAAGAAGGCTTAACAGGATATGCCAGTTTTATGGCTCGTCACCCCAGTATATTACAAGCTCTGCAACTATATCCAATCCCCAAAACCTTGTGGAAGACCTTACAGGGTTAAAATTTGAGGTGATTATGGAAAATGGGGCGCCTAAATCAGGGGGGCATTTTATATTTATGAATCCAGAGGGAAGTCCCTATACCCTTGCTGCGAAACTATTCAAGGATTGCTTAAATTCCGGACTCAAGACAATCATGTTTACCAAAGCAAGAAAGATAACAGAACTTCTTTATACTTGGGTTATTCAAGATCATTTTGAATTTTCAGATAAAATCAGTTCATACAGGGCTGGTTTTCTTCCGGAGGAGAGGAGGGAGATAGAAGCAAAGCTTTCCTCAGGGGAAATGGAGGGGGTTATTTCCACCAGCGCATTAGAAATGGGGATAGATATTGGTGGATTGGATGTTTGTATTCTTGTCGGGTATCCAGGAACTATAACGAGTACATGGCAACGAAGTGGCAGGGTGGGAAGAAAAGACAGAGAATTTCTAATTATTTTAATCCCTCAGACAGATGCCTTAGACCAATACTTCATCTCTCATCCCAAGGATTTTTTTAAGAGGGGATTTGAAGAGGCTGTTTTAGACCCAAACAATGAGGAGATCATTAAAGAACATCTCGTATGTGCGGCTTCTGAAATACCCCTCAGCTTTTCTGATCCTTTTTTTAACATTAAAAGGTATAAAAAAGAGATAGAAATATTGGAAAAAGAAGGCAAACTCTTGAAAAGTGCCTCTGGCAAAGAATGGTTCTCCTATAAAAATAATCCTCAAAAAGATATTAATATAAGATGCGTTGGCGAAGGCTTTACGATATTTGAAGAAAAGAACAAAAGCCTTGTAGGGAAATTAACAGGAAACAGGGCCTATAGT
>Ga0307380_10010006_pt1 | contig 11984 bp, 8 predicted proteins | sample UN3MG_FD_202239 | JGI IMG/M metagenome (GOLD analysis project Ga0307380, IMG submission 202239) | Soil microbial communities from Risofladan, Vaasa, Finland - UN-3 | ecosystem: Environmental > Terrestrial > Soil > Coastal area > Acid sulfate soil | place: Finland: Risofladan, Vaasa | collected... | reverse complement strand
TCCTTAGCCAACGGCAAGTGGTCTTTGAGGTGAAACAGCTCAAGGATCTTCCGTGCGTCAATCGCATCTGTCTTTGCTGCTCCAGGAAACACCTCCTTGAATCGGGCCAACTTCAGGTTGTTCACGTTGTACAGGGTATATCCGTGTTCTTGTATCATCCGGTCCAAAGGACGGGCATACCCATTGAATCCTTCCATGGCCACTGCCACTGACAGGTCTAACTCCTGTTTGTGGTGATCAATCCGGCGAAAGAAGTCACAAAAGCCGGCAGCTGTGTGAGAGATGTCGAACTCCTCTAAGACCTTCCCATCTGGATTTGCGATGCCTACACGATGAGCCTTACAACCGACATCAATACCGACACGAATCTGGGGATCCATCACTGTAACCTCCTTGGAGAGTGATCAGAGCTCATCCAGTTGTTCTCGTCTACTGCGCAGAGCGACCATCCTTTACGGATGCGCATCATTCCAACAGACACACTGGATGAAGAAGATGACGGGGGCGGCAGTTCAGAATCGAGCAGTGCCTTTGCAGGCCTGCGGACCCCATGAGCCACACCCCCGTCAAGTAGACATTCTACTTGACAATGGCATGCCCGTCACCTGTAAAATACAATGGTAGACCCCCTTCACTCCGGAATTCCCGATCCTCTCACTCGGGGTGGTACAGTTTTCGGGGGAAAGGTCCTTACCTCAACTCTTTCGGGAATCCTTGTCTTCAGAAAACGCCTTCTGAATGAAGTTCACGAATTGGCGGTGCCAAGGTACCCAGTGCTGCAGATCGTGAAGGAACACCTTCCCGAAAAAGATAACCGCCAGAGCCCCGAGCACATAGGTGAAAACGCTACAGAACCCCTTTACTCCAGCGGAGATGGTGCTCGATCCTTTCAAGTGCTCGCAAATCGCGAGAACGAAGCCATTGGCAATGAAAGCAGCTACATCCCAAAGAATCATCATTTTGCCGGAATAGATGGAGGAACACTTGAACCCAAAGAACTTGCCCTTCTTGAGATCCACCATCAATGAATTGACGCCTTCGCTGGGGATCATGACGTTCACCATTGATGTGCCTCGGAGATCCCAAGAGCAAGCGTAACGGCTGGACGGGAAACTGTTCGTGAGCCCACAGCCTGGGAGGGCGTCTTCGTCAACAGAACGCGTTCGACGGAACAAGCTCTTGCAACGTACATCTGGCGGGAAATACTTGCCGTCAGCGCGCCCGTGGTGTCGTGAAAGGCGCAATGCTTTTCTTACCTGCTTTAGATCATGGGTAAGTATTTCAACGTCGTTGCGAATTTGTTCCAGCGCATCCAGTCTCGGGAGATCCTCATTTGACCGAAGCGCCGAGAAGACTTCCCAAATTTCCCTTTCAGCCACAGTCTCAACACTGGGAATGCGAGTAAGGCAGGCGTGAATAAAGCTACGGAACACATCATCGCGCATCCCCTTTGGTTTCTTCACCATAACAGAGTCACCTTGAGAACTAATGTCGCAAGCGAACAGGCACTCTATCGCTAGTTGGCGAAGTGAGAACCCCTTTATGACTTCGTCGGCTTTCTCTCCAGATTCCTGTATGACGAATGCGGGTATTTCGACCACGGCAATGTCCGCATCGTCGCCGCAAATTCTGACTTTTACTGGGTTCTGCGCAAAGACAGGGGATGACGTAAGGCACTGCAGGGCTTGTGTACCGCGGAGCGTTCTCCAAATCGCAACGATCTCTACGCAGATCGAGGCGTAAAGGAGAAGGAACTCCACCAAATCCGAGTATGCGACATCGACTCTCTCTGCGTCAGGGAAATCCGCACGGGATAGAGCGATCTCCATGAGATGCCGAGAGAGTGTATGGAGTTGTCGCTTGCCCTGTCCGGCGAGGAGCAAACGTGAACGGAACGGAAAGGCTCGCAGCGCATCATGGCTACATACATCACGGATATCCGTACTCAGGTGTTCATTCAAGGCTCGGCAAATGCCGTTCCAGGTTATCGTCTCCGAGTTGAACCTGAACAATGCTCCCTTTAGCCGCTCACGGAGATAGACTACAGCCAGCCAGTTTTCTGGAAACTCCGGTTCGGGCGTACGTCTCAACTGCTCGACCAAATACACGAAGCGAGAGCAGGTGTAGCGGTGACCGGGAACTTTGTTCCTCATGTTCTGGAGGAAGAGCATAAGAAACGCGTCAATGCCTGGGTGGGGCTTCTCTGCCAAGAAGTGTGTTGCCTCAGCCTTGGTGTTGAATAGAAGGCTCTCAAGCAGCATCGAGATCATCTTTGCGATGTCCGCCTCTTCGTCGCCAACAATTGTGTCCGCGAAGAAGTGGCCAGCACAGAGAGACCGGCCTATCGCGCGAAAAACCACCGTGTCTGTACCTGTGTCTATCAGTAGATTCTCGGGATCGATACGTGGGGCTTTACCGGTGAAGCGTCGGAAGTAACAGGCCTTTCGATAGACTTGCGCCGCGATGATGCAGGCGCGGCGAATAGACTCGGGAGTCAAGGCGAACTCGCTGGGATCAAGCACCCGATACTGCCCATCCGTCTTGAATTCGAGTCTCACCTCCCCTTTGCCGCTGTCGTAGAAAACGTTCGACGGAGGCAGAATCGCCTTCGGCCCAAAGTCGTCGAGGATGTCCCTGAAAGTGTCAAGGTCGCAGTGGATGTGGTTGCGTAAAGTCTCCTCGGGAATGAGCTCCAGGTAGTCATATCTCGCTCCTTCCTCAACCATCTCGAAGAGAAAACACTCGTTGTAGCGAGCTATCTCCTTGTGCTGTTTTGCGAACTCCTCATCGCATGCAAGTCCATATTGCATTATCCGCGCTACAGCACTCAGCATTAACTGCTTCATCTCAGGGTCAGAAACATGAACGTAGAGGGACTTCAGGTTCTCAATCTCTGCTAACCCTGATGCCGCTCGTCTGTCGAAGATTCCTTTCGTGACGAGGGACACAACCAGTGGTTTGAATGCGAGGTGAGACATGGCGAACCGCAAGAGCGAATCGAAAAGATCGCCTTTGTCCGTTGCAGCAACAAGCAATGTGCAGGCGGCTGGGAGGAGCAAGACGCTCGAATCTCGCAGAAGTCCATCCAGATAGACTCCATCTACGTAGACAGTCGGCAAGTGGTTAACATTGGACAACAGAAGCATTTTGAATAGGTCCGGGCTTGTGGGGACCACCAACTCTCTGATCCTTGCACGCTCATCATCGGGCTGGGCCAGGTAGTCGATTGTTGGGAGCCACTTGAGGAGGCAAAAGAAGCCGCCACCTTGCGACATCTTCTCCAGGTGCCTCGACCTTTCAACCGAAGTGTCTATGTCCACTTCGAGCTTCGCGGCAATCGCAACAGCAAAGCCCCACACGTATGCATTGTCATTCCCGAGACCATCGCGGATCAAGCTTTCAAGCAGTTGTCTGTGTTCACCGCGCGCTTGCCAGCAGCCAAACACGCTCAGCAGGAAATAGGCTTTATGCGCCGGAGCCATGGCCTTGAAAAGCTTGCGGAGACGCTCACTATCCGACTCCAAAGCGAGTACACGATAGAAAATGGTCTTGAGCTTCTTCGGGCAGAACCAGTGGTGCTTGACAAGGAATTCAATAATGGCAATAACTTTTGGCTTCAGTGGGTGCGGAAACAGGGACTCCCGGGTGACAACATAGAGCAGCGATGGAAGGACATCATTGATCTTGATCAGTTGCTCAAGCGTGATCGGTGACACACTATGTCGTTCAACGGCGTCCCAGAAATCCGCTACCGCTTCAGGGGCAAGGTGTTCCACGTGATGAGAGTCCTCAAGGATGCCATAATGAATCTTATCAAGCGTTTTTCGAACACATGAGATGTCAGTATTTGGCTCGATAGTTGCCATCTTTGCCTTGTCTTGCGACAACTCCAAGCCGAGATCCAGAAGGCGGCGAACAACGCGTTCCACGCCCTGCTTTGCATCTCTCTCATTTTCAAACACGAGCACGAAATCGTCGACATATCGGAAGTAGGCGGCTGATAACCGTTCCGCAAAGATGTCGAAGTCATTCAGATATAAGTTCGCCAACAAACGCGCGTAGGCCGGACCTTGTGGAAGCCCACAACTATCCTGCCCTGGGAATTCGTATGCCCGCAACATGCGTTCGATCATCTTATAGACGTATTCGTCAGGCACTAACTGACGAATTTGCTCGAAAAGAATGTTGTGATCGATGTGGTCGTAGTATCCCTTGATGTCGCAACAGACATGGAAGCCGTTCGGGTACCGTTTAAGGGCTGCCATAATGTCGTTACGAAACCGTGGGTACGCTTTCCGCCAGTCCTCGAAGATGCTGTATGGATCGCTGTTATCTGTGTTCCACCTGTACCCGTAAGAGGTACTCTGGAATTCGCTTTCCACAATGGGGGCAGCCACATTGAATACGGCCTGGATGGGTGCCTGATCATAGACGGTTGAGTAGGACATAGGCCGGTATTCCAGCTCCTGCAACTCATTGATCTTTTTGGGAATGGGTACTGGTAGGTAGCCACCGAACGGCAAATCAATCTTTTCAGTCAGGGTTTTCGCTAGGAGTTCGGAGTTGGCGTAAAGCCGTCTCTCGAAGTGCTCAAAATCAAATGGGTCGAAGAAGAGGGTGTCTTCATGTTCATGGTAGTACTTGAGTTGGAAGAAAGCACGCTTGAGGTTCTCAGATGTCCCGATTCTTTCGAGGAGATTATCGGTATCAGCTAAAGGCTTTGTGGGCATGCCCTTGAGCCAAACTGAGCAAGGTGAGGTGCCAGGGACTAAAGGATCCTCGTTCCTCTTGCGGACGCTTTCCTTGCAGTAGCCAGGGCAGATGCCTTTCCTCACCAGCGTGCGACAACTCGGGGGATGAAGCGGGGTTATTCTATCGATTTCCTCATTCGTTCTGGTTTTGTCATAGTCATTCCCAAAGGAAAGACGCATCATGTCGTGAATAAACTCAATTCCACCGGAGACAGAAAGCATTACATCGGCGAAGTGGAAGGCTTCGGAGTGAGAAAAGCGGCCTCCACGTTTGGCTTTTGTCCTCAGATTGCGCATAGCTGTACACCCGGAGATTAATAAATCCGGGGTTCCCTCAAACTGTCGGCGTTTCTGATCAAGTCGGCTGATGGAAATGGATGATTCGTCCCGAAGGGGCAGTTCCCCCGCGAAGGCCTTGACGGCTTTGTCGACGACTTCGGGGGGCACCGGTACGAGGCACTGAAGATAAGCAATATTCTCTTCTTTTCCTACTACGGGCTGTGCCCCTTCCGTGGACAGGGAGAAGAAGAAACTCCAGGAGCCGTACTTCCTGTGTAGGCCCAAGGGCAGCTTGATCAGATTGCCATACTTTCGCTTGGGGGTAAGGCGACCCTGTTTCGGGAAGAATTCGATCTCGAAATTCAGGTGCCTTTTCAGTGCTTCACCAAGTGCAACAGCGGTTTGGCCCTGGACTGGTTCAGAGAAAAACATCCAGATGTGATAACCTCGACCGCCGGTATCTTCTAGCAGGATGGACTCAGGCGGCACTCCAAGCCGTCCAGACAGCGCTTCCAGTACGGCATCTAACTTATCCTTGAGGTAAGTGTATTTCATCTCTGCGTGCGTGAAATCAACTTTGATAAGGTCTCTTTTAGGGATATCAATATCAATGCATACAAGATGACAACAACTCGCCCGATTCAGCACGTAAAGGCCAAACGTAGCATCTCCCTCCAAGTGGCAACGGATGTAGAACTCATCCAGTGCTCTCGGAACAGGGAAGTACCAGTCTTCACCTTGCTGTGCAAAGCAGTCTTCTCGCCCTCTGAAGAGCCGTAGGTATAGGTCTAGATTGGAATGACTGCTCATTGACCTAATTCTCCTGGCGGCTTCTCTTTTGTCTTAGTGAACAACACTGATTGTGCACCTCCGCAACATAGTATATTCAAGCGCAGTAGGTATCAACTCTATTCCCGTCCTCTCTTGGGATATCCAATGGCAAGATGTGGGCCTCTGAGATTCGACACACACTTTGTTGCCTCCTCGATGATGCGGGTCTCCTTGTACATCAGACCACAGACCTTGTAAACCAATTGGTCGATCTGTTTATCGGTCGCCTCGATCCGGCGATGGAGCGCGATCTCGCTCCATCGAGTCTTGGCTCCAGATAAGGGAGGTAGAAGATGCGCAAGCTCGATGACTTCCCGCGGAGCGGCCATCTCTACGTTGCCTGCCGGAGTTCTTGCCACATTGTAGTTAGCAGTTTATAACGTTACACATTCCCGGACAAGCACGAGGCACGGACACTAAGCGAGCGATGTCTTCGAGCAAGTATTTGGGCAGAAGTTGGCGGGAGTTTCCAAGCAAGAAATCAAGCATGAGATAGACTGGCTCAATCACCGGCCAAGCAAGGCATATGGAGTCCGAAGCCCCTACGAAGACACCATTGACGGTTGCGTTTATGAGTTGAATCCAAGGCTAGCAATATCAGAACAAGACATCAGGAGGTGGGTAGGGATCTTCTTGCACTTGCCGATAATAGTCGTTGCGGCTATTCGTGCAATCGATCATCCCCTGAAAATAGCGTGTCCGCACCCTTAGTTGCCGGGCAATCTTCCCTTCTAGTTTAGCCCCGATCTCCTTTCTGCTATGCGACACTCTTGTAAGAATTGGCGGCAATCCCGGCAAGTGCAACTCAAACCATTGATGATCTACACTATGTCCTTTTGCTGAGCGGAACGCAAACTTGTTCCGCAGTTTCTGTTCTACTTCCTTGGGTTTGTATGGCATAGGGACTACGCACGCCGGAGATACCGCTGGAGCCTTTGAAAAAGAGCACGTGTAAAGACGTCATTCGCCCGACCCTCTATCAGTTGGTAATATTCTATAAGAGACGCCACATAGTCCTGCCGAGCAGCGGCTTCGGTATCACCATCGCCGTAGACCGAAAAGAGGGCGTCACTCATGATACAGAGATCGCCATCCCACTCCGAGCTAACAGGTAACGGCTGGACGAGCTCCCATCCCTCAGCGATTCTACCGCGAAGGAAACTTGACGGGGCACACGGCACCGTGGTTAGGTTAGCTTGCATGGCATAAGACCCACCAAACACCGCCGACACTAATGGTGCAAAGACTCCGTTAGCGTTTGCATAAGTGGGATTCATGAAAGTTGCGGAAGCCCCCATAGTTATTGCTCCTCCTGCTCCTTGCCTACGTACTTGTTCAGGTCAGCCTGCATTACATTGATGAACTCCTGCATGCGATTTGGAGATACAATGATCCTTGCAACACATTCGGCCCGCACGGATTCCAGTTTCTCCCATTGCTCGCGAACCTGATCCGGGTTGCCCAAAATCAATGGATGACGCGTCTCAAAGAAGTCTATGATGAACTCGTGCTCAGAATGCTGAATGACGAGGTTCGTTGCATACTTACTATCTAGGTCTTCAGAGATGTGCCACTCGATTGGCACCTGAACCTTGGGTCTCTCTTCGGTCATGTCTCAACCACCTCTCCGCCAGTGTCCCAACGGCTGCACTCATTATACCACAAGACGCGTGGGGCGAGACAAGTCTTGCAGCTAGCATCTCTCCACAATAGGCACCAACTCGACGACATACTCCTCTCCACGAAGGCATCATCGGCAGTTGCACTTGGCCGTTCAAGTTCTTTGCCATGTTTCCTCGTAGTGAGGAGGTCGCTTGACAGGGAAACAGGCCAGCACTATATTCCGACAGGCAATACGTCGTAGATCAAGAGAAACTGCTTCTGCTAAGGAGATCGAATAGATGACAGAGAGACAGGATCTTGCGGGGAAGGTCGCGATGATCACCGGGGGAGGATCGGGTATCGGCCTCGGCTGTGCGCGCTACTTGGCCGAAGCTGGGGCGCGGGTAGCGATCATCGATGTCAATCAAGCGGCCGGTGGGGCGGCGTGTGAACAGATCGGTTGCGGCGCGATCTTCGTCCGCACTGATGTCTCATCGAGTGCCGATTGCCGCCACGCGGTAGAGGAAGTGGCAGACAGCTTTGGACGAATCGATATCCTGGTCAACAGCGCTGGTGTTATCCGGCGCAAGAGCGTGGTCGACCTCGCGGAAGAGGAATGGGATCTGGTGCTCGGTGTCTCCCTCAAAGGGACGTATCTGATGAGTAAGTACGCTATCCCGTTCATGGAGCGAACCGGCGGGGCGATCGTCAACATCGGTTCCGGCTGGGGGCTAAAGGGCGGTCCGCAGGCTGCCGCCTATTGCGCGGCCAAGGGCGGGGTGGTGAACCTCACGCGGGCGATGGCAATCGATCACGGTCCGCAGAAGATAAGGGTAAACTGCGTCTGCCCGGGAGATGTTGATACTCCGCTGCTACGGAGCGAGGCAGTGCAGTTGGGGGTAAATGAAAACGCATTCATGGCCGAAGCGGCCGATCGACCCCTCGCTCGCGTAGGGACGCCGCTTGATATCGCCAAGGCCGTCTACTTTCTGGTGAGCGATCTCTCGCTCTGGGTCACCGGAGCGGTGGTCGTGGTCGACGGCGGTGGACTGGCATGAAGGAGGATCGATGAACAAAGACCAAATAGTACACCCGTACATTCCAAACACCGTGCCCCAAGTGCAGGAAGAGATGCTGGCGGCGATCGGAGCGAAAAGTATCGATGAGCTGTATGAGCTGATCCCGGATGATCTCTTGTTCAAGGGAAAGCTTGAAATCCCCGATGGTTACCAGGACGAGTACTCCCTGCGTCGCCACATGAACGAGCTTCTGGCCAAGAACGTTCCCACGAGTGAGAGACTCTCATTCCTCGGTGGTGGGTGCTCGCCGCACTACGTTCCCGCGATCTGCGATGTGATCAACAGCCGCTCCGAGTTCCTCACCGCCTACGCCGGTGAGCCGTATGAGGATCACGGTCGATTTCAGGCGCTCTTCGAATACGCGAGTATGCTTGGGGAGTTGATCGACATGGACGTGGTCAGTGTCCCCACCTACGACGGTTCGCAAGCGGCAGCATCGGCGCTGCGCATGGCCTGCCGCATCACTAAGAGGAGTACTGTCATCATCCCGCGTTCGCTCAACCCGGATCGCGCCTCGATCATCAGGAACTATTGCTACCCGCAGATTGACGTGGTCATGGTGGATTACGACAAACGCTCCGGCCTCGTCGATATGGAGGATCTTAAGAGTAAGATGTCGGAGCGCGTCGCAGGCGTATATCTCGATAACCCGTCGTTCCTCGGCGTGATCGAGACCTCGGCACAGGAGATTGTGGATCTAGCGCATGAGCAGGGGGCGCTGTGCGTCGTCGGGGTCGATCCGATCTCGCTCGGTGTGCTCGCTCCGCCATCGCAGTACGGCGCCGACCTTGTCTGTGGGGAGCTGCAATCGCTTGGGATCCACATGTACTACGGCGGCGGGCGCGGCGGGTTCATCGCTTCGGCTGACGAACAAAGGATCGTGTCTGAGTTTCCAACGCGCCTGTTCGGGATCGTACCTACCGTCGATCATGCGTGGGGATTCGGCGATGTCGCCTGGGAGCGAACGTCGTTTGCGAGCAGAGAGGACTCCAAGGAGTACGTGGGGACGATGGCCGCTCTGTGGGGGATTACCGCCGGCGTCTACCTGGCCCTCCTCGGTCCGCAGGGGATGGAGGATGTGGGATGCACGATCATGGAGCGTTCGGCTTACGCCGCAACGGAGCTTGGGAAGATCGAGGGACTAAGCTCCCCCGCTCTTGCCGCCCCGTTCTTCCAGGAGTTTGTCGTCAACCTGGACGGATCTGGCAAGACGGCGCGACAGATGAATGATGCTTTGCTCGAAATGGGGATCTACGGCGGGATTGATCTATCGCGGGACTTCCCCGAGCTGGGGGAGAGTCTCCTTCTCTCGGTGACAGAGGTTCACACCAAAGAGGATATCGATCGGTTGGTAGGAAGCGTGCGACAAGTTGTGGAGGGAAGATGAGCGGGAAAGAGACGGGGTTTCACCAGGCATGCTGGAACGAGCCTGTTGTCTACGCTCTGACATCTCCGGGGGAGAGGGGAATCCTCATCCCCTCTACGGAGGACGGGATCAAGAATCGCATGGGAGATGTAATCTCGCGCATTCCGGACGCGATGCGCCGTAAGAGCGCGGCAAACCTGCCGGAGATGGGGCAGTCGCGCGTGTTGCAACACTACCTGCGTCTGGCGCAGGAGACGCTTGGGCGTGACCTGAACATCGATGTCGGGCAGGGAACGTGCACCATGAAGTACAACCCACCGATCAACGAGGCGTTCGTCACAACGCCGAAGCTCGCCGACCTCCATCCATTACAGGACGAGAGGACCGTGCAGGGGGTGCTGGAGATCGTCTATCGCCTCGACCAGTTCATGCGTGAGATCTCCGGTCTCGAGCAGTTCTCCTTTCAGCCGGGCGGCGGGTCGCACGCGATCTACACCATGGCGACCATGGTCCGTGCCTACTTCGAGGAGAAGGGAGAAGAGCGAGATGAGATAGTTACGACCCTCTTCTCCCACCCGTCCGATGCCGCTGCCCCGCGCCTGAAGGGGTACAAGGTGATCATCGTCCCGGCGGATGAGGACGGCTTCGTTAAGCTATCGTCGCTTGAGGAGGTCGTCTCGCAGCGCACCGCCGCCCTGTTCATTACCAACCCCGAGGATACGGGGATCTTCAATCCGCACATCAAGGAGTTTACCGATCTGGTGCACGCCGCGGGTGGACTGTGCGGCTATGATCAGGCAAACGCTAACGGCATCCTCGGGATCACCCGCGCCAAGGAGGCCGGGTTCGATATGTCCTTCTTCAACCTGCACAAGACGTTCGCTTCCCCGCACGGCTGCGGCGGGCCGGGGAGCGGCGCGATCGGCGTGACCAAAGAGCTTGCTTCATTCCTTCCCGTTCCATTGATTGACAGGAACGAAGGTAGCGGACGCTACTTCCTGAACTACGATCTCGTGCATTCGATCGGGAAGGTGAAAGACTACTACGGAGTGATCCCAGCGGTCGTGCGGGCCTACGCCTGGATCATGAGCCTGGGGGCGGAGGGGCTGCGCCAAGTGGCACGCGTTGCCGTGCTCAACAACAACTACCTGTTGCACAAGATGCTAAAGATCAAGGGTGTAGACGCCCCGTTCGCTCCGGGGAAACACCGGTTGGAACAGGTGCGCTACAGTTGGGAGGAATTGACGAGAGATACCGGTGTAGTCACCACCGACATCCAGCGACGGGTCGCCGACTACGGTGGCCACTACTGGATGAGCCATGAGCCGTGGGTCGTCCCGCAGCCAGTCACACTGGAGCCGACCGAGTCCTACTCGAAGACCGAACTCGACAAATACGCCTCCATCATGGAGCGTATCTCCAAGGAAGCGTATGATGATCCGGAGATGGTCAAGGGATCTCCCTACAACAGCACGATCGGGAAGATGGCCGACCATTCCTACCTCGACGATCCAAAGAAGTGGGCGATCACCTGGCGTGCCTACAAGAGGAAGTACCGCGGATACTTCGAGCCCAGAAGCGGTGATTAGCTTCGCACGGGATGATGCGCATCCCCGCGATGGGAAACAGAACGAATGCCTTGACTGGTCAAGATGAGACAGACAAGAAGTATTCTCACGCAGAGGCACAGAGGACGGACGCCAAGGAAAGCTTTAGGAACGGAAAGAGGAACACAAGGCATTTCTTGGCGATCACTGCTTCTGCCTGCGCCTATTCGCGCACAGGCAGGCCTTGAGCTGACGATAGCGAACGGGCGAGAGAAAGGTGTGTGTCCCCTCGCGGAAGGGCAATGCGTGACGAGTGAGGCGAAAGGCAGAAGAGTATTCTCACGCAGAGGCCGGTCTGCTGTCGTGTTCTGACAGACGGGACGCTAAGGAAACCCTTAAGGGCGGAAATTGTGTGCGCAGATGCTGGCGAGATCCGCGTTCTTGCAATGGATGGCGCTGTTGGCTATAGTTTTCGTATGTGTAACGGCGAAGATTGCCGGTTTCCCGCGCGGATGCGCCTCAAGAGGCA
>Ga0307380_10010005_pt1 | contig 11985 bp, 7 predicted proteins | sample UN3MG_FD_202239 | JGI IMG/M metagenome (GOLD analysis project Ga0307380, IMG submission 202239) | Soil microbial communities from Risofladan, Vaasa, Finland - UN-3 | ecosystem: Environmental > Terrestrial > Soil > Coastal area > Acid sulfate soil | place: Finland: Risofladan, Vaasa | collected... | reverse complement strand
AGGTGGTGGAACCGATGACTTGAGAGCTACAGGATCGGGAGAACCTTGGGCTATGGATTTTGTCCTTACAGGGAGGATTGCTGTTGGACGTTTTGTCTTGTAACTTTGCGAACCTGAGGATTTCTGCCCTTGCTTAACAACCACAATTGTCGCCACAATGCCAATAACAACAAATGTTAAAACAATCCATAATCCTTTTTTGCTTTTTGCAGGTTTTGATTTTTTAGTAACTTTGATTGCTACAGGTTCAGGCTTCTTAGGCTTCTCTACTACAGGGGGTTTTTCGATTACGGGCTGAACTCGAGGCTTTGGCTTAGATTTTAGCAACTCAATCAATTGCCCGGCAGTTTCTGGCCTTTCGCCGGAATCCTTGGCCAACATCTTCTGTAAAGTATTGTTGGTATTATGAGAAATACCTTCAATCAATGCAGGCTTTTCATGAATAATCTGGTAATCAATTGCGCCAGTATGAAATGGCACTTTCCCATTAAAACACTCATAGCAAATGATTCCCAATGAATATATATCCATAGATGGGGCTGGTCTTTGGCCTCGTACCTGCTCCGGCGACATATAAGGGAGCGTCCCAGAAGTGTCGCCTTTACCGGTAATGGTGGTATAAGAGTCGTGGATTTCTCTGGCTATGCCGAAGTCAAGGACTTTGACACTGCCATGCTTATCTATCATTACATTGGATGATTTTAAGTCTCTGTGAATAACCGGAGGGCTTTGGCTGTGAGCATAATCCAATGCTTTGGCTATCTCTTCAGTTATTTTGACTGTTTCATCAAGGCCTAATTTCTTCGATGGACTGCTGAATATCTTTTCTTCAAGGGTTACGCCATCGATGTATTCCATCACAAGAAATTTAATGTCTTCGTCGGAATGAAAACCATAAAGACGGACGATACTGGGATGACTGAGTTTTATTGCAGTAATGGCTTCGCCGCGGAGATTTTCAACAGCTCTGCGATTTTTAGCTAATAAGGGCGGCAAAACCTTTATCGCTACAGGCCTATTCCGCATCTCAGTATCTTCGGCCAGATAGACGATGCCCATACCACCTTCACCGATCTTTTTAACGATACGGTATTGACCGGCAAGAATCGTAGCTTCAGCCCCCTGTGTCGCTGCTACATCAAGAGTATCATATTGTGGCTGCTCTTTGGCTCCATCAAGTGTAACAGCTCGATCAAGCGTGTCCGTGGGGCCAGGCGTTAATCTGCTTAAGTCTGAACCGCAGTGGATACAGAACTTTACGCCGTCAACATTTTCTTTTCCGCATTTACCACAAAACATTTATAGCTTCTTTCTGTCTATCTATTATTCCATTTTTTATATCTGGCCAGGTCATCTCTGTTTGTCATAGGCACCATCTGGTCAAGAACCTTATCCATATCCTCAGCCGTAATCTCTCCCATCTTGAGAGTATAGCTTTCCAATGCCTTTTTCCCTTTCTCAGCCACATTCGCAAGATCAGGGTTAGCTTTAGATATCATATTACGTATGAGTTCTTTACATATCTGCTCAAGTTCTCTGCCGCTATAGCCTGCTGTTTTTTCTGCGAATACTTCAAGAGAGCCTGTTACCTTATAGCCTTTTGTTGTCAGAAGTAATTCGAGTATCCTCTTTCTCGCATCTTGTTCAGGCAAACCCACATAAGCCAACTTGCCAAACCGTGAAAGAATCGCGTCATCAATCAGCCAGGGTTTGTTCGTTGCTGCTATTACAAGAACAAGCTTATTTTCACCTTTATGCTCAAAGCCATCCATACAGGCCAATAATTCCGTTAGAACTCGTCTTTCTGCTCCACTAGAGTCACTGTCCCTGCTGGGCACAACAGATTCAAAATCATCAAGGAATATCACAGATGGGCTCATCTGCGTGCCTAAATCGAATATCGCATCGATGAGTTTGCTGGATTCGCCGAAATACTTGCTCAGCATATCACTGACCTTGCAGGAAAAGAAGGTTGCTTCGAGTCCTTTGGATATAGCTGCTGCTATAAGTGTTTTTCCTGTCCCCGGCGGGCCGTAAAGCAATAGATTTGCTGCTTTTGGTAAACCAACACCAACTGGCCGTTTAGCTAATGATAATGCGTATGATTCCTTAACAAATTTCTTTACATCATCCAGGCCTGCTATTTCATCCCAGCTTATTTTCGCTTGTGTTATTAAACTCCTGGCATTTTCGACATAATCATCTTCTTCAGTTGCAACTGTTTTATCACCACTGTCAACAGGCGAATAATCACTTTGCATACCCGGTACTTTGCCCTTGCGTAGTTGTTCAGCGTATCCTTGTAATTTCTGTGCATCAGCCAATCGCTTTTTCTTTATCTCACCACTTGTTGCACTTTGAGCGTATTGCTTTGTCAACTTTGCCGCTTGAGCATAAGCAGCCCCAGCTTGTGGCAGTTTACCTTGCTCAACAAGCTTTCTCGCCTTAGCAAGCACACTTTCAAGCCTATCTCCTATTACACCACTCAGATCAACCATTTGCTATTCTCCATCCTCAGATTTACCCTCCCGCCAAAATACAACCTTCCCAATACCTTCACAGATACTGCAAGGCACTTCAAATTCTTTTCCCTTGAAATACTCAATCTTCTGATTTCTGTCGCCGATAGTAGGCGTACCTGATGCACGTGCAAACAAATCTCTATTAGCAGCCTCGAATAAGCATTGATAACAATTACATTTCCCGTTGCCTTTGCAATGACCACATTCTGTTATGACATAATCTATTCCTTCAGTTCCTTTCATATATTATCCTTTCATTCTGAATCTAATGGTTTTCCAGTTATATAACTTAAAGGTGTTACTCTTGCACTTGGCTTGGTAAACTTCTTATTTACACTGTCTTTTTGGGGGCATTCACTGTTGTTATTTCTGTTTTGTGGCCCTACCTCTGAGAGTTCTGGCTCTTTTCTATTACTTAAACAATAAGGACACTTTTTCCAGTCCGTTTGCATTTCTTTGCCACAATTTGAGCATATTTCGGTCGTCAATGAAGCTCGACAAAATGGGCACATCTTCCAGTCGACTTGAATCTCCTTTTGACAGGATGGACATTTTTTCTTTTCCACAATGCCAGCAATATTTTCTTTAACAACCGGACCACTAGGAACAACTGCTTTTTCCACTGAAACCGCATTTCCATTTAACCCTGCAATCAGATCCTTTGCCACAACAGGCCTTTCACTATTTGTTTTTGAAAGAGCCGCCAAAAGCGATTCATTAATTGCTTGTGGAATATTACGGATCGGATCTACATGGCGAAGTCGGATCTGTTCACGAATATCACCCCTGTAAAATGGCGGATGGCTGGATAAGCACTCGTAAATCACAGCAGCAAATGAATAAATATCCATAGCGACTGTTGGGTTTTTACCCATAAGTTGTTCCGGGCTCATATATGGTAAGGTGCCTGAAGTTTCATTTCCGGTGACACGCGTATAAGAATCTTTCATCTCACGGGCTATGCCAAAATCCAGAAGCTTAACCGTGCCGTTCTTATCAATCATTATGTTCGAAGGCTTTAAATCCCTGTGTAGCACCTTTTTGCCGTGAGCATAATCCAGACCAGCGGCAACTTGTTCTGCTATTGGTAATAATTCCTCTAAAGTGAATTTGCCTTCCTCTTTTTCAGCTAGCAGGTCATCGAGTGTCTTGCCTTCGATGTATTCCATTACGAGAAACTTCTGGTGACCATCGGTGTGCAGATCGTGAAGCCTAACAATATTAGGATGACTTAGCTGCATAGCGGTCTGAGCTTCTTTTTTGAGGTTTTTTATAGCTCTGGCATTTCCTGCTAACTGTGGTGGGATAAACTTAATTGCCACTTTGTTATTGCTTAGCTCAGTGTCTTCCGCCAGATAGACCAGCCCCATACCACCTTCGCCGAGTTTGCGGATTATCTTATATCTATCCGCTAACAGCTTGCTCTCCGTGCCATCATCGCCTTGAATCGTCGGCAAATTGCCTATTGTGTCGAAATTATCAGTCATGTATGCTTCCCTTAGAAAAATTATATTTACAACGCCTGCTATTCATATCACTTTGGTAAAAAATCAGGTTCTTTAAGTTCCGTGTCAAAACAAATAAGGATTGGCTTGCAAAAAATGGATTCACCTTCAACAATATCGCTGGCCATCTTTTGCTCAGAAAAATAATACAAAAACGCCCATTGGAACGGTTTCCAGAGCAGTGACCCGTTATTTATTATCATCATAAAAGGAAACCACAAAGGCCAAAAAAACAATTGTGGGACAGATTCTATACTTTTATGTTTTTTCCCCGTTGGGATTAACGCTTTTTTGTGCCTAATAATGGAAATCCAACCGCCTGCAATAAGCCATAATATCCACACTAAATAACAATAAATAAGATAAAAAGGAAAAAACAGAGGGCATAGAGATAATATTGTGATGAACGCCTTTCTCTTCGTAGAATAATAGTGACGGTTTTTTGTTTCTACTTGAGTATCTTTGCCCTGGCCATCTCGAATATCGGTTCCTTCTACATAGGGGATATTCCAATATTCTTTTGCATACCTAAATAGTATCTCAGCACCACCTTCGTTGCCGTATTGACTTGCTAATTGAGCAAGCTTGAGAGTAATCCTACCAGCATCTAACCCATCTATACCCAGTTTATGAGTAGACAAAATAAATCTTAAACCCTCAGTTGGATCGCCATTTTTCAAACATATCTTGGCACAAATGAGCCGGTATCTGTTTTTCAAAAACATCAACCGGATAAGGTGAATAGATACAGAAACCGCAATGAGAGCAAGTCCTATGATGACAGCACCTGAGTGACCGTCTGAAAGTCCCAACGGAATCAGTATCAATGCGATAATGCCTGTAACACCATAAACAAGTAAGTAAACTGAGTACCAGCAAATATCATTTTCTTTTCGCCAACTGGACCATTCAGGAAACTTGGCCAATTCCAAACTTGGCCTTTTCTCTGTTTTGAGACTTTTGGTGGCTACCGAGATTTTTTGCTGTTCTCTTTTGCTTACACTTGTTTCTTCAATATGTTTTCCAGCCAGTTCAAGTATAAACTGCTCTGCGTGTTGGGGTCTCTCTTTCGGCCTTTTTGATAAAGCGCGAGCAATCACATTATTAACGTATTCCGGCATAGTAGGTATTGGAGAAGATTGTTCGTTAAGGATTTGATATCTCAAATCACCTGTGTAAAATGGGTTTTGACCACATAAACATTCGTAAATAACGCAGGCAAACGCATAAATGTCCATACTTGCTGATGGTGGTTGTCCTCGCAACTGCTCTGGGCTCATGTATGGTAAGGTTCCGGAGGTTTCCTGGCCGGTTACGCGAGTCATTGAATCTTTCATCTCACGGGCTATGCCAAAATCCAGAAGCTTAACCGTGCCGTTCTTATCAATCATTATGTTCGATGGTTTCAAATCTCTGTGTAACACTTTCTTGCTGTGGGCAAAGTCTAAGCCCAAAGCAATTTGCTCTGCTATTGGGAGTAATTCATCTAAGGTGAGTTTGCCTTCATCCTTTGCTGCCAGCAAATCATCAAGTGTTTTTCCTTCGATATATTCCATTACAAGGAACTTCTGGTGACCATCAGTGTGAAGATCGTGGAGTCTAACAATATTAGGGTGACTTAGCTGCATAGCCGTTTGTGCTTCTTTCTTTAGATTTTTAACGGCTTTGGCATTGCCGGCTAATTGAGGCGGGATAAACTTAATCGCCACCTTGCTATCACTAAGTTCGGCATCTTCTGCCAGATAAACCATCCCCATACCGCCTTCGCCGAGTTTGCGGATTATCTTGTATCTATCCGCTAAAAGCTTGCTTTCCTCGCCATCACCGCCTTGAATCGTCGGCAGATTATCTAACGTATCAAAATCACCATTACTCATTTTCTAACCTTTACTTTGTCCCTATGTGCCTTTGAGCCTCTGTGCCTCGGTTATACCTCCTCAGGTTCTTCCTGCTCTTTAGCCTTGAAAACCTTTTCATCGATATTTTCCCAGGCATCTTCTGTCAGTTCCTCTTCGCCGGCTTCTTCCATCGCAGCAACAATCTTTGAAATTTCAGGATCAACAGCTTCTATTTCCGCATCGCTTTCGCCAAGGATGTCCAGCAATCTCTTAGACTGAGCATCACCTTGCTTACTCTTAACCTTGATATCCAGCATGAATTTCTCAATCTGTTCAGGCTCGACCGAACTGATCATTCCCCATAAGCCTTCGGATTTAAGCAGCTTTTCTCGGCGTTTAATCTGCGTTAATTTGCCGGTAACAAGAATCTGCCTGCTGATAATGTTATTGGCCTTTACGACATCTTTAGCCTCATCATCAACCTGCTTAATTTGTACTGCCAAAGCCTGCTTTTCCAGCGAACTTTTTTTCTTTCTTCCTTCTTCAAATAACGCTCTCTTTTTGTTCTCAAGCTGTTTTACTTCACTGATGAAGCCTTCCTGAATTGTCTGCAGCCGAATCTTCTCATCTTCCAGTTGGTTGCTTGTCAGCTTTTCGATCTTCATTAACTTACCGCCGAAAAGCCCTGCCAGTTTACCTACAAAATTCTTCATAGCTATATTCTCCTTTTTTCAACATTAAGGTTCATAGATTCAAAGGCACACAGGCACAGAGTTTATTTGTCCTGTTCTTTTTACTTTGCCGCTTTGTGCCTTTGCCACTTTCTATATTTTCTTTTTAACCACAAATCCTACACCCGTTACCTTGCTAAAAACCAACTCTTTCGAGCAGGAGGTCAGTTCCTTTCCTACTTTTTTGACGAAGTCAAGGCTAAAACCATTCTCTGCTGCAATTTTGGCCAGATTCGCAAACTCCTGTACTAAGATAGCCCGCTTGATAATATCCTTACAAACCTGCTGGCGCTCAGCCAATGTCAGACCACAGAAACATTGTATATAGTTGCTGATCTTGCTGCTTTTCTTGTCCCACATCAATTGAGTTATCTCCGGCCCAATCAAAACCGGATGCACCCTGTTTGATGCCCAACCGCTGCCTGGCGGATTATTCTCTATAAAAGCTTTAGCCTCATTATTCCATTCTGTTGGACTGTAAAGGCCTAATACAGATTCATAACAACTGCGATTAGCAATATCAGATTCTTTACTAAGAATAGTATTTAACTCACTAAGCGAAATTGGCTCATCGTCACTACCTTTCTCGACGAATCTATCCAGCCGAACTATAACCTTACCCATCAAGATAATAGACCGTTTTTCTTTGGCAAACAATCCTGCTTTGGGCGTTATCCGCATCGAAAGCGTCTTACCCAGAGGATACTTCGCTTCCAATTCAGCCCGCAGAAGTTTCCCGCCGGTCAGCTTGCGAAGTTCCGCCAGATTATCCGATTCCTGAATCCTACCAGCATTTTCAAACGCTATCAAATTCTCATGTAGTCGAGAAACAAATCTGTCCTCACTAACTTTAATTTCGCTATTGTCCATCATTGCCTTTTTTCTTTGCCTCCTAATTTATTTCCATCACAACACGAAAACCGTAGTCGAAGATCCGGTCGTCGGGCGCGAGCCAGCGGCGAGCCGCAGAGCGGAAGTTGTAGTCGCCACGGATATACCACGACCCGCCGCGGAGAACACGGGCAGAACCCGTGTTTGGACCTTCGGGATCAACACTCCGACTTTTTTTATAATAATCTTCTGAATACCAATCTTGACACCATTCCCAGACATTACCGTGCATGTCATATAAACCCCATTTATTGGGTCGCTTCTGGCCAACAGGATGGGGTTTTGCTGCTGACGGCTCATATCCATGCCACGCATAGTCTTCCAACAAGGTTGAACTGTCACCAAAACAATAAGCCGTCGTACTGCCCGCACGGCAGGCGTACTCCCACTGAGCTTCGCTCGGTAACGTATAGGTCTTACTCTCCATCTGGCTTAGATTCTTGCAGAATTCAACCATATCGTTCCAGCTAACTGTTTCAACCGGTAGATTATCCCCCTTAAAATGACTGGGATTGTTACCCATTACAGCTTCCCACTGAGCTTGTGTAACCTCTGTCTGGCCCATATAGAAACCTTTGCTTATCCTGATCCTGTGCTGAGGACCTTCATCACTATCCCTTTGACTCTCAGAAGAAGGGCTTCCCATCATAAATTCACCGGCTGGGATATAAACCAACTTCATACCGATAGAATTAGTTACAACATCACCAGCATTGAGCGGCCTGAAATAAATCTGTATCTTTTTCTGCAAACCGAGAGCTTCCATATGATTTGGATAAAGGGCAAGGGCTTGGGCCAGTGCTTTTAAGGCATCTTTGCCGTCAGTCTTATTGTCTCTGGCTTTGGCATAAGCCAATAGTTTATTAAATTCCTTTAGTTTTTCCGCTTCGGCTATTTCATTATTCAGCAAAACAATTTTTGATTGAAGCCATGGCGATTGATTGGTGTATTGCTGGGCATTTTGGTAAAATTTAACTGCAGCAGGTAAATCGCCTTCATTCTCTGAGGTTTGCGCTCGAGCAACCCACTTATCATATTCTCGCTTGTTTCTTTCAGCATCAATTTTTGCCTGCAGGGCTTTTTTGGCAGAATCCAGCTTTATCTGTGTTGAGGCCACTTGTTTATAAGATAAGGCCTTAGTATAATTATCTATCGCTGAATCCAGGTTGTTTTGCTTTTCAGCACTTTTTGCCTTTTGCAGATACAGATTATGCTGACAAGTGGCCAATTTATCCTTTGCCTCTAAATCTTCCGGCTTGACTGCAAGGGCTTTAGTATAAGCTTCTATTGCCTTTTCCCATTCTTCCTTAGCTTCGTATATAAAGCCAGCGTCAAAGTAGCTTTGAAAGCTTTTTTGTTTTTCCGCTGCCGTCTCTTCCTGCTGGATACGTATCTGCTCACTTCGCTGCTTTTTTTCCAAGTCAGCTAAGGCTTTCTCCCAGATCGGTTTCCATTCCTGGGCCAGCTTAGCTTCCTTAGTGTTAGGGTATTGGCTCAACAGTTCTTCTGTTATCTTAAGCGATCGCGAATAGCCCGACCGACGAGCAAATTCCTGTGCCTTCGACCACAACTCCACTGCTTTTTCTTGTGTTTCATGGGCAACTTTGTCAAAGATATCTCCTCTCTCCCAAGCTTCGACCGGGCTAAGGCCATATTCATTATTGCGGAAGATATGGGTGTCGACTTTTTCGAGAAAGCCATAGACCCTTATCTTTGCTCCTTTTACCAAGCCTTGTTTTTCTAACTCTTTCAGCGTACCAACTGCCTTGGGGAAGAAGAGTTGTATGTAACGATATTCAGGTGGACCTCCCGAAAACAGACTATCGGTACTATCGTCATTTTTTTCGGTAAACATCTGGATACAACTCCACAGCCTGCCGTCCTCTCGCGGTGTAAGTTCCCATACCACATCACCATAAGCCTGAACCCTTTTATTGATCAGTTTATTCAATTCACCGTCAGACCTCCCGTCTGCTATATTCGAATAGTCCTTTCGCACTTTCTCAAAGGCCGGCATTCTCAAATTTTTAAAATCCGGATTGCCTGGGTATTTGTCAATCAAGTCCATAACAAGCTTCATATTTCCGGATTCTGCTGCTTGTTTAGCTTTAATAAGGTCAGCCTGAAGAATATTTTGTTTGTACTGCCTATATCTCGGAATCCCACAATAGGTACTTGCCGCTATCGCTAACAATACTGCCACAGCGACAAATGTTTTAACCCTTGATTTTAGCTTCCTGGCAGTACCCTTTGTAAGCTTGATTGTCTTGTCATAGGATAATGTCCTTGCGGCTGGTTTTACGTGCCAGCTTAACTCCTTTAAATCTGCACCAAGATCAGCTAACAATTCCTTGGCACTTGCCTGACGGCCTTCAGGTTCTTTACTAAGAGCTTTAAGAAGTGCCGCATTTTGCTCATTATTTAGTTTCTCCAACAAAGCTGGTTTTTCATTCATAACCTGATATTCGATTGAGCCACGCCAGAAAGGAGGATGGCCGGATAAACACTCGTAGATACTTGCAGCCAGCGAATATATGTCGCTTCGATGGTCAGGCTCGCCGCCGCGAAACTGTTCTGGAGCCATATAAAGCAATGTCCCGGAAGTTTCCTTGCCGGTAATACGTGTCATCGAATCCTTTAATTGCCTTGCTATACCAAAGTCTGCCAGTTTCGCGACACCATCTTCGGTAAGCATTATATTGGCAGGCTTAATGTCTCTGTGCAGGACACTTTGTGAATGTGCGTAATCTAAGCCTGCGGCAATTTGTGTAAATATCTTAAGGCTTTCTCCAACACTCAACGCACCAGCAGATGATATTTTCTCTTCGAGATTGCCGCCATCAACGTATTCCATAACCAGGTACTTAATCGCTTCATCAGAACGGAATGTATGCAGGCGTACGATATTCGGATGTGATAACTTTAGTGCAGTTTTTGCTTCTCTTCGAAGATTATCTATAGCTCGCTTGTTGTTAACCAGTAGTGTCGGCAGAACTTTGATGGCAACTTCGATATCAAGTTCTGAATCCAGAGCCAGATAGACAGTTCCCATCCCGCCGGAACCAATCTCGCGAACGATTTTGTATCGTCCGCTTAGAATCTGTCCACCCGGCTCACCGGGTATCGTTGGAGCACCATCTAATGTATCAAAATAATCTTTACTCATATTAACTCTTGATTAACTGGAACTAAAACTATCCTGCACTCGCATCTTTTCAAGTTCGCTGTCAAGCCAGATTATAATTTGTTGAATTCTACCAGTATTCTCCACCGCTGTCAGATTCTCCTGCAGTCGCTCTAAGAACACTTTTTCCTTAATTTTTATACACGCGCTATTAGTCATAAGAGTCTTCACTTTTTTTTGGAACAACTTCACTTAAGGCTATAAACTTAAATTTGTCATGGTAAGCACATCATATTTCACATTCAAGTTTTGACCTATACCATTCCTTATTCACCGCGAACAAATTCTGCACAAGTACGACACATTCCTAATCCAGATTCCCAGCACTTATGTGAAACAGGGTACCCAACCACCAAAAGAACAAGTTTCAGTTGTGCACCGGCGACCCAGCGTCCACACACAGGACATTGGATAAATTGCTTTAGACCAAAACTTTTTCCGCATATTTCACAAGATGGGGTACCAAAAATGCCCCACGGTTTCTTACCTTCCGATCGTATTCTTTTAATCAGCCGAACTCTGTTCATTTGTTCAGAATGTTCTATTTCGTGGATGATCTTTTCTCGTTCTGCTTTGGCTTTTTCTTTTTCCCTTTTTATTTTAACCGTTTCTGCTTTTATTCTATCTGCCTCTTCTCTGGCTTTTTCTAACTCAGCTTGTGCTTTTTCGAGATCGGCCTTTTCCTTCTGTATTCTGGCCTTCTCAATTTGTGCTTCCAATCGGTTCTTAGTGGCTTGTCTCTGAGATAAAAGTTTTCGGTCTTCTTTAATTGTTTTTGAGTAATCTAATGTGTCTATCGGAGAACTTCTTATCTCTTCAAAAGCCGATGGCTGCCAGCTAAGAGTTGAAGGATCTGCACCGATGTCAGCCAACAATTCTTTTGCATTGTTTTGTCGGTCATCAGGATCTTTAGTAAGAGCTTTAAGAAGTGCTGTATTTTGCTTATCTTTTAATTTTTCCAACGCCTTGGGTTGCTCATGCATAACCTGGTACTCGATTGAACCTCGCCAGAAAGGTGGCTTTCCAGAAAGACACTCATATATACTTGCAGCTAATGAATATATATCACTTCTATGGTCAGGCTCGCCGCCACGGAACTGTTCTGGAGCCATATAGAGCAATGTCCCGGAAGTCTCTTTGCCGGTAATACGAGTCATCGATTCCTTTAGCTGCCGAGCAATACCAAAGTCAGCTAACTTGGCAGTTCCCTCTTTAGTAAGCATTATATTGGCAGGCTTAATGTCTCTGTGCAGGACACTTTGTGAATGTGCGTAATCTAAGCCTGCGGCAATTTGTGTAAATATCTTAAGGCTT
>Ga0307380_10010004_pt1 | contig 11985 bp, 8 predicted proteins | sample UN3MG_FD_202239 | JGI IMG/M metagenome (GOLD analysis project Ga0307380, IMG submission 202239) | Soil microbial communities from Risofladan, Vaasa, Finland - UN-3 | ecosystem: Environmental > Terrestrial > Soil > Coastal area > Acid sulfate soil | place: Finland: Risofladan, Vaasa | collected... | reverse complement strand
TCGCGTCGTCGGCGTGGATGGCGTACCTCGGCCCGGGTGACCGGGCGTATTACGGCACCGACACACGCGCTGCCGAGCTGCTCCTGGGCGTCATCGCTGCGGTGGTGGTGTTCGACCGGCGCTTCCAGCTGACCCCGCTGCTCCGGCGTCAGCTGCGCAGAGCGAGCGTCGTCGGACTGGTTGCGCTCGCCGCCTTGTGGAGCACGGCCGAGGTGAACTCGTCGTTTCTCTACCGTGGCGGATTCGCGCTGCACGCCTTGGCGACCCTGGCGGTGATCGGCGGTGCGTTCGTCGGCGGGGCAGCCGATCGGTTGTTGAGCCTCGACCCGCTGGTGCGCATCGGCAAGGTGAGTTTCGGCCTCTACCTCTTCCACTGGCCGATCTTCCTCTGGCTCAACCCGACCCGGACCGGCCTCGACGAGGTCCCGTTGTTCGTGTTGCGGTTGGCGGTGACGACGCTCGTTGCAGTGCTCTCGTACCGTCTCGTCGAGATGCCGGTGCGCCGGAACCGGGCGCTGGTCTGGCCGGCTCCTCTGCCGATCGGTGCAGCGGTCCTCACCGTGTTGCTGACGGTCGCGCTCATCGCCCCCCTGGATCCCGGGAAGTCTGCATCGGCCGATCTCGACGAAGCGGCTGCCAGGTTCGACTCGGCTGTGAACGACATCACCGACTCGGCCCCCGTCGACATCCCCGACGCGCCGCCGGGCGTGGCGCGTCCGCTTCGTGTCGGCGTCTTCGGCGACTCGACGGCGCTGACCATGGCCATCGGCCTCATCGAGTACGGCGAGGCCCGGCCGTCGGAGATCGCCGGCGTCTCGGGCTCGGCTCCGTTCGGCTGCACGCTGTCGCGTCAGGGGCTGCGTGCCCTGCAGCCCCCGAGCTACTCCCCGACGCCCGAGTCGTGCATGAACCGCGAGAAGGACTGGACCAACGCGATTCGAACCCGACCGATCGACGTCGCGGTCATCCTCTTCGGTCCCTACGAAGTGTCAGATCACCGGCTCAGCACGAACGACATCGATCGCGGTCCGGGCGACCCGTACTTCGATGCATACCTGGCCGGGGAGATGAGGCTTGCCTCGGAGTTCTTCGCCACGCGAGGCATCCCGGTGATCTGGCTGACCTCGCCGCACATCGAGATCGGCATCGACCAGACCCCGCCGCCGAATCCGGCCCATCCCGGCAGCGACGACGCGCGGATGGATCGCTACAACAACCTGCTGAAGGACCACGTCGTTCAGATGCGCAGCCTCGGACGTGAGGTCGAGATGGTCGATCTGGGCACGTACCTCGATGAAGATCCCGACAGCCTGCCCGGCGGTCGACTCAGACCCGACGGGGTGCACCTCACCATCGACTCGTCAGCCGAGGTCGCCCGGCAGTTCCTCGGGGCCAACATCGTCGGCACCGCCCGGACCCTGCTCGGGATGCGCTGAGTCCGCAGGGCAGAAGATCGCTACGGTGCGCGGACATGAGCGCACCTTTCTTCCCCGAGGTCGGATCGATCCCGTTCGACGGTCCTGAGAGCGACGATCCGCTGGCTTTCCGGTGGTACGACCGAGATCGCGTCGTTCTCGGCAAGACCATGGCCGACCATCTCCGGTTCGCGGTCTGCTACTGGCACTCCTTCGTGTGGGACGGGTCCGACGTGTTCGGCGCGGGCACGTTCGACCGCCCGTGGATCGCGGCCACCGACCCGATGGACGGAGCGCGACAGAAGCTCGACGCCGCCTTCGAGTTCTTCGGGAAGCTCGGGGTCGACTGGTTCTGTTTCCACGATCGCGACCTCGCCCCGGAAGCCTCGGACTTCGCGAGCAGCTGCCGCCGCCTCGACGAGCTTGCCGAGGTTGCGGCAGAGGCGATGGACGAAACCGGAGTCGGGCTCCTGTGGGGCACGGCCAACCTGTTCTCGCATCCCCGCTACGCAGCGGGCGCCGCGACCAATCCCAACCCCGAGGTGTTCGCCCACGCCGCCGCTCAGGTCCGCCACTGCCTCGACGTCACCCACCGGCTGGGTGGCCAGAATTACGTGCTCTGGGGAGGACGCGAGGGATACGAGACCCTGCTCAACACCGACCTCCGGCGCGAGGCCGACCAGCTTGCCCGATTCCTGCACCTGGTCGCCGACCACAAGGCCTCGATCGGCTTCGATGGGCTGCTGTTGCTCGAGCCCAAGCCGCAGGAGCCGACCAAGCATCAGTACGACTACGACGCTGCGGCCGTCGACGCCTTTCTCCAGCGGTACGACCTGTCGGGGGAGTACTTCGTCAACCTCGAGGTGAACCACGCCACGCTGGGCGGGCACGACTTCCACCACGAGGTCGTCACGTCGCTCGCCAACGGCACGTTCGGCTCGATCGACGCCAACCGCGGTGACGACCGGCTCGGCTGGGACACCGATCAGTTCCCCAATTCGGTCGAGGGGTTCGCATTGCCGATGTACGAGATCATCCGGTCCGGCGGCTTCACCACCGGCGGGTTCAACTTCGACACCAAATTGCGGCGCCAGAGTCTTGCACGCGACGACCTGTTCCACGCCCACATCGGAGCGATGGACACGATCGCCAAGTCGCTGCTCGTCGCCGAGCGGCTCATCACCGACGGCGAGCTGGCCGCCCGGGTGGATGCCCGCTACGCGGCCTGGTCAGGTGAACTCGGCTCGGCGATCATGGACGGCACCGAGACGCTCGGGTCGTTGCACGACCGGGTGGCGTCGGAGAACCTCGACCCGCCGCCGACCTCGGGTCGCCAAGAAGAACTCGAGAACCTCGTGAACCGAGCCATCGAACGCATCACCTGAAGTTGGGAGCCGCGGCTCACCGCGAGTCACGATGTCGACGTGCGTCGTGTGGTGCTCGTCCTGGTCCTGGTGGTGGTCCTCGCAATGGCTGCCCAGCCCCATCTGGCGACCGCGTCCGCACAGCCCGAAACGACGACCTCGACCTCGACCCTTCCGTCGAGCGAAGGCGGGATCATCCCGAAGCCCAACACGGGCGTCGCACCGCAGGACTCCGGTGACCGAGGTGGGGCAGCACAGACCGCCCTCTTCTTCGTCATGCTCGGCGGAGTCGGCCTGATCGGCTTTCTCGCCTATCGCAGCTCGGTCAAGGCGCGGCGCTCGGCGTCCTAGGAGGCCGATCGGAGTCAGGGGTTGCACACCTCGAGGTCACCGGCGCCGAGCACGCCTCGGCGGAACTCCGCCACTCGCTCGAATGCGCTCGCACCCCCATCCGCCCCAACACCTGCGAGGAACGAGATGATGGCCTCGTCGAGGTCGCCAGGCGAGGAGAACAGGCGATCGACGTTCGGGTCCTCGGGGCGGGTTGGTCCGAAGCCAACGATGGTCGAGGCCACATAGGCTCCGACGAAACAGTCGGCCTGGAGCTCGGCCTCGAGATCGTCGGCTTGGCTCCCCAACCGAACCTGCGCCGCGAAGCTGTATTGCCGAGCGATCTCGAAGCCCATGGCGAAGTCGCCGATCCGGTACAGGTCGGGCATCAGGTTGGCGTTGTCGAACAGGACGGTGTCGTCGGTGACGCAGTAGAACGCAGCGAACTCGGCTTCTTGCTCTTGGAACACGCGGTCACCGCAACGGACCGCGTCGAGGGCCGGATCGAACGGGATGACCTCGTCGATCGGATCCCAGGCGTCGCCCCGGGCCGCGAAGGTCTCGGTCCAGTACGCCTCGAGATCCTCGACCGTTGCCGACGTGACCTCTGAGAACGGCAGGTTGCCGCCGGACTGAGCGTCCTCCTCACTCAGGAACCCGAACTCGAAGACACTGGGAAAGGTGTCTTCGTAGGTGGCGCACTTGGCCGCACCGTTCTCGAGGCCGTCCTGGAAGGCTCCGATGCGGTCGAAACCAGTGCCGTGGGCGTTGGCGTTGTTGGCGCTCGTCCCGATGCCGTCGCGGAGCTGCAGGAACCCGGCGACGGAGGCGTCGAGGTCGTCACCGCTCACGTTGAACGACTTCGAGTTTCCTTCTTCGACATCCTTCGTCCAGGCACCCGCGAAGCAGTCCGCCTGCAGCTCGAGCACGATCGTCGGGAGTCGGGGACTGACCGCTCGTGCCTGGATGGCGTGTCCGAACTCGTGCGCGAACACGATGCCGACGGTGAAGCCGCCGAACTGGTCGAAGAGGGGCGCGATGAGCGCGTCCGCGTCCCACGCGATCAGGTCGTCGCTGGGGCAGTAGAACGCGTTCTGTGCGATCTCCTGGTACAGGAGTCCGGGCCCACATGGGACGGGGTTCGACGTCGGTCCGTATGGGAAGAACCCACCACTGAGGGGCTCGTACGGCGTGCCGAAGACGTCGGAGAAGGTGCGACTCCAGAACTCCTCGACGTCCTGGAGTGCGGCGTCGGTGACCTCCTCGGAGGTCCACTTCGTCGCCTCGACATCGTCGAGACGCCCCTTCGCACCGATCTTGTCGCCGGCCAGCGGATTCGTTTCAAGCCGCTCGACGGCACAGCCGCTCAGCAACAATGTGATGACCACCAGAATGAGGCTGCTGCGGTGAGCAGCACGGACGATCGAGCGCACCCGGTGAACGTACCCCTCCGGCCGGCCCGAGATTCCGCGCGCGGCGAGATCGAGTCCGGCGCCCGCTCGGAGGTCGGGAACGTCCCACTATCGTCGGGTCGTGCCCACCGATCGCGAGCTCCGGGTCGAGGGGTCCGTGGCGAAGGATCGGCGCTCGTGTGGGCCACGGGTCGACCCATGACGGCCGTGGTCTACCCCTCCGAGTACGAAGGTGACGTCGAGCTGTCCGACGGCGGCACGGCGTTCGTTCGGCCCGTCAAGCCGACTGACGGCCCGGAGTTCGTGGCGTTCCATGCACGACAGTCCGCCGAGAGCATCTACTACCGCTACTTCAGTCCTCATCCCACCCTCAGCGATCGCGAGGTCGAGCACTTCGTCACGGTGGATCACCGCGACCGTTTCGCGCTCGTGGCCTTCCTCGACGACGAGTTGATCGGCGTGGCGCGCTACGACCGTCCCGAGGCCAGCCAGACCGCCGAGGTCGCCTTCTTCATCGACGATGAGCATCATGGTCGGGGCTTGGCCACGATCCTGCTCGAACATCTGGCCGAAGCCGCACGCGATCGAGGCATCACGGGCTTCTGGGCGACGGTGCTGCCCGACAACCGGCGCATGGTCGGCGTGTTCCGTCAGGCGGGGTTCGGGGTCACCAGTCGGTTCAGTGACGGCGTCATCGAGGTCGATCTGACCCTCGAGCCCACCCAAGAGGCACACGATGCCATCGAAGGCCGGGCTCGCCGGGCGCAACAGGAGGCCGTCCGCCGGATACTCGCCCCGTCGCATCTGGTGGTGGTGGGTGCCAACACGAGTCATCAAGGTGCCGGACGCCGCCTCCTCGATTCGGTGCTCGATCACGGATTCACCGGGCAGGTCTCGGTCGTTCACCCCGAGGCTGACACGGTCAGCGGAGTCGACACGTACCGGTCGGTCCTCGACATCGACGACGAGATCGACCTGGCGATCATCGCAGTCCCCGCTGCCGCGGTGCTCGAGGTCGTCGACGAATGCGGCCGTGCCGGTGTCGCCGCGATCATGGTCGTGAGCGCCGGCTTCGCCGAGGCAGGCGAACAGGGCCGGGCGCTCCAGACCCAGCTGTTGACGCTCGTGCGACGGCACGGGATGCGCCTGCTCGGGCCGAACTGCCTCGGGATCATCAACACCGACCCCGATGTCAACCTGTTCGCCACGTTCCTCCAGGCGACCGCCACCGCGGGCGGGGTCGCGATCATGTCGCAATCCGGTGCGGTCGGGGGTGCGATCCTCGACGAGGCGGCCCGCGTCGGTCTCGGGGTGTCGAGTTTCGTGTCGGTCGGGAACAAGGCCGACGTCTCGGGCAACGACCTGCTCACGTTCTGGGGCGACGATCCGCGCACCAAGGTCGTGCTGGTGTACCTCGAGTCCTTCGGCAACCCTCGCCGGTTCGGCCGGATCGCCCGCAACGTCTCGGTGTCGACGCCGGTGTTGGCCATCAAGGCGGGTCGCAGCCAGCGTACGGACGGCGGACTCGACGACGAGACGGTCGACGCCTTGCTGGTGCGCCAGGGCGTCGTCCGCGTCGACGGGGTGGCACGGCTGCTCGACGTGGCGCGGGTGCTGTCGTGCCAGGGAGTGCCGGCTGGCTCGAGGATCGCGCTGGTCGGGAACTCGGGAGGGGCGCTGCGGCTCGCCGCCGATGCCGCCGCTGCGGCCGGCCTCGCAGTCACCGTCGAGCAAGACCTCGGGTGGGACGCCACCGTCGAGGACTACGTGACGTGTCTCGCCGCGGTCATCGGAGACGACGAGGCCGACCAGGTGCTCGTCGTCTTCTCGCCCACTGACCTCGAAGGGGGTTCCTCACTGCTCGAGTCCGTCCACGATCTCGCTTCGGCCCACCCGGGGGTCCCCGTGCTGGCCTCGGTCTTCGGCCCTCACGATCCGATGATCCGCCCCGCTTCCGATGCCCCGATTCCCGTCTTCGACTTTCCTGACGATGCCGTGGTCGCGGCCGGACATGCGGCTCGTTACGGCACGTGGACCGCAGCCGCCGACAGTCCGCTGGTCGAGAGTGAGCTCGACGCCCCCGAGCTCCGCACCGCAGCGTCGGTGCTCGCGATGCACCGACCACGCGTGCTCGACCTCGAGCAGGGGGCCGCCCTGCTGTCGAGGTGTGGTCTCTCTGTCACCGAGTTCCGGGTGGTCGGGTCGGCATCCGAAGCGGTCGAGGCTGCCGACCACATCGGCTACCCGGTCGTGCTCAAGGCGTCGCGGGTCGACGGGCCGGCGCGACGGGAGGCCGAGGGTGCCTCGCTCGATCTGCACCGCGCCGACGACGTCATTGCGGCCTTCACCCGCATGGCCGAACTGTTCGGCGACGAGATGCGCCATGCCGTGGTGCAACGGATGAACGAGGTCGGCCTCGACCTGGCGGTCGGCGTGACGGTCGAGTCGGGCCTCGGCCCGATCGTGTGGACTCGGACGCCCAGCGGCGTGGTGTCGCGATCGATGCTCCCGCTCACCCAACACACACTCGATGGCCTCGTTCCCGCCGAGGTCGCCGACAGCGAGCGCGCCGCCGTCGCACACCTCGTGGCTCGCATCGGTGCGCTCGCCGAGGCCGTGCCCGAAGTGCGCTCGGTTCGGTTGGAGCCGCTGATGGTCGGAGACGGGCGGGCGTCGATCACCAACGTTCGGATCGAGGTGGCCCAGGATCGACGTCCCGACCGGCCCGAGGTGAGACGACTCGACGCCACCTTGACCTAGTGGCGGTGCGTCAGGGGCGCGGCTCGCGTGGAAGGCCGAGGCTGCGTTCGCCCAGGATGTTGCGCAGGATCTCGGTGGTGCCGCCCATGATCGTGTAGGCGGGCGCATACGCGACGTTGCGGACGACCCGGTTGTACAGAGGGTCGTCGGTGATCGTCGCTCGCGGGCCGAGCACATCGGCGCAGAAGTATGCGACTTCCTGCTCGAACTCGGTGCACGCCGTCTTGGTGGCGGCCGAGAAGTTCTCGGGAGCTTGGCCCATCACCTCGCGGAGCACGAGCAGTCGCCCGATACGGAACATGGTCTCGATCCGGGCGATCCGCTGTCGGACGAGTGGGTCGTCGGTGTCGGCGTACCGGAGACAGTCGTCGTACAGGCGCTTGTTCGAGACCAGTCGGTCGATGCCACCACGCTCGTGCTGCATCTGGCGCATCACCTGACCGAAGCTGCCGTTCAGTTCGCCGACCAGGTGGCCGGCGGGGACCCGGACGTCGTCGAAGAAGATCTCGCAGAAGTGGTGGCTGTCGGTCATGTCGCGGATGGGCGTGACCGTCACCCCGGGCGCGTGCATGTCGACGATGAGTTCCGACAGGCCCTTGTGCTTGGGCGCATCAGGGTCGGTGCGACAGATCAGGTAGATCCAATCGGCGTCCGCGCCGCCCGAGTTCCAGATCTTCTGCCCGTTCACGACGAACTCGTCTCCGTCTCGGACAGCCCTGGTCGAGAACGACGCGACATCCGAGCCGGCATCGGGCTCGCTCATTCCGATGCACCAAACCGTCTTACCGGCGATGATGTCGGGGATCCACCGTCGCTTCTGCTCCTCGGTGCCGTACTCGAGCAGCGTCGGACCCATCTGGCGGTCGGCGAACCAGCACGACGCGATCGGCGCTCCGGTCTCGATGAGCGCCTCGGACACGATGTGACGTTCGAGCTTGGAGCGGCCGCCGCCTCCGTATTCGGTCGGCCAGGTCATGCCGATCCAGCCTCGCTCGGCGAGTTCGACCGCGAGCGCCCGGTCGTGACCGACGATCCAGGAGTCCTCGGTGAACTCGCACTTCGCGGTTGCCGCACGCCCGACCGCCAACGCCTCCTCGCGAAGAGCGACGAGCTCGGCAGGGAGTGCGAAGTCCATGGCGCCCGACGCTACCTGTGAGACGAAATGTGTCGGCAAAGCGCTCGCCGGTGCAAGGCTGATGCGATGTACGCGAACGTGATCACCGACGGATCTCTCGAATGGATCGAGCAACCCGACCCCGAGCCGGGTCGCTTCGAGGTGCTGGTCGAGGTGCAGGCCTCAGGCCTCAACGCCGCCGATCGGGTTCAGATCCAAGGCTTCTACCCGGCCCCTCCCGGCTCGCCCGCCGACGTGCCGGGTCTCGAGCTCGCCGGACCAGTCGTTGCCCTCGGTCCCGACGTGACCGACGTCGCCGTCGGCGACCGGGTGATGGCCGTCATCGGTGGGGGAGGCCAAGCCGAGCTCGCCGTCGTGCACGAACGACACCTCCTCGGCGTCCCAGACGGTCTCGGTTGGCCCGAGGCAGGTGGGTTCGCCGAGACGTTCACGACTGCGCACGACGCCCTCTTCACGCAGTGTGGGCTGGCCATGGGCGAGCGAGTGTGCATCCATGGCGCGGCCGGCGGTGTCGGGACCAGCGCCGTGCAACTCGCCGCCGCAACGGGAGCGCACGTCACGGCGACGGTCCGCAACCACGATCATCACGATGCGGTGGGAGCGCTCGGAGCCGACGTGGTGGTCGATCCGGCCGAGTTCGTCGACGCCGGCCCCTACGACGTCATCCTCGAGCTCGTGGGTGCGCCCAACTGGCCGGCCAATCTCGACGCGATCGCCCCGTGGGGCCGCATCGTGGTCATCGGCGTCGGTGCCGGAGCGAACATCGAGATGAACCTCTTCGCGCTCATGGCCAAGCGCGCCACGCTGCGAGGCTCGACCTTGCGCGCCCGCCCGCTCGAGGAGAAGGCCGACGCGGCACAGCGCATGATCACCCACGTGTTGCCGCACCTCGCCTCGGGTGCGCTCACGGTGCCGGTCGCCGACACCTTCGACATGCCGGACGCGAACCAGGCCTACGAGCGCTTCGCTGCCGGCGGCAAGTTCGGGAAGATCGTCCTGACGCGACCGTCCTGAACGACGCTTCGAACCTGCTCGTCAGCGGTTGTCGATCGGGACGTAGTCGCGAACACCGAGGCCGGTGTAGAGCTGGCGGGGGCGGGCGATGCGCTGGTCCTGTTCGAGCAACTCGACCCAGTGCGCCAACCAACCCGCGGTCCGCGGGATGGCGAACAACACGGTGAAGATCTGCGTCGGGAACCCCATCGCCTGGTAGATGAGGCCCGAATAGAAGTCGACGTTCGGATAGAGCTTGCGGCTGATGAAGTAGTCGTCGGCGAGTGCGACCTCTTCGAGCTTGAGGGCGATGTCGAGCAGTGGGTTCTTCCCCGTCACCGCGAACACCTCGTCGGCGGTCTGCTTGATGATCGTGGCCCGTGGGTCGAAGTTCTTGTACACGCGGTGGCCGAAGCCCTGCAGTCGGCCCTCGCCGTTCTTGACGCTCTCGACGAAGGCCGGGACCTCGTCGATCGAGCCGATCTCGGTGAGCATCTTGATGACCGCCTCGTTGGCTCCGCCGTGGCGGGGGCCGTAGAGCGCAGCCGCAGCGCCGGCGGTGGCGCTGTAGGGGTCGGCGTGAGCGGACCCGATGGTGCGCATCGCGGTGGTGCCGCAGTTCTGTTCGTGGTCGGCATGGAGGATGAAGAGCACGTCGAGGGCGCGTGCGAGTGCAGGGTCGGCTTCGTAGTGCGGCTCGGCGATCTTCCACATCATCGACAGGAAGTTCTCGGTGAAGGTCAGTTCGTTGTCGGGATAGACGAACGGCATTCCGAGGCTGAACCGGTGGCATGCTGCGGCCAGCGTGGGCATCTTGGCGATGAGCCGCACGATCTGGCGGTAGCGGACCTCGGGGTCCTGGATCTCCTTGGCGTTGTCGTAGAAGGTCGACAACGCGGCGACGGCCGACACCAACATCCCCATCGGGTGGGCGTCGTAGTGGAAGCCTTCGAGGAACCGCTTGCGCATGTTCTCGTGAATGAACGTGTGGTAGGTGATGTCCTGGGTCCACACCTCGTTCTGCTCGGCGGTCGGCAACTCGCCGTGGATGAGCAGGTAGGCCACCTCGAGGTAGGTCGACTGCTCGGCCAGTTGCTCGATCGGGTAGCCCCGGTAGCGGAGGATGCCGTTGTCGCCGTCGATGTCGGTGATCGCACTCGAGGTGGCCGCCGTCGACGTGAATGCCGGGTCGTAGAACCAGGTGTTCCCGAGCAGCTCTTTCCACTTCGCGCCGTCGACTCCTCCGTGTTCGATCGGGATCTCGATCGACTTACCGGTTCGGTTGTCGGTGATGGTCACGCTGTCTGCCACGAGCGGAATGTACCCGAGTGTGAGGATCGTGCTCTCAGTCGTCGAAGCGCAACGTCACACCTGCCTGCGTCCCAGCGGTTTCGCGGAGCGCTTCGAGGAGCACCTGGATGAGCGCTCGAGTTGGCGCGATGACCCGTTCGTGGCGCCGTTGGGCAACGCCGACCGAGCGGGCCGACACCCCGTGCAGCGGGATGCGTTTCCAGTCGCCTTGGAGCCATGGGGGAGCGGCGGTCGTGGGCAGGATCGCCGGGCCGAACCCTTCGAAGGCCAGTGAGGCCACCAGACGCATGCCGTCGACCTCGGCCATGGTGCGAAGTGTCGTGCCGGCCGCTGATGCGGCGCGATCGAGCTCGTCGCGGAATGCGGTCCCGGACGGTTCGAGCACGAGATCGTGCTCCGCGAGGTCGCGGAGCTCGATCGACTCGTACTCGGCGAGAGGATGGTCGTTGGGCGCGACCACGATCCGCGTCTCGTCGAACAACGGCGAGGTGCTCACCATCGGGTCGACCACCGGCAGGTTGACCACCGCAACGTCGAGGGAACCGCGCACGAGTTGGGGAAGAAGCGACGTCGTCGTGGCGTCGACCACGACGACGGAGATCCGCGGATGCTCCGATGCCAGCGACTCGAGCATCCGCGGTACCAGCCATCGGCCGATGGTTCCGATGACCCCGAAGCGAACCGAACCCACCACCTCGTCGTGCAGGGCCGCGACGTCGGACGTGACCGCCTCCATCTCGCGCTGGATGCGACGCGCCCGGGCGACGACGGCGTCGCCCTCCTCGGTGAGGTCGCCGGTGCGGCGATCGACGACCTCGACACCGAGCTCGGCCTCGAGGCGCGCGATGTGGGCAGACACGTTGGACTGCACCGTGTGAAGCGCCCGCGCCGCCGCGGAGAAGCTGCCGTGGTCGGCGATGGCGACGACGGCGTCGAGTTGCTTCAGGTCCATCGCTGGTGATGATGGCACATATCGCAACTGACTGTTGGACAGATGGAGCCACCTCGTTCACAGTGATCGGACAAACACAAGGGCGTTCACGCAAGGCCGCCCTCATTCTCCGGACTCCGACTCGATTCCCCCGTCTGAGTCAGAGCATCCGTCGAGAGAAGAGCTGGTCCTCCCCCGGACCAGCTCTTCGTATGTTTGCGGTCGGCTCGCTGTGCTGTTTCGGTCGGCTCGCAAACTGCCGCTCGCACTCCCTGCCGTTTGCACGGAGCTGCGGGGCGCGTTGCGGTGTGCTCCTTCGGCTGGCTGTGCTGTT
>Ga0307380_10010003_pt1 | contig 11986 bp, 16 predicted proteins | sample UN3MG_FD_202239 | JGI IMG/M metagenome (GOLD analysis project Ga0307380, IMG submission 202239) | Soil microbial communities from Risofladan, Vaasa, Finland - UN-3 | ecosystem: Environmental > Terrestrial > Soil > Coastal area > Acid sulfate soil | place: Finland: Risofladan, Vaasa | collected... | reverse complement strand
AGCCATCCTTTTTCAGCTTGCCCGAATATATCTCTACCGCCGATTGTGTTATGTCCCGAAAGTAGGAAAAGCGGCAATCGGATATAATCTTTTTCAGCCGGTTCCTGCTTCGGACAACATAGTCTCTCGAAAAACCTTTGGCCCCAAGCACTTTGACATAATCGCTTATATGCTCGGTCAGTGGCTTTGTTATCTCCGTTCGCTGGCCGTCAAGCAATCCCCATGACACAAACTTCTTTAGCAGGCTGTCCGGCACAGTCTCAATCCACTGGTTCATCTTTGCATCCGGCTCAAGCCCTGCGCCCCGGTAGTTGACAAGGTCTTCGATGTTCCGGCCCAAAGCCTCACTCACTCGCTTATCGGTATACGCCGGTATCCTGTGCCGTAGCTGGTTATGATCGAAAATATCGACATACCACTTAGCAGATTTCCGCTGTTTGCCGCTTCGATCTTTGTATTGAGCTTTATAAACTCTCATTTTTCAGCCCTTCCTAACTTTGCCTACAACGATAATCATCGCAATTACCATGCTAAAGGATAAACACAACGGAGCAATTACCCACCACCACGACCAAGTTACCTTTCCAAGTAACTTTAAAACAGGGAAAACGAAAAATGTAGCCCCGCATATACCTGACACGCTGTTCAGAGCCAACGTCGTTAGAGCCAGTTTTTTTTCTGCTTTCCTCATTTTACAGCCCTCGATTTTTCCCAACATTCCAGCAAATAGCTTGATAAAGATAAACCGCTTGCCTGAGCTTCTCGTTCAAGCTCATCGCGCTCTGTTTTCTTCATTCTCAGAGTCACAATCGCAGTTCTTCTGTCTTTTTCCTTCAGTGGTGGTCTGCCCATTTTCGCCTTTTTCTTTCTCATAAATACAAATCTACTTTACTGAATACATAAAGTCAAGGATAAAATTCAGATATTTATTAACTTTTTTTAGCGCCCCCGACTGCCAGCAGCGCCCGCCTCTGCTGCTGCGCCCGTTCCTGCTTCTCCGCCGCCGTCAATTCCGGCCCACACCGCCGCGTACCCCAACCAAACGACTTTTTTAGCTGTTCAATCGAAGCGATTGTCTCTTCTTTCGTGCGATATGCTTCCAACCGTTGTTGTTTGTCTTTAAGCGGCGTGTGAGCCTGCTCAGCAGGCGAAGGCGAACCGCCGCGCTCTTTTATAGTTGTTTTGTTAGTACCTTTATTAGTAGTCGGACGATTCTGGCGAGGTAACCTCGACGCATCTGTCGTACTACCTCGACGCATCTGTCGTAGTTGTGCAGCCCGCTTCTTTCGCCACGCTTTATACTTGGGATGGTCTTTCGCCCATATTCTGCGACGCGGAGTGCCTTCGCCCGTTACCTTGAACAGCCCGGCTTTCCTGCAATTCGCCTTATACCTTTGGATAGAACGTCCGCTGCGCCCCAAAGCTTCTCCTATCTGCTCATCGGTCTGCCAGCAGCCCCGCTCGCCAAAGCTGTAGACATAAGCGTAGAACAGCTTATCATCGCCTGAGAGAAAAGACATCTTCTGGATTTTTAATGGTATCCAAAGACCTAAACTACGATATTTCTTTTTCTCAGCGGACATTTACTCAGGCCGCCTTGAGAACGTCGACTGTAACGGCTCTGACGGGCACTTAGGCGGTACTACAAGGCCGATATGACGGCGCAGCAGCCGCTCAACTAACCCCCAGCCGATTTGCTGAAGTTCAAAGCCCACAGAAAATTGTAGACTCCAAAGCAGTTCTCCAATGTCAGATTTGGAATTATTGCTTGACATTGGTGGGTTCTTTATATATGCTTTGCTGTGACGTTTCTTTTGTTTGGCCGCTGTTCCCGCAGCGGCTTTTTTTGTTCTCATGGCCGTGATCCTTTCATTGATTGCCATTGTTTACGATGTGGACAATTAGCTTTAATCCAACTCTCGATTTCATCTCTGCGATATAGAACTTTCCGGCACAAACCAACTGGCAAGGGCGCAAATTTACCGGAATCTCGTAAGCGGTAATAACAGGCTCGTTTTACATTGATCAATTGACAGGTCTGCTCCACTGTAAGCAAAGCAGGCTGTATCCGTAGCGGTTCGGGGGACTGATTATTATTCATTGCTTGCCCCCTTGTCGGCGAAGTGCGGAAAGCCGTCTATACTTGACAATCACACCTAAACGGCCTAACTCTTGAATTGCTTTCGTAGCTAACTGAAAATTCCTATCCAGACGCGCCCGCTCTAACACAACAAACCAAGCAACTGGGCTATCAGCATATTTATCTTTGCTTATCCTTTTGTCGTTCATAACCACTTTCCAAAAACTTTGTTATACGTCTCTGGAAAATGGCTGTGTGTCGGGTATGTGTCGGCTTCCTGAGTTGATAAAGAATTGTAATTTCAGCGGTTATAAATTTTAGGTGTCGGCTCAAGTGTCGGCTTCCCATGCTTCCATATCGCCGGTTTTGCCGTTCTTACTTCCTCTTGGGAGCTCCTTTTTTCCTTGCTTCAAAGCTTCTTTAGCTTTCTTAAAGTTTGGCCAGTCGTATAGGGTAGTACGGTTCACACCTACAGCTAACGCGATTCTTGTGTCTGTCCAGTCGGGGTGATCTACAAGCATAGCAAGAGCCAAAGCCTCTCCGGTAGGGACGTCTGCTCTTTGTGTTCCCACTACGTTGCCGCCGTTACCCCGTCCGTCGTTTTCCAGTGGCTTTGATTCTTGATGTAATTTTGCTTCTTCCTCTTTAGCCTTTTCAATATCTATTGTTTCCAGTGAAAACAGTTCATTGAATATCCTGTTCATTGTGTTAATCGCAGAAGCAGGATAATGACAGATTAAACTTGCCGTTTCAGATATATTGCCAGAAGACAGAAATGTAACTAAGGACTGGTCTGGATTCTCTTTTTCCTCTTGCCATGCCAATACATCTCGAAAGTCTTTTAATGATTCATCAGCAATGGGAGGCAACATAAATGCGTGAGAGTTATGGGCGGCCTGATACATTGACACATTTGCGTAAAGTCTATTAATCAGTTTTTTTAATTCCTGGCTCGTCTGCGGATAGTCTTTCTCATACCTCTTAGGAAGCAACCTCAAGTCTTTGCCTACGAGATTCATGCAATCCTGCAAGATATTGTCCCTGTGAGCACACCACGTTATGAATTCCCTTGTCGGCTGTTGACGTGCTATTAGTTCACGAAATACCTCAAGAATCCTTATTCTTGCAATATACTTATCCTTGGAAGAAGTCTCGGGCAAATTAGGAATGTTTGGGAAAGTGTCTTTGTTTACAACTTCTCTTACCAAAGGGCAGATAGGTAAAATCTCTTCGTCATATCTTTGTCGGCTGTAGCGGAATAAATTCGTCATTTTCACCTGCCTTTTCGGGTCGGTCTGGCCTTCAGCAGGTTAGCAGGTGAAAACGAACCTTACCAAAGACCAAACCGCTTGACTGTGATCAGCAGCCGTCCCGAAATTTCCTTTATTTGCCCCTAATTATACACATATTTTGCCTCAAAAAGCAATGTTTTTCCTTGCTTGTCAGCATCGAAAGGTATATATTATCGTTAGCGAGCAACAACATGACGCACGGAGGCCTTGGCATTCTCATCGAAATCGTTAATTTCGTTCCTAAAGTTCTTTGAAATACGTATCTCTTTATTGTTTGGAGAGGAAAAAATGAACAAGATACTGTTACTATCAGCATTGCTACTTGTCATGTCAGGTTGCTCAAATCCCTATACTCAATTCTATACTGACTATATGAAAGGAAAGGATGTTCTCGAAAATCCAATGTTCATAATTACTTCAAGTGAACCAGAACTTATTATAGGATCCAACATAGAGCAAGATAGACTGAGAATGTTCGAAAAGGGTTATGTCCTTCTTGGTGTATCGAGTTTTAATGGGGCAGACATAAATCCGAGATCCGCTATTGAACAGGCCAAGAAGGTACATGCCGATACAGTTATAGCCTATCGTGAGTACACAAATACGCGTTCTGGAAGTGTCCCATTGACACTGCCAGATACACAAACAACATATCATTCCGGAAGCATTTATGGTTCAGAGATGTCTGCGAGTTACTTCGGATCTTCAACAACGTATGGCTCCAAGACAACCTATATCCCCTATAGTGTAGATAGACATGACTATTTTGCCACTTTCTGGCTCAAAGCCAAACCTCCACGTTTAGGCATTATTTTCAGAAACCTAACTCCTCAACAGCGATCTATCTCAGGAACAAATAAAGGTGCTTGCATCGGCGCTGTAGTCAAGAATTCTCCTGCATTTAAAGCCGACTTAGTACCCGGTGACGTTGTAGCGACATTCAACAATATTGAAGTAATTGACGCAGAGCATCTATCCAGTATTCTCGACAGCTGTAACGCCAGAACCATACGACTCGAAATGCTGAGACAAGGAAAAAGAATGGTAAAAGAAGTAACGCTTTCCACCTCTTTTTACCCGTCCGAACGCGTATCCGCAATTAAATCTTCCAAGCCTGTGGAACTTCCGAGTGATAGCGGCGCACCAGAGCCAGAAGCTTTGTCAAAACCTGAGCCTCAAGCCGATGTTTCTGACAGGCAAATAAAGGGCTACAAACTAAAACGAGACGCATCGGGTGAGCCTGCTAAAGACAAAAGCGGCAGCTTCATTTTCATCCCTGTCTACGAGGAGGATTAATAAAATGAAAAAAGCCCGGACGATCAATCCGGGCTTACGATACGGGGAGGCGTTGTGCTTCCCTATCACATTGCTAACCTTCTGTTAGGAGATTTTGCAATGACGACCATTGGTCGCGTTATGATAGGGTGGCGCGTTCCAGCGACGTTTAAGGCTGAGAAACTCCGTAGCCAGCACATCGGTACGGACCTAAGTTCTTAACCGTCGATGGGAGTTCAAGTACCAGAGACCCCTCTCTGGGACACTTTCTGGCGCGCCTCCCTTTTTCACTTTTTTGAAATATATTTTTTTTCGGAGAGCGGAGAGGCAAGGCCCTCTTCATATACTATTCGCCCCCCGGTCAACATGCGGGATACCCCCCTTTTCAATACCACCCTATTCGAATTAAAGCATGCTTTTTCTCACAAGAATAGCGTCACCACCTATCCGCTTGTTTTCAGCCGCTCTTCAATCCGCACGATGCGTTCTTCCAAGTCCACAAGTTCTCGACGCTTTAGGAAATGGCCGATTATATCGTTAGCCGTCAGACGTTTTACCCGGTCGTCGCCGGTATCCAGTAGCCCCACAAGCGTTGTGATTGCTTTCTCGATGTTCATTGCGATCATGCCAAACGCAGCCTCGACAATCTCGCTTCTCTGCCGGTCGAATTCGGCTGCAAAGCCCTCATCCTGCATCCAGCTATAGAACGTGGTCCTTGAGACCTTGGCTGATTTACAGCCCTTCTCGTAGTTAGGAGCGGCAAGCAATACGGGTATCGCCTTAGCCTGTTTCGTCGTCAGCTTTGCTTTTTCTGTCATAAATCTGCCCCTAAATCGTTCACTTTTGTTCGGTTTCGTCCGATTCTTCCCTGCCTTTGAGCCATTCTACCAAATGGTCTAATTGCAGTTGTGTTAACCGGAATATCTGTCCATCATCCATCGGGATTTCGACAATCTCATCATCCCCTTCAATGTTCAGCTTCTTTTCAGCTTTCTCGATTCGTCTTGATATATCGTTCATTATTTCTACTCCGTTTTATGTATTTGAATGAGCGCTTTGATAGCCGTTTTGGTATCTTCCGGCAGTTCCGGCCAAGCGGTTATAATCTGCTCTAATTCGGGGTATTTCTGCACAAGTTTGGCCAAGCCAGTGGCAAAGACAGGATTTATGTTTTCTGTAAGCTCTTTATTATCAATGACTTCAGATTTTCCACTAAGGGGTTCGACTCCCCTTGGGGGTATACGATTAACAGCCAGGATCGCGTTTTATGCGTGTCCTGGCTGTTTTTATGTCCAGTAGAGTCCAGAGAAGTGTATATTGGTAATCCCGGTCAAGGACAAGTAAAGACGGGGGGAACGATTGACAATCAATAAAACATAATGGTATCATTGGAAATATAGTGTAGAGGAACACCTCTTGTAACGGCAAGAGGGAAATGTCGGACTCTATAGGAGCAGGGATTTTTATGAATACCTTAACAACTAAGTCTGGCTTTGTCGTTTGTTTCCTTATCGCATTACTGTTTTGTACGGCGTGCTCGAACGCACAGGGCCGGCAACAAGTCTGGGCCGATGAATTCAACGAAACGGCCATCGATCGTACCACATGGAGTTTTGATTCGGGACCGGCCAATGACAATATCACTATTAACGTTCCGTCAGAAGCAACGGCATCATTCAACGTTGACATGGGCGGACACACCGGCCGATATTACTTTGATGACTTTGCTTTGACCACACCGGAACTGACTAAGTTGAACCAAATTGAAAATCCTGATTTCTCTAATGTTGACTCCGCCTGGACATTTACCACACTGTGGCCCGCTCAGGCAACCGCGGCCGTGGAAAACGGAGAGTATGCTGTCTCTATTAGTCACGGCGGGACAAATGTCTGGGACATCAATGCAGGGCAAGCCGGCCTTCTGATCGAAAATGGGAAACGATATATAGTTTCGTTCGATGCATATGCCGCCGCACCCAGACAGATTTCGGCCCTTGTCGGCAAAAACGCCGCTCCCTGGACCATATACAGCGGCAGCCAGGTCATCTCATTGACAACCACAAAGAAAACGTATACCTATTCCTTCACCATGAATTATGAAACCGATAGTCAGGCCCGCCTGGGTTTTGACATAGGCGGCTCTTCGATTGATGTCGTCTTTGACAATATCATGCTGCAATAGCTGTTTATTCCTCTGATGCCTTCCGGGAGTAGATTGTCCCTTCTGAGAGATTCTGTGGAGTGCTTGTTTTACCAAATATAAAACAAAAGCGGCGACAGGGTTTTTATCTTTCCATCACTTCCCTGCTCTTACCGACCGGCATCATGCAGCAATGCCGCATCTCGATAGGGCTTTGCCGCCTTGTAAAGCTGAAGCCTGTTGTTTATCCTCTGGGCAAGGGCGTTGTTACCCGCCGCCTGCGCTATCTGGATTGCCTTTTGGGCGGCCTTTATCGCCTCGGGAAATCTACCTGCGGCTGCATAGGCAACGGCCAGAGTATCAACTACCTCCGCGGTACCAAAATCTGCCAGCTCACAGGCCCGCAGGGCTCTTGCCAGGGCCTGCTCTGGATTAGCAAGTCCCTGGATGTCGCAAGTCGCCTGAATCCACGCCAGGGCATTTAACGCCGTCACAGAATCATTATCAAGTTCGAGGATGCGCACATAGTGCTCGTAAGCCAGGCGGATCTGTTGTTTTTCCAGGAGTTTCTCTGTCAGGCTAATCGCAGCGTCCACATACGAAGGATTTTTCAACAAAATACCTTTGGCGTATTCCTCGGGGGCACGAAAGTTGCCAAGTTCATAGAAACACAGTGCCAACTTGTAGTAAGCTTCTACGTAATCAGGTTTAAGCTCCAGGACCTTGCCGTAGCTCATCACGGCCTGGTCGAACTGCCCTTGAGCCTCATAAGCTGCGGCCAGGCCCTCGTACGCATAGGCATTATCCGGCTTTAGCTCGATTACTTTTTCCAGATTGGCGACTGCCTCGGCAAACTTGTCCAGTTTCATTGCTATTGTGGCCAGGTTCAAATACGGCCGGTAGAACAACGGACGCTGTGAAATCAATTCGCGGCATTGACTCTCCGCAAGAGCGTATTTCCCTTCGTACATGAAATAGCCGGCCTGCATGCTGCGAACATGGTACTCGATAAGGTCTTTGGGATCTTCGCCGCCGCCACCGCCGGAATCGTAGTCTTCTTTAACAACACCTCTAACATAGCCAAGGCTTTCCAGACGTCGACGAGTCTGTCCGTCTAAACCCGCCTTGCCATTCTCTTTATCTCGAGTTGACTCCTCCAGTATACGGCGTAATGCTTGCTCCATGTTTTGTAAGCGATCCGGTTGCCGGGCGGCAAGATTGTCCAACTCGTTCCGATCAATTACAAGATCGTAGAGTTCCGGCCTGGTCGTTCGAATGTATTTGTATTGATCCGTAACGACACTGAGCAGAGAATTGGCATTGTACTTGGTCGGTTCCAGGCTCTGACAGAAAAGATACCTGTCCTGGTATGGCAGTTGGCCACCACGAAAGCAGGGTGAAAGATCCCGCCCCTGGATGGGGTTTGGTAGCTCGATATCCAGAATCGAGCACACGGTGGGAACAATATCCACAAGTCCCACGCTACCTGCGATTCTCTGTGGTGTTGATATACCCGGCAGTTTAAAAATTAAAGGCACTTTAATTGCCGGCTGGTAGACAAAATAGCCGTGAGTTCCCTCTCCATGCTGACCCAGCATCTCACCATGATCGGACGTGATAATGATCAAAGTTGAATCATACAGATCCAATTGCCTGAGCTTGTCAATGACTTGTCCAATACAGTGGTCGGTGTAGGCAATTTCACCTGCATAGCCGTCGAGTAAAACCTGTTTAAATCGAATGGACATATGTTCAGGCGGCGGAACATTTCTGAATCTCGATGCAAATGGTTCAGGCGGCTCATAAGTGAAGTGCGGATCGAAGTAATGCACAAAAACAAAGCTCTTTTCACCCCGGTGCTTATCCAGCCATTCAACCGCATCACGTGTGGTTTTGTCCCCCGTGCACTGATTGATGCCCATAGTAGTACTTGTCTCTTCGAAATCATCGTTATAAAGGTCGAATCCCCGCCCCAGGCCAAATCGAGCATCCAGAACGAAGGAGCTCACAAAGGCCGCCGTCGAGAATCCTTTTTCCTTTAACAACTGCGCCAGAGTGCTGTTTCCTTCGCTTAGCCTGTAATCAGTGTTGTCGAGAACTCCGTGAAAAGGGGGAATGGTGCCCGTCAGCATGCTGCAATGCGCCGGCAGTGTAAAGGGCTGCGGCGAAATCGCGTTCTCGAAAACGAACCCCTGGCCGGCAATCGCATCGATATTGGGAGTGGTCTCCAGCGGATAACCATAACAACTCAAGTGGTCGGAACGGCACGTATCTATACTTATCAGCAGAACATGGCGAATCTCCGGCGTCTGCGAAGCAAAAAAATACGGTTCTTCCGTATAATGCGCAGGTACAATCGATGTTCGGAGCGACCGAGAAAAATCGTTCGGGGCCCCAGAGGCGAAAATTTCCCCCCGCCTGCCCAAATTTACGCCTCTGCCCAAACGATTTTTCTCTCAAGACAACCCCAAGGAGCCGATTTGTCCAGCCCACCTATGCATTATCCGGATGAAGCAAAAATACCACACCACAACACTGGCAGTCAGCAAGGCTGCCAAGACAAGGATTACGGAGATTGCAGTAAAAACAGTGGCTCTCATCAACAAATACTCCTGATCTTCAACCGCTGTCTTATCATTATAACCACCTGACCTGCAATTAACCTTCCCTGCGTACTCCGGGGTACTCTTAAGCCGGATAATTAACCCGGATTTTCGGTATACATTTCACTAAGCCGAGATTTCCTGTTTAACTTTATAATCGGTGCTGCCGCACGCCATATTATCAATAATACCACAAGCGCAAAATATATGAAACTCATGAAGATGAGAAAATAGATATTTTCGAATATGTCAGGTATTTTATCGCCGTAAACGCAGGCACGCTTCGCCGGGCTATTTAAGCCCTGCAGTTCCGGCCGGATCTTGACAAACTCTGCCGAATCAGGATATATTTACACTAAATTTTACAAAGGGGGTATTTTTTGCCCTCGGCAAACAATAGAGCTTTTAAGATATGAATGACAGCAAAGAAGATCAGCTATATATGAAGATGGCACTCGAGCGGGCTCAGATCGCCGAGGAGAATGGCGACGTCCCCATCGGGGCGGTCATCGTTTATCAAAACCAGATCATCGGCAAAGCATATAATCAGCGGGAACAGCTCCAGGACCCGACCGCCCACGCGGAAATCATCGCCCTTACACAGGCGGCGGCATTTCTGGAAAGCTGGCGCCTTCACGGCTGCACTATCTATGTCACATTAGAGCCGTGCACGATGTGTGCCGGGGCACTGGTTCTGGCACGGATAGACCGGCTCGTCTATGGTTGCGACGATCCCAAAACCGGTGCCGTAAAGAGCCTGTACAATATTGTCACCGATGAAAGGCTGAATCACACAATAAATGTGACTTCCGGCGTTTTAGCAGAAGAATGCAGCGGCCTCTTGCAGCATTTCTTTCGACGCCGCAGAATCGAAAACACGCCGCAGTGAAAAAACGCCATCTCACCGAACCGCGAACAACTCACATGAAGATCTATTCGCCGAGCTTGACGGCCGTGCCGTAAACCAAAAGTTCAGCGGCGCTACCGACAACGCTTGTCGTCATGTAGCGAATATTGATGATTGCGTCCGCTTGCATCCGGGCGGCATTCGCTATCATCCTGTTCGTCGCTGTTTCGCGGGCCTTTCCCATCATCTCGGTGTATTCGGTCAATTCGCCGCCAAGAATCAGCCTGGCGATGGCCGACAGGTCTTTGCCGAGCCATATCGCAAATACCGTGTGACCCTGGACCATGCCGAGAATCTCACTCGCATTGCGGCCGGGCACTTCTGCCGAGTTCAATAGTAAAATCGTGCTATCAGACTCGGTCGGCAGCGGCTCCTCTGCCGGCTTTTTGCTAATCTTCTGTTCGAGGGCCAATGTAAGCAGAACAACCAGCATGCCGCCCAGAAGGCAGAAAATTGCTGTCCTGAGCCACCAGGGCACAACCGGATCATCGGCAACGATCACGTGCCATGGCACTCCGACAAAAACTACAGTAAACAGTCCCAGCACGAAAGCCAGCGAGCCAATTGTTCGAAGTGTTTTCATAGCTTTTCCCTTCACTACAAAAAATCATAATCTCAGCAATAATCGCAAATCTGAAACTCCAGCGGTCACTCAGGTTTTAATAAACTCATACAAACAAGCTCATGTCAAGATAAAATAAACACCATTTAGCAACCAAGGGCACAATTATCTGCCCAGTTGGTTATTCGCCTATTTGTTTTTCATTGTTTCGCTCAGCTCTACGATGCGAATTTCCAGCCTTTTTATTTCCCGCTTTATGCTGTGTCTGTGTACCATCCCCCAGGCAAAAACTTTCATGAAGCCGATACAAATGACGCATGGGACGAAAATAGAAGCATACATAATCTGCAATTGCGTTTCGTCGGTCTCAAAGAATTTTAAGGCACTATAAAAGGCGCCGGCAAAAAAGATTATAGCCCATACCCAGACAAGAACAACAGTCGAAAGCAGCTTTTTACTGTAAAAGTCACCTACTATAGACCTAATTGTATCTTCTCTTGAATCGTCATATGTGCCCTCGATAATTTTTTTAATCTCTTTCTCGTCCATTTTTATGTCTCCAAATTGTATTCGTAATATTTTCGATAAAGTTCCTTCAGTTCTTTTCTTGCACTGTGCAACCTCGATTTGACCGTTCCCTTCGGAATCTTCAGAGCGACACCGATCTCCGAAACGCTGAGCTGTTCATAGTAATATAACGTGAGAACCGTCTTGCTTTTCATTTCTAATTTTTCCAGCAGCTCTTTAACGCCGATGTCTTTCTTTTCTGTGTATTGTTGTTCATGAATTTCCTTGAGTCCGACCTTATTTACCTTCCTGTTTCTTCTTATCCAGTCGTTCACCTTGTTTGTAACAATTCTGTATGCCCAGGCCCTGAACCTTGCAGGATCGTGCAATTTTCTCAAACTTTTTATGATGCCGAGCCAGCTTTCCTGCGTTATGTCCCACGCCGCCTCCGTATCGCCTGTCAGATTCAAGGCATACCGCCAGAGCCGCTTCTGCCATCGCGAAACCAGCATCTCCAGCGCCTTGACGCTGCCGCTCTGGCAATCCATCACTAATATCTCATCAACGAGTTGTTCGACCGGTCTATCCACTCTATCTATAATAGTCTAACTTCCCCGCCC
>Ga0307380_10009999_pt1 | contig 11991 bp, 26 predicted proteins | sample UN3MG_FD_202239 | JGI IMG/M metagenome (GOLD analysis project Ga0307380, IMG submission 202239) | Soil microbial communities from Risofladan, Vaasa, Finland - UN-3 | ecosystem: Environmental > Terrestrial > Soil > Coastal area > Acid sulfate soil | place: Finland: Risofladan, Vaasa | collected... | reverse complement strand
TGTTCCCCGCAATCGATCTCAATGCGAACCCCCCTCCCCCCCGTCTGCTGTGGGGAAAGGAGGCTCCCTATTCTCTCTCACCTATGGTGTCTTGGTCTTCTTGGTGGCTGTCTTCTTCGGTGCTGCCTTGGTCTCAGGCACCACTGGCTTGGCTGGTGCTGGCTTGGTCACCATGCGTGCTGCCTCATCATCAGTGAGCTGTGCCTCACGCACCAGCCTCACCTTCCACACCTTGTCGCCCAGGTACAGCACTGCTGTGTCTTGGCTGGTCAGTGCGATCTTATTCATCTGGCTTCTCTCCTTGGTCGGCGATGAACCGACGCATCTTCGCCATGTCTCTGTTCAGGGTGCGCAGCTCGTCCTCACTGTCACGCACTGCCTTCAGCCTGTTGTACTGCGAACGCAGCGAGGCGTGAGCTGCACGTGTAGCAGTGAGGTCACGCTCCACCATCACCTTGTCTCGTGCCATGACCTCATCTCCTTCGGTCGGGACGCCGTCCTCGGATGGTACTTGTTCCGGTCGATCAAGTGAGCGTGGAACGTAGGCACGCCACCTCTCTGTCTCTTATCCAGCCTGATGTCGCCGGTCCTCACCAGCATGTACCCACCAAGACCGGGAGGTCTCGCCGGTCGAGAGCTGATCCTGCTATCTCCCAGTATGGTTCTCACCATGCCTCTGAACTTACTCACCGGGATATGCCACGGCTTTGACTGCCCACATCAGTGCGCTCTCCAGTTCAGTGAGAGCGATGCTGCGTCGGCGTCCAGGCTTGATGTTCTCCTCGATCAGCTTACGCATGTTGTCTCCTGATGCCTTCACCATGCTGATCGTAGGATCACCACTGGGATTGAACTCAGGCTTGCATGACGTGTCTGTCATTAGTCGTCCTCCTCCTTATTCCACGGATGATCAGGGTCTAACGGATTGCCCTCATCATCGTGCTTCTGTGTTGACTGCTCCTGCTTTGTCTTGCGCCCATGACATGAGGCGCACATCGGTTGCCAGTTCTTACTGCTCCAGAACATCTGATCTCCCATCCGACCGAACCCACCGATGTGGTCAACGATGGTCGCAATGCCGAGACACGTGTCTGGGTACTTGTTACGCCACACGCACAGTCGATCAGTCTTGTTGAGCCAGCGTTGGCTGACCTCGTTCCACCTGCGACCGTAGCCGTGCTTCGCTCTGTCCGTTCGCTTCCCTGTCTCTGCGGATCGCTTCATCTTCTTCCTCGGCCAGCCCGTAGAACTCTGTGAATACAGGATGCCTCCTGATCTCTTTGATCTCATCACTCGGTTCCGCATCGGCAAGGTGCAGATTGTACGTCGCACCCTGACTGTTCTCCACCACCTGCCACTTGTAAGGCAGTGCTCGACCGACGAGTTCGTTCAACACTCTCTCAGCAATGCCCCTGTGCAACGGCGAACCATCGACAGGCAGAAACACCTTCACATGCGGCAGCAGCTCATCGAGCATGTTGCGATACGCCGGGATGAGACCTGAGATGTCTCGCTCACGACGACGCCAGCTCTCCTCCACACGATACGGATGTCTCATCGGCATGATGAGAGGCGTGCCCTGCCTCACACGTTCAAGGCACATGCCGGTCTGAGCACCCTTGGTGCAGTGACCATGATAGAGATGCGGAACTTGGTGCCTCGGTCCTGAGTAGTTGAAGTTCAGCTCGTGCCACTTAGGTCGAGCGTCAGTCAGCACCTTCATGCACCAGCGCGTCCCGGTGTGAGGCACGCTGATCAAACATAGGTCGATCATCAGTAGAGCTTGGCAACGTACTTGTCAGCGAACTCAGTTCGCGTGCGCGGCCCACGCAGACGCTTCGCAATGTCTCTGAGCCAACGTGCCACGTCTGCATCTTCGTTCTGCGCACGCGCCTCAAGATTGTGAGCTGCGACCTGCGCGTCAGCGTCAGTCATCTTGCTCACGTTCTTTAGTTCGATGGTCTCTCTCGCTCGCATCGGTAAATCCTCCTCTCGGTGCGAAGTGATTGACAGGTTCTTTGTACGCCACCTTGGCTCCAGTAGGGAAGACCACGATGGTCTCAGGGTCATCATCCCTGTTGATGTAGACCCTCATCCCTGGCCCCAGGATCACCAGTTCCCTATCGCCAGTCATCTTGTTCGTGCAGATCACCTCCCGCATCCCTTTATTCCTGCCGATTTTAACCTCTTGCGCTTAGGCCAATTTGGCCGCATACTCATGTCTCGGTTCAACGCCAACCTTGGAGGGACACCCCAATGGCAAAAGCCCCCGGCACCTTCGCCGCCTACATCTCCCGCGACCACGCTGTCGATTTTCTCGACAATCTCGACCAGCTTGGCTGCAACGCTCACTGCGAGCATGGCCACCTCGGCTGCTCCCACACCGACGAAGGTCCGTGTCTTGACGAGGTTCTCGCAAACTTTCCAGACCTCGCCGAGTAGCAGCACAGTCAGGGACATCAGCTTCGGCTGGTGTCTCTGGATGTACCGCTAGACCAAACCGGAGGAGAGACACATGAGCATCAAACCCACCATCAACAACAACGGCACCAACGGCAAAGAACTGCTCCAGCAGCAGCTCGATGCGCATGCCGCAGTCCGCGAAGCCATCGCCGTTCTGTGCAAGGCAGCACCGCATGGCCGCGACTATCAGACCAACGGCAATGACGACGCCTACCGCGAAGCACGCGCCACCTGGGAGCAGCTCAACGACATGCTGATCACCGTGCGCGATGAGGTCTTCGCGACCGGCATCCACATCCGCGACCAGCTCGACCGATAGGAGGACCACATGAGCCGCTTCACTTACTACGTCCACAAACTGGACAACGGTCGATGGGAGGTCCGCAATGACCTCGGCATCGGCATCGACTACGACAGCCGGAAGGAGGCGATGGAGGCTGCACTCAAGAGCGCACGCTTCTGTCGTCTCTGGAACTCCGGTCGGTATGGCCGTGTCATTGCGGAGGTCGAGTGATGAACTGGACACAGCAAGGCGACACGTACATCTGCGAGGACACTGACCTGGGTTTCTACGCAATCGTAGGACGCCCAGGTCGCTTCACTGCTTGGCTCCACCGCTCGGACCAAGCCAAGGACAGCGTCCTCCTGTTCAAAGGCTCCGACCTCGAAGCCATGCAACGGGAGGTCACGCTCTACGACAACGAAGCCACACCAAACACGGTGCATCGCACCGCACGGAGATTTGCAGCTCAATGACACAGATGACCACAGACGAGCTGAAGACCTGCGTTGCAGGTCTCGGTCTCACTCAGCCGGATGTCGCCGACACTCTCGGCGTCCCGGCACGCACGCTGCGGAACTGGCTGTCTGGCACCAGCCCAGTGCCGATGCCAGCAGCCATCCTGCTGCGCATGTTGAACCAGGGTCTCCTGTCTGTTCGTAAATGCAGAAGGCTCGCAGACGAACCTTACGAGGCTCTCAATGCGAAGGACTAATCGAGGTCAGCTCGCCAGCTCCCGCCAGGGCCGCGAGCAGCTCAACAAGAAGCGTCATGCGGCCAAGCTGCATGGCAGCGCCAACCACCGAGACATGGGTTCCACGCGCCCCGATCTCGACCGTGCAGCAGAGGCGTGGCTCGCAACGAAGGAGAGAGGGTCATGGAAAACCAAAAGTGGAAAGCAGAGGTAATTGCAGACAGCAGTGGTCAGTGGTGTGGCAACGCCCTGACCTTCGATACGAAGCAAGAGGCCGAGACCTATGTCAACGACCTCGCCCTTCGTTGGACCTCAGTGCGTGATACGCGCGTTGTGGAGGTGAATGATGGTACGAGTGACTGACAACCTACATGCGCCGCCCTACACAGCCGCGGAGGAGCGCATGATCTACCGGGGGCAAACGCCTGTGGCTATTCATCGCCATAGGCAGCACCGCCCACAACCGCAAGGCCAATCGCAGGAAGAGTGCCAGGGTTCTTCTTCAGTTCCTTCTCCAGGCGAGAAACCCAACCGGCACCCTTAGAAACAATGCGGCGGAAAGTCTCGATGTCTTTCCGCTGCACACCCCATTTCTTCGACCAATCCTTATCTCTCTGGATACGATCAAGCGCCGCCTTGGCTAGGTGTGGGTTGTTGTCGAACGCAGCCCGCGCTTCCGGCGTGACGTTGATGCGGTCAAGCACATGACGTGTCACCGCGCCTGAACCTTCACCCTTCGACCACTTATCCCACAGCCCCTCACTGACTGCGTCCACCTTGACCTGATAACCCTCTGCCCTCGGCAGCAGGGGTTTGCGCGGCCCGACATCAGACGTGACGCCCGTAAGCTCATCAAGCAGCCCTCGAGGATTGAACTTGTTTGTGCTTGCCGCGGGACTTCCATCAAAGTTAGTGAACGTGACCCCCTGCCCGGTGTCCACAACATCACCAACACCGTGTCTGCCACCAGCATCTAACAGCCCGCGCATCGTCTGAGGCTGCACACCTTCAGGCAGCGGAATGTAAACACCCTTGCTGTCGCCAGCCCGTCCACCAGCCCAAACCTTGTGTGCACCCCCCATGTCCTGCGCATCTATCGCCGCACGCAAACTCTCCCCCGCTTCGAGCATCTGCCTGTCAGGCTCTCTGATTGATTTGGTACTCCCCTTCCCCTGCTCAAACGACACGAGAGGACGAGCCACAGCGCCGGGGTTCATCTTGTCTTGGAACGAACCCAGCATCGGTGTGGTCGGACGAACGCGAGCCGCAATGCCAGTGTCGCCCAGGCGTAGGCCTGAGTAGATAGCGTCACGCCCACCAGGGGCAAACGCCCAGTCGCTGCGTGGATCAGCGGCAAACGCCGCCCGTTCTGCATTGGTCGCATCGACCGACAGAGGCAGGTGCCCCGTGGTCTCCCCAGGCTGCGCCTCGTGCGTGGCGAACGCGGTGTGCTTGTCAAAGTAATCCTTCGGCACCGAGTTGGCTTCAACCATTGCCTCGCTGAACGCCTCGTCAAACGCCTCCCTCTCGGTCATCTTGGGGTTATTCTTCATCTTCGAAGCTACCATGCCGCGCTTGACAACAATGTCCTTAGCCTTCTGCGTGACCCACGGCACCTCTTGCAGGTTCTCTCCCGTCCAGTCGCTGCGACCACCCCACTTCTGATCGTTCGCACGCTTTACAGCCAAAGCTGTTTCGTAATCCACAAACCTATGTTCAGGGACACTCAGGCTGGTCTTGGCTGTACCTGACCCAACGTCATAACCCCACTCCCTGGCATGTCTAAAATCGTTGGTGCCAACGGCAGTCGCCCGCGTCGTGTTGGGGTTCACCTTGTGCCCATACTCTCCAGTCTTATCGCCCAGCTCAAATGCATTGATGTCACCAGTCTGCGCAGCCGTCTTGTGCTTGTTCGCCTGTTGGCTGTACATCGACTTTGCGTCGTGCCCCATGAGTAGGGCGTTGTTCTCTTTTGTCGCATATTGGATTTCGCTCTGCGGCGACACCCCCTGCGAAAACATAGCTTGCTGCGAAGAAACCCAATCGGCGTCACGCGGATCGCCTCCCGTAACCTCCCGCGTGCCCTGCTTGTACCGCTTATACCAACCCCAGCCGTCCATGTTTTCTTTCACGCGAGCATCAAACTTGTCGCGCATCCCCTCAAGGTCTTTTCTGTTTTTAACGCTGGGAGGTCCACCAACAAACCCTTTGCCTGCCGTGCTGGGAACTAGGTGCTGCTCAGTCGCTGCTTGCGCTGTCGCGTCGGGGATGGACATGCGGCGGATGTCGGGCAGCTTGGACATGACCTGCTTGGGCAAGGCCTTCGGTATCTTCCGCGCCACTGACCCCGCAGCCTTCGCAACCGGTAACCCCTTCCTCGCTGCGGGCATCAAAGCCGCCGCTGGCAAGATGTAATCTTCGTACCCCTCGGCCATCGAGGTGCGCGGTCGGCCCTGATACCACCGGTACGCCGACGCAGCCATGTTGGGCAGCATCCCCAAGGCGTCGGCAATAAAGCTGTCGCCAGGAGGTCTCCCCGTTGTCTGAACTATCTCAAGTATCTGCTCTGGCGTTCGCATGCTCGCGGCGTTCCAAGCATCAACACCACGCTCAAAGCCACTGCGCGGATCGCCAGGGTCTAAAAACCCCTTCGGCACGGACGAGCTGATTGGCTTTGGTTGTGGCCCCAGCAGGGACTGATTGCCCGCAGCAGGAGCTGCGAACGGCCAGAGATACGGGTTCATGTGAATGTTCCTGAGAGGGACGCCTGGGGAGGAGGGAAGGTGTCCACCGCTAGACGCTTCGCTGCCTCCCCAGGCAAAGAATAGAGCTGGAGCGAGGGTTCTCCAGTCTGCTCTTGGGACACCCCTTTATCGCGACAAATGCGACATTTTCCAACCCCCTAAATTGCCTGTTGACGAGTAGGCCAATTTGGCAGGGATCAGCCTCCTATGTCACTCCACACGTAGACACGACCGTCGCCAGTGCGCGGTAGCACCTCCTCCACCGTCACCGTCCTGCCAACCTCCATCGACAGCCAGATGTGCTTCCACAGCGCAACTCGCACCGCCTCCTCGTAACCACGGTGTGTGGCCGCAGCTCCGCTCACCTTCACTTTGCCAGTCGCCATACCTCCTCCTCGTGTCGCATGAAAAGCTGGGCAACAGCAGCGTCAAACCACCGCTGCGCCGTGCGCTTGTCCTTACCCAGTCTGTTCGCAATCTTGTCCCAGCGAACGTCACGCGCTCGCAAGGTCAGCAATTTGAAATCTCTCGGACCGTTCCGCATCGTGTCGCGACGCAGCTCCATCAGCCAGCTCATCACCGGCAGCATGTTGCTCACGTCCTTCGGTGTCGGTCGAAAGTTCCGGCGTGGTGCTTCAGGATGCCAGCCATACGCCTCCTCAAACTGCATCCTGATCTCCCACTGCATCTGCGCGAGCCGCGGACCGGAGACTTGTGGCAAGGCGTCGTGCGTCAGCACTGCACGCCTCACCAGCTCCCAGCATCGAGCCACCCCCTCTTGGTCACGTTCCGTTGGCAATGCGCTTCCCGATCCTGATGCATGCGTTCTGGAACTCGATGACCTCTGCCTCCAGGCAATCAAAGTGTGGATCGGGAAGACCTTCGTTGACAAGATGCTGCGCGGTCGCGAGACGATACTCCAGGCTCTCCTTCCAGTCAGCGATCTTGCACAGAGCCTTCGTCACACTAGCTTGGCGAGCAGCTCCGTCACGAGCGTGTCTGGATCGAACTCTATCTTCTCCCCGCATGCAATCTCTCCCAGATAATCCTTCAGCTCCTGACGTGCGTCGAGCGCCGGGATGGTTTTCATGTAAGCAGGTGGCGCAGAGCCGAACAGCTCCTTGTACGTCTTCACCAGCCAGCCGCTCGGTCGAGCGTGATACTCCTCAATCCATTTCAGCTCCGAGTAGATGCACATGCGGAACTGGTCTTCAGTGAGGTCGTCGTACTCAGCTCTGATCGATGAGACGTGCTTCACGTTCAGCCTCCTTCTTAGCCTTCCACTCCCTCGCTGCTTTGCGGTCTCGCTTGCGTATCTTCTTTACCGTCTTCTCGGTCGGCTCGAACGCCAGCAGCATCTTGCTCCAGTCCCAGGATGGCCACTCGCCATGCTCATCTTTGAACACGACCGCTGCCCATCCCGGCTTGCGTCCCAGCTCCATCGCGATCCACCGCAGCTCGAAATAAAACCTAAACCTCTCGCCCTCCTCGCGAACGGCAGCAAGGTGCTTGTCGAACTCATCACACCAGGGGATCGGCTCGATGTCACGCACCTCCACCAGCTTGGCGTCTGGGAACGCTGCCCAGACCGCAGCCTTCGCATCTTCAAGTGTTTTGTTCTGCATGCTGATGCTCCCCACATCTCCACTTGGGTGGCCAGCCAAACCCAAAGCACCCATAGGCTCCACAGCGACACAGGTGATCTCGGAGATAGCTTGGCAGCTCCTTGCGTGCCGCCGTGGTATCAAACCTAGTGAGGTCTTCTTGTGGCACCCACCACGCATCCCCTTCCCAATACCTATCAACGCACGCCACCGACGACTGCACAAAACCTCGAACAATGTAGGTGGCGTCATTGCCAGTCACGAGCGCAAATAAACCGCTCACATCGCGTGGTCTGACAATCAGCTTCCCACTGCTGTGTGTCGTCGTTCGCACATGAAAGGGACCAACGTCAGGTCGCTTGCCGGTGTGGACGCTGGGTGCCCAATATAGTTTTGTTGCTTTTGCAAACGCGATCTCCCCCCTGGCCCCAAGGAGATCAATCTCCCCCCCTGTGCTGGCCTCGTCGTGCTTCCTGTCTGTGTACCCATCTTCACGGCTCTCGCGTGCCCTCCAGGCCGCAACAGCGTCAGCCATACGCATCTCATAACCCTCAAGGCTAACTTTCATCGGTCTCCTCCCCTGGTAGCCACTACCTCTGTCATCTGCCTCTACCTCTGCCTCTGTCCGTAACAAAACGTAACACCTAATTAAGAGCCTGATCTCTCTCACGCTTTCGGCGCATCCGCTCTCGTGCGCCAGGATCGACAAGCTGACGCTCCCTGAACTTGATGACTGTCCATCCCATGCCCTCCTCCCAGTGGATCAACCCCTGGCTTTCGAGCAGATCGATGAGACGGACAGCCTCGCTCTCCATGATCTTGCCGACCGCGCAGAACAGCGTCTGGAGGTCATCGAACTTTGGCTCGTCGCAGTTCAGGATGATCCAGCCATCGTCGTTGCAATGCTCCAGGCACAGTGCCCAGCAGCCGATCACGGTCATGGCAGGACAGCCGCTGCGGTACGCCACGAGCTGGAGCTTCGGGTCAGTGACCGTGCCTCGCCACCATTTGAGCCACGGCAGCTTCTTTTGTTGCTGGTTCATCGTGGCCGTCCCCCCTGCCCAGGCATGGGATAGACGTTGTTGCGGGTCTTCTCGTAGACGCGGTCCATAAGACGCGCCTCGTGACGTCGACAGCCGTGTAGGACGGTCGAGTGATCGCGATTGAGCAGTCGTCCTATCTGTGGCGTGGACAGCTCCGTGCGTGCCCTAAGCTCGTAGCACGCCTCCTGACGCGCCATTGCTAGGTGCTTGTCCCGGCGATCACTGAGCATCTCTTTCACCGTGACGAGGTGCTTCTGCGCGACGGCTTTGATGATCATCTTCCCAAGCTGCCGTGGTGCCGGGAGAAAGTCCCGCTCCACGATCTCCAGCAGGTCGTCAACGCTGTCGGGATAGCTCACCACCACCACCTGCGGCTCTGGCTCTGGCTCCGGCACTGGAGCCATCTGCACTGGTGGCTCCTTGCGCCATTCAGGATGCGCCGACAGCACAGCTTCAACGTACCGCTCGGTCTGCTCACGCATCTTGTCTTCGTATGGAAATCTTGCGAACTCCATTAGTCCCTCCTGTGTTTGAACCAAGCCGCGATCAACGCAGCTTCGGCTCGGTGTCCGTCCTTCACTCTTTGGAGCTGAACCTTTGCAGCTTCCGGCCAGAGTTGCCTCGCCAGCTCCAGCGATGCTTTCTTGTCTGCCGGTAGACCGTAGTGCTTCTTCCAAACTCTCGGCACGACGAGCGTGGTGTCGAGCCGGATGACATCGAGCATGCCCAGGAGCTTGCCGTAGCTGACGCCGTACTTGAACGTGCTGCTCACTCCCTGCTTCGGCATCGCCTGTGCCTTCTCGACAGCGACATGCGTCACGTCATACGAGTTGAGCCAACCTGCGAGCAGTCCGACGCTCAGTGGGTTCTTGTCGTCCCATGACATTGTGTGGAGGTCGGCAGCAGCCAGCGTATCGATGACTGCTGCCGCTCCTGTCATACCGGGATCAATACCGGCAACGATCATGTGGTGACGTACTCGCTTGCAGCCTGTTGCGCGATTGCTTCGGCGAGAGGCGTACCTTCCCACCCTGCGACGGCTTCGGCGTAAGCTGTGTACTCCTCTGCAATATCCTCATCGAGATCGTTGACGGTGTCTTCCATTCTACGTTGGAGCTGGCGCATCGCCACGAGCGTCTTCAGTGCCCGCTTCATCACACCCTTGTCCTTCGCTATACGATACTGTTCCGCGATCTCCTCTCTCACTGATTTGCACGCAGCCATGTACTCGCCCTTCATGCTCTCCAACTTGTCGATCTTCTTCTCGATCTGCGTTAGAGCCTTCTTCAGTGCGGTCAAGTCTGCGAGCTGATTGTGATCCTTCGGATGGCTTCCAGCCGATCCATTTGCTTCGGTTGCCATTGCGTGCAGTTCCTCTTGTGTAGGCTTCGTTGATGTGATGTGCGCAGTACGGAGGCAGCGATGTGTCTCTGTAAGTTCCTGGCGCACGTGCGGCACCGCAGAAACGGAAGCCAGCGTCTCGCGGGTCACCAAGTGGATAACGGCATGAGTGATGGCGCAGAGCCAACACGCTGTCTGCCGATCCATTTGCTGGTGATGGTGGGAGGATGAAAGTAGGTGTCGTCCTTGCAGGTCTCGGCTCCGGTGCCGGTCCTTGCGTCGTCGTCTTCTTCGCGACCTTGTATTTTTTTGTCTTGCGCAGTTTTGGTTTGGCGCTGCGCCTCACGTTGCAGAAATCAATGTCCATGCGATGCATCTTGCCGATGATCGCGTTGCGCGTGATCGTGCATTGGAATTGTCGTGAGAGCAGGTCAGCGATCTGCGATGCAGACAGCCCAATACTGTTCAGCTCTCGCAGCTTGGCGATGGCCAAGTCGGTCCACGAGAAGCTGCGACGGAATGATGTCACGGTGTCCCTCCTGATTTGTCCCAGTCGAAGCGCCCAGAATACATGGGTTTTATCCCTGTTGCCAGCCCAGGCCAATCTGGCCTATAATCAGCTTCGCTGGCCAGGGACGGTCAGTTCAATCCAGATAGGAGACACCGTTATGTCGCAAGAAACAATGCACACGCTGAACACCAAGGTTCTTCTTGGCTACGGCGACTACGGTGCGTGGCATCGCATGGCCAAGCATCTCACCGGAGAAGACAACGTCTATCCCGGTGCCATCCCCGTTGATGAGGTCATGCGTCGGCTGTACGATTTCGAGGTCGAAATGTGCAAGCTGATCGTTGAGCGTCCTGACGGCACCCGCTTTGAACAGGACAAGTTCTTCGCGCAGTGCCCCGACAATCAGGACATCATCTACGGCGTTCACGGTGAAGGGTACAAGGGTCACCAGTATCGCAAGTGGCTCATCGAGTACGTGCAGAAGATGCTCGGCAAGGACATCGGCATCTGCACGGCAGCGTGTCTTCGCCAGGGTGCGATGTCGTTTGTGTCTGTGCGTGTGCCGGATGTCTTTAAGACGAAGCACGGCGTCGAGTTCTTCACCTACCTGATGGCTCTCACGTCCTTCGATGGGAGTTGCTCGACGCAGTACAAGACCGGCAACATCAAGCCGCTTTGCGACAACACCGCCCAGGCTCTGATGGCTGCTGCTGGCAACCACTACAAGATCAAGCACACTCGCAACTCTGAGGCCAAGATCGTGGACGCGATGGCCGCGCTGCGTCTCTTGGAGCAGGAGCAGGAGGCGTTCGCCAAAGAGTGTGACGAGCTGTGCGAGCGTTCTGTGACTGAGGACCAGTTTCAAAAGTTCCTGTCGCAGCTCGTGCCGCTGCCAGAGGTCGATGACAAGGACATCAACGACCGCGACTACAGCACGCGCTCGGCGACCATCGCCGCCAACAAGCGTGAGCGTCTGAACGAGCTGTACCGGCTCGACGGTCGTGCGGCTCCGTGGAAGGGAACCTTCTACGGCGTCCTCCAGGCAGTAAACACGTACAACCAGTGGGACGGTCGCAACCACAAAGACGGTCGCATCGTCCGTGCGTTCGAGAAGGCCGCAACGGGTCAGACCGCTGCCGCTGACCTGAACACGCTCAAGCTGCTGGAGAAGGTTTGCGCATAGTCGTCAACCGGGAGGCGCGTTCCTTGCGCCTCCCACTTTCATCTGAGGAGGGACACTCACATGACGAAGAACGAATACATCGCCAAGGTGCTTCGCACCCATCAGACCAATCTCCTGAAGCTGCTCGC